>MTBK01271260.1_pt1 | contig 56237 bp, 50 predicted proteins | sample 1535981 | NCBI WGS metagenome assembly MTBK01 (sample SAMN06109225, study PRJNA356200) | anaerobic digester metagenome | isolation source: biogas reactors fed with pig manure or primary and secondary sludge | place: Spain | collected 2016-06-30
CTCGGGTCCCGTGGACGGCAGAGAACATCCCGGATTGAAAAACAACAAGGGGAAAATAGGCTTTCTGGGACACGGATCCAAAGTTTGGTTCCGCAACATACGAGTTAAAGAATTGTAGGCGTAACGATGCTCTGTTGGGCGATTACCTTTTTAGCAGGACGTATTCTCCATTAAGGGATTGATTGTCAAAAAGAAGATCGCCATCGTAATAGACCACCAACGTGGTAGGGCTCAAGGAACGGATCTCTACCACGTCGCTTATGGTGGCACTGCCTACGATTACTCGTACGTGAATAAAAATACCTTCCAATGTATAGGTGGGTGTATAGTAAGGCGTTTCCTGCGGTGCCGTATACCCCATGGTTCCGTCTTCACGGAACGTAATGGTGTATTGTTTGTTGTCCTGATAAGCCCACGTACCAATAAGGTCGTCTCTCTTAAAAGATTTATCGCAGGAGGTAACAACAGGCATCAATAAAGCGATTGTCAATAGGCAGGTAAAAAGGCGGGTTCCTGATTTTTTCATAAGTGTAAAAATGTTATTATTCTTTTTCAAAAACAGCGATTAATGGATAATGGTCAGATACGTAGGATACTTGGTACACTTCTGTTACCGTGCGGAAAGATATAGCTTTTGCTCCACGATAAAAAATATGATCAATGGCCGGACCATCATACTGGCCCCAAGCATGGTAGGTAGTTATCGTATCACTCATCGGTGCTTCTTGTCTTGCGTCCAAAAAGCCTGCCTTAAGGGGGTCAAATAGCGGATCATCTATAGCCGCATTAAAATCACCTGTTAGAAAAACAAGCGAACAGTCATGAGCAATTTCTTCCATTTTTTCTGCCAACAAACGGGCAGACTCCAGCCGGGCTATCTTTCCTTTATGATCAAAGTGTGTATTAAATACGTAACATTCTGTTCCGGTTTTTTTGTTTTTCAGATGGCCCCAAGAAACAACCCTCTTACAAGCAGCATCCCAGCCAAAGGAAGGAATTTCCGGTGTCTCGCTCAACCAGAACGTACCGTCGTCTAACAACTCAAAAATATCTTTCAAATAAAAAACAGCAGAAAACTCTCCCAGTGTATCTCCGTCGTCACGTGCCACCCCTATCTTTGCGTAATTGGGCAGGTTTTCTAACAGATATGTGATTTGCTCATTTACCGGTTCTTGTAAGCCAATTATGTGGGGTTGCAAGGTATTTATCATAAGAACAGAACCCGGTTTCCTGATATTCCAATGATTTTCTCCGTCATCAACAATCGACAAGCGAATGTTGTAAGACATTACTTTTATAATCTCCGGTTCTTTCACACAACCGGTGAGGCTAAGTAAAGCAGTAGCCATTACGGCAATACATAAATGGGATAAGTGTTTCATATATATAATGATTTAGGCGGTTCCCCCGTATTCGTTTTCACTGTTGGCAGGTTCACCGTTAACGTTTCCTGTATTAGTACAATTTTCAGGTTCGGGTCCCGAGCGAAAAAACCCACAGAAGCCCCCTGTGTAACAAGCGTTCCATGCATCTTGAATACCTGTTACGTCCCCCGAATTGGAACAGTCTTTCAAAACACCGCGGTTGTAGTTATTACCCTCTGTCGCTCCCAGCACTCCTCCAACAAACTTGTACTGACCTGTCTGTGATACCCGTGTTATCGGCCCTAAGTTTTTACAAGCTGTAAGGTTTCCTCCGTGGTTGTTGGCACATATACCTCCCATGGCAAAATAGCTATCGGATAATTCCATTTCTGTTCCGCTTACAGGACCTGAATTGGTACAGAATTCCAGTTCACCATCTTTGTTGATGGCCACAATACCCCCTACACGGTGCGCTCCTGTAACAGGACCAATATTTTCTGCACCTTTAATATACGCTCCGTTGTCCATATATCCTGCTATCCCGCCTGCTGTATTGGATCCCAGTATTTCCCCGCTGTTCGTACAGTCTTTTATACCATAAGCAGAGGTTGTTGCCGTAAAATGAGTAGCAATGCCTGCTGCATTAAAACCTGTTATATGGCCTTTGTTTTCACATAACTCAACTGAGCGGGAAGATTTAGCAACAATACCTCCTGCCAGGAGCAGGTACTCATTGATCCTTGAAGATTCCTTATCAGAAACTACCGTAACGTTTCCCGTATTCAAACACCGGCTGATCTTATCTGAACTGTGTGCCACTATTCCTGCCGCCCATTTCCCCGAGGTAATGTTTGCATGATTTTCACAGCGGATAAGTTGTACACCTCTTTCAGGTGCACTTCCTGCAATACCTCCTGCAGTTCCCTCGGGAGTGTCTACGTCTGCTCCTTTCAGATTTTTACAGTCTTCTATGGTTAACGTACCCAATAACGTTCCTGCTATTCCTCCGGCTACACCACTAAAAGCAGTTGCCGTAACCGGGCCGCTGTTTGTCAAGTCTGACAAATAAAATAAAGTTGAAGTTAAGCTATAGACCATTCCTACAATACCTCCCACCAAATCTTCTCCTTCTACCACAGCGGTATTGCTGCATTTTTCAAGGTTAGCGTATCCTCCTGCCGTAGTTCCAAAATAACCGGTAATACCTCCTACAGAATGAAGTCCGGTCACACGCCCTTTGTTTTCAGAATCTGTAATATCAGAAGCATAACTTATTCCTGCAATACCTCCTGTCCCGTTGCTTTCTTGTTCTTCTGTTTTTTGAGAGATAATGTGCCCCGTGTTACTACATTTTTTGATGGAAGCGGTTTCTGTCTGCGTTCCGCAAATACCGCCAACCTCTGCCCTCCCCGTAACGTTAGCGTGGTTCGTACACTCTGTAATGGTACTATGGCTCATGGAATACCCGCAAATACCTCCTATATGCGACCCACCTTGTACAAAAGCTCCGTTTTCATTTACACAAAGTATAATAGACGAGCTGCCGTATTGTTCTCCGCAAATCCCTCCGGCCTTGTCTTCCCGGGCCTTCACATCTCCTTTATTTGCACAATGTTCTACCGTATTGTTTAAAAACAGTACTCCACATATTCCACCCACAGAAGAGGTCCCCGTAACACGTGAGCCTGCTTTATTTTCTGAATGTCTCACCAAATGGCCCGTTCTTACAGTACCTTTCAGTTCTCCAACAAGCCCCCCTGTGGCCACACCTCCTTCCACCATACCGCTATTAGAGCAGCCTGCCACGTCAGAAGGTTTGCTTTTAAGCGTAATAAGTTCAATGTATTCATAAACACATAAGGTTCCTACCATACCGCCTGTAGCTGCATACGCGTTACCTCCCGTTACCTTTACAGTTCCTCGGAAGTGGCAATCAAAAAGAGTTCCTCCCTCCAAGGTTCCACACAGCCCCCCTGTTGACAATTCGCGGTTATCGGATGAGTGCAATGTTATAGAACAACTTTCATCCAATGTTAAGTTTTGTATTATTGCATCTTGAACGTGGCCAAACAAACCAACAGAAGGCAGCGCACTATGGACAATCGTTAGGTTACTAATACCATAACCGTTCCCGGCAAAAACGCCTTTTATGCTTTTTACACTTCCGTCTTGCGAACGCAAACCAATGGGAACCCAGTTGGAAACCGAAGACAAGTCCAGGTCTGCCCGCAAGTGAACCGTACTATCTGCATCCATCCAAGGATCAAGTTCTGCTCCTGCATTCACATCGTCACGGAAGGCAATCAAATCTTCCACTATAGAAATACCTACTTTACGTTGCTTCACAGAGAACGTAACTACAGAATCTTTTGCTGTTTTAAAAGAAAGAACAGCTGCCCTTTCTTCATTACGTTTTGTTGTATCTGCAACAACAGAGAGTACATGAGCACCGGGCTTTCCCCATACTTCATCTAATTCAAGAACACACCAAGGCTCACTACTTCCTTCGTAAGTCCATTCCGTATTTGAATACAAAACCACCTCATAAACGCCCCCTTTACACCCAATTTCCAGACTTTCCGGTTGAATTAACAAGCTGTCAGTCGGTATCGGCTCTTCCGGCTCTTCCGGCTCATCTACCGCCTGCTGAATAACGGTAACAGTTGTACGAATGTTATCTACAACACTGGATTGCAAAACTATTTTTTGCTTCCGTTCTTTATTCTCGTTATTTTTTTCAACGGTAAAAACCAGTGGAATGGGATAATAAGACACCTCTGCACAAGACAGATTAGTAGTACACCAAGACTCGGGAATAACTACTTCCCAGTTAGTATTCCCCGTTACCCATACAGTATCAGTCCCTCCTTCCTGGTTCATATATATTTCTGTAGGATTGCTTTTTATATAAAACACGTCCTCTTGTTTTATACACCCTCCATAAAGCAGAAAAATAAGTACAACAAAGATTAAGTTACACGTTCTTTTACTCATACGTTACAAAGATGCGTAAAACCTTTTAAATGTTGCTCCATCACATTAAAAAAATGTAATTTAGCAAGTATGAAAAAAACGTGGCGAATGGTTTTAACATTTTTGGTGTCGATTACGTTATTGCTACTAACGGCAGTTGCACTCATACTGTTTTTTCTTTCTCCTCCACGTTTAACTTCTCTCATCAATACATACGCTCCTAAATATACAACGGCTTACATTACCCTAGAAAAAGCCTCTATAAAACCCTTCAGAAATTTTCCCGGCGTGTCTGTTGTCCTCGAAAACGGAATGGTTCTGGTTCCTACATTTGAAGAAGTAAGTACTGGTGCCGATTCCCTATTAACGTTCGGGCAAATAACGGCCGTCCTGCAACCGGCAGCTCTGTTAAAACGCCACTTGCATATTCGACGGCTGCTTGTCAAGCATGCAAAGGTGCATTTACACACAGATGCAGAGGGGAATTCCAACTGGGATATTTTTCCTTCTTCAGAAGATACGTCGGCATTAGATTTTAGCTTTTCTATAGGCAGGATAATGGTCTCCGATACATTATTATTCACCTACGATAACAAAGAAGATTCTCTTTTCTTCCAAACGGGGATTCAAAACATGACGGCAAGAAGATCGCGCCGACGTTCCGGGTTCCGTACACGCATTGACTCTTATTCAAACACACTCATTACAGGAAATGATAAATTGTTTGACCGCATCCCTTTTCTGCTCAACGGACACGTCTCCATTGACCAAACTTTTGACAATTTCCATTTTTCAAATTGCCGAGGCACCCTGGGTGAAGTACCGTATCACCTGGACGGTTTCATGGGAATGCATGAAGACAGCCTGGAACTTAGAGGAAGTTTACAACTGGACACTGTTTTATTCCGCCATTTCTTAAAAGCCTTCCCCCCTACACTACTACCTTCCCAAGCCATACCTGTAACCAATATACCCATTACCATCAACTGTACACTTGATGGAGCCTATGACTATCACAGTGGGAAGCTGCCCGCTTACCACCTTTATGTGGCTACCGGCAAAGGTTCTCTTTCCCTTCCGGAGGAAGAGCTTGTTTTCTCCTCTTTTCAGACGACTTTCACTGCTTCTTACCATCCCCGGGAAAAAGATTTTGGTACTTTTCAGCTGCATGAACTAACCCTAAAAAATCAAGCCCTGGAACTACAGGCGCAAGGCAAACTGCATTCTTATACAAACGACCCGTCTTTGCAGTTTTTTGCTATTGCAAAAGTTCACTCGGAAAATCTTGCCGAGGTCATTAAAAACCTGCCGGAACATAAGACAGAAGGTTCTCTTTCCATAGAAGTAACGGCAGAAGGTAAACTACGTGATTTTAACCCCGAAGGGCTTAAAAACATTACACTGTTTTCACATATAGTTACTCCCGGTTTTGCATTGGAGGTTCCGGGAAGCAACTTGATTTGTCAAACAGACAGCACAGAGTTTTATCTGAACATAACGCCAGATGCTTTTACAGCCGATTCTTTGGGCAAACAACCTTTGGCAGGTTCTTTACAAACAAAACAACTCCATTTGCTTTTGAACGATTCCCTGCGGCTGGATCTATCCAAAGGAGCTATGCAACTTACCCTAGGTACCCACAAAGAGAACCCTGCCATTCCTTTGTTTTACGTGGGTTTAAACGCTCACTCTGCAAAAGGAATTTATGGGATTCACGAAGGTACCCTGAGGGATATAGCTATTCAGGCGCACCTAACACAAACATTCAATGAACGCAGACCGGTAGAAAGTACGGCAAGACAAAGAGTTCGGGACAGCACGGTAAGACAAAGAGTTCCGGACAGTACAGCAAAACAGAGCAGACGTACACGTACCCGGCATGAGTTTTCGTTTGCAGACCTGCATCTGGATTTTGGTTTTGACCGGGAAACACAGCGGTTGCTTCGCAGATGGCAACTTAACGGAAGCCTGAGAACCGAAGCCGTTCAATGGGCCACACCCGCTTTTCCTCTGCAAACACACTTGCGATCCGTTCATGTAGAATTGCTGGATAATGTTTTAAAAATCCACAACGCAAGCCTCAAGTCCGGTCGTTCAGACCTAACCCTTAGCGGAGAACTGAGCGGCATCCGCAGAGCCCTCACAGGAAGAACGCGTCTTGGCCTTACCCTACAGATGCGTGGTGACACTTTGGATAGCAACGAACTGATCCATGCCCTCTCTGCAAGCAGAGCTTTTATGAATCAAAATGAACCTGTCCCACAAACAGACAATGATGTATCTCCACAGAAATTTCATGAACCGTATGAAAATTTGATTATTATTCCCGGCAACATAAATTTGCAAATATTCTTACAAGTTTCTAATGCGTATTACCGCCACCTGCATCTTAAAAACGCCGGCGGATCTTTGTCGGCAGCTAACAGACGGTTGCATATAAAAGATTTCCAAGCTACTTCCACTGCAGGTAACTTCCTTATAAATGCATTGTATGCCACACCGCACAAAGACAGTCTTATAGCAGGATTGGATCTGGAAATGCAAGAAGTCTTGCTGGAAGAAGTAACAAAGCTTTTGCCTTCTATGGACACCTTATTTCCCATGATGCAATCTTTCCGCGGGTTGGTGGATTTACAACTGGCAGCCACCACACAACTTGACACCTCTATGAATCTGATACTCCCCACTTTACAAGGAGCCTGCCGCATTAAAGGGGATGGTTTGGTTTTGTTGGATGGAGAAACTTTCTCGGAAATTTCTCGTAAATTATTTTTCAAAAAACGAGCGCTCAACTTAATTGACAGCATTAGAGTAGAAGCTACCGTTGCAGATTCCCGAATAGACGTATTTCCGTTTATTATGCAAATGGATCGCTACAAGGCAGCCATTGCAGGATCGCACCATATTGACCGAACGTTTTATTACCATATCTCGTTGCTTAAATCTCCGCTACCGTTCCGCTTGGGAATTGATGTGCACGGAACGCCTGAAAATTATAAAATTGCACCGGGACGTATTCGCTATACAGACGAAAAGCTTCCTGTACTTTCCTATAGGATTGACAGCATCCGCATCAACTTGCGGGAACACATTAAAAAGCATTTTGAAACATATCCCGTCAGATAAAACAATACCGTCCTCTAAAAAAGAAACCATTGCCCTTATCCCGGCAAGGTACGGCTCGACAAGGTTCCCGGGAAAACTTATGAAAACCCTGGGAAACACCACGGTAATCGTGCAAACGTATCGCGCTGTAGTACGTACAGGATTGTTTAAAGAGGTAGTGGTAGTAACAGACAGTCCCCTGATTTACCGTGAGGTCATCAGCCACAAAGGCCGAGCTCTGATGAGCGAAAAAGAACATACGTGCGGAACAGACAGAATTGCTCATGCAATGGATCATTTCCCGCAAGCGGAGCTTATTGTAAACGTTCAGGGAGACGAGCCTTTTACTCGCGCAGAGCCTCTTAAAGCACTTTTAAAAGCCATGATGAAGGGCAGTGTTGACGTTGCGTCGCTAATGACTTCCATCACTTCAAGGGAAGAAATAGATAACCGCAACGTAGTAAAAGTAGTCACAGACAAAGAAGGATACGCCACATTGTTTTCTAGGGCTTCTTTGCCATCAAAAGCCTTCTGTTTCAGACATATTGGAGTCTATGCTTTTCGCAGACAAGCGCTGTTGCGCTTTGCATCATTGCCACCGGGTCCTTTAGAATTAAACGAAAAATTAGAAAATCTGCGTTTTCTTGAAAACGGCATGAAGATAAAAATGGTGAAAGTTGCCGGCTATCCCAAAGGGATTGACACGCCGGAAGACTTGCACAATGCCCGAAAAATGCTGCATTTACTGTAACCTACTCAGCTCTGACTTATAAAAACCCTCCGTGCATCTTCCACACCAAGGATAGATTCCAATCTGGCTATCATTTGATTTAACTCCTGAGCAGACCTTACTTCCAGGGAAATATCACATTCAAACAATTCATCTTTTGTAGTCACCGTCATGTTGTTGATATTCATCTCCCATTCTTCTGATATCACTTGAGATATCTCGAACGTAATGCCTTTGCGATCTACCCCAAACGTATGAATAAGCGCAGGATAGTAGGTACTTGCATCGGCTTCTATATCTACATCCACAATAGTTTCTCCATACTCTGTTGACAACTGGATGGCCAATTCGCAATTTCGCGTATGTACGAATATTTTCCCGCTACCATCCTGTGCTTCAAAGCCAAGTAACTCGTCTCCGGGTAGAGGAGAACAACATTTTGCAAAAATGTATTTAGAAGGTTTAATGGAAATGTTTTGTTTTCGAAGGGCACTTCTAATACAAGATTTGGCTTTATAAGTAACAGCGGCATCCAGCCAATCTTTATGAGGCTTAATATCGTCCGAGGTTCCAATTTCCACACGATCTCCTCGTTTAAGTACTGTTTTTACAGAACATAACATTCCATTCACACGGGCATATAAGGCGTGGTTTCCTATTTCTGAGTGGATGGCGTAAGCAAAATCCAGCGCTGTTGCGTTACTGGGAAGCAATATTTGTTCGCCTTTTGGGGTAAAAACACGAATGTCATCATTATACAGGTTTGCTTTAACACCTTCCAGAAAGAAACCGTCTTTCCCAAAACTGTCACGATAAACCATATCTTTTAACGTTCCTCTGAATTCTTCTACCCAGGCGCCCACTCCTCCAATGCCTACGTTTTTATCGCGTTTTACAACGCATCCGCGTACAGAGGCTATTTCCATACGTGTGCTACGGATATGTACTTCTGCCCACGTACCGTGTTCTGTCATGAACATGCAGTGCAATGCCTCGTATCCGTTGGCTTTAGGATTGTCCAAATAGCTGTGAAAACTACCTACCTTTTCCAGGTAAATATCGGTTAGCAACGAATAGATTTCTAAGCACTGATTTTTTTCAGAAATCACATGAGGTCCCTTTGTATTAGGCTCAAATACTATGTTAAAAACATAAATGCTTTCCAATCGCCTAAAAGGAACTTGCTTTTGGTTCATATGACGCCATATGGAATATACACTTCTGCTGTCTTGTGTAACAACGGCATCAATATTATTCTCTTTCAGTATTTTCTTTATGGGAGCTACAAAACGATTTCTAATAGGCTCTGTTTCCAAAGAATACCCTTCCAATATTTTTCTTATTCTGTTGTACTCTTCCGGTGAACGAAAGCGAAAGCTCAAATTTTCCAGTTCTGTTTTAACCTTATACAGTCCCAGACGATTGGCCAATGGAGCAAAAAAGAAATCCGTTTCTCCTGTGATTTTCATTTGTTTGCTTAAAGGCATACTAGCCAAGGTACGCATGTTATGCAATCGATCAGCTAGCTTTATAAGTAAAGCACGAATGTCATACTGTATGGTCATCAACATTTTGCGAATGTTGTCCACCTGCAGGGAAAGCTCATACTCTTCTTTCTTTTCCTTGGTAAGACCTCCTACCAGAAAAGCTATATCTTCTCCAAAAAGTTCCCTGATCTCATCATTCGTACGTGATGTGTCTTCTACCACATCGTGCAGCAACGATGCAATGATGGAATTGGTTCCCAGCCCAATTTCTTCGTTTACAATGCGAGCAACGGCAATGGGGTGTAAAATGTACGGTTCTCCGTTCTTCCTTTTCTGATTTTCATGCGCCTTGTTAGCATACTCATATGCTTGCTTTATCCTCTTCAGATCTTTGGGCAATCTATTTTCTGCTGCTTTTTCAAGAAAAAGGTCCCGCTGCTGTTGAACCATCGTCAAATAATCCATAATAACAAATGTAAGCATTTTTAAGTATATTTGTTTCCTTATAAATACAATTAGCTATGACACATCAATTACCATCTTTGCCTTTTAAGGCCAACGATCTGGCACCTGCCATAAGTGAAACTACGGTGGGTTTCCATTACGGAAAACACCATCAGGCTTATCTGAATAACTTAAACAACCTTATTCCAGGTACCCCTTATGAAAACATGCCTTTAACAGAGATCATTGTAAAAGCTCCTGCCGGTCCTGTTTTTAACAATGCTGCACAGGTTTTCAACCATACTTTTTATTTTGATCAATTTAAACCTTCAGTGGAGGCAAAAAAGCGTCCGGAAAACGAACTACTAAAAGCGCTTGAAAAACACTTTGGAAGTTTTGAGAAATTCATAGAAGAGTTTTCGGGAGTCGCTGCTACAGTATTTGGCTCAGGTTGGGCATGGCTTGTTGTAGAAAAAGACAGATCTCTAGCCATCACTAAAGAATCCAATGCCGGATGTCCTCTTACACATGGGCAAAAGCCACTGCTCACTTGTGATGTATGGGAGCACGCCTACTACCTGGATTACCAGAACAGACGCCCCGATTATATAAAAGCTTTCTGGGCCATTCTAGATTGGGAGGTTATTGAAAACCGATTTGTAGAATAGCAGTTCACCAGGAAGAAAACGAATCCAGCGCAACAGCCAGATGCAGTAATGTAGCATTCCAATTAATGGCAATCTCATTAGAAGCATACGATTCTACTATGTCTAAATAGCTCCGGTCGGGCCATGGGGAAGGATAGTTACAACCATCCTGCTTGCCCCAATTGGGTCCTCCTACCAAAAAGCCGGGCAAAGGTCCGGGCAAATCATCTGTGGCAGCCAGTCTGTGGTGCGGGTTGCGCGGGCTTTTTGTTCCCATTCCTGTCACAAAGCAGTACCCGGTAGGGTTTCTGCCCAACAGGTAGTCCATATTGTGAAAAGCATGTACCAAATACTTTTTTTCTTGGGTCAGCTCGTACCCGTAAAGCAAAGAAATAGCATTGGCGCAACATTTTTCAGACAAGCTTCCCCAATGGAAATCTTCTTTGTTGTTACCAAACGAAGCCACATAAGCCGCCCCTTGTGACAAACTACTTACGCTGTCACAAAAAGCTATCAATTGTTCTTTCATTGCTTCAGTAGCTTTCCCATGAGTTAACAAAGAGAAAATCCCCAATCCGGCCACATTTGACCAGACAGGGGCCGTAAACAGTTCCGGTGCATATTCCAACAAAGTCTGATAATATTTTTCTTTTCCTGTGGTCAAGTACAGTTCCGCAGCTGCCCAGAAGAACTCATCTTCTGCATGGTTGTCTGAATAAGCTCCTGTTTGAATAGCAGGAATGTAATTCTTGTTCAACAACCATTGATTATAAAAACAGTCCGGGTTTTCCAGTGCCCAGGCAAAAGCAGCTTCTGCTGCCTGTACCATTTCTACTGCAATAGGTCTGCCCCAATCCGTTTGTCTGTATACCCTGGCTCCCTGTGCCATAGAAGCTGCAAAGTCCAGCGTGGCTGTAACCGATTTTTGTATTACATACCTAGGTTTTTCACATGCTTCGGGTGGAATAAACCCTTCAAATTCCGGTGTTGTCAATTTGTGATATACTCCGCCGTCTACAGGGTCCTGCATAGTTAGCGCCCACTTCAGATTGTATAGGGCCTCATCCTTTACAGAAGCGTTGTTTACATAGCCGCCATATTTTTCAACACCTGCCAGAATCATGCCGGTAGTATAGGATGCATTGACTATATATTTGTTGTAATCTCCTGCATCATACCATCCACCCGGTGAAGAGATCAGCGCTCCCTCTGGTCTGCTTTCAGTGGCAGCAGAAGCGTGAACCAACACGGCTGTATCTGGGTGACCCGGAGTTGACCTTTGCAGTGTAAATGCATTCAGTGCAGCTAGTGCCAGTGGTATCAGTACTTGCCGGTCAATGGCAAACACATGAGACCGGATTCCGTTACTTGTTAGAATCCTGTATGTTCCCGGATTTTCAAATGCAGAGAAATCCAGTCCGGTACACAAGGTTCCTGAAAAAGCAGCCGGAGAAATTTCCCCGGCTGTTCCTTCAAATACGGTCTTTCCGCTTGTTTCTTCTACCAATTGGAAAGTTCCTGTAAAAGCGCCTTCCAAAACAGCTATTTTTTCTTGTTCCGGATAGAAGCCAATCTGATTGACCGCAATTTGTGTTTTCTGTGTACAGGCTAATGATAAAAAAGCAACAATGAAGAATACCTTTTTCATTTGGCCAGTTTTATCAGTTCTACTTTATTTTTTGATTTTTTTCCAGACTTCTTCTTCCGGCAACGGTTTGGTGCAGAAGAACCAGTCATAGCAGGTCATATCTTCTTTGCTATCCATCCTTTGCTGGGCTACTCCACAAGATCCTGCAGTAGGCACAATCACCTCGTCTCCCGGATGCCAATCTGCCGGCATGGCCACACCAAATTCGTCAGCTGCCTGCAGAGCAACTACTACCCGATACAACTCGTTAAAATTGCGACCCAAGCTTAACGGATAATAAATAATGGTTCTGATAATTCCTTTTGGATCAATAAAGAAGACTGCTCTAACCGCTTGAGTCTCACTTTCTCCCGGTTGTACCATTCCGTACTTGTTGGCAACATTCATAGAAATGTCTTCAATCAGAGGGAATTTTACTTCCACGTCTTTCATCCCCTTATATTCGATCTTTTCCTTAATGGTTCTAAGCCATGCAATGTGGCTGTATAGTCCGTCAATAGACAAGCCCACAAGTTTGCAATTGACCGCTTCGAATTTTTCTTCCATAACTGCAAAAGTCATGAACTCAGACGTACATACTGGAGTGAAATCTGCGGGGTGGCTAAAAAGGATTACCCAGTTTCCTTTGTAATCTTCCGGAAAATTTATAGGTCCCTGTGTCGTGACTGCTTTAAATTCCGGTGCCGGATCGCCAATACGCGGCATTGAGACGTTTAGTTCTTTTTGTTTAGTTTCCATAGTGAATAATTGAATTAATGTAATAATTAAATTGTACTACAAATATACATTTTTTTTTGAGATCTCACAAAGGTTCATTATATTTGTATTGAACATATACTCATTATGTAATAAAGATGGCAAGACCAAAAAAACTTAGAAAGGTAATCAATCCTCCCCCTGTTAAGGGCTTTCGTCCTATGGGACAGAAACCGGGAAAAGACTTTACACCCATCATGCTAAGCTATGATGAATACGAGGCATTGCGGTTAACTGACTATAAAATGAAAAACCATTTGCAGGCAGCCATGGAAATGCATGTTTCCAGGGCTACGTTTACCCGCATCTATGCTAATGCCCGGCGTAAAGTAGCTACTTCACTAGTAGAGGGAAAACCCATTGCTTTTGAAGGAGGTGCCGTGTATTTTAACAGCGATTGGTACAGTTGCAACAGATGTTCTTGTTATTTTAACCACCCTCATAAAGATTTGCCGGAAATCATCTGTCCGCTCTGTAAGTCTTCACAGGTGGTTGCCTATGAAGAAAACACACTTAATTTTTAAATATACATTATGAAAATAGCCATTACTTCTACAGGAAATAGTCTCGACGCCCTTATGGATGGTCGTTTTGGACGTTGTATGTATTTTGTCATCTACGACACTGAAACAGGAGCCACAGAATTTGTTCCCAACCCTAACAAGGAAGCCCTGGAAGGTGCCGGGCCGGCCTCTGTTCAGCTGGTTGCTTCAAAAGGTGTTGAGAAAGTGATCTCGGGTGAATTTGGGTCTAAAGTAAAAGCCATTTTTGACAGCCTTAAAATCCAGCTTGTTATTCTTAAAGACCCACACATAACTATAGGTCAGATCATTGAAAAATTTGCAACACAAAAGAAATAATCCAATTTCTATGAAAACAATAGCCATACCCCTGGAAAACAGGCTTCTGTGTGCACACTTTGGGCACTGCAAAGAATTTGCCATTGCACAGATAAAAGACAATAAAATGAAATCGCTAACGTATGTTACCCCTCCGCCGCATGAGCCCGGTTTGTTGCCCGGCTGGCTGGCTGAAAGAGGGGTTACTCATGTCATTGCGGGCGGCATGGGGCAAAGGGCCCTTACGTTGTTTAAACAAAACAATATAGAAGTTTGTGTAGGCGCCGGAAGTAAAAAACCGGAAGAACTTATACAACATTATCTGAGGGATGCTCTGGAAACAGGAGCCAACCTTTGTGACCATTAATTTGTACGTACTATGAAGATTGCAATAGCCAGCGGCAAGGGAGGTACGGGAAAAACGTTTGTAGCCACCAATTTATTCTACGTTGCCGTAAAAAATGGAAGGAATGTAACCCTGGCAGACTGCGATGCAGAAGAACCCAACGTAGAAGGGTTCTTACAAGGGAAACCCATTAGAAAAAAAACCGTATCACAAAACCTGGCCGTCATTGATCCGGAAAAATGTGTATACTGTGGAAAATGCCGAGACTGGTGTATCTACAACGCCATCATTTGCTTGGAAGAACAACAGAAAATTTACCTATTGGAAGACCTGTGTCACGATTGCGGGGCTTGCCTTGTAGCCTGTAAATTTGACGCTATTTCAGAAACAGAACGACGTCTGGGTACAGTTACTACCTCGGTAATAGAAGAAGATTCCGTTTTAACAGAAGCCAGAGCAGATGTAGGTATTTATTCATCGGTCCCTGTTATTAAAGCTGCTTTAACAGCTTCGGGAACTCCTTCTTTGTTACTCATGGATGCACCTCCGGGGATATCCTGTCCGTTCATAACAACCGTTGCCCCTGCAGATTTTGTTGTTTTGGTTACTGAGCCCACTCCTTTTGGTCTGAACGACCTTAAGCTTTCTGTTGAAACCCTTGAGCAGTTAGGAAAGCCTTACGGTGTGGTAGTAAATCGCGACGGTTTGGGCGATCATAAAGTATACGATTGGTTAGAGGAAAAAAACATCCCCTTGCTTATGAAAATACCTTTTGACAGGGAAATTGCACGCATCTATTCACAGAGTCTGCTAGTGGCAGCAGAAGACGACTCTTATGCAAAACAGTTTCTCCTACTGCTCCAAAAAATTGAAGCCTTATGCAAAAATTAAAAGAAATAGCCGTAATAAGCGGAAAAGGAGGTACAGGAAAAACTTCACTGGTTGCAGCCTTTGCTACCATGGCAAACCATCCTGTAGTTGCCGATTGCGATGTAGATGCTGCTAATTTATACCTGATTCTGCATCCGGAAAATTACAAAGAAGGTAAATTTGTATCCGGGCATAAAGCCATTATAGATTATAACGCATGTACGCATTGCGGTCTTTGTATGGCACACTGCAGATTTGATGCCATTGAAAGAAAGGTGCAGGAAGGGTTTCCAAAAGGGAAGATTACCATTGACGATATAAACTGCGACGGATGTTGGCTTTGTTCTCGTATTTGTCCGGAGAAAGCCATTACCATGGTCCCGGAAGACGACAGTCGTTGGTATATTGGGAATTATAGAAATGGTAAAATGGTACACGCCCGCCTTTCTCCCGGTGAGGAAAACTCGGGTAAGCTGGTTAGTAAAGTAAGGGAACTGGCCAAAGAAACAGCAGAAGCGGAAAAAATTGACCTTATACTTATTGACGGTCCTCCGGGAACCGGTTGCTCTGCTATTGCATCGCTTACCGGAGCCGATAAGGTATTAGCAGTTACTGAGCCTACAGGCAGCGGATTGCACGACTTGAAACGAATTATGGAACTGGCCGGTAAGTTTCAGATAGAAAGGTGTGTAGTGATTAATAAATACGACTTAAACCGCCGGATGACAGAAGAAATAAAACAGTGGTGTAGCAAAGAAAACATTTCTGTTATAGGTACTATCCCCTTTGAACCTGATATGGTCCATTCCATGGTACATTGTAAAAGCATTACGGAGTGGACACCTGACTCTCCCATTTCTGCCGTTGTTAAAGAGATTTTTGAGCGTTTAATCATATAAAAAAGGACGGTTTTTATACCGTCCTTTTTTTATTTGTTTTGTAGCGGAGGGAGGACTCGAACCTCCGACCTTTGGGTTATGAGCCCAACGAGCTACCAACTGCTCCACTCCGCGATCAAGAACTGCAAATATAATGATTCTATACCACTCCACCAAACATCCGCAAAAATCTCTTCCCTTCCATCGTTTTCTGTTCTCCTGTAATTAGATTTTTAGTAGTAACCTCTCCTGCCTCCATTTCTTTTGCCCCAATAATAACTACACGAGACGTTCCACGGCGTGTTGCATAATCAAATTGTTTCTTCAATTTAACAGCTTGCGGATACAACTCACAAGATATCCCTGCCATACGAAACTGTTTTATATATCCCAAGGCCGTTACCGCTTCTTTATCTCCCATATTAAAGAATATTATTTGTGGAGCGTCCAGAATGTTTTCCGGGAATTTATCCAAACAAAGTAAAACATCATAGATCCTTTCCGCTCCAAAAGAGATTCCTACCCCCGACATGTTTTTCAAACCAAAAACACCGGTAAGGTCATCGTATCTGCCTCCCCCACAAATGCTGCCAATAGCATAATCCAAAGCTTTTACTTCAAATATGGCTCCTGTATAATAGTCCAGTCCACGTGCCAGGGTCAGGTCTAGTTCAACGGCTTGCTCTACTCCGGTTTCTTCTATTCTTTTAAACAACCAATCGAGCTCTTCCATGCCTTGCAAACCTATTTTAGAGTTATTGTCTTCAAATAATTTTCTAAGGAACGATATCTTTGAAGTATTGACTCCTTTAAAAAGCAACAAAGGTTCCAGTCTGGCCAACCCTTCCGGTGTAATGTCTTTTTGCAACAATTCTTCCCGTACGCCCTCCAAACCCGTCTTATCAAACTTGTCCATGGCTACGGTAATGTCAATAAGCCTGTCCGGATACCCCATAATACCGGCTATACCGGCCAAGACTTTTCTGTTGTTAATTCTTATGAGCACCCTTAAATCCAGACACTTAAACACAGCATCTATAAGCTGTACCATTTCCAGCTCGTTAAACAAAGATTCAGAGCCTATGACGTCTGCATCGCACTGGTAAAATTCTCTGTAACGGCCTTTCTGCGGTCTGTCTGCCCTCCATACCGGTTGAATCTGGTAACGTTTAAACGGGAAAGTAAGTTCGTTTTGATTTTGGACCACAAACCTGGCAAAAGGAACTGTCAAGTCGTAACGCAACCCTTTATCAGATACCATTAAAGACAAGGCATTCGAATCTATGAGTGACGGATCGTCGGGTATTTTTCCGGCCAAAGGGATAAAGCTGTTACCAGAGTTTAAAATTTTGAATAATAATCGATCTCCTTCTTCCCCATATTTACCCAGTAAGGTAGAAAGATTTTCCATAGCCGGTGTTTCAATGGGTGCGTACCCAAATTCCTTAAATACGTTCCGGATGGTATCAAAGATGTAATTTCTCCGGGACGCTTCTACCGGAGTAAAATCCCGAGTCCCTTTGGGAATAGATGGTTTTTGTGACATATTTTACAGGATTAATAACCTTAAATATACGATAACTTTTTCAGATTCCCAGAAATTCAAGTATGGATTTTGCTGCCTTCCTTCCGGCGCCCATTGCCTGAATAACGGTAGCAGCTCCTGTGACAACATCTCCTCCGGCGAAAATACCGGGACGGGAAGTGATTCCGTTTTCATCGGCTACAATACCGTTATGCCTGTTCATTTCCAGCCCCGGTGTTGTCCTGCCTATCAAGGGATTAGAACCTGTGCCCAAGGCAATAACAGCCACATCGCAGGAAATGTCAAATTCGGAACCGGGTACTTTAACGGGCCTACGTCTTCCGCTTTCGTCAGGTTCTCCCAATTCCATGCGAATGCATTGTAAACCGGTAACCCAGCCTTTTTCGTTTCCCAGTACGGCTACGGGATTCGTCAACAACTGGAATTCCACACCCTCTTCTTGGGTATGGTGCACTTCTTCTACCCTGGCGGGCATTTCTTTTTCTGTACGCCTATATACTACCGTCACTTCTGCACCCAATCTCAATGCCACACGCGCAGCATCCATGGCCACGTTGCCTCCTCCTACTACGGCAACACGCCGGCCTACGTAGATAGGCGTATCGGATTCCGGCGAATAAGCCGTCATAAGGTTGCTGCGGGTAAGAAACTCGTTGGCAGAGACTACTCCGTTTAAATTTTCTCCGGGTATATTTAAAAATTTGGGTAATCCGGCACCCGAGCCCACGAAGACTGCATGAAATCCTTCTTTCTCAAACAATTGATCTATGGTAACTGTACGCCCTACTACTACATTGCACTCAATGGACACCCCCATTTTCTGCAGCTGGCCAATTTCATATTCCACCACTTCTTCTTTAGGCAACCTAAACTCAGGTATTCCATAGACCAACACACCCCCCGGTTTGTGTAGTGCTTCAAATATAACAACCTCACAACCTGCTCTGGCTAAATCTGTAGCACAGGCCAACCCGGCAGGTCCCGACCCCACAACAGCCACTTTCTTTCCGTTAGGTTTAGGCTTTACCGCTGTTGAATAATTGTTTTCCCTAGCCCAATCAGCTACATAGCGTTCCAGTTTTCCAATGGAAACAGGCTGATGTTTGATGCCCATAATGCACGCTCCTTCACATTGAACTTCCTGGGGACATACACGACCGCATATGGCAGGTAAAGAAGAATCAGCAGCTATGATAGTAGCTGCAACAGCCATATCCTCTTCTACCATAGCTTTTATAAATTGAGGGATCTGAATGTTTACGGGACAACCGGCCACACAGCGGGGGTTTTTGCATTGAATGCACCGCGAAGCTTCAAGGACGGCTTCACTGTGATTATATCCGTAGCTTACTTCATTAAAGTTTTTAATACGTTCAGCAGGATCCTGTCCTCTTACAGGCACCCTGTTTGCATTTATCTTAGCCATTTTTTAACCCAATTTTACACTTGTGATCTGCCTCTGTTTCCTGTGATTTGTACATGCTCTGGCGACGCATGGCCTCGTCAAAATTTACCTGATATGCATCAAACTCGGGACCGTCCACACAAGCAAATTTTGTTTCTCCTCCCACGGTTACACGGCATGCACCACACATGCCCGTGCCGTCAACCATTAACGTATTCAGACTTACCGTAAGGGGCAGGTTGTACTCTTTGGCCGTAAGGGTAACAAATTTCATCATAATCATGGGGCCAATGGCAACGGCCTGGTCATACGTACGGCCACCGTCCAGCAATTCCTTCAATTTGGCAGTAACCAAACCTTTAAAACCATAAGAACCGTCGTCTGTACATACATGCACTTCCCGGGCTACTTGCTTCATCTCTTCTTCCATGATTACCAAATCGCGCGTTTTTGCACCTATGATTACTTCTGTATGTACTCCTTTTTCATGCAAGTATTTCACCTGCGGATATACCGGTGCTGTACCTAATCCTCCGGCAATAAATAAATATTTTTTCTTGCGCAAAGCCTCTTCTTTTTCATGAACAAAAGCAGAAGGCAACCCTAACGGTCCTGCAAAATCTTTGAACGCTTCTCCCTCTTCCAAAGCGCAGATCTTTCTTGAAGAGGCTCCCACCAATTGAGTAACAATGGTTACAGAGCCTGTTTTTGCATCATAATCACAAATGGTCAAGGGTACCCGTTCCCCCATTTCATCTACTCTTACTATAAGAAATTGCCCGGGCTTTGCAGAAGAGGCAATCCGAGGGGCCAGCACCTCCATCAAACAAATATCAGGTGCCAGAAAACGTTTTTTCAGTATATCGTACATAAATAAAGGCTTTAAAAGACGGCGCAAAGATATAAAAAAAGCCTTTCATTACCGGTCACGGCAACCCATCAAAGCCATAGCTTTTTTGCTTTCTACCTTCTACTTCTCTTGTGGCCATATAATATGTGAGTGCAGCTGTACCGTCCATGGTAGGTTCGTTGGTCGCGTAATCCCAGTCCCTGTCGTGGTACAAAGCCACTCCTTTGTTAAAGTCTGTATAAGAGTCTGCTCCGTCTGCCAGAGAAATATACTGGCTGTGCTCTTCCAGGCGTTCTTTCCATTGCGGCCCGTCAATAAGCCCTCCCGGAGAACTCTTTCCCAACACGGCCAGATAAGACGTATGGTGTTGCAACGGGTAGTTTCCATCCTTTGGGAAATCAATCACCATAGATATGCCCCAAGGATTGCAGCCAAACAGCCAATCGCGTAAAGAAGCTTCCATTTCCCGGTACGTAGTATCTCCGGTAAGCCGGTAATACAAATCGGCCTGAGTAATAGCCGCTGTCAACAGGTTGTTAGAACACCAGATAAGTGGTACCCCGTTTAGAAACACACAATCTTCTCCACGTTTTCTTATATGCTCCAATCCTTTACGCATAAAATCCGTATACTTTTCTGCTACATGCGTACCCGACAAAGCCAGGTAATAGTGCCCCAGATTGATAAACGGATAATACTGATAATGCCTGGCCCGTCCCAACTCCATCCACGGAGTTACCTCTTCCAGCCTTCCCCAGTAATCTGCCCTTTCCAACCAATGTTCCCCTTGTCCCAAATGGTGAAAGACGGCTGCTGCCAATTCCACGTCGTCTACATAATTGTCTTCTTCGTAAAAGTAGGGAGAAGTTACACAGCACGTTTGCGTGTTCCCCGGAAATTCCTCTGCAAATTTATAAGCCGGCAACGCCTTGGAAACCAATAGGGCTGCAAATTCCGGATCTATTTTTTTGAACACTTCTGCTCCCATGGCAAAAGCCGAGGCAAATTTCCCGGCAGAAGAAGCCACGCCTGTAGTCCTGTTCAAATAATCACCCAATCCCTGAGGCCTTCCCGTAATAAAATAAACGGGTCGACCGCCATTAGGCCCCCAGCCGTAATCGGCACTGTCCCCCACCGGAAGCCGGAAACCCACGTGGTCCCTGTCATCGGCAATCTGATTAAACATCACCCGATCTTCCGGATTCATCTTCAACAGCCACTCCAATCCCCAACGCACCTCATCTAAAATGTCGGGAATGCCGTTGGCTCCGGGACGTCCGCAGGCATCGTATTTATCGCCGAACACAGATTTGTCTTCTGTCTGCGTATAGGCAAACATCATCTGAAAAGTAGCGTTTGCACTAGTAGGAAGGTATTGCAGGTAGTCGGTGGCGTCGTGCCAACCGCCCCGTACGTCTATTTTCTCACCCGATCGCTCGGGATGTAGAACAATGTATCCGTCGTTCTGATGGCATAAGGTATCTAAAAAAGGATTGTCACCACAGCGCTGTTGACGCATGTACCGGAGTAAAAAATCGGCCATCCCCTCCCAGATTTCTGTTCCAATACGGAAAGGTGGGGATTGTAAGGTACCCTCACCGGGTAAGTCAACCTCTACAAAGTAACCTCCCGGTTTCTGCAGTCCCGTAAAACTCAATCGGTACCCTTTGACCATACCCCAATGGTCTGCATGAGCCTCTTTCATCTTGCCGTTGGCAACCGTACCGGAATACACAACGGTTCCTGTCCGGTTATCTACAATGCGGAAACCTTTTGGGGCAATGTCACGTTGAGAAATCAAAACAGCCGTTTTTATATCATCCGGCAAGTATCCTGCCTGGTTTATGCGTATCCACGTTGCACCGGCCATACCCGGTGTAAACAAAAGCGTACAGGTTAGTATAGTTGTAAAAAAGCATTTCATAGTATATTGTTTTAAGCTTCTTTACAAAGATACTCTACTTTTGCTACAACGTAAATCGTAGTCCTCCATAAATCCGTGTGCCCATGAGCGGTCCCCAGATCACACTGGCATTGAAGCTCGGTGAAAATGGATCGTCTGCAGAAAGAATGGCGTTGGGTTGTCTGTAATTGAGCAGGTTTTCTCCGCCTGCATAGATTTCTACCTTGTTGATCTTATAGGTTATCTGTGCATAAAACATGGGGAAAACCGGCGAATATACCTCCTCTTGAATGGCCTTAAACGAAGGAATTCGCGCCGGACCGTTTAACTGCCCCGTAACATCAAAGACCCACGTTGAGGAAGGCGTAGTGTATTGTAAATTAAGCACCCCTTTATACTTGCTTGTAAGCGGGCGGTCAACAAGACCTTGTCCTTTCAATTCCACTTTAGACTGGTTGTAGCGGAACGTAGCTAAGAGCGTAAATCCGCGGAACAGTTCTGTAGTCAAATCTGCCTGGTACGTATTGGTAAAAGAGCGGCCGTCCAAGTTGTAAAACACAATGGACGGAACGGCAGCATCCCACATAATTTCTTGATCTGCAATAAGCTGCTTTTTAAAGTCTGTCCTAAAATATTCTACACTAAAGGTAGATGCCTCTTCAAAGCCAAAAGGCAAATCAAACGTCAGGTTGAGTCCGTACGTCCAAGCCTCTTCCAAAACAGGAGTTCCCTCAAAGAGCAACCTGCGGCCGGTAGAGAGCACTCCAATGTTGTCTGTAATGGCGTAAGGCGAACGGAATCCCCTGCCTGCAGAAGCGCGCAGTACCATATGGTCTGTAAAATTATACCGTACATTGGCCCTGGGAGTAAACAGCCAACCAAACAGCGTGTTATAATCTGCTCTGGCTCCTGCAATAAATACAAACCTGTCGTCTGCATTATACGTATACTCTCCAAACCCACCGTAAACATCTTCCTTACGGCTCAAATCAAAAAATGTTTCTCCACCTCCCCACCACCTGTCCCACAGCCCCTGCTGCAGCCGCTCCAACTTGGCAGACAGCCCTAAGGTGATTTTATGATGCGCTCCCAAGCTTGACATAAATAGTGCGTTGGCAAAGAAATCGTGCTGCAGGGCATTGAAGTCTTTCCGTCCAAAATACGCATCTTGTTTGTGCAGGTTGTAATCCAACACCAGCGCAATATTGGGGTCAATGTGGTCGTGATCGTGATTATGGTCGTCATGGGCATCATGCTCATCATGCTCATCGTCCTCATGGTCGTGGTCATGCGCTACCAGAGGTATTCCTAACTTTAGGAAAGCATTGAGCCCTTGGTTTACAATACGTGAGCCCCAATGCGTTGCATTTTGTTGTTGGCCCGGTAGGGTCCATACATGGTCTTTTTGTCCGCCTTTGCGGTCTTCGTGCAAGCCCCTCAGTCCAAACCGTACCTGTGCCCCGGAAGGATGTTCGTACAACCAGCGATTAGCCAGCTGATACCTGTGGGTAAGCGGTTCGTCAAGAAAACCGTCTTTGTCCGAATCGTGTGGCAGAAAATCTGCGGCCACGTGTGCCAGAGTAACGGTGCTCCATCGGTCACTAAGCTGAAGTGCCGAGATTACGTTTGCCTCGGTCCGTAACGCATCGTTCAAAAACAGGTTAATAAAAAGTGGTAACTGTGACGTAGGTTTGCGGTATTCCATATTGATTTGCCCCGTAACGGCATCGTAACCGTTGATTACAGAACCGGTGCCTTTGGCAATCTGAATGCTTTCCAACCATTGCCCGGGAACAAAAGAAAATCCAAAAGGCATTTGGATACCACGCATGGCGGGGCGATTCTCCTCCAGCATTTGTGTATAGTTTCCGCTCAGCCCCAACAGGCGTATCTGACGGGCACCCGTTACGGCATCTGCATAACCTACCGTAACACTGGCCGAGTTTTCAAAACTTTCCGCCAAATTGCAACAAGCCATTTTACAAAGACCGGCTGCTGTAATAACTTCTGTTTTTATGGGGGTCAGACGTGATATAAAATTGCCTTTCTGTCGTCCTAAAATATCCAGTGTTTCCAACGCTCCGGCATCTTCATACAAGACAAATTCAACAGCCTGTGAGGGTCCCTGTACATAAATGGTATCTTGTGCATATCCCATATAAGAAGCTACCAACGCACGTGACGCTCCTGCAGCAATAATAAAGCTTCCGTCTTCGTCTGTATAGACTACGCTTGTAACATTTTCTTTTTCCGTTACGGGAGCCCAAAAAACTGCTGCTGCTGCTGCAGGCTCCTGTCGACCGTTGTCATTGGTTATAAATACTTTTCCTTTATAATGTTGTGCTTGGCCCATAAAAGGTATTAAAATGAGCAAGCAAAGTATGATTTTTTTCATGAAAAATTGCGTTTAAGAATAATAGATTGTATTGCCTTACCAAAAAGTAATACAACCCATCATAAACGCAATGGAACAAGATGACCTCCTTCATACACAGACCGTATATGAAAATTTGTCGATCCCTGTTTTACCATTACAGGGTCTTCAAATAGTATGTTTGTCAAGCCCTGAGTATCCACCAAAAACAAATGCGGCGGTGTCACTATTTTTACCACTGTACTCAGACGAGGTGTGCTGCCTTTTAAAGAGGGATCATGAATAGAAAAAATTTCTGTGCTGCAACAATTCTCGTCGTGTTCAGAAGATGCCTCGGGACCCTCTGTATGGTCATGCACATTGTGGCAGGGAGTTCCTGCATAAAAGATCAACAGATGAGACTCTTTTTCACGTACGCAATAATGCACAGAAAACCCCATGGTAGCCGTAAGAAACAAAGCGGTAACCCATGCACTCAGTATAATATTAGGAGCTATTCTCATGCTAGTTTGCAAATATAGCTATTTTTGTAAATCACAAGAACAATGCCATTATGAAAGAATTTTTAAAAACTTTTGCAGCGGTTGTTTTAGGAACAGCCCTTGTATTGCTGGTAGGTTTTTTTCTGATTTTAGGTTCCCTCACCAGCCTGGTTCGAATAGGACTGGATGCTTCGCTTACCCATATTCCGGACAGAGCTATATTATATATATCCTTTGAAGACGGAGTGGCTACCCAAGATTCCGATCTTCCCGTACTGGGATTTTTACCTAAAGAACTGGACGTTGTTCAGGGAGGTATAGGGTTTTTGAACTTGGCACAAGCCATCAGGCAAGCAGCTTCTGACCCGTCTGTGCGCATGATTTATATGAATCCACAAGCATTGCATACCCAGATGTCTTATGTAGAAGAAATCAGAGAGGCTTTATTGGATTTCCGACAAAGCGGAAAACCGGTCATTAGTTATGCAGGAAATTATTCTCAACAAGGATACTATCTGGCTACCGCAGTCGATAAGATTGCCATCAACCCCTCCGGAAACATTACTTTACAAGGCGTTAGTATGGGAGTAAACTATTACAAAGGACTCTTTGATCGTCTGGGCATAGAAGCGCAACTGGTACGGCACGGCAGTTTTAAAACAGCCGGAGAGCCGTTTACCTCGGCTTTTATGAGCAGAGAAGAAAAAGAGCAGTTAAGTACTTACCTGAATACGGCTTGGGAACATTGGTCAAACAGCATGGATGCTGCGCGACAATTGGAAAGCGGTACCATCGACCGCTTGTGTGGTGTCACGTTTTTATCAGACGCTGCCGGGGCTTACAAAATAGGACTGGTAGACGAACTTTGGCACAGAGATCAAATGGTTTCCTATCTATCGGATTTGTATGATGGTATTCCTGAAAACAAACTTCCTATGGTATCTGTTAAGCAGTACATCAAATATTTAGAAACGCATAAACGCAAACTGGTAAGAGAAAAAATGGCCGTTGTATATATGAAAGGCGAGATCACTCCGGGGAAAGTCACGGGGCAGGTTTCTTCCGATACGTACGTAGAACAACTGGCTAGGTACCGCCGCGACAGTTCCGTAAAAGCTGTTGTTGTGAGAATAGAAAGCCCGGGAGGAGACCCCCTGGCAGCCGATATGATAGCACGGGAACTGGAACTTATAAAAGAGATTAAACCGGTAGTAGTATCTATGGGTGACGTAGCAGCATCGGGCGGATACTGGATAGCTTCTGCTGCGCATGAAATTTTCGCACATCCTTTTTCTATGACGGGATCTATTGGCGTTTACAGCTTACTGTTCAACATAGAAGACGGTATGGAAAATTTATTGAGCATTCATAACCAGACCATTGGCACGCATCCATTCAGCCAGCATTATTCTTTATACCACAGCAAAAGCAAAGAAGAATTGGACGTGGTGCAACGTAGGGTTGATCAAGCGTATCATAGGTTTATAGAGGTGGTGTCGAAAAACAGAAACATGGATAAAGAAGAGATAGAGGCCTTAGCCAACGGACGCATTTGGTCAGGAACACAAGCTGTAGAAAATAGCTTGGTAGATTTCATGGGAGGCCTTACAGAAGCCATAGACAGAGCCGCTCAGCTGGCCCAAATCTCCCGGTACAGGCTGGTAACGTATCCCGGGTCCTTAAGAATTACAGACCTTCTGGGGTTAACGGGAGAAAAGAGGCTTGTCCTTACCCTTCTGAAAGAACAGGGAGTTCGTGCTCGTCTTCTTTTTGACGAAAAAGCATTACAGTGGTAGTTGCCTCGGTTACTTTAAAGCGCTCGTCAATGCGCCGCCCTACTACCCAGGCAATGTCCCGGCCCGAACAAAGTACCCGAATGTTTTCTTTATCGTAAAGTGGCACTTTTTCATCAATCAGAAAGTCGCTGATTTTTTTAAACCCAGTCATTCCCAAAGGCTTAAATCTATCGCCGGGCTGTAGGGCACGTACTGTCAGCGGGTATTCTAACGTATCTGCATCTAAAGCAGCCACATGTTTTTCTTGTGGAATTACAAAACCGGGTATTTTGTCCACACGTTCGTACGTAATCCGTTGCATCGTTTCTGAATGTGCCAACTTTCGGATTACCAGTTCGTCACGATCAATCCAAAGCACATGCTCGGGGGCTACAAATTTTTTACCACTTTGTCCTGTTAAAGATAAGGCGATAGCGGCTGTTTGTGACGGGTGAAAACCGTAAGGAGAAAGCAGTGCATGCAACCAGAATGCTACATGTCCTCCACGTACAAGGCAAGGGATGGAAAATCCTCTTGGCGAGGCACATTCCTTACGTTTTTGTTCTGTCAAACTGTCCAACAAATCCATGGCTTGCAGAAAATGTTCGGCATTCTTACCCATGCGAGCCACTACCCCGGGATTTATTCCTTCCAAAACCGGCATGACTTTGTGCCTGATTTTGTTGCGGGCAAAATTCGTTTCTAAATTAGTAGCGTCTGTACGGTAAGTTATACCATGCTCTTGCGCGTACTCCAAAATAGCGGCAGAAGAAACTTCCAGCAACGGACGGATAATCTTGCCTCTCTGCTCCCTCATACTGCACAATCCCCTAAGGCCCGTACCCCGTATTAAGTTTAACAGCATGGTCTCTGCCTTGTCGTTGGCGTTATGTGCCACTGCTACATGCGTCAGGCCTTTTTCATCTGCCAGCCAATCAAACCATTCATACCTTAACTCTCTGGCAGCCATTTCTATAGACATGCCAAGCTCCGCAGCAATGGTGGCAGCTTCTGTCTTTTTTATCACTACCGGGATTCCGTGTTCCTTACCCCAGTGCTCCACAAAAAGTTGATCTCCATCGCTGTCTTTGCCTCGCAACGAAAAATTCATATGAGCAATGACCAGAACCGGACATGCCCGCCGACCCTCTTCTGTTTTTGTCCACCGTTCAAAAAGATGGGCCATAACCATAGAGTCTGCCCCTCCGCTAACGGCCAGCAATACGCCGCCGGAAGTTTTGTTCAGCAGTTTTTGTGCCGATTTTCTGAAAATTTGCTCTACCGGCATCCTTCTCTTTATTTGTTGGAAAGGGTATAGGAAAAACCTATGGACAGTATTTCCCGGAATTGTACCCTGGGTGCTTTATTACCATATTTATCGGCAATTTTAATATTATCGTCGTAAATCAGGTTGGTTCTGATGTTGGCACTCATAAATTTATTGATTTGCATAGAAATAGACAAATCCCAATACACTTGAATGTTTTGCGGTTTGTTCAGGTAATCGGAAAAAAGGATCAATTCTGTATCCACTTTTACGTTTTTAAAGACCTCTTTGTCCATTTTTGCTTTCAGCTGAGCTCCAAATTCAACCCTTACTTTTTCATTAGATTTGTTTCCGTAATCTTCCCTCAGCTCCGGAACAGTCACCACTACTATCCCTCCCGTAAGCGGAGCAAACGTAATGGAAAGCCACGGCAGAGGATTGTAGTCCATACCCAAAGCCAACGTAGAGTTGAGCGGAGCTGCAAACTGAGAAACCAAGGTAGTATCATTGGCTGTATATTTGTATCCTTTGGCCATTTGTGTTTTTACCCCAAGTGCTGCCGACATATACAATCTTTCTGTAGCCTTGTATCCAAATTTAGAATCAAAGAACAAACGGTCATCTGTCTTTTTCAGGATGTCTCCAAACATTTTAACAAACCCGTAACCGGCCTGAAAACGGTTCTGAAAAATGATGTCGTTTTTTGCATAATTGGCCTTAGCATCTACGTGTCCTGCCAATGAAACAGAGCTGTTTCCTCCGGCAGCCCAATTGGTAAGTGAGGTTTGGGTAAAGCTTATCTGAGAAAGTATAGAATTTGTCCAAAACGTAGGTTTTTTAGGTTCCGGCATGGCGGCCAGTGCCGCCTGACGGCTTTCCTCAACAAATCGGGCAATAAGAATAGAGTCTTCCATGGCTCTTTGCCTTGCCGAGTCTACTTGTGCAACAAGGCGGGTGTACATCCTGGCCAGTTCTTCATACGTGGGAACTTTGATGGTGTCTTGTGTGACCTGTACGTCTTGTGCCTTAAGAGGACCAAAGGAGAAAGCCATAAAAACAACAACAAGTGCTACTATGTATTTACTTAGTACGGATCTCATTTTGTTACGTTTTAATAAGCACGGGCAAAAACAACTCTCTGTGACGAAGGTTTTCCTGTAACCATACATTGGCCGGGAACGGGATTTTCTTCTTCCGGAATCAGGCGAATGGTAGCTTTAGTTTCCTCCTTGATTTTAGCTTCTGTTTCCGGCGTTCCGTCCCAATGGCATAAGAAAAAACCGCCTTCTTCTATCCGTTCACGGAATAGATCATAACTATCTATTTCAAACGTGTTTTTCTCTCTGAAATCCCATGCTTTTTTATATATATTTTCTTGAATATCTTTCATGGCCTGCTCTACCCTCTCTTCTATTCCTTCCAGTGGAACCACCTCTTTATCAAGCGTATCCCTACGAGCCAGTTCTACGGTGCCATTAGCCAAATCTCTGGGACCTACTGCTATACGTAAAGGGACACCTTTGACTTCCCACTCGGTAAATTTAAATCCCGAGCGAACGTTATCCCTATCGTCCAAAGTTACCCTTAACCCCTTCGCCAAAAGCTTGTCTTTTAATTTTTCAAGGTGGGAGCAGCTGGCTTCCCTTTCTTCTTCCCCTCTGTAAATAGGTACCAGCACCACTTGTACAGGAGCCAGAAGCGGAGGGAGCACCAGTCCGTTATTATCGGAATGGGCCATAACCAAAGCCCCCATAAGCCGAGTAGAAACACCCCAGCTTGTAGCCCATACATATTCCAACACTCCTTCTTTATTGGCAAACTGTACATCAAAAGCCTTCGCAAAATTTTGTCCCAAAAAATGCGAAGTTCCGGCCTGCAGTGCTTTCCCGTCTTGCATAAGTGCCTCTATACAAAGCGTTTCCACAGCACCTGCAAACCTTTCAGAAGCAGTTTTAGCCCCTACCCATACAGGAAGAGCCATCACTTCTTTGGCAAAATCTGCATAAACACCCACCATTTTGCGTGTTTCTTCTATGGCTTCTTCTTTTGTAGCATGTGCCGTATGTCCCTCTTGCCATAAAAATTCGGTAGTTCTTAAAAAAAGACGAGTGCGCATTTCCCAACGTACCACATTAGCCCATTGGTTACATAAAATAGGCAGGTCCCTGTAAGATTTGATCCAGTTCCTGTAGGTATTCCATATAATGGTTTCACTCGTTGGCCTTACTACAAGTTCTTCTTCTAAGCGAGCCTCGGGGTCTACAATCAATCCCTTCCCATCCGGGTTTGCTTTCAAACGATGGTGAGTAACCACGGCACATTCCTTAGCAAAACCTTCAACATGTTCCGCTTCTTTACTCAGGAAAGATTTAGGGATAAACAAAGGAAAATAAGCGTTTACATGACCTGTTTCTTTAAAACGCCTATCCAGCTCTGATTGCATTTTCTCCCAAATAGCATATCCGTAGGGTTTAATGACCATACACCCTCTCACAGCAGAATTTTCTGCTAAGTCTGCCTTTATGACCAAATTGTTATACCACTCTGAATAATTTTCTTCTCTATTTCTTATCTCTTTTGCCATGTGCCACTGATTTATTGGTACAATATTTGTTGTTTTTTTTGTATATTTGATGCAAAAGTACATAATTTGAAACAATAAATAACAGGAGGTGCAAAATGAAACGGTTTTTTTCCCTTTGGATATTTCTGGCCGGATTATTTGCTGTCTCGTGCGGAACAAGCTACCAAACAGCTTCTTCTGCATACGATGATGCAAGTTATTACAGGCCGGGTGTAACTGCCCGAGTGCACCTGCTTGCAACAGCTCAGGAAGCTGAAGACTTGAAAACCAAGACACTTGAGCAAGCCGGCAAGGAAGGCACACGTGTAGAAACAGTTTATACAGACCCGGAAGGTACTGTAGATATAGACGTAGAACCAGGTACAACGTACCTGATAATGAATACACAGGACGATTCTTACGAACGAAAATTGCAAATGTTCAGTGATGAACCGGAAGATCATTTTTCCTTAACCATCAACATGAACTTTTCAGTAGATGATTGGTATTACGGATCGTGGTACGGTCCCTGGGGACCCTGGTATAGCCCTTGGTACAGTCACTGGTATAGCCCCTGGTACGGTTACAGACCTTACTATTACTGGGGTTACCACTCCCCATGGTATTCACCTTATTGGTACCACACATGGTGGTATTCGCCCTACTGGTATCACACCGGATGGTACTCTCACTACTGGTATCCGTCGTATTGGCATTATGACCATTATTACCCCCACTATACCACTTTCCGTGACAGAAGATCGTCTGAAAACATGGGCAGAAGTACCCAACGACGTATTGTTCCGGATAACAGGGCATCCTCATCCAATGCAACACGTTCCGGAGGATCGTACAGAAGGGTTAACCCGCAAATAAACCAGTTGTCGGGAACCAAAGAAGAACGAGCCCGTGAGAGCGGCAGTGCAACAGAATACAGAAGGGTAACAAGAACAGCAAACCAATCTACCGGATCGGGAGCCGTATACAGAGAAAGAACTACCGGAACAGAATCACGTACCGGGCAGTCGGCTACTGAAAATACGTATTACCGCAGGTCTTCCAATGTATCAAGAAGTACCACATCAACAGCTACAACTACTACAAACCCCGGGAACAGCCGCAGCTTCTACAGGGAGGGACAACGTTCTTCTACTACGGTAAATCAGCGTAACCAATCTTCCGGCACCGGCTCTTATGTGAGGCGCAGTTCCACGGCAACCGGAAGCTCAACAGCTACCAGACAAAGCAGTTCTTCCGGAGTAAGAAGTAGTTCTTCCTCATTCAGAAGCAACGTTTCTTCAGGAACAAGCTCTTCTTCTGTTTCACATTCTACCCGTACAGGAGGGACCACGGGAAGTACGGGTACCACAAGGTCAAGCTCCGGCGGATCATACCGCAGAAGGTAACCTTTATGAATTTATTTTGCTGACAAAAAAACAATGAAAAAGTATCTGATTTTGATAGCTTTGGTAGTACCTTTTGCGCTTACAGGACAAAACGCATGGGATGCCTACCGTTATTCACAACTAAGTTACCAGGGAACAGCCCGGTCTATGGCTTTGGGAAATGCTGTGACGGCCCTGGGAGGAGATTTTGGTTCACTGAGCCTGAACCCTGCAGCAGTAGCAGCCTACCCTTATTCAGAATTTACCTTTACTCCGGCTTTGACCAGTCGCTTCTCTGCTGTAGACTATTTTGACGTACCTACAAATGACCGTTATTCAAGGATGGGTTTATCCCAATTTGGGTATACCGGTACGTGGAATACAGCCTACAGTCGGGGACTTATTTCACTTTCTTTTGCAGCCGGTTACAACAAAGTACAAGATTTTACAGAGCAAACTTCTGTTAGGCTTGACGGCTCAACAACCAGTTGGCTTTCTCCCGTTGCTATAATGACAAACGGCATACCTTACCATAAGCTGGAGCAAGAAAGCGGTTATAATCCTTATTACGATTCCGGTGCTCCGTGGCTTTCCATTTTGGCGTGGAATACGTACCTGCTTGATGTGCTCCCGGGAACTGATGATCAATACATTGGGGGAACTGAAAATCTAGACGAAGAGTACAAAGAAATTTATGTAGGCGGACTTTTGGATCAACGTTTTATCAGGGAATCCAAAGGCAGTATGGGAGACTATTCGTTTGTTTTGGGGGCCAATTTTGGCGATCGGTTTTTTTTAGGTACCGGCCTCACTTTCAGAAACATTTACTATCAGACATTTGAGAAATTTACAGAAACAGCCCAAAATTCAGATGACTTTGAAACACGAATTACAAGCTACTCTCACACTTACCAGCAAGTTACTACGGGAGCCGGATATCATTTTCAATTGGGATTTATAGCCTTGCCCATACACAATTTGCAAGTGGCCCTGAGTGTCACAACGCCTACCTGGACTGCGTTAACAGACGAGTGGCAGCAGCGAATGACTGCCCGTTTCTTAGATGGATACGAACACGCAGACAGCCCTTACGGCAATTACTCCTATAAAGTACGTACGCCGTGGCGTTACCGCGCAGGGTTGTCCTACGTATTTGGTAAAGCAGGACTCATTACTTTTGACTACGAAGGGGTTGATTACAGGAGTATGCACATGGCGGCCCGGTACGACAAACTGGTCTTTGATGACGAAAACGATGCCATTCGTCACGGTTCCGATGATTACAAATTTGGAATGTCCCATATTTTCAGGGCGGGAGGTGAGGTTAGGATGGCCAATTTTGTTATCAGAGGAGGTTACGGCTTTTACGGAGCCGGAGAAGCAAACTTGCAACACACGCATATAGCTTCGGGCGGATTGGGCATTAGAGGTAAGCAATGTTTTGCAGACTTGGGAGTTTCGTATCGACTGAAAGAGAATAAAGATTTTGCACTTGACAATCGGGATGGCATTTTAGTACCCGAACCCGTACTTCACGAGCCCGTACTTAAGATAACTAATACCTTATCGCGTTTACGAGTAGCCTTAACCTTTGGAGTTCGTTTTTAACAGACTATTTTACGTCCAATACTTTCCATGATTCTGGACCTTCGTTCATAATCAGGTCCAGAATGCTTTGTTGAGGAACAAAACCCAATTTTTGAGAAAAAACTTGATAATAAGGTACAGAACGTACCCGAGGGGCTGTATTGCGGTAATCTGTTTGACTGTAATGAGCCATGTAAGTGTCTGTTAACTTTACAGATACTTGCGCTTGCACCACTTCCAAACACCAGGTAAGAATAGACAGGTTATAGTCAAAGAGAGAAGTAGGTTGGGTGCGTGTATAAAACGGCCTTATTTCATCTTTGTAATACTCATAGTAAGGAGAAGAACTGTAAGCAGATTCTATGGCCAACCAATGATTACGCTGCCAATCCTGTGATAAATCCAGCATAACATCGCGAATGGGCGTTTTGCTTCCTCGTTTGCGTTTTACAGGAACAATAAGCCACTGCGGTCCGTTAGCCCCGCAAATGGAACACCTGTTGCGAACGGTCTGCTTTGTATAATGTTCATGTTGCTCAACAATCCAATTTCCGTAAGGATACACTACAGAGAAAAAAGCCAGCGGAGGCCAGTAGGCCGTAGGGAACCAAGCTGTTTTTCGTTCATTCATTATCCGATATGTTTATCCTGTGTGGGATGATTCCGCGTTGTGAAGACCGGATAAAAGATAAGATGATATTTTGCTCCACAGAAGGTTCCAGCACCTCTTCCACTTTACGACAAGCATCGCTCACATTTAGGCCTATTTGGTAAATGATCCTGTACACATCACGTATTCTTTCAATCTGTATCGGTGTAAAGCCATTCCTACGCAAACCGATGATATTTACTCCTCCAAAGCTTAGCGGATTGCGACCGGCCAACACGTAAGGAGGAACATCTTTTCTTATCAGGGATCCTCCCGCAACCATAGCGTACGTACCAATACGTGTAAATTGATGCGCCACAGAAGCTCCTCCAACAATAGCATAAGCATCTATGCAAGCCTCTCCTGCCAGACCTACATAAGAAGTTAAGATTACGTTCTGTTTTATGTGACAGTCATGAGCCACGTGCACATAGCTCATAATTAGGCAGTTATTGTCAATTTTTGTAATTCCCTTACCGCTGGCACGCGTTCCTCTGTTAATGGTAGCATATTCACGTATGGTCACGTTGTCTCCTATCTCTACATACGATACTTCGCCGGCAAATTTTAAATCTTGTGGTTCGGCACCAATAACGGCACCGGGAAAAATTTTGCAGTTAGAGCCAATGCGCACATAGTCCATAATAGTGACATTGGAACCAATGACCGTTCCTTCTCCAATTTCCACATGTTCAGCAATGGTGGTAAAAGGTCCCACCTCTACCCCTTGAGCTAGTTTTGCCCTGGGGTGTATTACGTTAAGTTTTTGTTTCATTCCTGTTGGGTAAACATTGGTTTTTTATCATCCGGGCTACAGCAACGTTGGCTTTGTGTCCTGGCTTGTATGCACAAACAGAGGCACAAATACGCTTGCCGGCCAACATAAGATCTCCTATCAAATCTACCGCTTTGTGCCGGGCACATTCATTAGGAAAACGCAATCCTTCCTTGTTAATATATCCCACATCCGGTATGATACCGGGTTGTTTATACATAGTACGCAACCATTCCATATCTTCTTCACTCACTTTTTTTTCAGCAATAACCAAGGCGTTGTCCAGATGGCCTCCCTGTACCAGTCCTTTTTTAAAAAGAGGAAGTATCTGATCAAGAAAGACAAACGTCCTGGCCGGAGCCAATTCTTTTATAAAATCCGTTTCTGCTGAACAAGTATATTCTTGTCTGCCTACTACATCGGAAGAGAAATCGATACATAACGAAAGTGAAAAATCCTCTGCCGGTTCTACTTTAATAAACGTTCCTGAATTTTTCTCTTCGTAGATTATAGGAGTTTTCGGGCGAAAATAATCTATTTCTTCCTGCTGTTCTACTATTCCTACATGGTGTATGGCCTGTGCAAAAGGCAATGCACTGCCATCCAATACCGGGACCTCGGGGCCGTTTAGAGAAATACAAACATTATCAATACCCATTCCATAGAAAGCAGCCATCAGATGTTCAACAGTACTCACCTGCACATGCTCATGCTCATGCTCATGCCCATGCCCCAGCACCGTACTCCTGTCTGTATTGACTACGTATGAAGCTAAAGCAGGAAGTACAGGTTGCCCCGGTATGTCTGTTCGTTTAAAGCAAATCCCGGCTCCTTCCGGTGCTGGTTCAACGACCATCTTAACCTGTCTACCGGTATGCAAACCCGTTCCCTCGAATGTAATTTTCTTTCGGATGGTTTGCTGTTTCATGGTTTCTTTTTCCCCGATTTTCTAAAAAGAGCATAGGCTCTCATGTACGTTTTATGGTCTATGGCAGGCATCCCCAATAGTGCCGTTCCTTCTTCTTTTACAGAACCTATAACGGCTGCCTGCGCACCTACTTTTGTCCCATGTGCTATGGTCAAATGACCTGCAAAACCGGCTTGTCCACCTACCATACAACGTTCGCCAAGCTGTGTAGATCCGGCAATCCCTGATTGAGCTGCCATGACCGTATGCGCACCTACCTCTACATTGTGGGCAATCTGAATGAGGTTATCCAACTTGACTCCCTTCCGTATGATGGTAGACCCCATGGTAGCTCTGTCAATAACGGTATTCGCTCCAATTTCCACCTGGTCTTCTATGACTACGTTTCCTGTCTGAGGAATTTTCATATACGTACCGTCCTGTGTAGGGGCAAAACCAAACCCGTCAGAACCAATCACAGCGTTGGCATGAATAATACAATGCTCTCCTATAACACAATGATCATACACTTTCACCCCGGGATAAAGGGTGGTTCCTGCCCCAATTTTTACATGTTCTCCAATATAAACTTGCGGATAAATTTGAGCACCGTTTCCTACCACGGCACGCTTGCCAATGTAACTGTGAGCCCCAATATATACTCTTCTTCCTATGGTGGCTTTGCGCGACACACAATGTGGAAACTCCCAGCCTTTTTTTCTTTTGGCTGTAGAAAACATACCTATGAGCAAAGCAACTGCTGTATAGGCATCATCTACCTTAATAAGTGTAGTTTTCACTTTTTCTTTAGGAGAAAAATCTCTATTTACCAAAACAACGGAAGCTTTTGTTTTGTATAAGTATTTTTCATATTTCATATTGGCAAGAAAGCAGGCTGCACCTTTTTTTCCAAACTCAATACGGGCAACGTTTGTCACTCTTACGTGAGGGTCCCCAACTACTTGTCCATGTAGCTGGTCTGCTATCATTTGGGCTGTAAGTTCCATAGTATTATCAGGTATTCTTTTGTTCAGGCAAATTTCGTTCCAATAATGAAATATTGCAAATCCCAAAATAAATTTGTTAAGAATCAGTAAAATAATTAAATTTGCCCCCGATTAGGAACACGTGCAAGAGGACCTTGGTCCTCTTTTTTATTACAAATAATAAATTACCCAAAATGGAAGGTTTAAATCTAATCGGCACATTTGCCGAATTCAAGGAATTGAAGAACATAGACCGCCCAACCATGATGAGCGTCCTGGAAGATGTTTTCCGGTCCCAACTTGCAAAAATGTATGGGAATACAGATAATTTTGATATTATAATCAATATTGACAAAGGGGATTTTGAAATCTGGAGAAATAGGGAAGTTGTTGATAATGTAGAAGATCCCAACACACAAGTTTCCCTTGCCGAGGTTAAGAAAATTGACGACAGCTACGAGGTGGGAGAATCTTATACAGAAGAAGTAAAGTTGTCTGAATTTGGACGACGTGGGATTTTAACACTCAGGCAAAACCTTGCAGGCAGGATTTTAGACATTGAAAAGGCTAACGTGTATGCAAAATACATGGAACGAATTGGTGAAATTGTTGTAGGAGAAGTATATCAAGTTTGGAAAAAAGAAGTCTTGGTTTTAGACGAAGAAGGAAGTGAGCTTATTCTCCCTAAATCAGAGCAAATCCCCAGTGATTACTTTAGAAAAGGAGATACTGTCAGGGCTATTGTATCTTCTGTTGAGATGAGGAACAACATTCCTCTCATTATTTTATCCCGCACTTCACCCAAATTTTTAGAAAGGCTTTTTGAACAAGATGTACCGGAAATATACGACGGGCTCATTACCATCAAAAAAATTGTTCGTATTCCCGGGGAGCGTGCCAAAGTGGCCGTAGAATCTTACGACGACCGTATAGATCCCGTAGGCGCTTGCGTAGGGGTAAAAGGTTCCCGTATCCATGGAATTGTTAGGGAGTTGAGAAACGAAAACATTGATATCATCAATTGGACAACCAATCCTCAATTGCTTATTCAAAGAGCATTGAGTCCTGCTAAAATTACTTCTATCCGGATCAACGAAGAAGAAAAACGTGTGGGAGTATACCTAAAACCGGGTGAGGTCTCTTTAGCCATTGGTAAAGGAGGGTCTAACATCAAACTGGCAGGTATGCTCATTGGATACGAAATAGACGTTTTCAGAGAAGTTGATGAAGACGAAGAAGACGTTATGCTGGATGAATTTAATGATGAAATTGATCAGTGGATCATTGACTCGCTCAAACAGATTGGTTGCGATACAGCCAAAAGTGTACTGGCTATACCTATACCGGAACTGGTGAGAAGAGCAGACCTGGAAGAAGAAACTGTAGCGGAAGTTATCCGCATTCTTCGTTCAGAATTTGAAAACGATACAACAGACTAGAATAAGAAATAATATATGTCGGAAAAACAAGGTATTCGCATTAGCAGAGTTGTTAAGGAATTTAACATTGGGATTGGCACACTTACAGATTTTCTAAAGAAAAGCGGTATGGATGTGGACCCTTCTCCCAATAGTAAAATTTCTTCCGAAGCTTATGCCCTTGTTGAAAAAGAGTTCAGCAAGGAATTACAGCTAAAAGAAGAATCCAAGAAGATCATTCTGAAAGTAAAAGATGTAGTTCAGGAAGAGGCTTCTGCGACCCCTGTTTCTACTCCGGCAGCCGTTGTAGAAACGGTTCCCATACCGGAACCGGAACCTAAACCGGTAGCTAAGGCAAAAGCAACACCAAAGGCTAAAGCCATACCGGAAAAAGAAAAAGAAGCCGTTACTGCAGAAACCGGGCCTACCGTTTTAGGTAAAATTGATCTGAGTCAATTTGAAAAACCGGAACCTAAGAAAACAACTGCCAAGGCTAAAAAAACAACAAAAGCACAAGAAGTGGCAGAGAGTGCTCCTGAAGTGCAGGCTACAAAAACCAAGACAACAGAAAAACCTGCAGCAAAAGCAGAAAAGCCTGCCACAAAAGAAAAGGCCGCAGCAAAAGAAAAGGTCGCAACAAAAGAAAAGGTCGCAACAAAAGAAAAGGCCGCAGCAAAAGCAGAAAAGCCTGCCACAAAAGAAAAGGCCGCAGCAAAAGCAGAAAAATCTGCCACAAAAGCCAAGCCCACAACAAAAGCCAAACCTGCAAAAAAAGCCCCTGCTGCACCAAAAGTAGAGGCTCCTGTTCACATTCATACAGAAGTGGAAAAATTGGCCGGAATCAAGATTACCGGTCAAATTGATTTATCTCAATTTGACAGAAAAAAGCAGGCAGAGCCTAAAGCAAAAACAAAATCAGATAAACAAAAAGCAAAGCGCGAACGTATACAAAAACCACAAAGGCAACGTGTAGATGTAAGTAAAGTTTCTGCCAGACGTACAGAAGGCACCCGTGGCAAAGGACGGAGCAAAGAAAGGTTCAGACCTCATACAGAGGTAGATGCAGATGCCATCCAAAAACAAATCAAAGAAACGTATGCCCGCATGACAGAAGGAAGGAGCAAGGCCAGAGGCGCACGTCACCGTCGTGAGAAACGGGAAATTGTCAGCCAACGGATGGCAGAAGAACAAGAACGCCGAGAAATTGAAAGCACCGTATTGAAAGTAACAGAATTTGTTACTGTCAATGAACTGGCTACCCTTATGGACGTACCTGTAGTTAAAGTTATAGATGCCTGCATGAACTTAGGGCTGATGGTATCTATCAACCAGCGTCTGGATGCCGAGGCTATGGTTTTGGTGGCAGAAGAATTCGGATTTCAGGTAGAGTTTGTTACCGCAGAACTGCAAGAAGTACTGCAAGAAGACCAAGACGATCCAAAAGACCTTCGTGAAAGACCTCCCATTGTTACCGTTATGGGTCATGTTGACCACGGAAAAACTTCTCTATTGGACTACATTCGGGATGCCAACGTAATTGCCGGAGAAGCCGGAGGTATTACCCAACATATTGGAGCCTACAGCGTACGTTTGGACAGCGGACGACTGATTACCTTCTTGGATACTCCGGGTCACGAAGCTTTTACAGCCATGAGAGCACGGGGAGCCAAAGTAACCGACCTAGCCATTATTATCATTGCTGCAGACGATGCCATTATGCCGCAAACCGTAGAGGCCATCAATCACGCATCCGCAGCCGGTGTTCCCATGGTTTTTGCCATAAATAAAATTGACAAACAAGGAGCCAATCCAGAAAAAATACGTGAACAACTGGCCAATATGAACATCTTGGTTGAAGAATGGGGAGGCAAGTATCAATGTCAGGAAATTTCTGCAAAAAAAGGAACCAACGTAGACAAATTGCTGGAAAAAATCCTTTTAGAGGCCGATTTGTTAGAGCTTAAAGCTAATCCTAAAAGACGTGCCATTGGTACGGTTATCGAGTCTTCGCTTGATAAAGGCAGAGGCTATCTGGCTACCATTCTGGTTGAGAACGGAACGCTAAAACAAGGAGATACTTTGTTGAGCGGATGTTGTACGGGGAGGGTTCGTGCCATGTTTAATGAACGCGGTCAGAATGTTACCGAGTCCGGTCCTTCCCAACCCGTATCTGTACTGGGACTGAACGGAGCCCCTGCAGCAGGAGAAATTTTCAGGGTAATGGAAGATGAAAGAGAAGCAAGAGACATAGCTGCCAAACGAGAACAGCTTATACGCATTCAAGGAATCAAAACACAAAAGCACATTACCCTTGAAGAAATTGGACGTCGTATTGCTGTGGGTAACTTCCAAGAGCTGAATATCATTGTAAAAGCAGATGTGGACGGCTCTATAGAAGCTTTGGCAGACTCACTTATTAAATTGACTACAGAAGAAGTTCAAGTGAACGTCATTCACAAGGCCGTTGGAGGGATCTCGGAATCGGATGTACTGTTGGCTACCGCTTCCAATGCCATCATCATTGGATTCCAAGTCAGGCCTTCTGCTTCAGCCAGAAAACTGGCAGAAAAAGAAGAAATTGAAATCCGCTTATACTCTGTTATTTATGACGCTATTGAAGACGTTACCAAAGGCATTGAGGGTATGTTGGCACCTGTAGAAAAAGAAGAAGTCACAGCTACTGTGGAAGTACGGGAAACGTTCAAGATTTCAAGACTTGGTACCATTGCCGGTTGTATGGTTAAAGAAGGTAAGATTACAAGAAATGCCAAAGTTCGTGTGATACGGGACGGTATTGTCATTTACACGGGAGTTCTGGGATCACTCAAGCGCTTTAAGGATGATGTGAAAGAAGTGCAGGCCGGTTACGATTGCGGTCTGAATATTGAAGGGTATAACGATATCAAAGTGGGCGACATTGTAGAGGCCTATACCATAGTAGAAATCAGAAGAACCTTATAGCCCGGGTAAACCAAAACCCTTTACGTAACAGGAACACCAGCAATAGCAAGGCAGCTACAAACAGCTGTACTCTTAAGCGCATTTGAATAGTAGCGCGAGCTACAACCAGTTCAGGATCTTCCTCTATCATTTTTTTCCACTGTTTTAACGTAGGGATGTCTCTAAAACCGTATTTGGCCATAACCGTTCCTTGCTTCAGTACCATCAGTCCCGGTGTGGATCGGATCATGGTTAACAATGTATTTCTATCTGTCATATACACAGGCATTTCCAATCCATGAGTCAGTAGAAGTTCCCTTAGTTCTTCTGCCGGAAGCGCACTTATGGCATAGACGGGAGTGTCTTTTGCTTTCCTTTCTGCTACCAAAGGCTTTATCTGTTCCAGTATCCGGTTGGTAAGGTTCTCATAAGAAGTAACCAACAGCAAAAGTGCCGTTTGGTTCTCTTGCAATAGTGCATCGGTCATTTCTTCTCCCCCCGTATCAAAAACAGAAAAATCCCGGAGCTTATGCCTTACACCGGTTCTTATTTCTTTTGTATGTGCAGCAACAAACGTCCAACTGCTGTCCGGAAAGGCATCGGGTTCAAAAGTTTTTTGTTTTCCATCTTTGCTGTAAAGCAATTCTGTTTTATAAATAAATTCAGGTTGAGTACGAGCTTCTTCTAACAATAATGGCAAGTCGTTTCCTATTTTAAACCCTCTGAAATCTACAAACGGTAAGTGGCGGTAACTGTAAATAGATATGCTTGTGATAAGGATTGTAAAAAAGACACATACCGACCACTCTGCCCGAGCTCGCGCTACGGGAAACGTTCTGTTTCTTTGTAAAAACACTACCAAAGAAAGAGGCAAAAAAACCAGATTCTTAAAAAACGTTTGCCAGTTGGTTAACGTAATGGCTTCACCAAAACACCCGCAATCCTCTATCGGATTGAACAAAGCCAAGTAGAGTGTGAGCAAAGTGAAGAAACTCATAAATAAGAAGATTCCCCATGCTGTTATTTGTTTTCTAAAATCAAGCAAAAGCATGATTCCCAAAACAAACTCTACTGCAGACAACGCCACAGCCCCCATTAAGGCCAGAGGTTCCAGAAACATCAGGTGGAAAGCCCGGAAATACTCGGTAAGGATTAAAGCAAATCCTATCGGATCTACTGCTTTTACAAAACCGGAAAAAACAAAAAGCAAGCCCAGAACTATACGTGCTGTTTTTCTCATGGAAGGTAAGGTTTAATACGTTCAAAAATTTCCTGCCAACCGGCCATGGTTCCGGCTTCATTGACACAAGATATAATCTTAAAAGAGCGGTCCTGTGCTGCCTGCTTCAAATATACCTCTCTTACTTCTTGCTGGAAAACTACTGAAGCTTCATGAATGTCTTCTTTTCCCTCTAAATAGAACCTGTCTTCCCCTTCGCGCGCGGCATGAAGATTTTTCTTGACAAAATCGAGCGGTACGTCAAGAAAAAGGTTGATATCGGGTCTGGGAATTCCAAAATGCTCAAATTCCATATTCAAAATAAAAGTACGCAACCGTTCTCTTTCCTGCAAGTCTTTTACTTTGGCACATTGGAAAGCTACATTTGAATAGACGTACCTGTCTAGGATAACTATTTTTTCCTGCTCGAGCCATTTTTTTAACTGTCGCGATTTTTCATAACGGTTACCTGCAAACAATAAAGCAACCAAGTAAGGGTCCACCCCCTCTAAAGATCCGCTCTCGCCACGCAAAAAACGAGCTACCAAAGTACCGTACACCGGCGTGTCATATTGCGGAAAATGCAAAAAATGAACAGACTTATTGCCTGCCTTGAAATAATCTTCCATGGCTTTTAGCTGGGTAGATTTGCCTGCCCCGTCCAGGCCTTCCAATACAATTAACATGGTACAAAACTACACAAAAAATCGCGTCCTTGTTTTTTTATTAATTTTGCTTTATGAATATTGTTTTTCCGGCCGTTATGGGGGTAGTTAACGTTACCCCCGATTCGTTCTACACACACTCTCGTGTTGAAAGCCCGGCAGCTGCTTTTGAGCGTATTGAACAAGTGATTCTGCAAGGAGCAGATATTGTGGACATTGGAGCCTGTTCCACTCGTCCGGGAGCCGTCAGGGCTTCGGAAGAAGAGGAGTGGAAAAGATTGAACCCGATTCTTAGGGAGCTTAAAGAAAGGTTCCCCAATACCCTGTTTTCTATTGATACTTTCCGGCCAAGCATAGTAGAAAAGGCTTTCTCTCTTATAGGCCCGTTTTGGGTCAACGATATTATGGCCGGCAGTGCAGATGAAGCTATGATACCTTTAGTAGCCCGTTTGCAACTTCCTTGGATAGCTATGCATCAAGAACCTTATGAGGGGCCGGAGGGAGTAGCCCGTTTTTTTTTAAAAACAGCAGAAACTGCCGCCAAACACGGTATTCAGCAGTTATTTCTGGATCCGGGTTTTGGTTTTAATAAGAATACGGCACAGAACTTTCAAGTGTTAGAGGCATTACCCTCCCTGGTGCCTGTTGACAGCAAAGGGAAACCAGCACCACCACTGCTTGTTGGTATTTCAAGGAAAAGAATGACATATCTGCCTTTAGACACTACTCCGGAAAACGCTCTATTAAGTACTTCTGCTTTACACCTCCATCTCCTTCATAAAGGAGTATCTGTTCTTCGTGTTCACGACGTAGCACCGGCACGTCAAATGGTAACTCTCTACAATAAAATGCGTATATTTGTTGACTAACCTAACACTTACATTATGGAATTTAATCCTTTGCTGGCCATATCTCCCATTGATGGAAGGTATTATATGCATACGGCCCCTTTAAATCAGTATTTTTCAGAATTTGCACTTATTAAATATCGACTGCAGGTAGAAGTAGAGTATTTCATTGCATTATGCAAGCTGCCTCTCCCTCAACTTAAAGAAGTTGATTCACGTTGGTACCCTATTCTGAGAAACCTTTATAAAAATTTCTCCATAACAGACGCCAAAGTTATCAAAGCTCAAGAAAAAGTAACCAACCACGACGTTAAATCCGTTGAATACTTTCTCAAGAACAAAATGAAAGCTCTGGGTTTGTCACAATACTCGGAGTTCATTCACTTTGGACTCACCTCTCAAGATATTAACAATACGGCTGTCCCCCTCAGTGTGAAACATGCCATCCAGAAGGAATACCTTCCCATGCTAGGGAAGCTTATCACTTTACTTGAAGAAAAAGGAAACGAATGGGGTCCCGTATCTATGTTAGCTCATACACATGGCCAACCGGCATCTCCTACTCGGCTGGGAAAAGAACTAATGGTTTTCAAAGCAAGGCTTGAAGAACAGCTCAAAAGCCTGGAACAAGTTCCTTTTGCCGGAAAATTTGGAGGTTCTACAGGTAATTTCAATGCACACAACGCTGCTTACCCGCAAATTGACTGGCATAAATTTGCAGAAAATTTCCTAAATAAAACATTGGGGATCCGCCGTTCTTTCCCTACCACACAGATTGAACACTACGATCATCTGGCTGCGTTATTTCATACCTTAATTCGCATAAATACCATATGTATTGACTTGGCCAGGGATATGTGGTCATACATATCTATGAATTACTTTAAGCAACGTATAAAAGATCAGGAAATCGGCTCTTCTGCTATGCCTCATAAAATCAATCCCATTGATTTTGAAAATGCAGAAGGAAACCTAGGAGTAGCCAACGCCGTTTTTGACCACTTGGCAGCAAAACTGCCTGTGTCTCGTTTGCAAAGAGACCTCACAGACTCTACCGTATCGCGTAACATAGGGGTTCCTATGGCTCATACGCTCCTTGCTTTCAAAGCACTCCAAACTGGATTTGGCAAATTGTTCTTGAACAGAGAAGCCATTGAAAAAGATTTGGAAGACAATTGGGCCGTTATTTCAGAAGCCATCCAGACCATCCTTAGGAGGGAAAATTATCCGCAACCTTACGAAACGCTTAAAGAACTTACGCGTACTAACATGCATATTGATAAAGAGTACCTGCATACTTTCATCCGAAATCTTGACATTGGTGAGGAAGTAAAAGAAGAGCTGTTGCAAATAACCCCTTCCAATTATACCGGTAATTAACCCGTTGTTATGAAAAAAATATGGTTCCTATTTGTATTCCTGAGTCAACTGATTGTTGCCAGGGCGCAGCTACCGTCGTATGAAGCTTGTTTTACGTCGGAAAGATTACGTGTAGATTTGGTTTTTACGGGCAATGCACAGCAAGAAGACGTGTTTTTGCACTCACTGCACAAAGAACCCTTATGGGCAGGATCCAAAACACAATTGATTGCCCCTTTTACTTTTGGTGATTTTCAGTATAAAGTATATTCAACAGATGGAGTGCTTCTATTTTCCAAAGGATTTAATTCGCTCTTTGCCGAATGGACCACCACACAAGAAGCACTAGCGACAGACAAAGCGTTTGCCACTTCTGTGTGGATGCCTTTCCCCAAAAAAACCGTTCTGCTAGAGGTATCCTGCAGAATAGCCAATAAGGGAACATGGGATCCCATGAAAACTTTTACTATAGACCCCACTGACCCACTGATCAGGGAAGAAAAGCCCATTTGTAAAGCAGAGGTACTTATTCAAAACGGACCAATAGAAAATCATGTGGACCTTCTTTTTGTGGCCGAGGGGTACCGAGCGGGGGAGTTGGAAAAATTCAGGAAAGACGCCGCTCGTTTTGCTGAGTACTTGTTTGAATACGAGCCCTTTAAGTCAAGGAGAGAGGATTTTAACCTCTGGGTTTTGCCGCTTGTATCTGAAGAATCAGGGCCTTCTCTACCCCAGTACGACATCTGGGTACAAACGGCATTATACAGTACCTTTCATACGTTTTATCTGGAAAGATACCTCACCGTCCCGGATTTTTCTCTGTTAGCACACGCCGTATCGGGAGCTCCCTTTGATGCCTTGTTTGTGATTGTAAATTCAAAGAGGTACGGAGGCGGAGGAATTTATAATTATTACGGAATAAGCACGTCTGACCACCCGCAAAGCAAAGAAGTTTTTGTTCATGAATTTGGACATAGTTTTGCAGGTTTGGCAGACGAATATTACGAATCTGAAGTTGCTTACATAGATATGTACCCCATCCATGTAGAACCTTGGGAAGCCAACATTACCACATTAGTAGATTTTGCTTCTAAATGGGAAGATATGATGGATAGGGAAGGTGTGGGCTTGTTTGAAGGTGCAGCGTACGTTCCTAAAGGAATGTACCGTCCGGCAAAAGACTGTCGTATGCACACCAACAAAGCTCCGGCTTTTTGTCCCGTATGCCAAAGGGCTATAGGGCGGATCATAGATTATTATACAAAATGAAATACCGCTTCTTCCTTTTTGATCTGGACAATACGCTTTGGGACTTCGATGCCAACGCACGAGATTGTATTACAGAGCTCATTACAACACATACTTTAGAAGAACACATTCCGGACCTAAACGAATTTTACGAAAAATACCACTCCAACAACCTCGCTCTATGGGAGTTGTATGAATCGGGAAAAATGACACAGGAAACGTTGCGTTACAAACGTTTTGTCATCACATTTGAGCAGGCAGGCATACCCCATGCAGAGGAGCTGGCACGGGTTTTTGGAAAACAATACCTGGATCTGATGCCAACCAAAACAAGGCTCATGCCACATGCTCTTGAAGTATTGGAGTTTCTTACCGATAAAGGAGCAGCCATGGCTCTTATCACCAATGGCTTTAAACAGGTTCAATACAAAAAAGTGAAAAGCAGCGGTTTGGATATCTTTTTTAGGGATCGTATTTTTATTTCGGAAGAAGTGGGCTACCATAAGCCAAGCCCTAACATATTCTCGGCTGCATTGACTGCCATAAACGGTAAGAAAAAAGAAACACTAATGGTAGGCGACAGTTTTAGAAACGATATGGAAGGAGCCCAAGTTTTTGGAATTGACCAATTTTACTATAACCCGTTACAGCTGCCTTGTGACGGCGGCCCTACCTATATGGGACACGATCTGCGGGGTCTGATGGACCTGGTACAATAATAAAAACATCTTCATCTTCTCTGTGAAAGTAATAATTCTCCCTAGCAAACTTTTCCAAAGAATCTTTATTGGATTGCAATTCCCTTAGGTTTTTTTCTGTTTGAAGAATTTGTTCTTTGTAGTATCTTTGTTGGGATTTGTTCTCGTAATACTCACCTAAAGCACGGACCCAGCCCATTAGGCTGTTGTTGTCAAAAAACAGTATCCATACTATGAATATAAGAGTCACAATAAAAAATCTGTTTTTGAGCAACCCGGGGATCCGATCAAATGGTAAACGAGAACGCATGGGGTTGGGTTTTTCACAAATATAGCAGGTTTTTCAATATGCAACCTACACTTATTATTATGGCTGCCGGAATGGGCAGTAGATATGGAGGCCTAAAACAACTGGACAGGTTGGGACCGGGTGGCGAAACCATCATGGATTATTCCATTTACGATGCCCTTCAAGCCGGATTTGGTAACATTGTCTTTGTTATCAGAAAAGATTTCATGGCCGATTTTGAACAAGTTTTTACTCCCAGATACGGTCATCATTTCTCTTTTGAATGGGTAACACAAGAACTGGATGACCTTCCGGCTCCTTTTGTGCCACCGGCAGAAAGAACAAAGCCTTGGGGAACAGGTCACGCCCTGTTAGTAACGTCTGAAAAAGTAAATACTCCTTTTGGAATTATCAATGCCGATGACTTTTACGGTAAAGACGCTTTCCGGGTATTGGCAAATTTTTTAAAACGTAAAGACCTGGAACCGGGAGCCTGTGCTATGGTCGGATACCGGCTGGAAAACACCTTGTCCCGCTCCGGAACCGTATCGCGAGGCATTTGCCGGCAAAATCGGGACGGGTTCCTGGAAAGCATCACAGAACGCTTTGAAATCCGTAAAGAAAATAGCGAGCGTATTGTAAGCACAATCAAAAACCCGGACGGCACTCACTCAGAGATCGAACTTGCCGGGCAAGACCTTTGCTCTATGAATTGCTGGGGATTCCATCCCTCTGTGTATACAAAAGCAGAACAACTTGTAAAGCAGTTTCTTGAAAAACACGGTAACCACCTTTCAGAAGAATACCATTTGCCCACGCTGGTAAATGATATCATTCAAACTAAAGAAGGTTCTTGTCGGGTTCTGGAAACCAAAGCCCGTTGGTTTGGTGTAACCTACCGTGATGACCGCCCCCAAGTGATAGCCAGATTAAAAGCTTTGCACACAGAGGGCATCTATCCAACCCCTTTATTTCCATAACGTGTTGTACCTATGAAAAAAATTTTTAATTATTACCGACCCGCACTTGGAGAATCATGGCTTATCATGATTGGAATTTTGCTACTGGGCGGATCGGCTCTCACAGTGATTGTTGTTTCTCTTTTTAATTTGATTTTCCCAGACACTTTGTCTTTTACAAACCCCGGTGGATGGGCCATGCCTATTCTTTACGTCGTCCCATTTTTAGCTGTGTTTTTGTATGTAAGCTTGCGTGCCCTGACTAACTATCGGAAAGCCGTAACAACGGATACCCCTTCGTACCCAAACCCTCGGGCCAAAATAGGCAAAGTACCGGTAGTCATTTTTATCCTATTGCTTTTTGTTATGATTGTAAGCATGTCTGTCATACTCGACCCGGTTACAGAGTGGTTGGAAATGCCGGAGTTTATAAAAAAAATGTTTGAGAAAATGACACAAAGCAACCTACCTACGTTTATAGCCATAGTGGTAGCAGCTCCTTTGCTGGAAGAGTGGCTGCTCCGCAGCGTAGCCCTTAAAGGCATGTTACAACATATGGATCCCTGGAAAGCCATTTTGTGGTCTGCTCTTATGTTTGGAGTGATCCACGGAAACCCTTGGCAAGCCATCCCGGCTTTTCTCATGGGATGTCTTTTTGGATGGATTTATTACAGGACTCGATCTTATTGGGCCTGTGTGGCATTGCATGCCATAAACAACGGAATTTCATTTCTTTTAGTGGCGGTGTTACCCCATATAGAGGCAGATGCCTCGTTGCGCCAGCTGGTAGGGAACCAATCTTTTTTCATAGCCTTGGGTCTATCCGTTGCAGCCTTGGGACTTTCACTCTTCTATTTATATAAAAACTTAGCCCCTCCTCCCTCCTTGAAACTAACTTATGAATACAAAGAACCTATATCCCCTAGCTTGTAAACCTGAATGGAAAGAAAAGATTTGGGGTTCGGAGTCCTGGCTGTTGAGTGGACTGGAACAAGATGTGTCTGTCATTGACAACGGTTTTCTGAAAGGGAACACCATAAACGAAGTACTGGAAATATACTTAACAGATCTGGTAGGCACGACCGTATATGAAGCGTGTGGAGACGAGTTTCCGTTGTTAATCAAGCAGCTGAATGTCAACGACTTTCTTTCTGTACAAGTACATCCGGACAACGAAAGAGCGGCAGAAATGCACCATGCTTACGGAAAGACAGAAATGTGGTACGTAATGGATGCGCAACCCGATGCCAGGTTATACCTTGGATTTAACCAAGACATGACTCCTGCCCTGCTCTATGAGCACTGTACAAAAGGTACGTTGCCGGAAGTCATGAACTGTATAACACCTAAAAAAGGAGAGTGTTATTACCTTCCTGCCGGGTTGATCCATGCTTGCGGAGGAGGAGTTACTCTTGCCGAGGTACAGCAAGTATCCGATATCACCTATAGAATTTATGACTGGGGACGAGAACACAACGTGCAAACGGCCAGGGAAATGCACTTAGATCTGGCCATTGATTGTATAGATTACAAGAAACATATTCCTGCTCCCACCACGGAAGGAGAGCTTGTTAATTCCCCTTATTTTACCGTACGTTTGGGAGAACTGGAAGGATCTCGGGAAGTAGACGGTTCTTATTCAGATCAATTCATGGTCTATATGCCTTTGGAAGGGGATTTGTCCATAACGGCTGACGGACAGCTATACAAACCTTCTGAAAAAGGCTGTTTACTTATACCTGCTTCTTTAGATTATTGGAAACTGATGAGTACAGAAAAAACGAAATTTCTTGAAATTACTCGTTAAAACCCCTTAGTTTGTCCAACTGCCTTCTTTCTTTTTTAGTAGGACGTCCCGTCCCTCTTTTTCTGTAGATCACAACAGACTCTATAGGCTGTTGTAATTTTTCAAGCTCTTCTGCAGGGGTAATGTCTTGTGCATAAAGTGGCACTTCTTTTGCCGGAAGACGCCTATCAGCCATCTTGAGTACTACGTGTGAATAATAAACCGGGCCTTTTCTAACCACCAAAACATCTCCTATCTTCACTATACGAGAGGGTTTTACAGGTTGTTCTTCAATTTTAACACGCGCTCCCCGGCAGGCATCTGCTGCCAAAGAACGCGTTTTAAAAACGCGAATGGCCCATAAGTACTTGTCAATCCTCATGGTTCTCCGATACAGGTTTGGGATCTATATTCACTACGTTCATGGCGCGGTCAACACCGTGTCTTATGAATAACTGAAGGGCGTCAATGGCTCGATGACACAAAAAGGGTAATTCTTTTTCTTCTTCTTTCTTCCAGGAACTTAATACGTAATCTGCTCTGTAACCTTTTGGAAAATCGTTACCTACTCCTATTCGTAACCGTGCATAATCCTGTGTTTGCAACATATAGGTAATATGCTTTAACCCGTTGTGTCCTCCGTCGCTTCCTTTGGCACGCATCCTTATGTTACCAAAAGGTAGGGCTACATCGTCTAAAACAATGATGATTTTTTCTATAGGAATGCGCTCCTCTCTCATCCAGTAACGAACAGCCTTCCCACTCAGGTTAACATACGTTGACGGCTTAAGCAGCCAGATGGTTTTTCCGGCATACCTTACCTGAGCCATAGAGCCGTAACGAAGGGTAGAAAAAGTTGTTTTTTGTGACAACGCCCATGCATCCAGAACCGTAAAACCTATATTGTGCCGCGTACCTTTATACTCGGAGCCAATGTTTCCAAGTCCTGTAATCAGATAAGACATGAGTTAGATAGGAAGGCTTATGCTTCCTCGGTTTTTTCAGCAACATCTTCTGTTGCTCCCTCTGTTGCTTCTGTTCCTTCTTCGGCTTCACCGGCTTCATCTTCTTCTGCTTCTGCTGCTGCATCAGAAATAGAGGCCCTTGTCATCTTAACCATACAAACGATAGCAGACTTAGGAGTAAGAATCTGAAGGTTATCAAACTCCAGATCTTCTGCCGTAATAGCTTCTCCCAAAGCAAGGTCTGTAACATCAACGTCTAAAGTATCGGGCAAATCTTCCAGGTTTGCAGAAACCAGTAACTTCCTGTTTAGGACATACATTTTGCCTCCTTCACGTACCCCTACAGAATTTCCTTTGAGTACTACCGGAACATGTACAGATACCGGTTTTTCCGGATCTATAGCTAAAAAGTCCAAGTGAAGAATCCTGTCTGTGAGCGGATGAAATTGTGAGTCTTGCAAAAGGCATAATTGATTTTTCCCTTCTATGTTAAGAGAAACAATATAAGAGTTAGGCGTGTAAATAAGGTTTCTCAGGTCTTTTTCCAGTACGGAGAAATGGATGGTATCCATCTGATTTCCATACAATATACAGGGCACCCGGCCCTCTCTGCGCAATTGTTTGACTGCTGCTTTTGTAAATGAATCCCGTTTGTGGGCAGTAATTTCAAATTGTTTCATAAAAAACCAGTTAAAAGTGTTACTCAATCCAAAACATAATTTCAGATCCCATGGCACCTTATCAAGGTCCCTCTAAGGGCGGGCAAAAGTAATTAAAATCCGTTGGTTTGCAAAATCAATATGCTAAAGGCAGCCAGCCCAGGTACTCGTTCCAGGAGGTAACCTCAAAAGCTTCTTGAGTACGCGGAAGGGCTGAAACAGGCAAATAAGCTGCCAAACCGGAATAACGACGGATGGGTATGGTAATGAAATAATCGGTAGCTTTTTTATACACCACTGCCTTTTGCAGTGCCCGAGTAAAGGCAGTATAGTCAGCAGGAGTACCCAGTACTTCTGCCATCTGCTCTATATCCCAAAAAACATGCTCTTTCAACCGGTCGTAGCTTTGCAATTCTTGCCTGTTTACGTCTTTAGGATGAACGCTACCGTTTTGTATTACATTTTTAAAAGCTTGTGCCAAGCCGGGGATATAGGCTGTTTTCACCAAAGATATAGTCGCCGATTGATAATACCCCGACAGGGCGTCATATTTGTTGTAATAGGCATCACACAAGGCCATTAAGCTGCTTTCACCTCGGTAGGGAAACAAAGCAGAGGTGAGCTTATGATACGGATACCCCGTGTCAATAATCTCTGTTGGAGATCCCATTAGGTACGTACTTACATTTCTTAATTGGTAATACGTTTGAACATCTGCCATTAAGCAGGCATCAAAACATACGTATTCGTGAGTAAATTTTTCTAAAACAGTTGCCAAGGCCGAGATTTCCATTTCTGCATTCCCGTCTTTACCAAATGATTTTGTCTGTGGGTACATCGGGTCTTTTATGTTGTATTGGAATGCAGATGCAGAAGCACAGGGAGCTGCTTCAACCTGCGGAGTTTCACCATAAAGGCCCCAGGGGAGCCATCCTGTTCCGTGTGACCACAAGATAAGTCCGTATGTTTTAGCAGGACACTCTTCTCGGGTATGTTTTATAACTTGCTCCAGCATTTCCGGGTGAACAGAATTCACTATCCCGTATCTGAACAACGTGTCTATACGTACCGTGTGGGAGCGTGTATTTATGCGGAGCAGATGCGCTCCCTTGCCTCTTCTGTCTGTAAAAATAAATAACGCATGGTCGTCCGGCAAAGAAGCGTGTTCCCATATTTCGTTCACGTTTGTTACGGCAAGATCTGAAAGGCTGTTATCTGCTGCCATATAGACTAAAAGGCTGTGCTCGTACCCCGAATCGGTCGGAAACCACTTGTCACATCCTGTGAATAACAGGGACAAGAAAAGCAAGCCTAAAAGATTGCTTTTTTTCATAGCGTAAAGATAATCTTTTTTTTATCTTTGTAAGAAGACACATTGTTTATAAAACGCATAACATTATGAAAAGTTCAAATGTACTCGCATTCATGGGTGGAGCCTTAATAGGCGCTACACTGGCCCTCTTGTTTGCTCCTGAAAAAGGTAGTGACACAAGAAAAAAGCTCAGAGAAACCATTGGACAGGGAGTAGATGAGTTAAAGCATGAATACCATAAACGTTTTCCGGTAAACCAGGAAGAAGGACCGGATGAATAAAAAAGAAGCCATGAGTATCAAAGACTCAGTCAAAGAATACTTTGGTCTGAAATCAGACGCCTTTAAACTGGGATTGGTAGAAAATGCCAGTCTCATTATCAATCGGCTTCTTAGCATTTTCCTGTTAATATTGCTGCTCCTTACTGCCCTTGTTTTTTTGGCAACAGGTGCCACCCGGTGGCTGGGTTTATTGTTGGATAGCACGGTAGCTGCTTCTTTTATAACAGGTGGTTTCTTTTTACTGTTATTCTTACTATTCTTCTTATTACGAAAAAAATTGTTTGTGAACACTTTTGTAAGGTTGTTTGCAAAAATGTTTTTTCATGGTAATGATCCAAATTTTATGGAGGAATAACCTATGAGAAGCAGGAAGTTTATTTACTCACAGATTCGTTCCCTAACACAGCTCAGGGCGGAGCGCAACTCACTGGAGTGGCATATTAAAGGCCTAGAGAACAAAATGAAAAACGAGATTCCCGGACAGCTCAGTAAAGGAACATGGTTTTCTCTTATTCTTCCGGTTGCCATAACCTCGTTTACCTTGGTACGGCAAGTAAGCCGCTGTGTGCAAAAACTCCGTGAAAAATAATATAAACATGAAAGTAATGAAAATTGCCTTTGCCTGCTTTGTAGGCATTGCAGGTTTGTCTTGTACAACCAAAACAAGTCAACTCAAAAAGCAAGACTCTGAATTCAAGTACCTTGTAGATGAATTTGCAGACATTAAAGTTATGCGTTACCGGGTACCCCACTGGGAATCCCTTACTCTGCAACAAAAATCCTTCATTTATTACATGGGAGAAGCCGCAAAAAGCGGTAGAGACATTTTTTGGGATCAAAACAGTAAATACAATTTGGAGGTGAGAAAATGCCTGGAAATTATACTGGAAACTTATACGGGAAACAGAGATACCCCGGAGTTCGATCAATTTTTGACTTATGCAAAACGTGTTTTCTTTAGTAACGGCATACATCACCATTATGCAGAAGAAAAAATACTTCCGGAATGTTCTGTCGATTATATAAAAAATCTACTAGAGCTTTCCCAGTACGAAGAAGAAAGTATAGACAGAATAGCAGAAATTATGTGTAACCCCGGTCTGTACAAAGTACGAAGGGGAACGGGCAAAGAAGGAGACTTACTACTTACCTCTTCCATTAACTTTTACAGCGGTGTTACTCGGGCAGAAGCCGAAAGTTTTTACGCTTCTTTGGAAGATCCCCTCAACCCCAGGCCTGTAGAATACGGTTTAAACAGCCAACTTGTAAAAAGGGACGGAAAGATACTGGAAGAAACGTACAAAATTGACGGAAAGTATGGCCCGGCCATTGAGCAAATTTGCTACTGGTTAGAAAAAGCTGCCAAAGTAGCTGAAAGCCCCGGTCAGGCAGACTATATACAAACGCTTATTACTTATTATAAAACAGGTGATCTGTCGCTTTGGGATGCTTTTAATATAGCCTGGGTACAAGACACTCAGGTTTTTGCAGATTTCATAAACGGATTTATAGAAGTATATGCAGACCCGTTGGGAAGAAAAGGATCTTGGGAAGCCCATATCAATTTTAAAGACGAAGAAGCCTCTCACAGAACATCCCTCATAAGCAGCCAGGCCCAGTGGTTTGAGGACCACTCACCCGTTGATCCACAGTTTAAGAAGAAAGAAGCCACAGGAGTATCTGCCAAAGTAATAAATGTAGCCATGCTGGGCGGCGATGCGTACCCTGCTACCCCCATAGGGATCAACTTGCCCAATTCAGACTGGATAAGAAAAGAATATGGTTCTAAATCGGTAACCATAGCCAACATTACAAACGCTTACGAGAAAGCAGCAGAAGAATCTCCCAAAAGCATGCTTGTAGAATTCTCTATAGACGAAGAAGAAATTGCTTTTCTGAAAAAATACGGAACCCTTACCGGAGACCTGCATACAGATTTGCATGAATGCTTGGGACACGGATCGGGACAACTGCTAACGGGTGTTTCTCCCAACGCATTGGGGGAGTATAGTTCCACACTGGAAGAAGCACGAGCAGACTTGTTTGCCCTATATTATATTGCAGATCCCAAATTAGTAACCCTGGGTATTTTGCCTACTGAAGAGGCATATCGTGCAGAGTATATCAACTACATACGTAACGGCCTGTTTACTCAGCTGGTACGAATAGAACACGGCAAAGACATTACACAAGCACATATGCAATGTAGGCAACTGATTGCTTTGTGGGCATTTAGTAACGGCAACGCCATTGAGCAAATCCGGGAAAACGGAAAAACATATTTTGTAATTCGTGACTTTGACGAACTCCGCCATTTGTTTGCTACGCTGCTGGCTGAAGTACAGCGTATAAAATCAGAAGGAGACTATAACGCAGGCAAAGCCTTGGTAGAAGAATATGCCGTAAAAATAAATCCCGAACTTCACAAAGAAGTATTGGAGCGTTATGCCCATTTGCAGTTAAAGCCCTACGGAGGTTTTCTGAACCCCAACCTGATTCCAGTATTTGATAAAACGGGAGCGATAAAAGACGTCCGGCTAGAATACGCAAAAGACTTTTTGCAACAACAGCTCTCTTACGGAAAAGCTTACGGGTTTTTGTAATTAAAAAGTTCCTCTGTAGCCAAAGCTATCTTAGTTACCGAAAAATCATCGCCCCGAGGAAAAACCCAGAAAGAGTCGTTTAATGTATTGAGGTCAACACAATCTCTTTTGTATTTGCCGTACTCGTATTCTATATGGCAAGAATAAAGTGATTGTGCCGGCATATAAAGGGTGTACTCCTTTCCGTCATGGATCCCTTCCAGCCTAAACCCGTCCATATCGTGTATAAACGTAGTCTCTCCATACTCAACCAGACCTTTGGAGTTGGGCAGTAAGCGCAAGTCTGCTTGCTTGGTAAGGCTGTACACTCCGGCCTCAACCTCTGCCCTCACCTGCAACCTCTCCCACTCATACCAGTCGGGTATATGAGAAAAGTGCGTTTCTCCCTCTGTAGCCTGCAATTCTCCATACTCAGACATGGTCCAGCGTTTTCCGCAATGGTTGCAC
>MTBK01068200.1_pt1 | contig 55533 bp, 52 predicted proteins | sample 1535981 | NCBI WGS metagenome assembly MTBK01 (sample SAMN06109225, study PRJNA356200) | anaerobic digester metagenome | isolation source: biogas reactors fed with pig manure or primary and secondary sludge | place: Spain | collected 2016-06-30
GGCCCGCATCGTGGTCACCAGCCGGTTCGGGTCGCCGCCGAGCACGACGCCCCAGCGGCCGCGGTCGACGGTCACCACCATGCCCGCCTCGGCGTCGGCGTGTTCGGGGCGGGTCTTGGTGCGCGGACGGGAGCCCCGACCGGAGCGGATCCTGACGTCGGACTCGTCGTACTCGCGTGCACTCAAGCGGACTCCAGCATCCGTGTCCACAAGGCCGGGAAGGTCGGCAGCGTCTTGGCCGTGGTGGCGATGTCCTCGACCTGCACACCGTCGACCCGCAGACCCACGATCGCGCCGGCCATCGCCATCCGGTGATCGTGATACGAGTGCCACACCCCGCCGTGCAGCGGCCGTGCGGTGATCACCAGCCCGTCGGCGGTCTCCTCGCAGTCGCCGCCGAGTCCGGTGATCTCGGTGCGCAGCGCGGCCAGCCGGTCGGTCTCATGCCCGCGCAGATGCGCGATCCCGGTCAGCCGGGACACCGAGCCGGGTTCGGCCAGTGCGGCCAGGGTGGCCACCGACGGAGCGAGTTCGCCGACGTCGTGCAGGTCCACCTCGAAGCCCGGATAGCCTGCCGCTCCGGTGATGGTGAGGGCCGAATCCTGTTCTGTCACAGTCGAATCGGTGAGTCGCAGTATCGCGAAGACCTGATCCATCGGCTGCACGCTGACCGTCGGCCAGCCGGTGATCCGCACCGACCCCCCGGTGACCGCCGCGGCCGCCAGGAACGGCACCGCATTGGACAGGTCGGGTTCGATCCGCCAGTCCCGCGCCTCGATCCGGCCGGGCGAGACGGCCCAGCGGTTGGGCCGGGTGTCGTCGACCTCGGCTCCGGCCTCGCGCAGCATCGACACCGTCATCGCGATGTGCGGGGCCGAGGGCACCGAGTCGCCGGTGTGCAGCACCTCGAGGCCGTCGGTGAACGCCGCGCCGGAGAGCAGCAGGCCGGAGACGAACTGCGACGAGGCCGAGGCGTCGATGCGCACTGTGCCGCCGGGGACCGCGCCGCGGCCGCGGACCGCGAATGGCAGGCCGTCGTGGTCGATGTCGACGCCGAGACCGCGCAGTGCGTCCAGCAGCGGGGCGATAGGCCGGGTGCGGGCCTGCTCGTCGCCGTCGAAGAGCACCGTCGCGGTGCTCAGCGCCGCCAGTGGCGGTACGAACCGCAGCACCGTCCCGGCCAGGCCGCAGTCGATCCGGGCGGCCGGCCCGGGTTGCAGCGAGCCGCCGACGGACAGGTCGGGGCCGTCGCCGTCGATGCGCAGCCCGAGGGTCTGCAGCGCCCCGATCATCAGGTCGGTGTCGCGGCTACGCAGCGCCCCGCTGATGGTCGATTCGTGGCCCGCCGCCGCGGCCAGTCCGGCCAGGATGAGCGCGCGGTTGGTGATCGACTTCGAGCCCGGCACCGTCACGTCGGCGCGCACCGGCCCCGGGGCGTACGGCGCGTTCCACAACTCGGTGCTCACGGGTGTACATCTTGGCAGGCACTATGAAGTCGTGTGCGGACGCTTCGCGGTGACCACCGATCCGGCCCGGCTGGCCGCCCAGCTCGACGCCGCCAACGAGACCGGGATCGAGACCGGGGGAGCCGACTGCAACCCCAACTACAACATTGCGCCGAGCGCCGACATCGCGACGGTCGTCGCTCCGCACGACGAACCCGGCGACGAACGGCGTCGGCTCCGGCTGATGCGCTGGGGAATGCTGCCCACCTGGATGAAGCAGGGCGCCCGCCCGCTCATCAACGCCCGCGCCGAGACCGTCACCACGTCGCCCGCGTTCCGGGCCGCCGCCAAGCGCCGGCGTTGCCTGGTGCCGATGGACGGCTACTACGAGTGGCAGGCGCCAGCTGATGCGGGGGGTCGCAAGACACCGTTCTACTTCTTCCGCACCGACGGGTCGCCGCTGTTGGTCGCCGGGTTGTGGGAAGCGGCGGAATCCGCGCTGACCTGCACCGTGATCACCACCGACGCGGTCGGTGAACTGGCGTCGGTACATAGCCGGATGCCGCTGATCCTCGGTGAACGCGACTGGGACCGTTGGCTCGACCCGGACACCCCGGCGCCGGCCGACCTGCTGACCACCCCGCCGGACATCGGCGGCATCGGGATGCGGGAGGTATCCACCCTCGTCAACCGGGTCGCCAACAACGGGCCGGAACTCATCGAACCCGCCGGCCCGGGCAACCAACCGGTTGGCCTGTTCTAGCGAATGCAGTGAGACTAGGCTCACAATCAACTGCCGAGTTCCACCACACCCATCGAGAGGAGCGGGTATGACCGCGGTCGAGCCGAAGAGCGATCAGGACACCATCACCGTCCATCACCCACCCAGCGGCAATGTCGTCGGATCGGTTCCTGTTGACAGCCCCGACGTGGTCGCGGCCAAGGCGCGGGAACTCCGGCTGTTCCAGCCGGAATGGGAAGCCATCGGCCCACGCGGGCGCAAGAGCTGGATGATGAAGTGGCAGGACTGGGTCCTGGACAATGCCGATCGTCTCACCGACATCCTCATGTCGGAGACCGGTAAGTCCCGCAACGACGCCAGCATCGAGGCGATCACCATCGCCGACGCCATCCGATACTGGGCCGGCAACGCCGAGGAGTTCCTCGCCGACAAGCACCCCAGCGCGCACAGCCCGCTGTTCAAGGTGAAGAAGCTCACCACGGTCTACCGTCCCTACCCGCTCGTCGGCATGATCGAGCCGTGGAACTTCCCGCTGGCCATGCTGGCGCTGGATCTGGTTCCCGCGCTGGCCGCCGGTTGCGCGGTCCTGCTGAAACCCTCTGAGGTGACACCTCTTTCGGCCGTCGAGCTGATCCGCGGCTGGAACGAGGTCGGTGCCCCGCCGGTGCTCGCGCTGGCCACCGGTTACGGCGCCACCGGCGCCTCGGTGATCGAGAACGCCGACTACGTCCACTTCACCGGGTCCACCGGCACCGGCCGCAAGGTAGCCGTCGCCTGCGCTGAGCGGCTCATCCCGTGCAGCCTCGAACTCGGCGGCAAGGACCCGGCGATCGTGCTCGCCGACGCCGACGTGGCGCGCGCCGCCAACGGCATCGCCTGGGGCGGCATGTTCAACTCCGGCCAGGTCTGCATCTCGGTGGAGCGGGTCTACGTCGAGGCGCCGATCTATGACGAGTTCGTCGCCCGGCTCACCGAGAACGTCGCCAAGATCCAGCAGGGCAGCGAGTCGGACTCCGGCTTCACCTACGACACCGGTGCGATGGCCACCCCGGCTCAGCGCGACCTCGTCGAGCAGCACATGGCCGAGGCCGTCGCGGCCGGCGCCCGGGTGCTCACCGGCGGCAAGCCCACCGGTGTCGGCACCTTCTTCCAGCCCACCGTCCTGGCCGACGTGACCCCGTCGATGACCTGCATCGCCGAGGAGACCTTCGGCCCGACGTTGCCGGTGGTCAAGGTCGCCGACGAGGAGGAGGCCATCCGGCTGGCCAACGACTCCAAGTACGGACTGTCGGCCACCGTGTGGACCGGTGACACCGCCCGCGGCGAGCGGATCGCCCGGCGGCTGGACGCCGGTGCGGTCAACGTCAACGACGCCATGACCAACGTCTTCTGCCCGTCGCTGCCGATGGGCGGCTGGAAGGAGTCCGGCATCGGCTACCGCGGCGGCGGCGCCGCCGGCCTGATCAAGTTCTGCCGGCAGCAGGCGATCACGGCACCGCGCATCCCGACTCAGAAGTCGGAGATGCTCTGGTACACCTCGCCGAAGAAGCAGTCGGCGTTCGCGCGGGCCGCGATGCGGGCCTTCGCCGGACGCGGCAAGCGCCGCTTCGGCAAGAAGTAATCAGCTCTGCTTGTATCCGGGCGGGTTGGGGGACTCGATCCAGAAGTCGACCCCCAACTCCGAACCCGGGACGCAGTCGTAGACCGAGAGGTCTGTAACACCGCTGTCGAGCAGTACGTCCTCGCACAGCAGTGTGTTACCGGTGAACTCGCGGGCCGGTCGGCTCATGACGGCGTAGGCCGAGTCGGCGTAAACCGCGGGCTTGCGGGAGCGCGACATCATCTCATCGCCGCCGAGTAGGTTCTGCACCGCGGCGGTGGCGATCGCGGTGCGCGGCCACAGCGTGTTCGATGCGATCCCGTACTCGCGCATCTCCTCGGCAACTCCCAAGGCGCACAACGTCATTCCGAACTTGGCCATCATGTAACCGGTGGGCCGTAGCCATTTGGGCTCCAGCAGCACAGGCGGGGAGAGCGTCAGGATGTGCGGGTTCTCCCGGCCCTTCATATGCGGGATACAGGCTTGGGTTACGGCGTAGGTGCCGCGCACCTGGATACCGTTCATCAGGTCGAACCGCTTGAGTGGAACTTCTTCGATGGAGCCGAGGTTGAGCGCCGACGCATTGTTGACGCACATATCGATCCCGCCGAACTGCTCGACGGCCTTCGCGACCGCTTCAGCGACAGAGTCGCCGTCGCGGACGTCGCCGACGATCGGCAGGGCATTTCCGCCGGCTTCTTCGATCTCGGCGGCGGCGGTGTAGATGGTGCCCGGAAGCTTGGGGTGCGGCTCGGTGGTCTTGGCCACCAGGGCGATGTTGGCGCCGTCGGCGGCCACCCGTTTGGCGATGGCCAGGCCGATGCCGCGACTGGCGCCGGAGATGAACATGGTCTTGCCGGAGAAGGTTCCCATGACCGACAGCCTAGGATTGGTTCTCGATGAGCGATACCGACGGTGCCGAACCCACTGAGCACGAGGCTCCCGAGCGCGAGGAGACCGACGCCGAACTCACGGCGCGATTCGAGCGCGATGCGATTCCGCTGATGGACCAGCTCTACGGCGCCGCGATGCGGATGACCCGCAATCCCGCCGACGCCGAGGACCTGGTGCAGGAGGCCATGGTCAAGGCCTACTCGGGCTTCCGGTCCTTCCGGGCCGGCACCAACCTCAAGGCCTGGCTGTACCGCATCCTGACCAACACCTACATCAACAGCTACCGCAAGAAGCAGCGGCAGCCCGCGGAGTACCCGACCGACGAGATCACCGACTGGCAGCTGGCCCAGAGCGCCGAGCACACGTCGACCGGATTGCGCTCCGCGGAGGTCGAGGCGCTGGAGAATCTTCCCGACAGTGAAATCAAAGAGGCTCTCCAGGCGTTACCAGAAGAGTTCCGGATGGCGGTGTACTACGCCGACGTCGAGGGTCTGCCCTACAAGGAGATCGCCGAGATCATGGAAACGCCGATCGGCACCGTGATGTCCCGCCTGCACCGGGGGCGAAAGCAGCTGCGAACGACGCTCGCCGACGTCGCCCGGGAGCGGGGCGTTCTACGCGGCGAGCCCGCCGAGGAGGTGCTGTGATGACCGATCCGGATATGGACCACACCGATTGCGCGGTGGTCATGGCCGAGGTGTGGATGCTGCTCGACGGTGAGTGCACCGAATCCGAGACCGATCGGCTGCGCCGCCACCTGGAGCACTGTCCTGCCTGCCTGCGCCATTACGGCGTGGAGGAGCGGATCAAGACACTCATCGCCACCAAGTGCAGCGGGGAGAAGGCCCCCGAAGGGCTGGTGGCCCGGGTGCGGCTGGAGATCAGCCAGACCACGATCATCCGATACGAGACCTAGGCCGGCCCCCGCCCTCCCGGCGAGCGTGAAGCTATCTTCACGCCGGACGCCGAATGTGAAGCTGTCTTCACGCTCGCCGATGGGGAACTGGCTGCCCGCCGAGCGTGAAGTTATCGTCACGCCAAGCGCCCAACGTGAAGACAACTTCACGCTGGGCGGTGTGGGACTGCTGGACTAGCGACTCAGGCGTTGGGGCGACGGCCATGGTTGGCCTTGCTGTGCTTGCGGTCGCGCTTCTTACGGCCACGCTTGGCCATGGTGATACCTCCGTCAAAATCAATTGATTGCCATCAGTCTCTCACGGCCCCGTGACCGCTCGCCAATCCGGTGTTGTGGTTCGATATACCCGCATCGGGAATTACGGCATCAGGAGAGTGACATGGCCGAGGACGTCCGCGCCGAGATCGTGGCCAGTGTGCTCGAGGTCGTGGTCAGCAAGGGTGACAAGATCGGTGTCGGCGACACCCTCGTCCTGCTGGAGTCGATGAAGATGGAGATCCCGGTGATCGCCGAGATCGACGGCACGATCACCGAGGTCAACGTCGCCGTCGGCGACGTCATCCAGGCCGGCCATCTGATCGCCGTCATCGACTGAATGCCCATCCGCTGAGTCATGTCGACTCTGGGCGATCTCCTCGCCGAGCACACGGTCCTGCCCGGCAGTGCGGTGGACCACCTGCACGCGCTGGTGAGCGAATGGCAGCTGCTGGCCGACATGTCCTTCGGCGACTACCTGATGTGGGTCCGTCGCGATGACGGCACCGTGGTCTGCGTGGCCCAATGCCGGCCCAACACCGCCTCCACCCTGCTGATCAAGGATGCCGTCGGCACCGCCGTCGATGAGGAGGGCCTGCTCGGGGCCGTCCCGGTGCGCCACCAGGGCCAGGACGTGGCGCTGCTGACCCATCAGACCGGCCGCGACGGCCGGCGCACCTCGTCGCGGCTGGAGAAGGCCTACCTGGACTGTGCGGGCCACCTGCTGCACATGGTCTCCGAGGGCAGCTTTCCCGACACCGGCGAACTGGCCCTGGCCCGGTCCAGCCCCCGGGTCGGCGACGGATTCATCCGCCTCGACGTCGACGGCACGGTCACCTATGCCAGCCCCAACGCGCTGTCGGCCTATCACCGGATGGGGCTGAGCTCTGAGTTGGAGGGCCACAACCTGGTGGCGGTCACCCGGCCGCTGATCTCCGACCCGTTCGAGGCCAAGGAGCTCAGCGGCCATTTCCGCGACTCGCTGGCCGGCGGGCCCAGCATGCGCCTGGAGGTCGACGCCGGCGGTGCTGTGGTGCTGCTGCGCACCCTGCCGCTGCTGGCGGGCGGTGCTTCTGCAGGTGCGGCGGTGCTGATTCGGGACGTCACCGAAGTCAAGCGGCGGGACCGGGCGCTGCTGTCCAAGGACGCCACCATCCGGGAGATCCACCACCGGGTGAAGAACAACCTGCAGACGGTGGCGGCGCTGCTGCGCCTGCAGGCCCGCCGCAGCCCGGAAGCTCGCGATGCGCTGATGGAGTCGGTGCGCCGGGTGGCCGCCATCGCCCAGGTGCATGAGGCGCTGTCGATGTCGGTCGACGAGGAGGTCGACCTCGACGCGGTGATCGACCGGATCCTGCCGAACATGAACGACGTCGCCCGGGTGGACGCCCCGCTGCGGATCCGGCGGGAAGGAAGCATGGGAGTGCTCGACGCCGCCCGGGCCACCCCGCTGGTCATGGTGGTCACCGAACTCGTCCAGAACGCCATCGAGCATGCCTTCGACCCGGCCGACAAGGGCGGCTCGGTCACCATCCGGGCGAATCGGTCGGCCCGCTGGCTGGACATCGTCGTGCACGACGACGGCCGCGGCCTGCCGGCCGAGTTCAGCCTGGAAACCTCCGAGCAGCTCGGCCTGCAGATCGTCCGGACCCTGATCGCGGCCGAACTCGACGGAACGTTGCAAATGCGCCGCGCCGAGGAGGGCGGCACCGACGTGCTGCTGCGGGTGCCGATCGGCAGACGGAAGCAGGCATGAAAAAAGTCGCGGCCCCGATCTCTCGGGGCCGCGACCTGAATTCTCTGCTGGAGATCAGACTCCGGTGCGGGCCCGCGTGCGAGCGTTGCGGCGCTTGAGTGCCCGACGCTCGTCCTCGCTCATCCCGCCCCAGACGCCGGCATCCTGGCCGGAATCGAGCGCCCAGGTGAGGCACTCGGTGACGACCGCGCAGCGGTTGCAGACGAGCTTCGCATCAGCGATTTGAGCCAGCGCGGGGCCGCTGTTCCCAACCGGGAAGAAAAGCTCCGGATCCTCGTCCCGACAGACCGCCTTGTGACGCCAATCCATGTGTCGCATCTCCTCGTAGTACTGTGTGCGCAGCAAAACAACGGGAAATCTCCCGTTCAGCCCGAGGCTGGGTAACGCCGGCGCACACAAATGTTGTTGCACTGTTACCAACGATCGTTGCACAGCCCTGTCGGATGTCAAGGGAAGTTCAGGCAACCGTGAGCAACGCCACTCTGCCGACCGATTTGCCTCGGGTCCACCCCGTTGTACTACACTGCCGCCGAATCGCGTCCGAATTGGTACTTGTGCGCCACTAAAGACCAGGTCAGGGCAGTTCCGGCGGGGGAGCGACGACCGACACCGCATCGGGAACCGAGGTGAACGTCATCTCCTCGCGCAGGCCCAGGAAATCCCCGTCCACCTGGCAGGAGACCGGTTGGGCGGCGGTGATCCGCACCCAGGGCAGGTCGTCTTCGCGGATCAGCTGTTTGGCTTTGATATTCGCTTTTTTCGACAACATTCGTCGCAGCAGTAACAAATTCGCCAGGAAATTCATGCCGGTGATCGCGAATATGCCCAGGCCGGTGTCGAAACTGGTGCCGGGGTTGGTCCACACCGGCCGGGTGTTGACGTAGGTCCAGGGGCTGGCGTTGGAGACGAACGCGAAGTGCACCCCGCGGACCGGATTCCGCCCCGGCAGATGCAGCGTCAGCGCAGGTTCCTCCCGGACGCTGGCCAGCATCTCGCGCAGGGCGACCCGCATGTAGCGCCCGGCGGTGACCTTGCGGCCCTTGGCCCGCTGGGCCTCGACGGCGGCCACCACGTCGCCGTCGACGCCCATCCCGGCGGTGAACACCGCCCAGCGCTCGCCGCAGTCCATCAGCCCGATCCGGCGCCACGGCGTGCCCGCCCGGTGGGCGCCGATCAGGTCGATCAGCTGATTGGTGGCCTCGATGGGGTCGGAACTGATACCCAGGGCGCGGGCGAACACGTTGGCCGAGCCGCCGGGCACCACCGAGACGGCGGGCAGGTCGCCGGCCGCCGCGCGCACCCCGCCCGGCTTGCCCAGCAGGCCGTTGACCACCTCGTTCACCGTTCCGTCGCCGCCGTGCACGATGATCAGGTCGATCCCGTCGGCAGCGGCCGCCTCGGCGATCTCGATGGCGTGCCCGCGGTGGTCGGTGTGGGCGACGGTCAGGTCCACCCGGCTCTCCAGGGCGTGTGCCAGCAGGTCGCGGCCGGCCGCGGTGGTCGAGGTGGCATTGGGGTTGACGATCAAGACGGCGCGCACGATTGATGAGCCTAGATCGCAACCAAAACGTGGCCGAACATGTCGGACCCCGGCGGTAATCTCGAATCTATGTTCGATGAATCTGATTTGTCTGCCTCCCGCCGGGCCGAGGAGCGCCTGCCGAAGCTGGCCGCGGCCTTCACCGCCGGCCGGGTCGACTTCCGGATCTTCGCGACGGCGGCCTTCCGCACCGGCCTGATCGCCGACCCGGACGTGCTGGCCCTGATCGACGCCCAGCTGGCCCGGTTCGCGCCCGGCTGGAACGAGTTGACCTGGAAGCAGGTCGCCGACCTGATCGACGGATGGGTGCGCGAGTTGGATCCGGGTGCCGTCCGCGGCGCGCGCCGGGCCGGTGCGAACGGCGGTGACGGCCGCCTTAGGCTCGGCGCATGACAGTTCCCGCTCCGGCGACGGTGCGTCAGGCGGCCGTTCTGGTGGGTCTGCAGGGCCTCGCCGCCGTCGTGCTGGCGGTGATCCTGGTGGTCCGCGGGCTGGCCGGGGCCGATCAGCACATCGTCAACGGTTTCGGCACCGGCGCGACGGTCGCAGTGCTGGGTGCCGCCGTGCTGGCCGCCGGGTGGGCGCTGTGGAACAGCCGGCGCTGGGGCCGCGGTCTCGCGGTGTTCGCCCAACTGCTGCTGCTGCCGGTGGCCTGGTACATGGGCGTGGGCTCACACCAGTGGGGCTACGCCGTCCCGGTGGCGCTGGTCGCCGCACTGATCCTGGTGCTGCTGTTCAGCCCGGCCACCGTGGAGTGGCTGACTCAGGAGGATTCGGCCAGGGCGGACAGTTCCGGCCCGGACACCCGATAGGTGATCCACTCCGACATCTGCCGGCCGCCGACCGCGTCATAGAGCGCGATGGCGTTGACATTCCAGTCCAGCACCGCCCAACTCAATCGGCTGTAACCCTTCTCGACGCATTCGCGGGCCAGTGCGGCCAGCAGCGTCCGGGCCAGTCCCTTGCGGCGGAACGCCTCGCGGACGAAAAGGTCCTCCAAATGGATGCCGGCGACCCCGTCCCAGGTGGAGAAGTTGCGGAACCACAGCGCCATCGCGGCGACCTGCCCGTCCTCCTCGGCGATGAAGCAGGAGGCAACCGGGTCGGTGCCGAAAAGCGCTGCCGCGATCTGACTTTCGACCACCGTGCATTCCTCGGGCGCGCGCTCGAACTCGGCGAGTTCTTGGATCATCGCCACGATCTCGGCCTCGTCGCCCGGGACCGCCGGGCGGATCTGGACTGTCATGACACCCCCAGTGCGGTCAGAATGGTCCTGAATTTCGTAGTGGTCTCGGCGACTTCGTCGTCGGCGTCGGATTCGGCGACGATCCCGCCGCCCGCGGTCGCCAGCGCGCTGCACCGGTCCGCCGAGAGCCGGGCGCCGCGGATGGCCACCACCCAGCGGCCGTCGCCGCGGGCGTCGCACCAGCCGACCGCGCCGGCGTAGAAGCCCCGGCCGCCTTCGAGGTCGGCGATCACATCGACCGCGGCCGCGGTGGGAACCCCGCCGACGGCCGGGGTCGGGTGCAGTGCCAGCGCGAGATCCACTGCGGTGGTGGAACTCATCCGCAGCCGGCCGCGGATCGGGGTGCTCAGATGCCACACCGCGGCAGTGCTGCTCAGCTGCGGCTCGGTCGCGATGTCCAGGTCGCGGCACAGCGGTTCCAGTGCGGCACGCATGGTGTCGACGACTAGTTGGTGTTCGTGGCGGTTCTTACCGGAGCCGGCCAGGGCGGCGGCATTGGCCGCATCTGTCTCCGGATCAGAAGAGCGCGGCGCCGACCCGGCGAACGGCTGACAGGTGACCACATCGCCGCTGCGGGCCACCAGTAGTTCCGGGCTGGCGCCCACCAGGGCGGCGCCCGCGAATTCCGGCCCGGCGGGGGAGAGGTCGGCCAGGTAGGCGGTCGCCTCAGGGTCGGTCTCGAGCAGCCGGTGCAGGATCATCAGCGGGTCCATCGGCGCATCGGCAACCAGCTGCAGGGCGCGGGCCAAAACGACCTTCTGCAAAGGGTTTTCATTTTTCCGCAGCAGTCGCAGCGCTGCGTCGATACGGGCGCGGTGCGTCGTGCGATCAGGCAGTGTCCCGGTGATCCGGACCTCCGGCAGTCCGCCGGCGGGCCGCGGCGGCACGGTGTGACCGACGGTGACCGGTTCCAGCAGTGCAGCCGGCTCTCGGACGTCGAAGGGCAGCGCGCCGACCACCAGCGCGGCCGATCCGTCCCGTAGCGCGGCGGCCGCCGCAGCGACGTCGTCATAGGAGGTCTTGATGCCGGTCGCGACGAGCGTGCCGGCCGGACCGCTCAGGACGAAGGACGGGTTCACGCGGTGAGCGCCGTCATGAGGTCAGACCCAGCGCCGACAGCTGGCGCAGCCCGTACTCGAAACCGCACACCGCGACGGTGGCGGTGCCGAACCCGTAGCGGGCGCCCTCGCGCAGCGGCTGCTCCACCCACCGGGTCACCACCGAGCGGGAGAAGTGGCCGTGGCTGACGAACACCACGTCGCGCCCGGGCATGTGCTCCAGCCCGTAGGCCACCGCCTGATCGGCCCGCATGCTGACCTGGTCGACGCTCTCCCCGCCCGGGCAGCCGTAGGTCCACAGCAGCCAGCCCGGCGTTTGGGTGCGGATGTCGTGGGTGGTCATTCCCTCGTAGTCGCCGTAGTCCCACTCGGCCAGCAGCGGGGAGATCTCGTCGACGGCCAGTCCGGCCAGTTCGGCGGTGGCCAGCGCGCGGCGGCGCGGACTGCTCACCACCAGCGGGTTGTCCAGGTTCAGCCGTTCCAGGGTCACCGCGGCCTGCCGGGCCTGCTCGCGGCCCTCCTCGGTGAGGCCGATGTCGGTGCGGCTGGTGTGCTTGCGGTCGCGTGACCATTCGGTTTCACCGTGCCGCAGCAGGACCAGCCGATGGTTGCCGACACTCACGGTGAGCGATTCTGCCCCAACCTGTAAGACTGGTCCCCATGACCCGAGTTCTGGCCGTGGCCAACCAGAAGGGTGGGGTGGCCAAGACGACGACGGTGGCGTCGCTGGGGGCGGCCTTCGTGGCCGAGGGCAAACGGGTGCTGCTCGTCGATCTCGACCCGCAGGGCTGTCTCTCCTTCTCGCTGGGCACCGATCCGGACAAGCTTCCGGTGTCGGTGCACGAGGTGCTCCTCGGCGAGGTCGAGCCGAGCGCCGCGCTGGTGCAGACGCCGGAGGGCATGTGGCTGCTGCCGGCCAACATCGACCTGGCCGGCGCCGAGGCGATGCTGCTGATGCGGGCCGGCCGCGAGTACGCGCTCAAGCGCGCGCTGGCCAAGTTGGACGACCACGACTTCGACGTGGTGATCATCGACTGCCCGCCGTCACTGGGTGTGCTCACCCTCAACGGCCTGACCGCCGCCGACGACGTGATCGTGCCGTTGCAGTGCGAGACGCTGGCGCACCGCGGTGTGGGGCAGTTCCTGCGCACCGTCGACGACGTCCAGCAGATCACCAACCCGAACCTGACGCTGCTCGGCGCGTTGCCGACGCTGTACGACTCGCGGACCACGCACAGCCGCGACGTGCTCTTCGACGTCGCCGATCGCTACGACCTGCCCGTGCTGTCCCCGCCGATCCCGCGCACCGTGCGGTTCGCCGAGGCCAGCGCTTCGGGTTCCTCGGTGATGGCCGGCCGGAAGAACAAGGGCGCCAACGCCTACCGGGAAATCGCGAAATCGCTTCTCAAGCACTGGAAGTCGGGCAAGAAGCTGCCGACGTTCACGCCTGACGTTTAGTCGAGCCGACGATGCCGCCGCGGAACGCGACGGAGGAGGAGCGAGACAATTCAGCGTGTAGTCGAGCCGACGATGCCGCCGCGGAACGCGGCGGAGGAGGAACGAGACAAGTCAGCGTCAAGTCGAGCCGACGATGCCGCCGCGGAACGCGGCGGAGGAGGAGCGAGACAATTCAGCCTTTAGCCCGGACGCGGGCGACCATCAGTCCGTAGACCACGATGTTGAACAGCGCCAGCACGCCGGCGACCGTCCACTGCGCCTCGCGGGTGAGCCCGGCCGGGTAGATGATCCGGCCGAGATAGTGCTCGATGAAGCCGCCGCTGTAGCCGGCCTCGCCGGCGGCGCGGCGCAGTGAGTTCTCCAACGGTGTGAGCGGGCAGATCTTGCCGGAGATCTCGATCCAGACCGCCCACGCCAGCGCGGGCAGGTGCAGCAGTGCCAGCCGCGGCCGTCGCCACACCGCCAGCGCTCCCAGGGCCGCCCAGGCGATGAACACCCCGTGGATCACCAGCACCGCGTCGGCGAGAAGACCCATGGCTGAGGTCTAGGGCCCGAACGCGGTCAGCGTCGCGCCGCGCTGCTCGATCACCATCGGACCGGCCGCCGCCGGGATGATCGGCCCGTCGCCGGCGGCGTGCGGCACTGGGATCACCCGCTCCGGGGTGCCGTTGGCCGGGTCGTAGACCGCCAGCCCGTCGGTCACCGGGATCAGGAATCGTCCGGCCATCAGCGTCGCGGGCCCCAGCGTGGGGGCGTCGATGGTGTAGCGGTAGGTCAGCGTGCTGTCGAAGACCATCACCGCGGTCCCGGTCCACCAGGTGTAGTAATCGCCGGCCCGGGTCAGTGCGGGCGTTGCGCCCGGCAGTGCCGGCGGGACGCGCAGCGGCGTCTCGGAGACCTTGTTGCCGGCGTCGTCGTAGACCACCACCTGCGGGCGCGGGATCGGCAGGTACACCGCTGTCTTGGTGCCCGACACCGCCAGCACCCGGGCGTCGGCGTCGGCGGCCAGGCCGGGCAGCGCCACGTGCTTGGTGTCCGGCTCGTCCTCCTCCTTGGCCGGTTTGAGCAGCGTCAGCCTCAGGTCCTTCTCGTCCTTGCAGGACTCCAGCACCGCGGCCGAGGCATCGCTGCCGGCCGCCGACATCAGCGCGCAGCCCGCACCGATAGCGGTATTGGCCGGTTTGATCCGGGCGTCGATCTCGCCGTAGGACAGCATCCGCACCAGATCGGTGCGCCACAGCTCCAGCCGGGTGGGACCGTAGGACAGCACCGCGCTGCCGTCGGATCTGACCACGGTGTGCTTGTCGGAGTAGCCGGTGCGGCTGGGCCCACGCACCCCGGTCGCGGCGCGGATTCCGGTCACCTGACCGCAGCCGCGGCTGTCCGGGTAGACCGCGACGGCCAGGTCGTAGACGTAGGTCACCGCGCACAGGTCGATGTCGCGGGCGTAGAGCCAGCGCTGCTCGCCGGTGAGTGGATCGTGACCCACCATGTCGTGGCCCTCGCCGGTGATCACGTTCCCGCCGTTGATCACCGGAGCCGACGTCCGTGAGCTGACCGCCGTCCAGCGCTGCTGAAGGCTGTCCGGAACCGCTTGCGGCGCAACGAGACCCGGCGCTTTCGACGGTGCCGGGCGCAGGATGGTGGACCGCACGGAGCTGTGCCACCAGAACGCGGCGATGACCATGCCCACCACGGCGACGATTGCCGCCGCAGCGATCAGGTCACCTGAGGTGCGGCGCTCGGGAGCGACCATCGCTTCAGTTGGCGGCGCCGGCCTCGGCGGCCTTGCGCGGGCCGCGACGCCGACGACGACGCGGCGCGCCGGAGCCGTCGCCGGCCGCGGTGGCCGACTCGCCCTCGGTGGCCGGCTTCTCGGTGTGACCGCTTGCCGACTGGCCGCCGCGGGTGCGCTGCCGCGACCGGTCGCGGGCGGGCCGCTCCTGCCGATCGCCGCCGTTGCGGCTGGACGCGGCGCGGGTGGACGTCGTACGGGTGCCGCCGTCGCGATCGCGCGGCGGGCGGGTGCCCTGCGCCTTGCGGGCGCCGCCGATCGTGCCGCCGGCCTCGGTCGGGATGTTCAGCTCCTCATAGAGGTGCGGGGAGTTGGAGTAGGTCTCGGCCGGATCCGGGCACTCCAGCTTGAGCGCGGTGTTGATCATCGACCAGCGCTCGAGTTCGTCCCAGTCCACCAGGGTGATCGCGATACCGGTCTTGCCCGCGCGGCCGGTGCGGCCGATGCGGTGCACGTAGGCCTGCTCGTCCTCGGGGATCTGGTAGTTGATGACGTGGGTGATGTCGTCGATGTCGATACCGCGGGCGGCGACGTCGGTGGCCACCAGCACGTCGACCTCGCCCTCGCGGAACGCCTTGAGCGCCTTCTCGCGGGCGATCTGGCCGAGGTCGCCGTGCACCGCACCGACCTTGAAGCCGCGCTCGGCGAGCTCGTCGGCGACCTTCTGCGCGGTCCGCTTGGTGCGGGTGAAGATCATCGTCGCGCCGCGGCCCTCGGCCTGAAGGATGCGCGCGACCATCTCGACCTTGTCCAGCGCGTGGGCGCGGTAGACGAACTGCTCGGTGGTGTCGTGGGTGGCCGAACCCTGCACGCCCTCGGCGCGGATGTGGGTGGGCTGGGTCATGAACGTGCGGGCCAGCGTGATGATCGGGCCGGGCATCGTCGCCGAGAACAGCATGGTCTGACGACCGTCGGGGGTCTGCTTCAGGATGCGCTCGATATCGGGCAGGAAGCCGAGGTCGAGCATCTCGTCGGCCTCGTCGAGCACCAGCACCGACACCCCGCCGAGCTGCAGGTGACCCTGGTTGGCGAGGTCGAGCAGCCGGCCCGGGGTGCCGACGATGACGTCGGCGCCCTTCTGCAGCGCCTCGATCTGCGGCTCGTACGGACGGCCGCCGTAGATGGAGACCACCGACAGCGGACGGCCTTCTGCCTCAAGGTATTTCGCCGCACCGGTCAGGTCGTCGAAGACCTGGATGCACAGCTCGCGGGTGGGCACCACGATCAGCGCGCGCGGGACGCCGTTGAGCTCGGGCTCGCCCGGCTTGGTGATGCGGTTGAGCAGCGGCACGCCGAAGGCGAACGTCTTGCCCATGCCGGTGCGGGCCTGGCCGATGAGGTCGTCGCCGGCCAGTGCGAGCGGGAGCGTCAGCTCCTGGATCGCGAAGGCGTTCTCGATGCCGCGTTCGGCGAGTGCGCGGACGATCTCGTCGCGCACGCCGAGCTGGGCGAAGCTGATGGGGTGATGATCTAAATGTGTCACTGGGGCCTTCCGAGCCGTTCCTCGTGCTGTTTCCACGCGCGCACGAGAGACCAACTTCGGAATGAGGGGCCCGGCGCCGAGGAGGGCGGGCCCACTGCGTGCACGCACATTTCCGTGGAACCTGCGGTTCCGGGGCCCATCCTACCTCTGACTACAGTTACGGCATGACCGTGGCGGCCGACCATCCCGGCATTGACGAACTGTTCGCCCTGCTGGCCTACGGCGAGGTCGCGGCCTTCTACCGGTTGACCGACGAGGCCCGGATGGCCCCTGACCTGCGCGGCAAGATCAATATGGCCCGGATGGCCGCCGCCGAGATGGCGCACTACGAGATGCTGCGCGACACCCTGGAGGCTCGCGGCGTCGACGTGTTGCCGGCGATGATCCGGTATGCGCCGACGCTGGAGAACTACCACCGGCTGACGATGCCCAGCACCTGGATGGAAGCCCTGGTCAAGACCTATATCGGGGATGCGCTGGCGGCTGATTTCTACAACCAGATCGCCGACAGCCTGCCGCCCGAGGTGGCCGACGTGGTGCACCAGGTGATGGCCGAGACCAAGAATTCCCAGTTCGTCGTCGACGACGTCCGGGCGGCGGTGACGGCCAGCGACCGGCAGCGCAGCCGGCTGGCGCTGTGGGCGCGCCGGCTGCTGGGGGAGGCGATCACCCAGGCGCAGTACGTGCTGGCCGATCGCGACGAGCTGGTGGACCTGGTGCTGGCCGGTCCGGGCGGGCTGGGCCAGGTCGGCGATTTCTTCGACAAGCTGCAGCAGACCCACGCCGACCGGATGCGCGAGCTCGGTCTGGGCTAGCGCGGCGCGACGATGCGGGCCGGAACGGCCCGAGGAGGAGCGGCGCAATCAGACCTAGCGGTTGCAGGTGGCGCTGGGGCTGAAGCTGGTCTGCTTGGCCACCGTCGAGCCGCCCGCGTCGGTGATCCAGCAGTTCAGCTGGCTGCCCCGGCTGCTGGCGTAGACGTAGTTGACCGGCAGGTCCGGGGTGATGGTCAGCGTCCACGGCAGGCGGACGTTCTCGGCACGCTGCAGGGTTCCGGTCTCATCGGCGTAGACCACGGTCACCGAGTCGCCGGGGCGGGCGTTGCCCGCGACGGTGTAAGCCACCTGGCGCAGGTCGGTCGGGTTCTGTGAGGCCGCCATCCCCTGCACCCGCACCGGGACCTCCGGGGACACCGTGACGGTGACGGCCGCCGGCGTGGCGTGCGGGGTGGCCGGGCCGACGGTGGCGACGACGGTCCGCGGCCCCTGGGTGCTCTCGACGGTCGCGGCGGTGCCGGTCTTGATGACGTAGGTGGTGGCCAGAGCGGTGGCCAGCACGCCGGTCGCAGTCAGCGCCACCCGGAATCCCATGACGTCACGCTAGGCAGGTCGGTAATGGACTGCGGCGCGGCGCACGGATGCGTTGCCATGCTGTTACCGCAGCTTGATGCCTTTTTTGCCAAACGCCTCCGGCCCGGAACCAAACGCCGCCGACGGGCCGGTGGGTGCGTCTACTAGCCTGCATGGTGATTCACATCCAAGGAAAGGGGCCCCGGCGTGGAGGTCAAGATCGGTGTCTCGGACAGCCCGCGTGATCTGGCGTTCAACAGCTCGCAGACCCCCGACGAGGTCGAGGCCCTGGTGAAGGCCGCCATCAGCAAGGGTGGCGCCGAGCTGCTGTCCCTCACCGACGACAAGGGCCGTCGCATCCTGGTGCAGGCCTCGAAGATCACCTACATCGAGATCGGCGCGGCCGACAAGGGCCGGGTCGGCTTCGGTATCGCCGCCGGCAGCTAAGGCTTTTTAGGGCCGGGTCAGCGGGACGTGTGACAGGCCGCCCCAGGCGAACTGCACCGTCCCGCCCACGGCGGCCTCCTTGGAGACCGGCTTGTTGGCGTCCAGCCAGTAGCGGGCGCAGTTGACGCTGATGGCCACCAGGCCGACGGCGATCATCCTGGCCCGGTGCGGTTCCAGGCCGGAGTCCTGGCTGATCAGGTTGAACACCGCGTCGGTGCAGGCCTCGGTGGCCACTTTCACCTGCGCGGCCACCTGCGGCTCGCTGACGTAGTCGTTCTCGAAGATCAGCCGGTAGCCCTGGCTGTCGTCCTCGATGAAGTCGAAGAACGCCTGAACGGCGTCGTGCAGGCGCTGACGGTTGTCGGTGGTGGTGTCCAGGGCGTCCTGAACGCTGGTCACCAGGATCTCCACGTGCTGGGCCAGGACCGCCAGGTACAGGTCGAGCTTGCTGGCGAAGTGCTGGTAGAGCACCGGTTTGCTGACGCCGGCGCGCTCGGCGATTTCGTCCATTCCGGCGGCGTGATAGCCGCGGTCGACGAACAGCTCACTGGCGGCTTCCAGCAGTTGTTCGCGGCGTTCGCCGCGGGGGAGGCGGCCGCCGCGCCGGCCCGCGGCTTTGCGCGCGGCGGTCTCGGCGGTGTCATTCACGCGGGCGACATTACTACCCCGACCCGCTGGTCCCGTGGCACCGTTCCGGGTGTTGGGACTGCTCATATGCCATTCTTGGTCGGTGACCAACGCGTCGGGGCCTCACGGTGGCGGTCGTGTGCCCGTGTTGCGCAGCGAGTGGAACGAGCCGCTGCGCGCCCAACGCGACCCGTTGACCGAGCAGTCCGGACGCCCCCGTTCCAACCGCGAACAGCGGGTCGGGGTGCGCAAACAGAGCGGGTTGGGCAAGTTCCTGGCTACCTACGGCTGGCGTGCCTACGCGTTGCCGGTGCTGGCGGTGCTCACCGTGGTGGTGCTCTGGCAGACCTTCACGGGGCCCCCGATCCAGATGGCCGATCCGGACGTCAAGTCGCCGCCGACCATCGGCTCGTCGGGCACCGCGATCGTCGGCGCGCCGCCGCGCGGGCTGACCGAATTCGATGCCAGCCTGCCGGCCGGGCAGTTGCCGGCGGGCGGGGCATTCACCGAGGCGGGCGACAAGACCTGGCGCATCGTGCCGGGGACCACGCCGAAGGTCGGTGAGGGCAGCGCCAAGACGTTCACCTACACCGTCGAGGTGGAGAACGGCATCGACACCTCGGGGTTCGGCGGCGACGAGGGCTTCGCCCGGATGGTCACCGAGACGCTGGACAACCCGAAGAGCTGGACGCACAACCCGCAGTTCGCCTTCCGTCGCATCGACGACCCGACCGTCAAGCCGGACTTCCGGATATCGCTGACCTCGCCGGCCACCGTGCGCGAGGGTTGCGGCTATGAGATCCAGCTCGAAACCTCTTGCTACAACCCGATTTACGGCCCCGACGCCGAGCCGCGGGTGTTCATCAACCTGGCCCGCTGGGTGCGTGGGGCGATGCCGTTCCAGGGTGACATCGGCGGCTACCGGCAGTACGTGATCAACCACGAGGTCGGCCACGCCATCGGCTACACCAGCCATGAGCCGTGCGACAAGAACGGTGCGCTGGCGCCGATCATGATGCAGCAGACCTTCTCGACGTCGGACAACGACGCCACCCGGTTCGACCCGAGTTCGGTCAAGCCGGACAACAAGACCTGCCGGGCCAATTCCTGGCCCTATCCGATCGCGTAGTTTCTTCGCCCAACGTGGGCCTTATGCACGCTTGCGGGCCACGATTCGTACCTGGCCCCCACGCTCGCTGCCCCCACGCTCGCGCACAATGGACGCATGTCGCTGCCCCCGCTGGTCGAGCTCGCCGCTGAGCTGACCCGCGACGAGATCGCCCGCTACAGCCGGCACACGCTGATCCCGGAGTTCGGCGCCGACGGGCAGAAGCGGCTGAAGAACTCGCGCGTGCTGGTGATCGGCGCGGGCGGCCTGGGTTCGCCGGCATTGCTGTACCTGGCCGCCGCCGGTGTCGGCACGCTGGGCATCGTCGAGTTCGACGTCGTCGAGGAATCCAACCTGCAGCGCCAGATCATCCACGGCCAGAACGACATCGGCCGTCCCAAGGCACACAGCGCACGCGACTCCATCCGCGAGATCAACCCGTACGTCACCGTCCAACTTCACGAGTTCCGCCTCGAACCCGACAACGCGATCGAACTGTTCAGCCAGTACGACCTGATCCTCGACGGCACCGACAACTTCGCCACCCGGTATCTGGTCAACGACGCCGCGGTGCTGGCGCACAAGCCGTACGTGTGGGGCTCGATCTACCGCTTCTCCGGCCAGGTCTCGGTGTTCTGGGAGGACGCCCCCGACAGCCCCCAAGGAGAACGGCGCGGTATCAACTACCGCGACCTCTATCCGGACCCGCCGCCGCCGGGCCTGGTGCCGTCCTGCGCCGAGGGCGGGGTGCTGGGCATCCTGTGCGCCTCGATCGCCTCGATCATGGGCACCGAGGCCATCAAACTGCTGACCGGGATCGGCGAGTCGCTGCTGGGCCGGCTGATGATCTACGACGCGCTGGCGATGTCCTACCGCACCATCGCCGTTCGCAAGGATCCGGCCGCGCCGCCGATCACCGGCCTCATCGACTACGAGGCCTACTGCAGGATGCCGGCCGGCGAGGATCCGGGCATCACCCCGCGTGAGTTGCGCGCCATGCTCGACGCGGGGCAGGAGATCGCCCTGATCGACGTCCGCGAGCCGGCCGAGTGGGAGATCAACCGCATCGACGGCGCCCGGCTGATCCCGAAGTCGACCATCGACTCCGGCGAAGGCCTGGCACAACTGCCCATCGACCGGATTGCGGTGCTGTACTGCAAGAGCGGTGTGCGCTCGGCCCAGGCGCTGGCCGCGGTGAAGCGCGCCGGGTTCGCCGATGCGCTGCACCTGCGCGGCGGCATCCTGGCCTGGGCAACCGAATTCGAGCCCGACATGGTGATGTACTGACGGCTTGTTGTCCCTGCCAGCATCTACCCTGGCCATGTGATCGACGAGCGCCCGCCAGAACATGTGATGGCGGCGTTCGGGCTCAAGAGCGGCACCCCGGAACCGCTGGGTGAGGGCTGGGACGGTGGCTGGCGCTGCGGCGAGATCGTGCTGTCGCAGATCGCCGATCACGCCCGCGCCGCCTGGTCGGCCAAGATCCGGGAAAGCCTGTTCGTCGACGGGCTGCGGCTGGCCCGTCCGGTGCGCTCCACCGACGGCCGATACGTGGTGGCCGGATGGCGCGCGGACACCTTCGTCGAGGGGTCACCGGAACCCCGGCATGACGAGGTGATCTCCGCGTCGGTGCGCCTGCACGAGGCCACCGCGAACATCGAGCGGCCGCGGTTCATCACCCAGGCACCGGTGCCGCCGTGGACCGACGTCGATGTGTTCACCGCCGCCGACCGCGCGGCCTGGGATGAGCTGGTGCTCAACAAGATGCCGCTGGGCGCCCCGGAGGTCGACGACGCCCCGCACCGCCAGGAGGCCAAGGAGCTGCTCGGCCATCTGGCCGTGCTGCGCAAGCCGGTCAAGAGCCCGAGTCAACTGGTGCACGGTGATCTGTACGGCACGGTGCTCTTCGCGGGCGCGGCCGCTCCCGGCATCACCGACATCACGCCGTACTGGCGTCCCCCGGCCTGGGCGGCCGGGGTGGTGGTGGTCGACGCGCTGTCCTGGGGTGACGCCGACGACGGTCTGATCGAGCGGTGGGAGGACTTCGACGAATGGCCGCAGATGTTGTTGCGGGCGTTGATGTTCCGGCTCTCGGTCCATGTCCTGTCGCCGCGCTCCACCGAGGAGTCGTTCCCGGGCCTGGAGCGCACCGCCACCGTGGTGCGGATGACGCTCTAGTCGCTCGTTCGGAGCGACGGCTCTCTTTCTGAAAAGTCGATAGCGCCGGTGACAGCGCTTTTTCAGAAAGAGTGCCGGACCGAATGGGGACCGGCCATCGGGACCCGTCCGTCGTCGGTGAGCACTCCCTCGGCACGCAGCAGTTCCAGTTGCGCAGTGGACAGGTGTTCGGCCGGCCGGCCCGACGCGGTGATCACCCGGTGCCACGGCAGATCCGCCGAATCGGTGCGCATGATCCAGCCGACGATGCGCGGGCTGGAAAGCCCTGCCGCACAGGCGATGTCGCCGTAGGTTGACACCCGGCCGGCCGGGATCGCGGCCACCAGGGCGCGCACCCGTTCCACCTGGGCGTCGGTGATCGGCGCCACTAGCCCAGCATGTCGCGGATGACGGCAGCCGTCTCGGTCGGCATGGGCAGGAACACCATGTGCTTGCAGTCGAGGTCGACCAGCCGGAAGTCGGTGCCCAGTTGGGTGGCGAGACCCTCGAGCAGTTCGGCGCTGACGTACGGCGGATCGGTCTTGAGTGCGCGCACCAGTGTCGTCGGAGTTCCCTTGTGCGGCAACACGATATCGCGCGCCAGCTCGCTCCAGTAGGAGGTCATCGCCGGGATGGAGATCCGCCACCCCCAGCGCCCGCCGGGCGTCGAGATGAGGTGTTCGTCGAGGTCCTCGTCGAGGTCTGCCTCCGGTACGTCCGACCAGGTGCCGGTGGCCTTCTCGACCCGGGCCTCGTCGCGCGAGGGGTAATCCGGTGAGCTCAGCATCGCCTCGGCGATCTCGGCCATCCACCGCCCGTCCAGTCCGATGGCCGGGTCCAGCAGAACCAGGCCGGACACCAGATCCGGGCACGTCGCGGCCAGATGCAGGGCCACCGCGCCGCCGAAGGAGTGGCCCACGACGAGCACCGGGCCGTCGGCCTCGCTCTCGATCAAGGTCGCGAGCGCGGTGACGTTGGCCTCGAACGTCCACGGTGCGTCATACGTCGAACGTCCGTGCCCGATCAGATCCGGCGCCAGCACGGCGACGTCGGACAACTGTCCCTCGGCCAACGGGCGCCAGCGCCGGCCGTGACCGGTCAGCCCGTGCAGCATCAGGACCCTCGCCGGTCCGGGCGGCCCGAAGCGGTTGACGTGAAGGGGGTTGTTCACGCCGCCTATGCTGCCAGCATGGGTGGAGTCACATTTCGCAGCCTGGGCGCGGCGAGCACGGTCACCGGCTCAAAGCACCTGCTGGAATCCGGTGGGATGCGAATCATGGTGGACTGCGGGCTGTTCCAGGGTCTGAAGAACCTGCGTGAGCTCAACTGGGCGCCGCTGGCGGTCGAGCCGGACAGCATCGACGCCGTCGTCATCACCCACGCCCACCTCGATCACACCGGCTATCTGCCGCGGCTGGTCAAGAACGGATTCAGTGGGCCGATCCTGTCCACCGCGGCCACCGGCGCCGTGGCCGGCATCATCCTGCGGGACAGTGCTTATCTGCAGGAGCGCGACGCCGAGTTCCTCAACAAGCACAAGGCCTCCAAGCATCACCCGGCGCTGCCGCTGTACGACCAGCTGGACGCCCAGCGCGCCATGGAGCAGTTCCATTCGCACCCGTTCGGCACGCCGGTCGAGATCCCGGGAATCGGGGCCACCGTGACGTTCCGCCGGGCCGGGCACATCCTCGGCGCCTCCACCGTCGAGGTGAACTGGCAGGGCCGGAGCATTGTGTTCACCGGGGATCTGGGCCGCTACGACGACCCGATCATGTTCGACCCCGACCCGGTGTCCACCGCCGACTACCTGGTGACCGAGTCCACCTACGGCGACCGGGTGCACGAGCGCGTCGATCCCGAGGCGGTCCTCGAAGCGGTCGTGAAGAAGACGGTCAACCGCGGCGGCACCGTGGTGGTCCCGGCCTTCGCGGTGGGCCGCGCGCAGACGCTGCTCTATCACCTGTGGAAGTTGCGGGAGGCCGGCCGGCTGCCCGACGTCCCGGTCTACCTGGATTCGCCGATGGCCATCCACGCCAGCGAACTGCTGGGCAGCTTCCCGCAGGACCACCGGCTGTCGCCCGAGGTGTACGAGGGCATGCGCAAGATGGCCAACTACAGCCCCGACTCCGAGCAGTCGAAGAAGATCTCGGAGAGCAAGGAACCGAAGATCATCATCTCGGCCAGCGGAATGGCCACCGGCGGGCGAATCCTGCACCACCTCAAGGCATTCGCCCCGGATGCGCGCAACACCATCATGATCACCGGCTACCAGGTGCCGGGCACCCGCGGCGCGTCGATCGCGGCGGGGGAGAAGGCCGTCCGGATCTACAGCGAGTGGGTTCCGATCAACGCCGAAGTCGCCGACCTGGCGATGCTGTCGGCGCACGCCGACGCCGACGAACTCATCCGCTGGGCGCGCGGGTTCACCGCCCCGCCCAAGAAGGTGTTCGTGGTGCACGGCGAACCGCCGGCGGCCGACACGCTGCGCCGTCGGCTTGACCACGAATTGGGCTGGGCGGCAACGGTTCCGCTGCCGGGTCAGCTCTTCGAACTGTGATGGCGATGATGCGCGCAGGGCTCATCGCCCTGATCATCGTGGTGGTCTCGCTGTCGGCGAGTGTCACCGCCAACGGCGAGGACTCGCTGACCCTGGGCGGATCCGTCGTCACCTCCGAGCCCGTCACCTTCCCCGACGGCGCGATTCTCACCATCACCATCGAAGACGTCTCGCTGGCGGACGCACCCGCCGTCACACTGGCCCAGACCACCATGCCGGTCGGCGGGCGGCAGACGCCGATCGCGTTCACGCTGCCCTATCCCGCGGCTGCCGTGACACCGCGCGCGGTCTACGCCGCCCGGGCACGGGTCAACGCCGGCGACCAGTTGCTCTTCACCACCACCCAGCACAATCCGGTCGACGCGCTGAACCCTTCGCCGATCGAGCTGACGCTGAGCGCGGTGGCGCCGGAGGTGTCGCTGACCGAGACCTACTGGAAGCTCACCGACATCGACGGTCAGCCGGTCCAGATCCCCGAGCAGATGCGCGAGCCGTCGATCGTGCTGCACACCGACGGCCGGTTCTCCGGCTCCGGGGGAGTCAACCGGTTGATGGGCGGCTACACCCTCGACGGTTCCTCGCTGGTCTTCGGCAATGCGGCCTCGACGATGATGGCCGGCCCGCCCGAGGCGATGGCGCAGGAGCAGACGATCATCGCCGTGCTCGGCCGGGTGCGGGGCTTCCGGGTCGTCGGTGACCGGCTGACGCTGCTCGACGAGTCCGGCCGGCCGGTGTTGACCGCGGTAGCCGTCGCGCTGCGCTGATTGTCAGACCCTTCTGGTGTCATGAGGTCATGACGACGGTGAGGGTGCTCGGTGGTCCGGGTACCGGCAAGAGCCACCTGCTGGTGGAGGCCGCCGTCGCGCACATCACCGCTGGGCTGGACCCGGAGTCGGTGCTGCTGCTCACCGGGTCGGGCCGGCTGGCCGCGTCGGCCCGCAGCGCCTTGACCGCCCGGCTGCTGGCCGCCCGTTCGGGGGAGCCGTGCCGTGCGGTGGTGCGCGAGCCGTTGGTCCGCTCGCTGCACTCCTATGCCTTCGCGGTGCTGCGCAAGGCTGCCGAGCGGGCCGGGGATCCGCCGCCGCGGCTGGTCACCCGCGCCGAGCAGGACGGCATCATCCGCGAACTGCTCGCCGGCGATCTGGACGACGGCGCCAGGGGCTGGCCCCGCGACTTGCGGCCGGCCCTGACCACCGTCGGGTTCGCCGGAGAACTGCGCGATCTGATGTCGCGCTGCGCCGAGCGCGGGGTCGACGCCGAGGACCTCCGGCGGATCGGGCGCGAGACGGGCCATCCGGAGTGGGTGGCCGCCGCCCGGTTCGCCCGGCAGTACGAACAGGTGATGCTGCTGCGCGCCTCGGTCGGCACCGCGGCCCCGCAGGCGACGGTGCCCGCCCTGGGCGCCGATGAACTGGTCGGTGCCGCGCTGGACGCGCTGGCCGCCGACGCCGATCTGCTGGTCGCCGAGCGGGCCCGGGTGCGGGTGCTGCTGGTCGACGACGCCCAGCACCTCGACCCGCAGGCCGCCCGGCTGGTGCGGGTGCTGGCCGCCGGCACCGATCTCACCGTGCTCGCCGGTGATCCCAACCAGGCGGTCTACGGCTTCCGCGGCGCCGACCCGGAACTGCTCACCGGCGACTCGCAGCTGATCGAACTCAACCACTCGCACCGTTGCGCCCCGGCCATCGCCCGCGCGATCAGCGGGGTGGCCGGCGGGCTGCCCGGTGCCGGCTGGCGGCACCTCGGCGGCTCCGGTGACTCAGGCTCGGTGTCTGTCCGGGTGACGTCGTCCTCGCACGCCGAGGCCACCCTGATCGCCGACGCGCTGCGCCGGGCCCATCTGGTCGACGGGCTGGCGTGGTCGCAGCTGGCGGTCATCGTCCGGTCCGCGGCCACCGCCGCGGCCATCGAGCGGGCACTGTCCACCGCCGGGGTCCCGGTGGATCCGGCCGGCTTCGGCGGCCCGGTCGCCGATGCGCCCGCCGCCCGTGCGCTGCTGACCGTGTTGCGGGCCACCCTCGGCGGACTCGACGAGGAGCAGGCCACCGCACTGCTCACCGGTCCGATCGGCCGGGTCGATCCGGTCTCGCTGCGCCAGCTGCGACGGACGTTGCGGCGCAACGACATCGGACTGGTCGACGCTCTGACGGGCCGGGCACCGCAGCTGCCGGGTGCGCTCGGCGGCGCGGTCAAGCGGGTGCGCACGGTGCTGACCGCCGCCGCCCGGGCCAACCGCGAGCATCACGATCCGCGGTACACACTGTGGCAGGCCTGGGAGCGCAGCGGACTGCAGCGCCGCTGGCTGACCTCCGCCGAGCGCGGCGGGGTGGACGGCGCGCTTGCCGACCGCAATCTCGCCGCGGTCACCGCACTGTTCGACCTCGCCGACGACTACGTCGCCCGCACCACCGGTGCCTCGGTCGCCGGACTGCTCGACCATGTGGCCGCCCTGCAGTTGGCGCCGCCCTCGGCCGACGAGTCGGCGGCCGAGACGGTGGCGGTGCTCAGCCCGCACGCCGCGCTCGGCCGGGACTGGGAGATGGTCGTCATCGCCGGCGTGCAGGAAGGTTTGTGGCCCAACACCACTCCGCGCGGCGGCGTGCTGGGCACCCAACGCCTGCTCGACGTCCTCGACGGCCTCGGGGACGACGTGTCCGCGCGCGCCCCGCTGCTGGCCGAGGAGCGCCGTCTGCTGATCGCCGCGATGGGCCGGGCCCGGCGGCGGCTGCTGATCACCGCGGTCGACAGCGACAGCGGCGACGAGGCGATGCTGCCCTCGGCATTCGTCAGCGAACTCGCCGCGCACGACACCGGCGAGGTGCAGGAGCCCACCCGGCCGGTGCCGGCCCCGCCGCTACTGTCGCCGTCGGCGGTGGTCGGCCGGTTGCGTGCGGTGGTGTGCGCACCCGACGGCGCGGTCGACGAGGACGCGCGGGCGGGTGCGGCAACGCAATTGGCCCGGCTGGCCGCCGCCGGGGTTCCCGGCGCCGACCCGTCGCAATGGCACGGCATGGCGGAGCTGAGCACCGAGGCGCCGCTGTGGAGCGGAGAGGAGCACACCGTCACGCTCAGCCCGTCGACGCTGCAGACCCTGACCGACTGCCCGCTGCGCTGGCTGGCCGAGGCGCACGGCGGCAGCGGGCCGCGGGGGCTGAGCTCCACGCTCGGCTCGGTGCTGCACGCCCTGGTCGCCGACTCCGGCAAGAACGAGCAGCAGCTGGCCGCCGAGCTCGAATCGCTCTGGGCTGCAGTGCCGTTCGACTCGCCCTGGTACGCCGCCAATGAACTCGACCGGCACCGCGCCATGCTCGCCGCGTTCGTGGCCTGGCGTGCCGGTAGTCGCCACGAGCTGACCGAGGTCGGCACCGAGATCGAGCTCGCCGGTGAGGTCGCACCCGGGGTGGCGGTGCGCGGCCGGATCGACCGCCTCGAGCGCGACGCGCAGGGCCGGCTGGTGATCGTCGACGTCAAGACCGCCAAGAGCCCTGTCACCAAGGACGACGCCCAAAGCAACGCACAGCTGGGGCTCTACCAGCTGGCGGTGGCGGCCGGACTGCTCGCCGACGGTGACGAGCCCGGCGGTGGCCGGCTGGTCTACGTCGGCAAGCCCACCGCCAACGGTGGTGCCACCGAACGCGAGCAGACCGCGATGGCGCCCGAGAACGCCGATGAGTGGCGCGCGGTGGTGGCCGAGGCCGCCGCCGCGACCGCCGGGCCGCAGTTCACCGCCCGGGTCAACGACGGCTGCACGCACTGCCCGATCCGCGCGACCTGCCCGGCGCAGGGAGTCAAGAATGTCTAGCCCCGCGGAACTGGCTGCGGCCCTGGGCCTTCCGCCCCCGACCGACGAGCAGGCTGCGGTGATCGCCGCCCCGCCGGGGCCACTGGTGGTGGTGGCCGGTGCCGGGGCGGGCAAGACCGAGACCATGGCATCGCGGGTGGTGTGGCTGGTGGCCAACGGTCACGCCGAGCCCAGCCAGGTGCTCGGACTGACCTTCACCCGCAAGGCCGCCGGTCAGCTGTTGCGCCGGGTGCGCTCGCGGCTGGCCCGGCTGGCCGGGCACACCGGCGCCACGTACGACGGCGCCCCGACCATCAGCACCTACCACGCCTTCGCCGGACAGCTGTTGCGCGAGTTCGGCCCGCTGCTGCCGGTCGAGCCCGACGCCCGGCTGCTCAGCGAGACCGAGATGTGGCAGCTGGCCTACGAGGTGGTGTGCGCCCATCCCGGACCCCTCAACTTTGGGAAGCCGTTCGACAAGAACCCGGCGGCGGTCACCGGCATGGTGCTCAAGCTCTCCGGGGAGTTGGCCGAGCATCTGGTCGACACCGCCGAGTTGCGGCATACCCACGTCGAACTCGAACGGCTGATCCTGACCCTGCCGCCCGGACCGCGCCAGCGCGACACCGGCCCGAACCGCAGACTGCTCGACCTGCTCGACACCCAGACCCAGCGCGCCGCGCTGGTGCCGCTGATCGACGCGCTGCACGCCCGGATGCGCGCGGAGAAGGTGATGGACTTCGGCTCGCAGATGTCGGCGGCCGCCCGGCTGGCGGCGTCGTGCCCGCAGGTCGGCGAGGCGTTGCGCCGGCGCTACCGGGTGGTGCTGCTCGACGAGTACCAGGACACCGGGCACGCCCAGCGGATCGCGCTGTCCTCGCTGTTCGGCGGTGGTGTCGATGCGGGTCTCGCGCTGACTGCGGTGGGTGATCCGATCCAGTCGATCTACGGCTGGCGCGGCGCCTCGGCCACCAACCTGCCGCGGTTCACCACCGATTTCCCGCTGGCCGACGGTTCGGCGGCCCCGACGCTGGAGCTGTCCACCAGCTGGCGCAATCCGCCGAGCACCCTGGAGTTGGCCAATGCCGTGTCCGCCGAAGCGCGGGCGCGGTCGGTGGGGGTGCGGCCGCTGCAATCGCGGCCCGACGCCGACGCCGGCACCGTGCTGTGCAGCCTGCTGGGTGACGTCGAGGCCGAACGCGAGTGGGTGGCCGACCAGATCGCTGCCCGCTACGGCGAGGGTGTGACCGCGGCGGTGCTGGTGCGCCGCAACGCCGACGCCGGCCCGATCGCCGAGGCGCTCTCTACCCGCGGCATCCCCGTCGAGGTGGTCGGCCTGGCCGGTCTGCTCTCGATCGCCGAAGTGGCGCAGGTGCTTTCGACGCTGCGGCTGGTGGCCGACCCGGCCGACGGCGCGGCGGCCATGACGGTGCTCACCGGCCCGCGCTGGCGGATCGGCGCCGCGGACCTGGCCGCACTGTGGCGCCGGGCACGGACCCTGGACCGTGGCCGCCCGCGCGCCTCGACCGCCGAGGAGATCATCGCCGCGGCCGCCGACCCCGACACCGCCTCGCTGGCTGACGCGATCGCCGACCCGGGACCGCCGGAGGCCTACTCCACCGAGGGCTACCGACGCATCGCCGCGCTGGACGTCGAATTGGCGAGGCTGCGCGGCTATCTCGCCCATCCGCTCAACGATTTGGTGGCCGAGGTGCGCCGGATCATCGGCATCGACGCCGAGGTCCGCGCCGCCGGCGGCGGCACCGAACACCTGGACCGCTTCGCCGACGTGGTGGCCCGCTACTCCGAGCGCTCCGGGGCCGACGTCACCGGCCTGCTGGCCTATCTCGACGTCGCCGCCGAACGGGAGGGCGGGCTGGCGCCGGCCGACGTCGGCGTCGCCGAAGGCCGGGTGCAGGTGCTGACCGTGCACGCCGCCAAGGGGCTGGAGTGGCAGATCGTCGCCGTTCCGCACCTGAGCGCGAGGGTGTTCCCGTCGACCGCCATGCCGCGCAGCTGGCTCAACGACGCCGCCGAGCTGCCGCCGCTGCTGCGCGGTGACCGCGCGGACGGCGACGATGCCGGGGCCGGCCTGCACGGGGTTCCCGTCCTCGACACCGAGGCGGTGTGCGACCGCAAGGCGCTCCAGGACGTCATCGACGCCCACAAGGATCAGCTCAACCGTCGCCGCGTCGACGAGGAGCGCCGGCTGCTCTACGTCGCGATCACCCGCGCCGAGGACACTCTGCTGATCTCGGGCCACCACTGGGGCGCCACCGAGTCCACGCCGCGCGGGCCCTCGGAGTTCCTGATCGAGATCAAGGGCATCATCGAGGGGACCGGCTGCGGCGAGATCGGTCAGTGGGCGCCAGAGCCGCCCGACGGCGAGCCGAACCCGTTGCGGGACAACGCGAACGAGGCGATGTGGCCCGCCGATCCGCTGCGGCACCGTGGCGATGTCGAGCGCGGCGCGCAACTGGTGGCCGCCGCGATGGCCGGCGATCTGGCCGGCCCCGGGGAGGACCCCGACGCGGAGGTTGCGGCCTGGGCCGCCGACGTCGACGCACTGCTGGCCGAACGCGAGCGGGCCGGCACGCCGGAGCCGGTGCGGCTGCCCGGCCAGCTGTCGGTCAGCGCCCTGGTCGAACTCGACCGCGACCCGCGCGGCGCGGCCCGCCGGCTCACCCGCCGGCTGCCCGCCCGTCCCGATCCGCACGCCATCCTGGGCACCGCCTTCCACGAATGGGTGCAGCGCTTCTACGGTGCCGACCGGCTGTTCGACCTCGACGATCTGCCCGGCGCCGGGGACGGCGCGGGGGATGGCGCAGTCGCCGACGCGGCCGAACTCGAAGCGCTGCAGGATGCGTTCGGCAAGTCCGCGTGGGCCGCGCGCACCCCGATCGAGGTCGAGGTGCCCTTCGAGATGGCCATCGGGGACACCGTGGTGCGCGGGCGCATCGACGCGGTGTTCGCCGACCCGGACGGTGGTGTCACCGTGGTGGACTGGAAGACCGGCGAGCCGCCGGCCGACGAGGGCGCCCGCCAGTCCGCAGCGATTCAGCTGGCCGTCTACCGGCTGGCCTGGGCGGCGCTGACCGGCTGCGAGGAGTCAACGGTGCGGGCGGCCTTCCACTATGTGCGCTCCGGGCGCACGGTCAGCCCGGAAGCGCTGCCCGGGCCGAACGAGCTGGCGGCGCTGCTTTCCTGATCTTCAGCGCGGAGACGATCATCGGCACCTGCAGCGGCAGCCGGGCCAGCGCTACAGCCCGCATCGGCCATTTCTGGGGCCCGGTCTTGCCCCACCACAGCCGCACCATGTTGATGTTCGCCGGGAATACCGCCAGGAACAGCGCCGCGGCGGCCAGCGCTCCGGTCCGCCGGGTCTGCGGCGCCAGCAGCATCGCGCCCACGCCGACCTCGGCCACCCCGGAGGCCAGCGTGTAGAAGCGCGGGCTGCCCGGCAGTTCGTCGGGAACGATGGTGTCGAACGGCTTGGGCGCCGCGAAGTGCCCGATCCCGATGGCGATCAGCATCGCCGCCATCCGGTAGGCGGGACGCTGACTGGCCCTGGGACTGGCCACTGTGCTCTGAGTCATGGGTACATAATGCTCGTGTGCAGGCGATCCGCGGGGGGACTTTCGGGGCGGTGACCCGTGGCTAGCCGCGGACTGCTGCGGCGCCTGGAAGCGATGTCCGAGGACCTCGCCGTCAAACACGATTCGGTGCTGGTCGAATACCTGCACATCCCGCAGAAGTTCGTCCCGCCGGTCCGCCGCATCGCCCGCCGGCTGTTCTACGCGCTGGCCGCGCTGTTCACCGCGGTGATCATCGTCTACCTCGACCGCGACGGCTACAAGGACGTCCGCGGCGAGCCGATGACCTTCCTGGACTGCCTGTACTACGCGACGGTCTCACTGTCGACCACCGGCTACGGCGACATCACCCCGATCACCGAGCAGGCCCGCCTGGTCAACGTCCTGGTGATCACGCCGTTGCGCGTCGCATTCCTGATCGTCTTGGTCGGCACCACCGTCGAGACCCTGACCGAGGCGTCCCGGCAGGCCCTGAAAATTCAGCGTTGGAGGAGAAGGGTGCGCAACCACACCGTCGTCGTCGGGTACGGCACCAAGGGCCGCACGGCCGTCTCGGCGATGGTCGGCGACGGGGTTCCGCCCGCCGAGATCGTCGTCGTCGACACCGATCAGGCCTCACTCGAACGCGCCAGCGCCGCCGGTCTGGTGACCGTGCGCGGTGACGCCAACCGCGCCGACGTGCTGCGGCTGGCCGGCGCCCAGCACGCCAAGGCCATCGTGGTGGCCACCAACTCCGATCCGGTCGCGGTGCTGGTCACCCTGACCGCGCGCGAACTCGCCCCGGACGCCAAGATCATCGCCGCGGTGCGCGAGGCGGAGAACCGCCATCTGCTGCTGCAGTCCGGCGCGGACTCGGTGGTGGTGTCCTCCGACACCGCCGGCCGGTTGCTCGGCCTGGCCACCAACAAGCCCGCCGTCGTGGAGATGATCGAGGATCTGCTCACCCCGCACGAGGGTTTCGCCATCGCCGAGCGCGAGGTCGAACCCAAGGAGATCGGCGGCTCGCCCAAGCACCTGACCGACATCGTGCTCGGCGTGGTCCGGGACGGAAAGCTCTACCGCGTCGACGATCCCGATGCCGACGCGCTGCGGGACATGGACCGGCTGCTCTACGTCCGCACATCCGAAGGGGACTGAATCCCTTGAGTTTCGGACTGCGCAACGTTCCGCTGCTGTCGCGGGTCGGCGCCGACCGCGCCGACTCGGTGCGCACCGACGTCGACGCCGCGATCGCCGGCTGGCCCGACGCGCTGCTGTTGCGGGTCGACAACCGCAGCCAGGTGTTGGTGATCGACGCGCAGGTGGTGCTGACCCCGGCCGCTGACTTCGCCGAGAAGCCCCCGGCCGACGCGGTGTTCCTCGGCCGGATGGACGACGGCCGGCACATCTGGGCGGTGCGCGCCGAGTTGGTGCCGCCGGCCGAAGGCCAGGCCCGGGTCATCGAGCCGCGCCGCGGCGGGGTGCGGTTCGAGGACACCAGCGCACAGCTGGTGGCCTGCGCGCTGGCCCTGCTGAATTGGCATGACAACTCCCGCTTTTCGCCGGTCGACGGTTCGCCCACCCGGTCCATCCGGGCCGGCTGGGCCCGGCGTAATCCGCTGTCCGGCGAGGAGGAGTTCCCGCGCATCGACCCGGCGGTGATCTGCCTGGTGCACGACGGGCACGACCGCGCGGTGCTGGCCCGCCAGGCGGTGTGGCCGGAACGGCTGTTCTCCATCCTGGCCGGGTTCGTCGAGGCGGGGGAGTCCTTCGAGTCCTGTGTGGTGCGCGAGATCGCCGAGGAGGTCGGCCTGAACGTGACCGACGTGACCTACCTCGGCAGCCAGCCGTGGCCGTTCCCGCGCTCGCTGATGGTCGGCTTCCACGCTCTCGGTGATCCCGAGCAGCCTTTCGCCTTCCGCGACGGCGAGATCGCCGAGGCGGCCTGGTTCACCCGCGCCGAGGTGCGCGCCGCCCTCGAGGTCGGCGACTGGAGCAGCCAGTCGGAGTCCAAACTGCTTCTGCCCGGATCGATTTCGATCGCCCGGGAGATCATCGAGTCCTGGGCATATCAGGAATGAAGCGTCGTCTGATCCTGGCGCTGCTGATCTTCGCGCTCGCGATCGGCGCAAGCGTCTCCGGCTTCCACATCAGCCGCAACGACACCAATCAGGAGGCGTACTTCGGTGATTTCGACGCCCCGGACCGGGTCGAGATCACCGTGTGGATCACCCACGTCGACCCCACGTTGCAGACGGTGTCGATGACCCTGATGAACATCCACCCCTACGGGAAGTTGGCCGTCGACGGCAACTTCGCCAAAGACGACACCATGACGATGAATTCGATCGGGGACTGGCGGTTTCAGATCGACCGCGGCGACTCCGCCGACGACGAGAAGGTGCAGACCGGCATCACCGGCTGGCTGACCGACTACCCGTTCGACAGCTACGACGCCAGCATCGCGCTGACCCTCACCGATTCGGACGGAAACGACGTCCCCACCGCCATCACGGTTCTCAACACCGACTCGTTCTACAAGATCGAGACCGTGCAGGCCGATGCCAGCGACGGCGGCACCTTGATCAACCTGACCATCCGTCGCAGCACGTCGACGCTGGTGTTCGGCATCTTCATCATGGTGCTGATGCTGGCCCTGGCCGCCGCGTCGGCGGTCGCCGCCTATTACGTCCTGCACTTCAAGCGCGGTCTGGACCTGTCGGCGTGTTCGTTGATGGCGGGCATGCTGTTCGCGCTGATCCCGTTGCGCAACGCGGTGCCGGGTGATCCGCCGATCGGTTCGATCATCGACTTCGGGTCGTTCTTCATCGCCGAGGCCACCATCGCCGTCTCGCTGATCTCCTGCATCGTCATCGGCTACCGGCAGCAGCGCACGATCGACGCCGAGGTCGAGGACTAGGTCGGGGACTAGGTCGGGGACTAGGTCGGGGACTAGGTCGCCGAGATCGACACCAGGGCCGCGATTTCGTTCCGGATCACAGCCCTGACGTCGATTTCGGGGCCCTAGAGTCGGGGTATGAACCGCGAGGACGCCCAGATCCCATCCGGCGACAGCTATATCGCCGCGTGGGTCTACCGGCCGGCGACGCTGTCGGGAACGTGTGTGGTGATGGCGCACGGCTTCTCGCTGACGCGGCACGACGGGCTCGAGCCGTTCGCCGAGGCCTTCGTCGACGCGGGCGCCACCGTGGTGTGTTTCGACCACCGCTATCTCGGTGACTCTGGCGGCGAGCCGCGGCAGCGTTTCCGGGCCTCGGCGCAACTGGCGGACTGGCGCGCGGCGATCGCCTACGCACGCGGACTCGAGGGCGTCGATCGCGTTGTGCTGTGGGGTTATTCGTTCTCCGGCGGACATTGCGCCACATTGGCAGCCGGCGACACCAAGCCCGACGCGATGTTGCTGCTGTGCCCGTTCGCCGACGGCCTCGGCAGGGTGCGCAGTACGCCGCTGCCCTTGATCGCGTGGATCACCCCCCATGCGGTCGCCGATCTGGCCGGCCGGCACTGCACCATCCCGGTCACCGGACCGGTCGGATCGCATGCCGCCATGCCGCTGGCGGACGAGGAGGAGGGGTTCGCTATCGCGGTCGCGGACAACTCGCCGTGGCGCAACGCCATCTCGCCCGCGGTGTTCCTCACCGTCGCGTTCCACCGGCCGTGGGCCAAGGCCGCGAACCTGAGGATGCCGGTGTTCGTCGGAATGGGCGACCGGGATATCTCGGTGCCGGCCAAGGGTATTCACCGCCTGGTCGACCGGGCCCCGGATGCGACGCTGAAGCGTTACGATGCCGACCACTTCACCGTCTTCGCCCCGCCACTGCAAGAGCAGATCATCGCCGACCAGGTCGGCTTCCTGCGCGAGAGAGGGTTCCTCTGATGGTTCTCCAGGTGACGGTGCCGCCGGATCTGATGGGCGGGGGAGTCGACGAGGGCTATGGGAAGGTCGCCGACGCGTTCCGGGCGAATCTGGCCTCCGGCAACGAGGTCGGCGCCGCGGTCGCGGTCTACCGCGACGGGGTCAAGGTCGTCGACCTGTGGGGCGGCTACCGCGACGGGCTGACCAAGGACCCGTGGCGGGCCGACACCATGGTGAACATGTTCTCCTCCACCAAGGGCGTCTCGGCCCTGGTGATGGCGGCCGCGGTGTCGCGCGGACTGCTGTCCTACGACGCGAGGGTCGCCGACTACTGGCCGGAATTCGCCCAGGCCGGCAAGGGCGAGGTGACGGTGCGCCAGCTGCTGGACCATCAGGCCGGGCTGCCGGTGGTCTGGCCGCTGCCGGGTCTGCGCGACGTCGCCGACCCCGACCGTCTGGCGCCGATGCTGGCCGCGCAGGCACCGGCCTGGTCACCGGGTACCCGGCACGGTTACCACGCCATCGCGCTGGGCTGGTATCAGTCCGAGCTGCTGCGCCGGGTCACCGGTCGCACGGTCGGCCGGTACCTGGCCGAGGAGATCGCCGGCCCGCTCGGGGTGGACCTGCACATCGGGCTGCCCAAGACCGTCGGCCGGGACCGGGTCGCCACGCTTCATCACTGGAAACGTTCCGAGACGGTGCGTCACCTCAACGAGATGCCATTGGGGTTCTTGATGCTGGCGCTCAGCCCCTTCGGACTGACCGCACGCAGCACCGCGGCCCCGCGGGACGTCGACGTGTTCACCGGCGGCTACAACCGCGATGACGTTCGCGCAGTGGAGATCCCGTCGGCCAACGGCATCGGGACCGCCCGCGCGGTGGCGCAGCTGTACGGCGACGCCGCCACCGGTGGTGCCGCACTCGGGTTGACCGACGACACCGTCGAAGCCCTGTGCGCACCGGCCGTCGAACCCTCCGGAAGTGTGCGCGACAAGGTCCTCAACATCGACACCGCATTCTCGCTGGGAATGTCAAAGCCGTTGGAGAAGTTCGTGTTCGGTTCCTCGGGCCGCGCCTTCGGGACGCCGGGATTCGGCGGGTCCTTCGGCTTCGCCGATCCCGACACCGGCGTCGGCTTCTCGTATGTGATGAACCGGATCGGCTTCCACTTGCTCAGCGATCCACGTGAATTGGCGTTGCGCCAGGCGCTGTTCCGTGACGTTCTCGGGGTGCGGCCGCAGAGGTAGTTCGCGCGCCCCAGCCGCCGAGATCGACCTCAGGGCTGTGGAATGGGGCGAGGCGGCAGCCGTGGTGTCGATCTCGCGGGGGGATCTACAGCCCGAGCTTGGCCTTGACGTCCTTGATGCTGGGGTTGGTCAGCGCCGACCCGTCGGCGAACTTCAGCGTCGGCACCGTCTGATTCCCGCCGTTGACGCCCATGACGAACTCGGCGGCGGCCGGGTCGTGCTCGATGTTCACCTCGTCGAAGGTGATGCCGGAGGACTTCATGGCGATTTTGAGCCGCTGGCAGTAGCCGCACCAATCGGTGGTGTACATCGTCACGTCGCTCATGCGCGTCAACTTAGCCCACTGTCGGAGCCGGCTGCCAAGATGGACGCCGTGAACCCCGGCCTGGACTCCGAGCAGCGGGAAGCCGTCCTGGCCGCCCGCGGCCCGCTGTGCGTGCTGGCCGGGGCCGGCACCGGCAAGACCCGCACCATCACCCACCGGATCGCCCACCTGGTGTCCCAGGGTCACGTCGCCGCCGCCCAGGTGCTGGCGGTGACGTTCACCTCCCGCGCGGCCGGGGAGATGCGCACCCGGCTGCGGGCGATGGAGGTCGGCGGAGTGTCGGCGCTGACCTTCCACGCCGCGGCCCGGCGTCAGCTGCAGTACTTCTGGCCGCGGGTGGTCGGCGACACCGGCTGGCAACTGCTGGACAGCAAGTTCGCCGTCGTCGCCCAGGCCGCCAACCGGTCCCGGCTGCAGGTCTCCACCGATGACGTCCGCGACCTCGCCGGTGAGATCGAGTGGGCCAAGGCCTCGCTGATCTCACCGGAGGGCTACGCCACGGCGGTCGCCGAGATCTCCCGCGACATCCCTCTCGACGCCGAGAAGGTCGCCACCGTCTACGCCGGATACGAGAAGCTCAAGGCCAACCGGGACGGCGTCACCCTGCTGGACTTCGACGACCTGCTGCTGCACACCGCCGCGGCCATCGAGAACGACCAGGCGGTGGCCAGCGAGTTCCGCGACCGCTACCGCTGCTTCGTGGTCGACGAGTATCAGGACGTCACCCCGCTGCAGCAGCGGGTGCTCGACGCCTGGCTCGGCGACCGTGACGATCTGACCGTCGTCGGCGACGCCAACCAGACCATCTACTCCTTCACCGGCGCCTCGCCGCGCTTCCTGCTGGACTTCTCCCGCAAATACCCCGAGGCCGCGGTGGTGCGCCTCGAGCGCGACTACCGCTCGACCCCTCAGGTGGTCTCGCTGGCCAACCGGGTGATCGGCGCGGCGCGCGGCCGGATGGCCGGTTCCAAGCTGCACCTGATCGGCCAGCGCCCGCCCGGTGCGGAGCCGGTGTTCCGCGAGCACCCCGACGAGGTCGCTGAGGCCACCGCGGTGGCCAAGGCCATCAAGGGGCTCATCGAGGCGGGCACCCCGGTCTCCGAGATCGCGGTGCTCTACCGGATCAACGCCCAGTCCGAGGTCTACGAGGAGGCGCTCACCGCGGCCGGCGTGCCGTTCCAGGTGCGCGGCGGGGAGGGCTTCTTCAGCCGCCAGGAGATCCGGCAGTCACTGGTCGCGCTCCAACGCGCCGCCGACCGCGGGGCGGACGGGCCGCTGCCGGAGATCGTGCGCGGACTGCTCGAACCATTGGGCCTCACCGATGAACCGCCGGCCGGCGCCAAGGCCCGGGAACGCTGGGAGGCGTTGGCCGCCCTGGCCGAACTGGTCGACGAAGAGGTCGCGATCCGGCCCGATCTGGACCTCACCGCCCTGGTCGCCGAGTTGAAGGTGCGGGCTGACGCGAGGCACGCCCCGACCGTGCAGGGCGTCACGCTGGCATCGTTGCACGCCGCCAAGGGCCTGGAGTGGGACGCGGTGTTCCTGGTCGGCCTGGCCGACGGCACCCTGCCGATCAGCCACGCCGTCTCCAAGGGCCCGGACAGTGAGGCCGTCGAGGAGGAACGCCGACTGCTCTACGTCGGAATCACCAGGGCCAGAACGCATCTCGAGCTCAGCTGGGCGCTGGCCCGGGCGCCGGGCGGCCGGCAGGGCAGAAGACCGTCACGCTTCCTCAACGGCATCGCCCCGCAGACCCGCTCCGAGCCGGGGGCGCCGAACAAGCCCCGACGGCAGAAGGGCGCCACCCCGCGCTGCCGGGTGTGCAATGCGGTGCTCACCACCGCGCCGTCGATCATGCTGCGCCGCTGCGAGTCCTGCTCGGTGGACATCGACGAGGAGTTGCTGGCCCAGCTCAAGGAGTGGCGGCTGAACCTGGCCAGGGAGATGGGCGTGCCGGCCTATGTGGTGTTCACCGACAACACCCTGATCGCCATCGCCGAGGCGCTGCCCGCCGACGACGCCGCGCTGACCGCCATCCCGGGCATCGGGGCCCGCAAGCTCGAGCAGTTCGGGGCCGATGTGCTGGAGCTGGTCAGGGCGCGAAGCTAGTAATAGTGCGACCATGTAGTGCATGGGGCGCGACTGGGACGAGATGATCGCGAGCGGGGAGATAACACCGGCCCGCTCGGACGTCGATCTGCGAGACATCGAACCTGTTCCTGGTGACTTCAATGTCACCGAAATCCTGAATGAACTTCGTGAGCAGTAGCGTGACGTCGTGACCCTGACCGCCCGCGAAAGCGAACTGCTCGCGGTCACCCTGGAACTGCTGCAGCGCAACGGCTATGAGGGCCTGACCGTCGACCAGGTGGTGGCCGAGGCCCGGGCCAGCAAGGCCACCGTGTACCGACGCTGGCCCACCAAGGCCGAACTGGTGCTGGCCGCCGTCATGGAGGGCGTCCGCCAGGTGGCCGTCGCGCCGGAGACCGGCAGCCTGCGCACCGATCTGATCGAGATCGGCGACAAGATCGCCAAGCAGGCCCGAGCCCACGCCACCACCATGCGGGCGGTCCTGGTGGAGGCCTCCCGCAACTCCGTCCTCAACGACTTCATGCAGCAGCAGATGATCGCGCAGCGCAAGAAGCTGATCACCGGAGTACTGCGGCAGGCCGTCGAGCGCGGGGAGATCAGGGCCGAGGCGGTCAACGACGACCTGTGGGATGTGTTGCCCGGCTACCTGGTGTTCCGGGCCGTGATCCAGGACCGCCCGGCCACCCGGCGCACGGTGGAGGCACTGGTCGACGAGGTGATCCTCCCGAGCCTCACCCGCGACACCGAATAGTCGCCGCAACAGCGAACGGTACCGTACCGTACTCCTGTGCGAGGTTTGAGCCGGAACTGGATGCTGCTGGTCGCCGCGCTGGTGATCGCCGTCGCCGGGTTCACCGTCTACCGCCTGCACGGAGTCTTCGGCTCCGACTACGACACCGCCACCCCGGGCGGAGCCGGCAGCGAGATCGTCCCGTTCAACCCCAAGCGGGTGCGCCTGGAGGTGTTCGGCGAGCCCGGCGCCACGGCGTCGATCAGCTATCTCGACATCCACGCCCAACCGCGGCACGTCGCCGACGTGCCGTTGCCGTGGTCCTACGAGGACTCCACCACCACACCGGCAGTGCTGACCAATGTCAGCGCCCAGGGTGACGGCGCGACCCTGGGCTGCCGCATCATCATCGACGGCCAGATCAAGGCCGAACGCATCGAGGACAACCCGAGCGCCTACACCTTCTGTCTGGACAAGTCCGGATGACCGGCCACCGCATCGCCAGGCTCATCCGCCGCCTCTGCGTGCCGATCTTCCTGTTCTGGCTGGCGCTGGCCGCGCTGACGAATTCCAGTGTGCCGCCGCTGGAAAAGGTCGCTGAGGCGCACAACGTGGGCCTCAGCGCCCAGGACGCCCCGTCGATGATCGCGATGAAACACATCGGCAAGACCTTCCAGGAGTTCGACTCCGACAGTTCGGCGATGATCGTCCTCGAGGGTGATGCGCCCCTCGGCGCCGAGGCGCACCACTACTACGACGCGCTGACGGCCAGGCTGGCCGCGGACGCCAAGCACGTCGTGCACATCCAGAACTTCTGGGGCGATCCGCTGACCGCCGCCGGAGCCCAAAGTGCCGACGGCAAAGCCGCTTTCGTGCAGCTGTACCTGGCCGGAAATCAGGGCGAGGGCCTCGGTGACGAGTCGGTGCGCGCGGTGCGCGAGATCGTCGACCACACACCGCCCCCGCCCGGGCTCAAGGTCTATGTGACCGGTCCGGGTCCGCTGGTGGCCGATCAGTTCAACGTCGGGTCCAAGGGCTCCAAGAAGGTCACCCTGGTGACCTTCGCGGTGATCTTCCTGATGCTGCTGTGGGTTTACCGCTCCATCGCCACCGTGCTGCTGGTCCTGGTGATGGTTCTGCTCGAGGTGGCCTCGGCGCGCGGGGTGGTGGCAGTTCTGGCCTACCACAACATCATCGGGCTCTCGGTGTACTCGACGAACCTGCTGACCCTGCTGTCCATCGCGGCGGGCACCGACTACGCGATCTTCCTGCTCGGCCGCTATCACGAGGCCCGGCATGCGGGGCAGGGCCGGGAGGACGCGTTCCTCACCAGCTACCACGGCACCTCGCATGTGGTGCTGGGCTCCGGGCTGACCATCGTCGGCGCGCTGTACAGCCTGACCTTCACCCGGCTGCCGTACTTCAACAGCCTGGGGGTGCCCGCGGCGATCGGCATCACCGTGGCGTTGCTGGGGTCGCTGACCCTGGCCCCGGCCGTCGTCACGATGGGCAGCCGGTTCGGCCTGTTCGACCCGAAGCGGTCGATGCGGACCCAGGGCTGGCGACGTATCGGCACCGCCATCGTGCGCTGGCCCGGGCCGATCCTGGCGGTGTCCATCGGGGTCGCGCTGATCGGACTGCTCGCCCTGCCCGGCTACCGGACCAGCTACAACGTCCGCTTCTACCTGCCGCCGAGTGCGCCGGCCAACATCGGGTACGACGCCGCCGAACGGCACTTCTCGGCCGCGCGGCTCAACCCCGAGATGCTGATGATCGAGGCCGACCACGACCTGCGCACCTCGGCCGGGCTGCTGACGGTGGAGAAGGTGGCCAAGGCGGTCTTCCACACCCCGGGGGTGGCGATGGTGCAGACCATCACCCGGCCGTTGGGCACCCCGCTGGACCACAGCACGCTGGGTTTCCAGATGAGCATGGGCGGCTCCACCCAACTGGAGAATCTGCCGTTCCAGCAGGCGCGCGCCGCCGATCTGGCCAAGCAGATCGGCGAGATCACCAACTCGATCGAGCTGATGAAGCGCCAGCTCGCCGCCCAGCAGAAGCTCAGCGACGCCACCGACGAACAGGCCCGGGTGTTCGGCGAGACGGTGCAGACCATGAACGAGTTGCGCGACAAGATCGCGAACGTCGACGACTACTTCCGGCCGATCCGCAACTACTTCTATTGGGAGCCACACTGTTTCGACATCCCGATGTGCGCGACGTTCCGGTCGCTGTTCGACGCCCTCGACGGCGTGGACAAGCTCAGTAACCAGTTCGACGGCATCACCGCGGCCATCGACAAGCTGACCGCCGTGCAGCCCGAGTTGCTGGCGCTGATCCCGCAGCAGATCGCCAGCCAGGAACGCAACAGGGAACTCGTCGAGAAGAACTACTCCACCCAGAACGGTCTGCTGGCCCAGAGCGCCGAGGCGCTGAAGAACGGCAGCGCCATGGGGCAGGCCTTCGACGAGGCCAAGGACGACAGTTCCTTCTACCTGCCGCCGGAGGTGTTCGACAACGCCGAGTTCCAGCGCGGGCTGTCGAAGTTCATCTCCCCGGACGGCCGATCGGTGCGGATGATCATCACCCACGAGGGCGATCCCGCTACGCCGGAAGGCATTTCGCACATCGCCGCGATCGACACGTCGGTCCGCGAGGCGGTCAAGGGCACCCCGCTGGCCGGCTCGCACATCTATCTGGCCGGCACCGCGTCGGCCTACCGAGACATCCAGCAGGGCGCCAAGTACGACCTGCTGATCGCCGGCGTCGCCGCACTGAGCCTGATCCTGCTGATCATGATGTTCGTCACCCGCAGCCTGGTGGCCGCGCTGGTCATCGTCGGCACCGTCGCGCTGTCGCTGGGGGCGTCCTTCGGACTGTCGGTGCTGGTGTGGCAGGACCTGTTCGGCATCCCGCTGTACTGGATCGTGCAGGCGCTGGCGGTGATCCTGCTGCTGGCCGTCGGCTCGGACTACAACCTGCTGCTGATCTCGCGGTTCAAGGAGGAGATCGGCGCCGGGCTCAACACCGGCATCATCCGGGCGATGGGATCCACCGGTGCGGTGGTCACCGCCGCCGGGTTGGTTTTCGCCGCCACCATGGGTTCGTTCATCTTCAGCAATCTGCGGGTGCTCGGCCAGATCGGCACCACGATCGGCCTCGGCCTGTTGTTCGACACCCTGATCGTCCGCTCGTTCATGACGCCGGCGGTGGCCGCTCTGCTGGGCCGCTGGTTCTGGTGGCCGCTGAAGGTCCGGCCCCGGCCGGCCAGCCAGATGTTGCGGCCCTACGGCACCCGGGAATCGGTGCGGGAACTCCTGGATGAGGGTGATCATTAGCGGTGCTAATGTGCTCGCGTGCGGCTGCTGACCCGGAACTGGATGCTCGTGGTCGCAGCCGTCGTCATTGCGCTGACCGCCTTCGGCGTCTACCGCATGCACGGCATCTTCGGCTCGAACTTCAACCCCAAGACCCCCGGCGGATCCGCCGACCAGATCGTCCCGTTCAACCCCAAGCATGTGGTGCTGGAGGTTTTCGGCGACCCGGGTGCGACGGCCACCATCACCTACATGGACATCAACGCCCACCCGCAGCGGGTCGACAACGCCCCGCTGCCGTGGACGTATGAGGACACCACCACCACACCGGCGGTGCTCGTCAACGTCCAGGCCCAGGGTGACGGCTCCAGCCTGGGCTGCCGCATCATCATCGACGACGTGGTCAAGGCCGAGCGCACGGTCAACAACCCGAGCGCCTTCACCTACTGCTTGGACAAGTCCGGATGAACTTCCCGAAGATCGTCCGCAAACTGTCCATCCCGATCGCCATCTTCTGGCTGGCGTTGGCAGCGGTCACCAACGCCCTGGTGCCAACGCTCGAGGATGTCGGCGCCGACCACAACGTCGCGCAGAGCCCGCGCGAGGCGCCGTCGCTGATCGCCACCCAGCGCACCGGAAAGGTCTTCGGCGAGTACGACTCCGACAGCCTGGCCACCATCGTGCTGGAGGGCGAGCAGCCGCTGGGCGCCGAGGCGCACCGCTTCGGCGACGAGCTGGTGGCCAAGATGGAGGCCGACCCGCACGTCCAGCACGTGCAGTACTTCTGGGGCGACCCGCTGACGGCGGCCGGTTCGCAGAGCCCCGACGGCAAGGCAGCGCTGATCCAGCTCTACCTCGAGGGCAACGCGGGGGAGAGCAAGGCCAACGCGTCCGTCGAGGCCGTCCGCAAGATCGTCGACAACACCCCCGGCCCGCCCGGGGTCAAGGCCTACCTCAGCGGCCCGGCTCCGCTGATCGCCGACAACTTCGCCGTCGGCGCCGAGGGGTCGGGCAAGACCACCGCGCTCACCTTCGCCGTCATCGCGATCATGCTGCTGATCGTCTACCGGTCGTTCATCACCATGTTCCTGACGCTGGTGACGGTCGCCATCGAAGTGGCCGCGGCGCGCGGCGTCGTCGCGTTCCTCGGCCACATCGGCGTCGTGAATCTGTCGATCTACGCCACCAGCATCACCACGCTGCTGGTGATCGCCGCGGGAACCGACTACGTGATCTTCCTGCTCGGCCGCTACCAGGAGGCGCGCCAGCACGGCGACGACCGCGAGGCCGCCTACTACACGATGTATCACGGCACCGCGCACGTCATCGTCGGCTCGGCGCTGACGGTGGCCGGCGCGGTGGCCTGCCTGGTCTTCGCCCGCCTGCCGTACTTCGCCAGCTTCGGCGCCCCGGCGGCGATCGGCGTGCTGGTGACGCTGGCCGCCGCGCTCACGCTGGCGCCGGCGATCATCACCATGGGCAGCGCCGTCGGCCAGTTCGACCCCAAACGCGCCATGCGCACCCGGGGCTGGCGCCGCATCGGCACCGCGATCGTGCGCTGGCCCGGCCCGATCCTGGTGGCCACCATCGCCATCGCCCTGATCGGTCTGCTGGCGCTGCCCGGGTACAAGACGTCCTACGACGCCCGCCCCTATATGCCGGAATGGGCGCCGGCCAACATCGGCTACGCCGCCGCCGAACGGCACTTCTCGGCCGCGCGGCTCAATCCCGAGCTGCTGATGATCGAGTCCGACCACGACCTGCGCAACCCGGCCAACATGATCGTGCTCGAACGGGTGGCCAAGGCGGTGTTCCACGCCCCCGGGGTGGCGATGGTGCAGTCCATCACCCGGCCGCTGGGCACGCCGCTGGACCACAGCTCGCTCGGCTTCCAGATGAGTGCGCAGTCCTCGGCGCAGATCAACAACCTGCCGTTCCAGCAGGCCCGCGCCAATGACCTGGCTAAGCAACTCGAGGAGATCAACACCTCCATCGATCTGCTCAAGCGCCAGTACGCCGCGCAGCAGCAGGTCAGTGACGCCACCGACGAGCAGGCCCGGGTCTTCCACGAGACCGTCGACACGATGAACGATCTGCGCGACAAGATCGCCAACGTCGACGACTACTTCCGGCCGTTCCGCAACTACCTGTACTGGGAGCCGCACTGCTACGACATCCCGATCTGCGCGACGGGACGTTCACTGTTCGACGCGCTCGACGGCGTCGACAAGCTCAGCAACCAGTTCGACGGGATCACCAAGGCGATCGACAAACTGACGGCCGTTCAGCCGGAGATTCTCGCGTTGATCCCGGAGCAGATCGCCTCGCAGGAGCGCAACAAGACCCTCGTCGAGAACAACTACGCCACCCAGCAGGGTCTGACGGCGCAGTCCGCTGAGGCGCTGAAGAACTCCGATGCGATGGGTCAGGCCTTCGACGAGGCCAAGGACGACTCGACGTTCTACCTGCCGCCGGAGGTGTTCACCAACAGCGAGTTCACCCGCGGCATGAAGCTGTTCCTCTCGCCGGACGGCCATGCCGCGCGGATGATCATCACCCACGAGGGCGATCCGGCCACGCCGGAAGGGATTTCGCACATCGACGGCATCCGGCACGCCGCGGTGGAGGCAGTCAAGGGCACGCCGCTGGCGGGATCGAGCATCTACATCGGCGGCACCGCGTCGGCCTACAAGGACGTGCAGCAGGGTGCGAAGTTCGACGTGCTGATCGCCGCGCTGTCGGCGATCAGCCTGATCCTGCTGGTGATGATGTTCATCACCCGCAGCCTGGTCGCGGCGATGGTGATCGTCGGCACCGTCGTGCTCTCACTCGGTGCGTCGTTCGGGTTGTCGGTTCTGGTGTGGCAGCACCTGCTCGGCATCCAGCTGTACTGGGTGGTGCTCGCACTGGCCATCATTCTGCTGTTGGCCGTCGGATCCGACTACAACCTGCTGCTGATCTCCCGGTACAAGGAGGAGATCGGCGCGGGCCTCAAGACCGGGCTCATCCGCACCATGGCCGGCACCGGTTCGGTCGTCACCGCCGCCGGCCTGGTGTTCGCCCTCACGATGTGTGCGTTCGCCGCCAGCGACCTGATGACGCTGGCTCAGATCGGGACGACGATCGGCCTGGGTCTGTTGTTCGACACCCTGATCGTGCGCTCGTTCATGACGCCGTCGATCGCCGCGCTGCTGGGCCGCTGGTTCTGGTGGCCGTTGAAGGTGCGCCCGCGTCCGGCCAGTGAGATGTTGCGGCCCTACGGCACGCGGACGTCGGTGCGAGAGCTTCTGCACCTCGACGCAAAGGGTGACGACGAGGACGGAGATGACGATGGCGGACAGCCCGTACGCGACGGCGGCGGACCTCGGCTTGATGCAGGGGTTCCCCCCACCGCCGGATAAGCGGGTCGATCGCTCCAATGCGCTGATGACGCCGCCGTTCAACCGGTGGTCGTATCTGCACATGCGGGAGATCTACCCGTCGGCCCCGGTGCGCAACGCCGAGGTGCCGCGGGCGCTCTACGTCGAACTCACGCCCGGTGTCGACGAGCTGACCGTGCTGCGGCCGGACGGGTCGAGCGCCACCTTCGCCGAGTTCCTGCGCGAGACCTACACCGACGCGTTCCTGGTGCTCACCCCCGAGCTGCTGGTCTACGAGCACTACGACAACGGCATGCACGCCGACCATCCGCATCAGATGATGTCGTGCACCAAGAGCTTCGCCGGGCTGTTCGCGTTGATGGCACAGGCGGACGGTCTGCTCGCCGAGGACGGTCTGGCCACCGACGTCGTTCCGGAGCTGGCCGCCGCATCGGGGTTCGCCGGGGCCACCATCGGCCAGGTGCTGGACATGACCAACTCGATGGACTTCAACGAGGACTACGCCGACCCGACCTCGAGCATCTGGCGCTACGCCGAGGCGCTGGGCTGGACCGACGCCCCGGCCGGCAGCGGTGCCGACAGCCTGTACGACTTCCTGGTCAGCCTGCCCAAGGATCCGGCCTACTCGCACGGCGAGATCTTCCACTACCAGACGCCCAAGACCGACGTCGTCAACTGGATCACCAACCGGGCAACCGGAAAGTCGTTCCAGGACAACATGTCCGAGGTGTTGTGGTCCAAGCTGGGCACTGAGGCCGAGACCTATGTGCTGCTCGACCGGTACGGCACCCTGGTGGCCGGCGGCGGACTCAACGCCGGCCCGCGCGACCTGGCGCGGTTCGCGATGATGATGCTCAACGGCGGTGAGGTCGACGGCGAGCAGGTCGTCGCCACCGACATCATCGAGACCCTCGAGCGTGGCGGCAGCCTGGAGGCCTTCAGTCGCGGCCCGGAGGCCACCGGTGCGTTCGCCACCGACTGGAGTTACCGCGCGCAGTGGTGGATCCGGCACACCCCGGGGCGGGAGGCCATCACCGCCATCGGCGTGCACGGCCAGTGGATCTACATCGACCGGGCCCACAAGGTGGCGATCGTCAAGCAGTCCTCACAGCCGGTGTCCTCGGACCCGGTCGCCGATCAGTTCATCCTCAACGCCTTCGACGCGGTGATCGACCACCTGAATTAAATGAGTTGTGCGGGCCCGCGGGGTCCCGTTACCCTCGATCCCATGTTCGCTTTCGCAGCACATCACGCCGCCGCTCGCCCGTCCGGGGCCAGGAGCGTCTTCTAGCGAACCGCAAAGACATTCAGGCCACGGACTTCCAAGTTCGTGGCCTTTTTCGTCTGTCCGGAAGAAAGGAAAACCCGATGTTCCCGTGTGCTGGCGACCCCGACCTGTGGTTCGCCGAGGAGCCCGTCGAGCTCGAACGCGCCAAGGCGCTGTGCGCGGCCTGCCCGATCGCACGGCAGTGCCTGGCCGCTGCGCTCGAGCGCGCCGAGCCGTGGGGTGTGTGGGGCGGGGAGATCCTGGTGGGCGGCGCAGTGCTCGCGCGTAAGCGCCCGCGCGGGCGGCCGCGCAAGGACGTCGTCGCGGCCTAGTTGCCCGCAGCTGCCGGGAAGCATTTCTCTTTTTGAAAAAGCGCTATCGCCGGTGATATCGCTTTTTCGAAAAGAGACACAGAGCTAATTCCGGCCGATGCCGACCGGACCCACCGGACCCACGACCGGGCCGACGCCGCCGACACCGACGGGTCCGGCCGGGCCGGCAACCGGGCCCACACCACCGACGCCCGCAGGCCCCACGGGGCCCAAAACGGGATTCGGCGCGTTGACGCACTGGTTGACGTTGACGTCCCAGTACCAGCCGGGAGGGCAGTCAGCGGAGGCCACCGGGGCCAGCGCAACGGACGCAGCGGCCAGGGCGAGGAACACGTAGCGAGTCATAACAGTCCTTTCGGAGACGGAGAGAGGATCGTTACCCGGCGAAGCCGGGGATCAGCTGCTCGGCCATCGAGGCGACCGGCACGTGGCAGTCCAGCTGGCACGAGATCGCCACCGTGGAGGCGATCACCCGCAGCGGGATCGCCAGCTCGGGCGGCAGACCCATCTGCCGGGCCATCTTGATCTGCTGCGGGGCGTTCTCCATGTTCGACTGGGCATGGCGCTGCAGCCACTTGCGGGTGTAGTGGAACACCGGCACCTGGATCGGTTCGACGTACTGGGCCAGCATCTCGTCGACCGCATCCAGCGGCAGCTGCTCGCCGGGCCGGATGAAGCCCACCTTCTCCATGGTCGGCAGCAGCAGGTCGTAGTTCTTGTCCCGGGCCAGCCGGATCATCATGCCGATCTCGACCGGCAGCCCGTCGGGCAGCGGCGCCACCGCGCCGAAGTCGATCACGATCATCCGGCCGTCGGGCATCATCATGAAATTGCCCGGGTGCGCGTCGCCGTGCATCATGCCGACCCGGGCCGGCGCGTCGAAGGTCAGCTCGAAAAGCCTTGTGCCGCAGACATCGCGCTCATCGGGCGTGCCGGAGCGGATGATGTCCGCCATCGGCTTGCCCTCGACCCATTCGGAGACGACGACCTTCGGCGACGAGCCGACGATGTGCGGGATGACGAAGTGTGGATGGCCCTCGTAGGCCTTGGCGAAGGCCCGCTGGTTGTCGGCCTCGAGCCGGTAGTCCAGCTCCATCTCGGTGCGCTCGACCAGTTCGTCGACCACGCCCTGCACATCGGCCCCGGGCGCGATCTGCTTCAACACGGAGGTGAGGCGGCGCATGGTCTTGAGGTCCGCGCGCAGCGCCTCGTCGGCGCCGGGGTACTGGATCTTGACGGCCACCTCGCGGCCGTCGCGCCAGACGCCCTTGTGCACCTGGCCGATCGAGGCCGAAGCCACCGGGTCGTCGTCGAAGGAGGTGAACCGGTCGCGCCACTTGGTGCCCAGCTGGCCGTCGAGCACCCGGTGCACCTTGGCCGCCGACAGCGGCGGGGCGTCCTTCTGCAGCTTGGTCAGCGCCTCGCGGTAGGGCTCGCCGAACTCCTCGGGGATGGCGGCCTCGAGCACCGAGAGCGCCTGGCCCACCTTCATGGCCCCGCCCTTGAGCTCGCCGAGCACGGAGAACAGCTGATTCGCCGCTTTCTCCATCAGCTCGGCGTTGACCTCGTCCTTGGACTTTCCGGTCAGCCGCTTGCCCATACCCAGCGCGGCCCGCCCCGCGATGCCGACCGGAATACTGGCCAGCTTGGCGTTACGGCGGGCACTTCCGCGCTTGATGTCGTCGGCCACGCTCCCCATCATCCACGACAGTTCCAGCAACCACACAGCGGATGCCGTGGCCAGCGGCGGGCCGAGATGGCGCCGGCGTTGACGTCGATCTGCCAGCTGGTGTTCAGGGCCGACGGGGGAGGGCACGGCGCCCCGCGCACCCCGGCGATCACCCGCGCCAGCTGGCCCAGCGCCAGGGCCGCGGTGGCCAGCACAGTGGGCCGGTCGGCGCAGCCGATCACCTCGCGCAGCTGGGCGCTCAAGGCCGGCCAGGCGGCGTCCCGATCGGTGCGGTGCCGGTCCACGCAGGACAAACAGCTGGTCACGCCCGGGATCACCAGCGGCCCGACGAACCCGGACCCGTCGCGCACCCGCACCGGCAGGTGCGGCACCCGTGCGGTGTGCAGCTCGCGCAGCAGCCGCGGGTCGGTGGCCAGCGCGTCGGCCAGCACCACCAGATCGGCCCCGGCGACGAACGCGTTGCCGTGGTGGCTCTGCGACACCCGGGCACCGGAGCAGCGCAGCCCGTCGGTCAGCAGAACCGACAGCGGCCCGTCGCCGTGCACCCGGATCGTCAGCGCGCGTTCGCTTGTAGCTGAACGGTTTTCGCGCAGCACGCCCAACTCGGTCAGCGCGGCGAGCATGTCGAGGAGGGCGGCGGGCTCACGCAGCCCGCGCACCAGGGCCAGCTGCACCAGGGCCGACGAGTCCATCGGCAGCGACTGCAACAACCCCACCAATGACGACGCCGACAGGCCCGAGGGCGGGTGCACCAGCACCGCCCGCTCCGGATCCCAGCCGACCTGCACCGCCCCGTCCGGCCGCAGCAGCACCGGCAGGCAGGGGTCGAGCGCGAGCGTCACGAATCAGACTGTGACAGAACGCAAGCGGAGAGGGTTTCAGCTCTCCACAGGTCCGCCGTCGGAGTCCTTCTGGATCTCCTCGATCAGCGAGTCGATGTCGGCCGAGGAGACGTCGCCGCCGATGATCCGGTCGATGAAGCCGGCCGGCTCGTCGAGGTCCGACGACGACGGCATCAGGTCGGGGTGGTTCCACACCGCGTCGCGGGCGTCGATGCCGGCGGCTTCGGTGAGCCGCTCCCACAGCACGCCGGCCTCGCGCATCTTGCGCGGCCGCAACTCCAGGCCCAGCAGGGTGGCGAAGGTCTGCTCGGCCGGTCCGCCGGTGGCCCGGCGTCGTCGCACCATCTCGGAGAGTGCCACGGTCCCGGGGATCCGGTCACCCAACGCCGACGAGACGACGGTGGCGACCCAGCCCTCGACCAACGCCAGCAGGGTCTCGAGGCGCTCCAGGGCCAGTGTCTGCTCCGGGGTGGCCTTGGGCTCGAACATGCCTTGGGAGAGAAGCTCTTCCATCTTCGACGGGTCGGCCAGCGCGGACGGGTCGAAGCCGGCGGCCATCTGCTCCATGCCGCTCATGTCGATCTTCATCCCGGCGGCGTACGCCTCCACTGCGCCCATCAGCTGGGAGGCCAGCCACGGCACGTGGCTGAACAGCCGGTGATGGGCGGCCTCGCGGGCGGCCAGGAACGTCAGGATCTCCGAGCGCGGATGGTCCAGGCCCTCGGACATCTCCTCGATGGCGGCGGGCAGCAGTGCGGCGACGCCCTTGGGCCCCAACGGAAGGCCGATGTCGGTGGAGGTCAGCACCTCCTTGGAGAGACGCCCTAGCGCCTGGCCCAGCTGCGAGCCGAAGGCCATGCCGCCCATCTGGGTCATCATCGCCATCAGCGGCCCGGCCATCTGCTGGGCCTCCTCGGGCAGCGTCGAGGTCCACATCGAGGCGATCTGGGCGGCCATCGGGTCGCACAGCCGCTTCCAGGTGTCCATGGTGTTGTCCACCCAGTCCTGCGGCGTCCAGGCGACGGCCTTGGTGGCACCGGCCGGCAGCGCGCAGGCCCCGTCGAGCCAGGTGTCGGCCAGGTGCACCGCGTCGCCGATGGCGGACACGGTGGATTCGGCCACCGGCGCGGAGAACCCGATCGAGCTCGTCGCCAGCTGGCGGGCCAGGTCGTAGTTCACCGGCCCGGTGTTCTTGCCGCCGGCCATCGAAGAACCGGCTCCGGAGAACATCTGGCCCAGCTGGGAGAAGATCTTGCCGAGGTCACCCATGTTGAATTCACCGCCGGATCCGGGCTCCCGGTTGCGATCGCGGTCGGGGTCGTCCCCGCTGGAGAAGCCGAAGGGCAGGTCAGCCATGACGTCCACGGTACCGCCGTTAAGGTGGGCGGCGTGAACAGGCGGATTGCGACGCTCCTGGTGGCCCTGGTGCCGCTGGTGGTGTTCGGCGTGCTGGCGGCGTTCGTGCCGGTGCCGTTCGTCTCGCTGGGGCCGGGCCCGACGTTCAACACCCTCGGCGAGGTGGAGGGCAAGCAGGTGGTCGCCATCAGCGGCACGCCCACCAAGCCCACCAGCGGGAACCTGAACATGACCACGGTGTCCCAGCGCGACGGCATCACCCTGGGCCAGGCACTGGTGCTGTGGGCGTCCGGCGACCAGCAGCTGCTGCCGCGCTCCCTGGTGTTCCCGCCGGAGAAGACCCGCGACGACATCGAGAAGTCGCAGAACGCCGACTTCCAGCGCTCCGAGGACAACGCCCAGTACGCGGCGCTGAACTTCCTGAAGTTCCCCAAGGCCGTCACCGTGGAGAAGGTCAACGACCCGGGACCGTCGCTGGGCAAGCTGCAGAACGGCGACGCCATCGAGGCCGTCGACGGCGTCAAGGTCGACAACGTCAAGCAGTTCTCCGAGATCCTCAAGACCACCAGGCCGGGCCAGGAGATCACGGTCGACTTCCGCCGCAAGAACGCCCCGAACGGGACGACGCGGATCACCCTGGGCCGCAACGACGACCGCACCTACGGCTACCTGGGCACCGCGGTGCTCGACGCGCCGTGGGCGCCATTCACCGTCGACTTCAACCTGGCCAACATCGGCGGCCCGAGTGCCGGGCTGATGTTCAGCCTGGCCGTGATCGACAAGCTCGATGAGGGCAACCTCAACGGCGGCAAGTTCGTCGCCGGCACCGGCACCATCGGGGCCGACGGCAAGGTGGGCCCGATCGGCGGCATCACCCACAAGATGCAGTCGGCACAGGAGGCCGGGGCGACGGTGTTCCTGGTGCCGGCCGACAACTGCGACGAGGCCCGCTCGATGACGTCGGACACCATGCAGCTGATCAAGGCGCAGGATCTCCCGCAGACCGTGGAGGCCCTGCATGCGGTGGCCAACGGCGGTCAGCCGCCGCTCTGCTGACAGATAGGTAGGGTTGCGCTCGTGACCATGCGGCCCCCTGCGCGAATGCCCACGTTTACCCGCCGCGGGCGCATCGCCGCCGGCGTCGCGATCGCGGTGGTGATCCTGCTGCTGATCGGCCCCCGCTTCATCGACACCTACGTCAACTGGCTGTGGTTCGGCGAGTTGGGGTACCGCTCGGTGTTCACCACGGTGCTGGTCACCCGGCTGGCGGTCTTCCTGGCCGCCGCCGTCCTGGTGGGTGCGATCGTGTTCGCCGGGATGGCGCTGGCCTATCGGATGCGGCCGGTGTTCGTCCCGAGTGCGGGGCCCAACGACCCGGTGGCCCGCTACCGGATGGCGGTGCTGGCCAAGCTCCGCGCCTTCTCCATCGGGGTGCCGGTGGTCATCGGCCTGCTGGCCGGGCTGATCGCCCAGGGCTACTGGCCCACCATCCAGCTGTTCCTGCACGGCGGGAAGTTCGGCGTCACCGACCCGCAGTTCGGCCGGGACCTCGGCTTCTACGCCTTCGATCTGCCGTTCTACCGGCTGGTGCTCACCTTCGTCTTCGTCTCGGTGTTCCTGGCGCTGCTGGCCAACGCCGCCACGCACTACATCTTCGGCGGCATCCGGCTGGCCGCCGGCCACGGCGCCCTGACCCGCTCGGCGCGGGTTCAGCTGGTGGTCCTGATCGGCCTGCTGGTGCTGCTCAAGGCCGTCGCCTACTGGCTGGACCGCTACGAACTGCTCAGCCACACCCGGCTCGGCAAGCCGTTCACCGGGGCGGGCTACACCGACATCAACGCGGTGCTGCCGGCCAAGCTGATCATGGTGGCCATCGCGCTGATCGCCGCCGCCGGGGTGTTCTCCGCGCTGTTTTTGCGCGATCTGCGCATCGCCTCGATCGGCCTGGTGCTGCTGCTGCTGAGCTCGCTGGTGATCGGGGCGGGCTACCCGCTGATCGTCGAGCAGTTCAGTGTCAAACCCAATGCGGCGCAGAAGGAATCGGAGTTCATCTCGCGGTCCATCGGCGCCACCCGGCAGGCCTACGGCCTGACCCCGGACGTCGTCACCTACCGCGACTACAGCGGCAACGCGCCCACCAGCCCGCAGCAGGTGGCCGCCGACCGCTCCACCACGTCGAACATCCGGCTGCTGGACCCGACGATCATCAGCCCGGCGTTCACCCAGTTTCAGCAGGGCAAGAACTTCTACTTCTTCCCCGAGCAGCTGGCGATCGACCGGTACGCCGGCGTCGACGGTAGCTTGCGCGACTATGTGGTGGCCGCCCGCGAGCTCAACCCCGCGCGGCTGATCGAGAACCAGCGCGACTGGATCAACCGGCACACCGTCTACACCCACGGCAACGGCTTCATCGCCTCCCCGGCCAACACCGTGCGCGGGGTGGCCAATGACCCCAACCAGAACGGCGGCTACCCGGAGTTCCTGGCGTCGGTGGTGGGCGCCAACGGCGGCGTCGTCTCGCCCGGGCCGGCGCCGCTGGATCAGCCGCGGATCTACTTCGGTCCGGTGATCTCCAGCGGGCCCGCCGACTACGCGATCGTCGGCAAGAACGGCGCCGACCGCGAGTACGACTACGAGACCAACACCGAGACCAAGAACTACACCTACACCGGGGCCGGCGGTGTGCGGCTGGGCAACTGGCTGGATCGCGGGGTGTTCGCCGCGAAGTTCGCCGAGCGGAACTTCCTGTTCTCCAACGTGATCGGCTCGAACTCCAAGATCCTGTTCAACCGCGACCCGGCCGAGCGGGTGGAGGCCGTGGCCCCGTGGCTGACCACCGACACCACCGTCTACCCGGCGATCGTCAACAAGCGGATGGTGTGGATCGTCGACGGCTACACCACGCTGGACAACTACCCGTACTCCGAACTCACCTCGCTGAGCTCGGCCACGGCGGACTCCACCGCGGTGGGCGTCAACCGGCTGCTGCCCGACAAGCAGGTGTCCTACATCCGCAACTCGGTGAAGGCCACCGTCGACGCCTACGACGGCACCGTGACGCTGTACGCCCAGGACGACAAGGACCCGGTGCTGACGGCATGGATGAAGGCCTTCCCCGGCACGGTCAAGCCGAAGGCCGACATCACCCCGGAGCTGGCCGCGCACCTGCGCTACCCGGAGGACCTGTTCAAGGTGCAGCGGATGCTGCTGGCCAAGTACCACGTCGACGACCCGGTGACGTTCTTCTCCACCTCGGACTTCTGGGACGTGCCGCTGGACCCGAACCCGACGGC
>MTBK01174593.1_pt1 | contig 54140 bp, 46 predicted proteins | sample 1535981 | NCBI WGS metagenome assembly MTBK01 (sample SAMN06109225, study PRJNA356200) | anaerobic digester metagenome | isolation source: biogas reactors fed with pig manure or primary and secondary sludge | place: Spain | collected 2016-06-30
ATGAGGACGGCAATATTCTTGCGGTAATCGATCTCCCAAAAACTGCGCCCCCCCCGGGGCTGGGCGGCGACAACAGCGATCCCCTGTTCCTGCATCTGCTTCAACAGCTCCAGCGGCTCCGCTGCCTTCACCGGCGGCAGATGAAACAGGGCTCCGGCGGATGAGCGCAGCGCCTTGGGGCTGTACGGATCGACGCATCCGGGGCCGTAAAAAAGGGCCTCCACCCCCGCCGCGGCGGCGGTGCGGACGATAGTGCCCATATTCCCCGGATCCTGCAGCCGGTCCAGAATGATCGCCAGGGAAAGCTCTTTGGGCAAGGGGAAGGTCAAAACAGGTTCCTGAAACGGGATTATCGCGGCGATCTCCTGCGGGGTTTCCGTATCGGTCAGCCGGGCGAAAAGCGACGGCGGCAGCAGGCAGCACCTGCTCGGCTCCGGCACGGCGGCGCAGATTGCCTTCCCGCCTTCTTCCAGATACCGCCGGGTGAGAAAGAGCACCTCGGGGCGCAGCCCCGCTGCCAGGGCCTCCGCGATCAGGAAGGGGCCCTCCAGCGCCAGTTTGCCGGCGGATCGGCGCTGTTTGCGGCTGCCGGCGAGGCGCCGGTATTCCTTGATCTGGGGGTTGCTGCTGCTGTGAATCTCCAGAAAACGCAAACTGGATCTCATCCTGACGCTGCCATCTGCCGCTCCGGGCTCCGGACTGCCGGCGAAGTGCCAGCAGCGGAGCGGAAAAAGCCGGCTCCCCCCGCACATGAGGCCGGGCCGGGGCCGGTTCTAAAAGGCGTCTTTTCTGCGAACAGCGGTAGAAAAGCAAGCAATATTTTACCTCCGGAAAAAACCGACGCCACCGGATCAGGTGTGCTCTTTGGCCACCTGGACAAGGCGGTTGAAACCGTCCGCATCGTGAACCGCCATCTCGGCGAGCATTTTCCGGTTGATCTCGATATCGGCCTTTTTCAGACCGTTGATAAAGCGGCTGTACGAAAGGCCGTTGGAGCGGGCCGCAGCATTGATCCGGGTAATCCAGAGCCTGCGAAAATCTCTTTTCCGCTGCCGGCGGTCCCGGTAAGCATAGAAGAGCGACTTCATCACCTGCTGGTTGGCCACCCGGTATGACCTGCTCTTGCCGCCGTAATATCCTTTGGCCAGCTTCATCACTTTTTTGCGCCTCTGGTGGGCAACGGGTCCTCGTTTTACTCGGGGCATGATCAGGACCTCCTTTCTCGATTAGGGCAATAGCTGATCGATTCGCTTGTAATCGGAAGCGCTGACCGTTGTTGACCGGCGCAGCCTTCTTTTGCGGCGGGCGGTTTTTTTCGAGAGGAGATGGCTGCCATAAGCGCGAAAGCGCTTGATCTTCCCCCCCCCGGTTCTGCGGAAACGCTTGGCCGCCCCCCGGTGAGTTTTCATCTTGGGCATTATCCCTGGCTCCTTTTCAACTATTCTTTAGGAGACAAAATCATGGTCATATTGCGTCCTTCAAGCCTGGCCCTGCGCTCGACAACAGCGCAATCATCGAGAACTTCCGCCAGTTTCCGGCAAAGACCGTAGGCTATATCGGGATGAGCAAGCTCCCGGCCACGAAACATCACCGTCACCTTGACCTTATCTCCGCCCTCCAGAAAGCGGCGGCTGTTTCTTGCTTTGACGTCAAAGTCGTGCTGCTCGATTTTTGGGCGCATCTTGACCTCTTTGATGGTAATCACTTTCTGCTTTTTGCGGGCTTCGCGCTCTTTCTTGCTCTGCTCGTACTTGTATTTGCCGAAATCCATCAACCGGCAAACCGGCGGCCTGGCCTGAGGGGCCACGTTCACCAAATCCAGCTTTTTGTGCCGGGCGGTGTCGAGCGCCTCGGCAAGGGGCATCACCCCGAGGCGGTCGCCGTTGGCATCGATCACAAGCACTTCCCTGGCCCTAATTTGCTCATTGACGAACAAATTTTTGGTAATCTTTTTCACCTCCCGCCATGGCATTCCCCCGACATTTAACCAAATAATATGAGCAGGTCGACAAGCACCTGCTCACCAATCACCAGGTTAGACTGGATAACCCTGGCAGCAGCACTGCAGCGCTCCAGGGTGAGAAGCAGTGGCTTCTACTTTAACCTTAAGCTCTATCCGGAGCATACCAGATAAAGGTGGTCGGGTCAAATTATTTTTTCTCCTCAATATCCCGCTGCAACCGTTCGATGAATTCTTCGAGCGGCCGGGGTCCGAGGTCGCCTTCCTCACGGTGGCGAACCGCCACCTGGCTCTTCTCGAACTCGCGAGCGCCGACAATGAGCATATACGGAATCTTCTTCAGCTGCGCCTCCCGGATTTTGTAGCCCACCTTCTCGTTGCGATCGTCGCAGTAAACCCTGAAGGAAGCGTCGCTCAGAGCGGTGCGAACGGAGTCGGCGTATTCATGCTGCTTCTCGGTGATGGGGATCACCACCGCCTGCTGCGGAGCCAGCCAGGCCGGAAAAGCTCCGGCATAATGCTCGATGAGCAGAGCGAGAAACCTTTCGATCGCCCCGTAGATGACGCGGTGGATCACCACCGGGCGGTGCTTCTGGCCGTCGGCGCCGATATAGCTTAAATCGAACTTTTCGGGCATCTGAAAATCAAGCTGCACCGTGCTGCACTGCCAGCTGCGGCCGAGGCAGTCTTCCAGATGAAAATCTATTTTCGGGCCGTAAAAGGCGCCGTCGCCTTCATTAATCCGGTAAGGAAGCCCCTTTGCCTGCAGCACCCGCTCCAGAATCGCCTCGGCCCGGTCCCACATCGCCACAGCGCCCATCGCCTTGGCCGGCCTGGTGCTCAGCTCAACGCGGTAGTTGAAGCCGAAGACGCGGTAAAATTGATCGACCATCTCGATGACCGCAGCAACCTCCGCCTCAATCTGGTCCGGGGTCATGAAGAGGTGAGCATCGTCCTGGGTAAAGCTGCGCACGCGCAGCAGTCCCTGCAGGGTGCCGGAGAGTTCATGGCGGTGCACCAGCCCGAGCTCGGCGATACGCCGCGGCAGATCCCGATAGCTGTGCATCCGCGAGCGATAGACCAGCATCGCCCCGGGGCAATTCATCGGCTTGACCGCATAGTCCTGTTCATCGATTCGGGTGAAGTACATGTTCTCCCGAAAATGATCCCAGTGACCCGATTGCTCCCAGAGGGTCCGGTTCAAGATGAGCGGTGTCCGGATCTCTTCATAGCCGGCCCGGCGGTGCTGTTCCCTCCAGAAAGAGAGCAGCTCCTCGATGATGATCATTCCGTTGTGGTGGAAGAAGGGAAAGCCGGGGCCCTCCTCGTGGAGGCTGAAAAGGTCGAGCTCGCGGCCCAACCTGCGGTGATCTCTTTTCTTCGCTTCCTCCAGCAGATCGAGGTGCTCCGTGAGCTGCTCGGCAGTGGGAAAGCTGGTGCCGTAGATTCGCTGCAGCATGGGGTTTAGCTCGCTGCCCCGCCAGTACGCCCCGGCGAGACCGGTCAGAGCAATCGCCCCGATCCGGCCCGTGTCGGGCAGGTGCGGCCCGGCGCAGAGATCGACAAACTCGCCCTGCTCGTAGATAGAGATGGGCTCGTCTTCCGGCAGCTCGGCGATGAGTTCACATTTGTACGGCTCGTCTCTCTGCTCGAAAAATGAGAGGGCTTCCTCCCGGCTGAGCTCGCGGCGGCTGTACGGCAGCTCCTCGGCAATAATTCGCTCCATCTCCCGCTCAATTTTCTCCAGATCGGCGGCGGAGATGGGCTCGGCAAATTCAAAATCATAGTAAAAACCGCCCTCAATAGCCGGACCGATCCCCAGCCTGGCCCCGGGGAAAAGCCTTTTGACAGCCTGGGCAAGGATATGGCTGGTGCTGTGGCGGTATATTCTGGCCCCCTGCTCGGAGGAAAAATCGAGAAAGGCGATCTCGCTGTCGGCAAGTATCCCGGTGTTGAGATCGGCTTCCTTTCCGTTGATCTCGGCAGCGATGACTCCATCGCAGGTATCCTTATGTTCGCGGCAGAGCTCCAGGCAGCTGATTCCTGCAGGATAGGAACCCTCTTCACCGTCTGTAAATTTTATCTTAACCTGTGACAATTAGTGCGCCTCCTTCCCTGCTGCAATTTGCTAGCCTAATAATATGATTAGTCCCGATCCCTGTCAAGAGAAGGAAACGGCCACGGAGCTGTCCCCGCCGGGCTCATCCGTTCAGGAGCTCCCCGGACGGGTGCGGCCGCCGGTGACCAGGTAGAGCTCCCCCCGGCGGCAGTAGGCACAGTTTTTGCAGAAGATCAGCCTCTCCTCAAAGACGGAACGCAGGTTTTGGACCACCCGGGGATAGCGCGCACAGACGTTCCGGTGCAGCATGAGCTGCCGGGGGGCTATGGAGACGAGCATGCTCACGAGAATATCCTCGTAGTCGCGCCGCTCGTCGAGACCGGCAGCGCCGAGCTCCTCCCACTCACAGAAATCGATCCGCTCAAAGCGGCGGTCCATCACCTTGAAACGCCCCTGTTCGTCAACGGATAGATGGATCAGCGCAACCCCGGGATGCTGCAGATTCAAAAAATATTTCAAGAGGCGGATAAACTCGCGGTGCTCCTCCCGGGCCAGGTACCTGTTGACCGCATCGTCGAGCGTCCGCAGCAGCTCTTGCTGAAAGCCGCGCATCCGAAAGTTGTAGAAGCCCTCAACATTGAGGTGAACCGGCGAACCGCACCGGTACGGCTCCAGATACTGCCCCAGCAGGCTCCGGTAATAGCCGATACAGCGGTGCAATTTCCTCCGTTCAAGGGTGCGGCAGGCCAGAGCGAGGATCTTGCGGCATTCCTCTTTTCCGAGGTAGAAATAAAAATAACGCAGCAGATCGTGCAGCAGGGCGGATCTAAGATCCTTGATGATGAAACCGATCAACAAGGAAGCGAGCACCTCGGTGAACTCTGCCAGGTTGGTTCCGTCAGCAGAAGGCGCCGGGGAAAAGATTAGCATCCTGCCGCAGGCACCGCATTCGCGCCAGCAGTGGCAAAAGGACAGCCTTTCAAGAAGGGCGCTCTCCAGATCCAGCCTTTGCTCCAGCCGGTCAGAAGAGCGCCTCACCATAATCGAGATGGTCTCCACCAGGCCTCCTCCTTTCGCTCTATTATATGAGGAGTGCCCGCCATCTACTACAGCCGCATAAGGATTAAGCTTAAGCTTTTAGCCGCAGCGCCAGGGGTAAAATCTCCGCCTCCACCGGACCCAGACCCGGCTGTTCGCCGTCCAGGTTTAACAGGGCCGTCTCGGTCTGCACAACCACCTTCCGGCCGCGCAGGCTGATGCAGTTGGGATGATCCAGATGAGTTCCCTGGTAAACCCGGGACAGATTCATTAAGAGTTTGGCCTTGCTCAGCCCGTGCATGATCACAATATCGAAAAGTCCGTCGTCCATCTCCGCCAGGGGAGCGATGCACATCCCCCCGCCGAAATAGCGGCCGTTGGCCACAGCGGTGATCACAACCGCTCCTTCAAAAACATGTTTGTCATCAACGAACACGGCCATCTCCCGGTTGCGGTACAGAGCCAGGCTGACCACAGTTCCCCAGAGAAAGGAAACAAAGCCCCCCAGAGCTTTGCTGGTCCGGTTGACCCGGGCCACCGTATCGCCGTCCAGCCCCAGCCCGGCGATATTGATAAAGTAGCGCGTCTCTTGGCCCCCGCGGTAGCTCATAAAGCTGAGCTTGCCCACATCGACTTCCCTCGGGGGGGCGGTGATAAAATGCTTTACCGCCGCCCGGGGTTCCTTGGGGATCCCCAGTGTCTTGATCAAATCGCTTCCCGTTCCCATGGAGATAAAAGTCAGCTGCGCTTCCGGGCGCACCGGACCCTCCGGGGTAAAAAACCCGTTCATCACTTCATTGTGGGTCCCGTCACCCCCTATCGAAATCACCAGATCGCAACCTTTTTGGAGCGCCCCGCGGGTCAACTCAGTGGCATGCTCGGGAGCTTCCGTCATCAGGGTGTCAAATGAAAGACCTTCCTGCTCGATCAGGGAAGCGATCTCCGGCCACCGCTTGGCGGTGGCTCCGTTTGCTGACGCCGGATTGACCACGGCGGTAATCTTCAAAGATTTCAAGGCATCACCCCCGTACAAATAATCGTTACCGCTTCACTCATCCTTTTCCTGAAAAACAGCGCGGCTCAACAGTTCAACCAGATCGAGGACCTCGGCCCCGTCTGCCTGCAGATTCTCCCGGCAGAAGGGGCATGAGGTGACCAGAGCATCGGAGGGAGGCAGTTCACTGAGCCGCCGCCGGGCTATCCGGGCGGATCTTTCCGGAAAGGTCAGCTGAAACATCGCTCCGCCGCCGCAGCAGCGCGTCTCCTGTCCTCCGGGCCGGGCCTCCTCCAGCTCCAGGGCGGGGATGCTCTGCAGAAGCTCCCGCGGGGCTTCACATTTATCAGCCACCCGCGCCCAGATGCAGGGATCGTGATAAGTGATCCTGCCGATCTCCTTTACCGGTCCCGGCTTCAGCCGTTTCTGCCGCACCAACTCAAGAAAGTATGTGGCTGTGTCGATAACCGGCAGCTCCAACTCACTGCCCCAGCAGGGGTAGCACTCGGTAAATGTGTGCCAGCATTCCGGGCAATCGGTGAGCAGCAGCGAAGCGCCGCTGCCGGCGATGCGCGCTGCGTTCTCCTCCGCCAGCTGCCGGGCCAGATCCAGATCGCCCCAGATCTGCGCAGGATAACCGCAGCAGTACTGATCGAGCACCTCGTAAGAAACCCCGGCAGCACCGAGCAGCTCCAGGGTGAGCTGCTGCATCCGGGGATTGTTTGCCTGGGCGGTGCAGTTGACAAAGTAGAGCACCTCGGGCCGCCCCTGCCTCTCACGAGAAGCGCTCCCGGAGCGACGGGCCCCGTAGGGGCTGCCGAACTTCTTCAGATTATTCAGATAGGGCACCGCCGCCGGAAGGGTGATCCCCGCCGGACAGACTTCCGTCCGCACCCTGAGCAGCTCCCTGGAGAGGTCCAGCCCGGGAAAGGGGCAGAGCAGCTGGCAGCCGCGGCAGCCGAGGCAAGTGGAGAGCACTTCCAGAAGGGCGCTGTCCCATTCGAGCCGCCCCTCCAAAAGCAGGTGGGCCAGGCGAGCTTTCCCGGCGGGGGAAGAGGCTTCGCGCCTCCACTCCTGATCAACGGGACATTCGCAGCGGCACATATTCGGACAGATCGCGCAATCGAGCAACCGCTCCCCGTTTACTGCCGCCATTTGACCGCCTCCTCCAGACCGAGCTTGCCCGGGTTCATGATCCCCTGCGGGTCAAAGGCTCTTTTGATCAGACGCAACGCCTCCAGCGTGGTCCCATGCTCCTGCGCCATCCAGAGACCCCGGTGCAGGCCGACACCGTGGTGGTGGCTGATGGCGCCGCCCAGAGCAAGGCAGCTTTCCATGGCCGCGCCCCAGAGCCGCTTGTAATACTGTTCCTTGTCACCGGAAGGAAACCCGATGAGGGTCAGGTAAAGTGCCGTCCCCTCGGGGTAGACATGGGAATAATGGCCCGATGCCAGCACCGTACCCTCCACCGCCAGCATCGCTTTCTGCATGGCATGATAAAGCGGCGCCGCGTTGGTCCAGTTGGTGGAGACTTCGATGGTGTCGACCACCGCCCCCTGCCGAAAAAGTGCCGAAGAGATCCCTATATCGAAGCGCGTCTTCAGCCACCGTTCCACCGGTTCCGAACCGGCGGGGAGCGCCCCCTGTTCGCCGGCGCACCCTGCAGCCAGCCCGGCTTCCGCGGCGATGATTCCACCGTCACCCTCAAAAAGCAGGATCAGGAGCGCGCGCCCCGCCGCCTCTTTGCATTCGGGAAAATGATGGGCGGTCTCGGCAGAGTCGTACAGGCGCACCACGGCAGGGCGGGCGCCGGCCTGGATGAGCCGGCGGATCGCCTCCAGAGCCTGCTCGATCGTCTCAAAAGCATATGAGCGATAGATCCTTGCCGCCGGATAGGGCCAGATCCGCAAAGTGACCGCGGTGATCACCCCAAGAGTCCCTTCGGACCCCAAAAAGAGATGATCCACCCTGGGACCGGTGGAGGTGCGCGGCAGATCGCGCCCATGCACTATGGTCCCATCCGGGAGCACCGCTTCAAGGGAGACGAGCATATCTTCAATCTTGCCGTAGCGGGTGGAAAATGTCCCCGCCGCCCGGCAGGCCACCCACCCCCCCACGGTGGAGCAGCGCAGGGACTGGGGAAAATGGCCTCCGGTAAAACCGCGGCGGTTGAGGTACTCTTCATAACGCGCTCCGTTCATCCCGGGCTGCACGGTTACCATCAGGTTGTCCCGATCCAGCTTCAAAACCCGGTTCATCCTTTTTAAGTCAAGGGCGATGCCGCCCTGAAGGGGGATCGCTCCGCCGAGCGCCCCGGAACCCTCACCGTAGGGGGTAACCGGCACATCGTTCTCAACGGCAAGTTTGAGCACCGCGGCCACCTCGGCGGTGCGGCGCGGCCAGACCACCAGATCCGGCAGCGCCGGCGACTTTCCCTCAAGGAACCAGAGCGTCCCCATGGGCCAGTAATCGCGGCAGTTGGCCAGGCGGTCGGCTCCGTCCGCCGAGACCCCGTCGCTGCCGACGATGGCAGCAAGCTGTTTTGCAAGCGAAGCGTAATCAGGCCTGGAGGGCCGCTCTTCCTGGATTACTTTACTGAGATGATCGGCCAAGAGATCTGTCCTCCTTTCGGTGAGCTCTTCAACCGGCGGCTGTCCACCAGAAGAGAACCGCCACCTTAACTATTTGTTTCGACATTTTATCCCTTATCCCTATCTCCGGTCCTTTTTGCCCCGCAAAGATGAGCGGGGCCTCCCGAACCCGGCCGGTCGGGGCAACGTCCGGTAGCCCGGGGCACAAAACCGTGCTCCCGTAATCCCGCTGCCGACGGCGGCGAGGGGGGCTTCGCAAAAAGAATCCCGCTAAGAGCGTAACGTAAAGATGAATTCTGCGGAGGCCCTCCAGGATGTCGTCCGGGTTGAGGGTGCAGTCATGGCGAAGGAGCGACCGGATTCCCCGGTCGGGGGCGGCCCCGCGGCTGTAGATAAAAGCTTAGGACAGCGACACAAGATGATTTGCCGGTTCCCCCGGTTGAAGGCATCACGGCGGTAAAACGGGGGCGGCTCAAGCCGTCAGGAAAGCGGGGCTGCGCTACAGCTGCAGTTCAACGGTGTCCCCGTCTTCAAGGATATAATCGCGCGCTACCGCCTGGCCCTCAAAGCGGGAGGACCCCCAGACCAGGGCGTTCTTCAGCTTCCGGGGGATATCCTTATGCACCATCTCCGCAAAATCAAGCACAGTGCTCCCCTCTCTCAGGATAAAAGGCTTTTCCTTGTCCGGATCACGTCCGGGAGCTTTGCCGTAGATCCGGATCACCCCCAGCACTTCAAAAAGCTTCTCGCGCAGCTGATCCAGTCCGGGGCCGCTGCTGGAGACAGGTACCAGGGGCAGATCGGACCTCAGCTCCCGCAATACCTGCAAATTATCCTCACTTTCCGGCAGATCGATCTTCGTTGCTGCGATCATGAACGGCACCGAATCGGCGATCTCCCCCTCCTCGGAGAGATCGATGACCTCCCGTTTCTGCAGCAGCTGGAGCATCCCCTCGAGCTGATCCAGACAATCGGGGGAGGAGACATCGACAATGATCAGCAGAACATCGGCGGCCTTGAAGGTGCCGGTCAAACCCGGTGGAATCGCTTCGATGGTTACCGGAGGCGTATCCACCAGCTGGATATAGGTATCCTTGTACGGCATCATTCCGGAAACCGGCAGGGCAGTGGCATAGGGATAAGCGGTCACCTTGACCCGGGCCCGGGTCAGGGCGCCGACGAGGGCTGACTTGCCGCTGTTGGGATATCCCGCCAGAACAATCTGGCCGGCGCCCTCCCGCTCCACGGCAAAGGGATCAAAACCCTTCGCCACTTTTTTCTTCTTGCTCTCCTCTTTCAGACGAGAGAGCCGTTTTTTGATATCCGCCTGCAGCTTCTCAGTAGCCTTATGCTTGGGGATGAGTGCAAGCATCTCCAGCAAAGCCGCCTCTTTTTCTTCTACCGTTCTGGCCTGGCGGTATCTATCCACAGCAGCATGGTACTGCGGGGTAAGATTGGCCGACACAACCCACCCTCCTAGCTGTAAGTATGAATTATGGAAAAGAGCAGCAACCCGCTGCTCTTTTGTGTGGTGCGCCCGGCAGGTATCGAACCTGCGACCTCCTGCGCGTCAAGCAGGCGCTCTCCCCCTGAGCTACAGGCGCGTGGGCAATATATAACATTTCCCGAACTCGCTTTCGCCTATATTATAGAGTGTCTCTCTTAAAAAAACAAGGGCAATTTGAATCGGGGAGATCGAGGAGATCCGGTCTCGCTGCACCCGGCCGGCGCAGGGCAATGTTCTTCCGACTATCCGTACGCTTTCCAGGGGTGCTCCCCTTTTCCGGAGCAAACAGGTGCACCCGGGAAGGAATCTCCTCTTTCATATAGAAAAAGATCAGATTATCTGAGCAGCGCTTGCTCACGGAAGGAGCCAGACCATGAACCCGATCTTGATCAAGACCGACCGCCTCACCCGGCAGTTTGGCACCGTCACAGCAGTGGATCACCTCGACCTGGAAGTGAACGCAGGCGAGATCTACGGCTTCCTCGGTCCCAACGGCTCCGGGAAAACCACCACTATCCGCATGCTTACCGGTCTGCTCGAACCCACCTCCGGCCAAGCCTTTATCTGCGGATACGATATCAACAGGGAGCCGGCCCAAGCCAAAGCGCTGCTGGCCTATGTGCCCGATGAACCAAAAATATACGGCAAGTTGACCGCCCGCGAATTCCTCGACCTCATCGCCGCTCTCTACCGCATGCCCCCGGATTATGCCCGGGAGCAGGCCGCCCGGCTCCTCGCTTTCTTCGAGCTGACCGGGCGGGCCGACGAGCTGCTGGAGAGCTACTCCCACGGCATGCGCCAGAAAGTGGTGCTGGCGGCGGCGCTGATTCACCGCCCCCGGGTGCTGCTGATGGATGAACCTACTGTCGGCCTCGATCCCCGCAGCGCCCGCCTGCTAAAAAACGTTCTGCAGGAGCTGGCCCGGCAGGGGGCGGCGGTTTTTGTCTCCACTCATATCCTCGAGATCGCCGAGCGGATGTGCCACCGCGTCGGGATCTTGCAGGAAGGCAGGCTCATCGCTCAGGGCAGCCCGGAAGAGCTCCGGAAGCAGGTGGGCCATGATGATGAAAGCCTTGAGGATATTTTTCTCGAGCTTACCGGCGGAGCTGAAAACGCCGCGCTGATCCGCAGCCTTGAGGAGGGGACAAACCTTGAAGATCGCACTACCGGCTCCACTGACTGAAGCACCGCCGCCGCGTTCCTTCGGGCAGGATTTCAAGCTGCTTCTGGCCGCTCAGCTGCGGGTTACCTGGAACAAGATCCGCCACTGGCCCCGGGCGACGCTCATCGGAACGGCAGCGATCTCACTGCTCATCTTATACACCTTGTTCTATCTGGCCTGGTTCGCATACGGAGCCTTAAGTCAGCTGCCGCCCGAGACCGCCGGCGGCTTCCTTGCGCTGATCTTCATGGCCGGCTTTGCCGGATCCCTCTTCTTCGGGATCACCACCGCCTTCGCCACCCTCTACATGTCCGAAGATCTGGAACTGCTCTTTGTGGCTCCGGTCTCCACCCGGGCGGTTTTCGCCGTAAAATCTCTGGTTATCGCCGGAGGCAACTCCATCACTGTGCTCATCTTTACCTTTCTTCCGGCGCTCTTCTTCGGCCTGCTCTTCGGGGCCGGCCCGCTCTACTATCTCTTTGCAGTGCTGGTCACCCTCGGCTTATGGGCTGCCGGGATCGCTATAGCGGAGCTGTTAAATCTGCTGGTGATGCAAATCGTTCCGCCGCACCGCAGCCGCGAAGCTGTCGGGCTGCTCGGCGGTCTCGGTGGGCTGCTCATCGCTCTGCTATTCCAACTCCCCAACCTGATGCTCAGGAACAACCAACAGTTTGACCCTGCCAACTGGCTCAGCGGCCGGCCGGAGTTGCTGCGGGCGATGGACTACTTCCCCTGGGGATGGGGTTCCCGGGCGCTGGCCGGCAGCGCTGCCGGCCACCAGGGGACTGCTCTCGGTTGGAGCCTGCTCCTTCTGGTGTTGGGCGCGATGATCTTCGCCGCAGCCTTTCTGCTGGTAGAGCGGGGTTTCCGCCGCGGCTGGATTGCCCTGAGCCGGGGACAGGGCGGCGGCAGCCGGAAAAAACGGAGCAAGCTGAAAAATAGAGCCGGGGCGGCGCGGCCCCAGGAGGGCGGTTTGTTCGATCTGCCCGCCACAGCGGGCCCCAAAGCATCCTCCTGGCGGGGGCTGTGGGCCGTGGCCAAAAAAGATCTTCTCTACCTGAAGCGTGACACCCGTGAATGGTTCGGTTACTTGATTCCCCTGGTCCTTTTGGGGTTCTTTATCGGTCAGAATATCTTCCTGCCCGGCGAAGCCTCCCGCGCTACGCTGATCGCGATCCTGCTCAGCTACACGATCATGTTCAGCGGAAATATGGCGGCGCAATCCTTCGGCCGGGAGGGGGAGTCGGAGTGGATCTTAAACAGCGTTCCCCTGGCCGGATGGCCGGTGACCTGGGGCAAGCTTGTCGCTGCAGTTCTCCCCACCATCGTCCTGATGGAGCTGATGCTTTTGGGAACCGCCCTGGCAACGGGGCTCTCCGGCAGGATGGCGCTGCTCATGGCGGCAGGGGCTCTTTTGCTGACGCTCGCCGCCAGCGCCATGGGCCTTTATTTCTCCATCAACCGGTGCCGCTATCATCCGGACAACCCCCGCCAGCGGATCGCCCCCGGAGCGGCCTGGCTGATGTTTCTGTTCAATCTGATCCTGCTCGTGCTCCTCTCCGCCGGCATGCTCTATATTTTTGCCCCGGCGGAGCTGACCGGTTTGCTGGAGCAGCTGCCTCCGGTCGACTTTAACTGGAGTCTTTCCGGTGTCTTCCTCTACCTGCTCTCCGTGCTGATCCGCCCCTTTAGCTGGGCACCGCCCTGGCGAATAGTCACCGGTGCCGCCGCAGCCGGGGCAATCTGGTCGGCGTTCTTTTTCGGCTTCATGGCGGCGACGGTGCGTCAGAGCCAAAAAGGGTTCAGGGTGGAGCTTGTCATTACTGCAAAAAAAAGACTGCGCTAGGGCAGTGCTCCAGTGCGGTCAGCGCAGCGAAGAGCAAAGTGCAGCGGGACACGATCGGGAACCGGCCCGGCCCGGGCCTGAGCCGCGCCGGGCGTCGGGCGTCCCCCACAAGCAGCCGCCCGGGGCTCCTGCACGGCCAGGCGGCCCCTCCAAAAACCGGCTCGCAAACCGCTATTTCAGATTTTCCGGATTGAGCGACTCCAGTTCGGGCAGAACAAAAAGGCCGTCTTTTCTGATCAGGCGATCGTCGAAATAGATCTCACCGCCGCCGTACTCGGGGGTCTGGATACAGACCAGGTCCCAGTGAACCGCCGATCTGTTGCCGTTGTCACAGTCGTCGTAGCAGTTGCCCGGCGTAAAGTGAAACGAACCGGCAATCTTTTCATCGAAAAGGATATCGTTGATCGCACCGGTGATATAGGGGTTCACCCCGAGGGCAAACTCACCGATATACCGGGCCCCCTCGTCGGTATCGAGGATCTTGTTGATCCTTTCCGGATCGTTGGACTGCGCCTTGACGATCTTGCCATCGGCAAACTCGAATTTAACATCGCGGAAGGTAAAGCCGTGGTACTGGGAAGGGGTATTGTACGAGATGACCCCGTTGACCGATTCTCGCACCGGTGCGGTGTAGACCTCCCCGTCGGGAACGTTGAGCCTGCCGTCACATTTGACCGCCTGCAGCCCTTTGATCGAAAAGGTCAGCTCGGTTCCCTGGCCGACGATCCTGACCCGGTCAGTTTGATTCATCAGCTCGACCAGGGGCTCCATGGCCCGGGACATCTTCGAGTAGTCGAGATTGCACACCTTGAAGTAGTGGTCGGTAAATGCCTCCGTGCTCATCCCGGCAAGCTGGGCCATTGACGGGTTGGGGAAGCGCAGGACCACCCATTTGGTATCGGGCACCCGGATCCGCCCGTGAACCTCTTCCCACAGATTTTTCATATACAGCTGCATCTTTTCCGGCGGCACATCGGCCAGCTCGGAGATGTTGCGGCCTGACCTAACGCCGATATACGCATCGACGCTCTCCATCCTCATCCGCTCATAGCGGGCCATGAGCGCGAGCTGCTCTTCAGTACATTCCATAATCAGGGCCCGGTTTATCTCGTTATCTTTTATCGTCACCAGCGGTGTCGCCCCGACCAGATAAGCCTTCCGGATTAATTCCCTGACCAGAGGCACCTCCAGGCCAACAGCTTCGATGAGGACTTTTTCTCCCTTCTTCAGCTCACAGGAATAGCTGATCAGATTGTTCGCCAGTTCCTTCAGCCGCGGATCGACCATTTTTCTACCTCCTCTGTAATGGTCTCCTTTTCAGGTTCGTTCGATTTGGATAATTCGATCCAGCTCAATCATATCAAATAGATTCTTGATATGGCTATGACGGACATTGATCATTTTCAGTTCGCCCCCCCGTTCCTTCAGCCTTTTCTGAAACATGACCATGGTACCCAGTGCGGCACTGTCTATTATCGCCAGATCGGTGCAGTCAATGATGATGGTGCTACAGCCCTGTTCGAAAAGCGATTGCAGGGCCTGCCTGAATTCGTGGGCATTGGCCAGATCCACTCTTTGCGGAGGGATCACCTTTCCAAACTGACCCAGGAATTCCAGCTCCATGATGTTTCCCCTCCTTTAGCGGTAAATAAAAAAAGACACCTCGTTGCCCTTCATGTTGTAAAGGAGCCGGTCACTGCACTTTCTGACCAGGGCAATGCCCCGGCCCCGTACCGAAGCACCGGCAAACTCCAGCGGCTTACCGAGTTGCTCCCGCCAGTCAAATCCCTCGCCCCGGTCTTTTACGGTCCCCTGATAGAAGCTGTCCGCCCTGCAGAGCTCCACCGAGACGGTTTTCTCCCGGTTCAGCCCGTGGCCGTGCTCCATGGCGTTGGAAACGAGCTCGTGCAGGCAGGTCAGGAAAAAATCCTTTTCTTGAGCATTGCCCAGGAAAGCGGAGGCCCTCTTCCGAAGATGTTCCAGCTCCGCAATAGCGCTGGGCAGCTCCAGATGCTCCACCCTGGTGGTGCCGGTGTCAATTTGCATGACCAGGAAAGTGATATCATCGCTCCCCTGCAGGGAGCCCCCGTTAAACTCCTGAAAATCCTCACAGATAAACTGAACAATCTGCCGGGGAGGAAGCGCACTGTGTTCATAGAACAGCTCGGGAAGCCGTTCGCCGAAGCAGGCACCACCGGCCCCCTGTTGCTCGCTCAAACCGTCTGTATTGAAGAAGATGGTGCTGCCGGGAGGAAGCTCGATCCGGCTCTCCTCCAGGTTGAGCAGATCGTCGGAGAAAGCCGGGGAAAGGAAGAGACCTTTGCTGACAAGCTTCAACCGCTCGCCTGTGCCCAGCCTGACCAGCGGCGCATCCTGAAACCCCGCCGCGGTATAGGTCAGCGTCATCGTCTCCAGATCGAGGACAGCCAGGAAAATGCAGATAAAATAGTCCTCGGATAAATTTTTCTGCTGAAACTGGGTCGAAAGGTAGCGCAGAATGTTTTCCGGGCGGATACTTTTCTCCGGAGAAAACGAAAGGAATCCCTTGATCGTATGCTTTACAAAAAGGCTCAACAAGGCTCCGTCAGCCCCATGGCCCGTCACATCGGAAAGGTAGATAATAAGCTTCCGGCCCAGCTTCACCACATCATAGAAATCGCCGCCCAGTTCCGCTGCAGGCTGGTAATGAGCCGCCAGCGAGACCCCCTTAACCACAGGAAGGTTCTTCGGCAGCGTTCTTTTGTGAACCTGCCGGGCCCGATCCATCTCCTGATCGAGCTTCTGATAGAGCTCTTCAAGCTCTGCGGTGTACTCGGCGATGCGCTGTTCATCCTCCTTGCGCTTGGTAATATCCCTGATAAAGCCCTGCACCAGACCGCCGCCGGCCCGGGAAACTACTTTCAGGCTGACTTCAACCGGCACCATGGTCCCGTTCCGACGCACCATGGCCCCCTCAAAAAGAAGCCTGCTCTCTCGCAACAGCTTTTCCAGCAGCTCGGCCCCATGTTCTTGATCCTCCCGGCTGGTGATCAGCGCCATATTGGCGCCGATAAGTTCTTTCCGTTCATAGCCCAGCAGCCGGTGGGCGTTCTCGTTGAGATCTTTAATCACCAGCTGAAAATCGAATATCAGCAGGGCTTCATTGATATTCTCCACAATTGTGCGATAGCGGGCCTCGCTCTGTTGGAGCTCCTCCCTGGCCCGGTACTGTTCGGTCACATCGAAGAAAACCATGACCACACCGCAAAGCTTTCCCTCACTATCCCAAATGGGGGCGGCGCTGTCGCTGATCTGGTGGATGGTTCCATTTGGCCCGACAAGAGCGGCGTTGTTAGTCAGCATCACTTCTTGGCCCGTTTCAAGAACACGGTTTACGGAGCTATAAACAGGCTCGCCGGTCTTGACATTGATCATCCGGCAAACCTCCTCCAGCGGACGGCCCTGCGCTCTTTTTAGAGACCAGCCGGTCAGGCTCTCGGCCTTGGGATTCATCCGCGTGATCTTACCGTCAATATCGGTGGCGATAACCCCATCGCCGATAGAGTGTAGGGTTGTGGAAAGGCTTTCCTCGCTTTCGCGCAGCAGCCGCAGGGCTTCATTGCGCTCTTTCTCCAGCTGCTGCCGGGTAAACGCTCCGGTGATGACCCGGGAAACAACTCTGAGCAGATTAATCTGTTCTCCGGTCCAGGATTTTTTCTCCCTGACAGAATCAAATGCCAGAAAACCGTTGACCTGCCCGGCGGCACTTCTGGTAAAAGGGAGAACCAAAAAAGATTTTATGCCCTGACGGGCGAACGCTTCCTTATCCCTTTCCGCCTCCGGCGGCAGCTTGGCAACATCAAAGGCATAGAGAAGGTCCCTTTCCCGAACCTGGGTGAACAGCCAGGGCAGCTCCTTGATCGTAAACCGCTTAAATGGACCGGACAGCGGCTTGATCCCTGGAGCACACCATTCATGAGTGCTGACCAGAGCCTCTTCCGCGTGGATTAATTGAAAGATAACCCCCCGGTCCACCTTGAAAAATTCCCCAAACTGCTGCAGTGAACGCCTGATTACCCCATCGATCTGCTCTGCAGCTATATCGACAAGGCTGCCCGAGATGCCGCTGACCATCTTTTCAAACTGCAGCTGAAATTTAAGTTTTTCTTCCAGCTCCTTGCGCCCGGTAATATCTGTTTTTAGCCCGGTGACAAACCGCTCCCCCTGTTCATTCTGAAAAGGAACAGCATGGCATTCAAAGACATAACGCCCCCCCTGCAGCGTTTGCTCGAATAAGGTGACCTCATTTGTCTCCAGAGCGTGGGCCACACCGCAGGCGGCACACGGCTCCCTACTTTGCTTAAAATATTCGTAGCATTTGCGCTCCCCGGGATCGCCGTAGAAATTTTGCCAGAACTCATCCACGTACAGCAGGTTGTACTCTTTGTCGACAATATCAACTCCGGTTCGGGTTGCTTTAAGCAGATATTCAAAGTAACCGATCGCTTTTCTCAGTTCCTTGTGGCTGAGGTATTGCTCGGTAACATTCAAAAAGGGCATCAGCACACCGACAATCCCACCCTTTCCGGAATATCTGCTCTCCGTGATCTCGTGAAAGATTGTCGAGAAATAACCGGGGGCATCAGCGTAAACAGCGAGCCTAAACCGCCGCCCGGCCGGTTCGCAGCAGTGCTCAAAGCAAACATTTTCATTTCCGGCGGCAACGCGGTCATATGCATCGCTCCAATCAGCAAAAGAGCGTTCTATTCCCGGGCACACTTCAACAATTCCTTTCCCCAAAACCTGCTCTCTCTGAAGACCGGTCATGGTTTCAAAAGCCCGGTTGACCTCCAATATTTTAAAATCAACGACCTCTCCGTTGCCGTCAGTGAGCACCTGGTAATAAGCGTAGGCATCGGCTAGGTTCTTTGTCAGCAGGCGCTGCCTATCTTTTTCTTTCATTAGCGGTTCCCCCGGCCTGGTTCAATCATTATTTTATTTATTCTACAAATATAGACCAAGTCCTCTGACTCCCTCAGACCGGACCTGGTGAGCACACCCGCGCCGCAACAAAATGTTTTTCCCTCAGGGCAAACCGTAGAAATGCAGAAATTAAAAACAAAATTTACCTGATCACATTTTTTATGATAAAGGATTTCTGTAAAACTTTGTCGAATTAATTTACTTAAAATCGCCCCTCTTGGGAATTGAAGTTTAGTTGTGGGTTTTTTTATACCCTTTTTCCTTTATCAGGGATGCAGGACGTGATTTCAGTGAAAGGACAAGAACACGATGGCCTTCTCCCGAACAGTTTGGCTTATGCTGAATTCGAACTCATTTGTGACGATGCGGGCAACCCTGTTGATCTGATCTTCCGCGAAGTTAATTCCTCTTTTGAAACAATAACGGCACTAAAAAGGACAGAGATTATCGGTCAAAAAGCAGCTCCATATTTATCGTCCATCGATCTCAACCAGGCTGATTTGCTGGAGAGCCTGGCCCGAACCGCCCCCTCCGGCGACGCCGTCCGCATACGTAATTACTCCCCCAGCCTTGACCGCCACTATGAAATTTCCGCTTACGAAAGAAACAGCCGCCGCATCATCGTTACTTTTTATAATTGTCCCGCACAGAGGGAAAAAGAAGGACAAACCATCAGTTTGCTGTCCGGTGAAAGAGAGCGCCTTGCCACCATTCTCTCCAATACTCCGGCGATCATCTATGCCTACAAAATAATAGACGGAGTCAAGGTGATCGGCTACATCAACGATAATGTAATGGCTATATTGGGGTTTAAGCCGCAGGAAATTATTGATAATCCCGCACTGTGGATGAGCCGGGTCCATCCCGATGACCGGGAGATCGCCGGAACCGCGCCGCAGGATCACAGAGAACTGCTTCACTTTGAATACCGCATTAATTGCAAAATGGGCCTCTGTCGCTGGCTGCACGAAAAGCACAACGTGATCACCGATCGCGAAGGTAAAACCGAGATCATTGCAGTAGCCTGGGATATTACCGAACGAAAACAGGCCGAAAGGCTGATCCAGGCGCGGGCAGATCTTCTATCGTTTTCCTACAGCCACCGGGTGGAGGCTGTCCTGCAAAAAACGCTCGATGAACTCAGCGATTTGATCAGCAGCCCCCTCTGCTTTTATTTATTTGTCAGTGCCGATGAGAAAACACTGACCTTGGAAAGCTGCTCTTCGACTGTCCGCCAGGAGCCCGGGACAACAAAAAAAGAAAAGTGGTACAGCACAGCCGAAGCAGGCCCCTGGGCCGACTGCGTGCGCAAACGCCGCCCGGTGTTCCATAATCGCCACACCTCTTTCCGCGGCCGCAAGGGGCTCCCCGGCACATGCACCCCGGCTGCCCGGGTTCTCGGGGTGCCGGTCATTCGACAGAATCGGGTGGTAGCAGCGCTGGTCGTGAAAAACAAGCCCGTCGATTACACCGAACAGGATGTTCAGTATGTCTCTTATTTCGCCGATTTGGCCTGGACGATAGTTGAGCACAAGCAGTCGGAAGAGAAGATCCGCTATATCAGTTTTCACGATAACCTCACCGGGCTTTACAACCGGGCTTTCATGGAAGAAGAGATGGACCGGCTTGACTCTGAAAGACAACTGCCCATCGGCTTGATCATGGCCGATCTCAACGGTCTTAAATTGGTTAACGACACTTATGGACACAGCGTCGGCGACCAGATGTTAAAGACCGTTGCCAGTATTCTGAAAAGCTCCTGCCGTAAGGAAGACGTGATCGCCCGCTGGGGCGGGGATGAGTTTATCATCCTCTTGCCAAAAACGAATAGCGATCTGGTCGAAGTGATCTGCAAACGAATCAGAATGAAGTGCCGCGCAGCTAATATCGAAGGTGTGCCGGTATCCCTGGCCCTAGGCTACGCGGTCAAGGATGAAGCGGCAACCACTTTCAGCGATACGATTAAAGAAGCGGAAGGTTACATGTACAAACGAAAACTTGCCGACAGCAAGAGCACCAAGAGCGCCGTCTTAAATGCTCTTCTAAAAACTTTAGGCGCTAAAAGTTATGAAACGGAAGAGCATTCCTGCCGCATGCAGGTGATGGCCCTTGAATTTGGAGAAAAATTGGGGCTTCCCGATTCAGAGCTGGATCGGCTGAGCCTTTTGATCACCCTGCACGATATCGGGAAGATCAGTATCTCTGAAGAGATTTTAACCAAAAAAGGACCTCTAACCATAGAGGAATGGAAAATCATCAAGAAACATCCGGAGACAGGTTTCCGCATTACCCGTTCCACGGAAGAATTTGCCCACATCGCCGAAGACATTTTAGCCCATCACGAACGCTGGGACGGCACCGGTTATCCGCGGGGGCTAAAGGGAGAACAGATCCCTTTCTTGGCCAGGATTACCGCTATCGTCGATGCCTTCGAGGTGATGACCCGCGGCAGGCCGTACAAAAGAAAACTCTCGGAAAAGGAAGCGGTTGAAGAGATCACCCGCTGTTCCGGCACACAGTTTGATCCCCACCTGGCGAAACTGTTTATCGAGAACCTCCCCTAAACAGTGGGCCTGCCGCCGGCAAAGCCGCCACCGCCGCTTTTACGCGTCCATCAGGGTCATATAGATGGTATTCCCCTCTTTAAACCCTTTGACCAGCTCGCAATGACGCAAAACGGAAAAATGTTTCTCCAGATCCTTCTGCTCCAACTGAAGTTCCCCGGCGATCTGCTCCCGGGTGGCCCGGCCATGTTCCTGCAGATATTCGTAGATCTTTTTTTGGACCGGCAAGAGCCCTTCGGCCCCCTTTTGGCCTGATTTTTCCCGGGTCACCCTGGCCGCACGAACCGCCAGAGGGTCACAGGTTTTAAGTACAGTGGCAGCTTCGATATAGCAGTCCTCACAATATTTTTTTCCGCCGTGCTCAAATAGTTCTTCTCCGGATATGGTCGCACCGCATTTTTCACATTGCATGATGAAACCTCCGTTTCCAGAATTAATAATATAAACCCTTCGCCCTGACGGTTCACCCGCTCCAACCACTTCAATTGTACAAAAACAAACTTCCCCCTGTCAAATGGTTAAAGCAAACCGCCGGGACGGTCCTATATTTTCAAGACACCCCTGCGGCCATATTTGCGGCCCGGGGTGAGGGGAAAAACGGAAATTTTGGCTCAACCCCACCAGAGAACAGCGCAGAGCCCTTCTCCATTACAGGGAACAGACCCCCCCCGGACTAGATGCTTTCCAGAAGGGAGAAAAATTCTTCAACAATATCCGCACCTTTCTCTTGATCCGGCGGTTTGGGCGGAGCCATCAGCTCTTCTTCATCGTCTATTTCCGCTTCACCGTATACCTTCCAGACCGCATACAGGGAGCGGTAATCGCCATCCATCAGCTGCTCGCGGATTTTGACCAGCAGCCGGAGCAGTCGGTCCCCACCTGCTCCGGCAGGATCCCCCTCATCTTCCCCGTCAACCATCTCCTCATAATAGTCACCGTCATTGTTGAATAAGGCCAGGGATGATAGCCGACAGTGGACCGCCACAATGGTACGCTTATCCCCTGCGAAAACCCGCGTGCCCAGTTCATTTATATCAGAAAACTCGTACCTCTCCAGCATCTTCCCCTCTTCCATGGTGGTCGGAAAAGCCATCACCAGCATCCACCAATCGTAACTTTCCGAGTACATCACGTCGTAGTAGCCCTTTAACAGTGGCAACCAGCCGCCGGGAATGTCATACCCATCGACACCATAGACAAAGTTCACCCGCCTGGGGCCGGGAGAACACCGGCTTGAAAGCGAACTGACCGCCTCTCTTTGCGCTGCGTTCAGCGGCCGATCCACAGCCAAGAATTCATACGAGGTGGAACTGTGGTCAGCAGTAAAGCCCCGGGAAACACTGATAATCTTCATCTCCACCATCTCCTCTCTTCCCCCCCATCTAAAAGCCAGCGGGGATAGTCTCCGCGGTATTCACGAGCCTGCTCCTCTTCCAGCCAGGCAGCAACCTCTTCATCGGAGACGAAAGGCAGACCGCCTGAAGTATAGCCGGTCACATCCTGAATCGCCTGAATGAGGTTATATTCGTGTTTTGCGTAAAGATCATTCTTTTGATTTCCTTTGGCTCCAGAATCCAGCTTCTCCAAAAAGGAGCTGTTCAGTTCCTTTACCGCCGTCTTTAAGCCGACCCCGTAGCGTTCCATATATTCCTTCACCCTGATGGAACCTGCCGATTTCATATGTTTGACCAGATCTAACTTTCGGCCTTGCTTACCAAGCAGGTTAAGGGAAGGCCAGATCGGTTCGGGACAGAAGGGATCCGCCCCCCGAGCATCGCTGGCAAAAACCCTGCACCCGCCGCAGTGGGCCTGAGCCAGGCAGAGGCCGCATTCACTTTTCTTGAAAGTACCTTTTTCCCGGAAATAGCGGTATCTTTTAAAAACCCTCGATTTACACCAGATCTGCGCCGGTTCTTCCTCAAGGATGTTGCCCGCTTTGAAGCGCGGGGCGTACAGCTGTGAACAAGGCAGCAAATTGCCCTGCGGATCCAGCGCCGCGATACGCTGAGCCGCCGTACAACCATGAATACCCCGTTCTCTGGCTTCAGATGGCTTCAAGTGGCGAAACAGGAAAGCAAACGCACAATCCACCCTGAAGGTAATATGGGGAAAGTCAGAAACTGCTTCCGCAAGAAATAACTCGAAAGCGAGCAAGGTATGCGCTGAAGGATTTTCTTCAATCCACCGCTTCCAGCTTGGCGGCGGCTTATAGCGTAACAGCGTGATGCGATCAAAACCGCAATCTTCCAGCCGCTCCAGGATAACCCCAAAATTGGCCAGCGTAGTCTTGCTCACCTTCAGATTGGCACCGGTTTTTAACCCGGCACCAGTCACCGTCTGCACTCCGCAGCGCAATCGGCTCATTTCCTTTTCCGGTTCCTCCACCAGCCGGTGTTCGTCGACGCTCAGCTGCAGCATTTTCACCGACGGCGCGATTTGTTCCACCGCTTCGGCCTGGAGCTCCGCAACACCCGTTGTTATATGCACAACCATGCCTGACCGGGCAGCCGCTGCAGTCAGGTCAGGCAAGTCGGGACGCAAAAAAGGTTCGCCGCCGCCGATGGCCAGCTGAAATACACCCCAATCGGCCAGAGCCGCCACAGCCCGGTGCGCTTCCGCAGTATTCATCTCGCCACTGTCGCCATCCCGGTGACGGCGAACGTAGCAATCAGGACAGCGGGAGCGGCAGTTATAGGTCACCGCCCAATGAACCGTTACTGGTGCTTGTAAAATATCCTGAATCGGCTGCCGCAGCTCTTCCGGGCCGGCAAAATAGCCCCCCAAGGGAATATCATCCGCAGAACAGCACAGAGCGCTGCAGCGTTCCAACAAGCCCAGCTGTACCAGTCTGCCGATCACCTTCTGTGCTTCCACAGGACAGCTCTTCTTGGCCCCAAGCGGTGGCAGGTTTTTCAGCAGATCTTCTTCGCGCATCCCTCCGTTTTTAACCACAGCGACAAGCATCTGAAAAGCCGCCTTATCGAGATCTGCTGAAAGACCGGTTTCCGTATTGAAGGCAATGCCGCCAAAATATTCTTGCCGCAGTCTAAGACCGCTCGCCGCTTTAATCTGGATCGCTCTTCCCCTCCCCTGTAGGCTGAACCAAACCCTTTCCCCTTGTCGTCTCTAATCATATCACGGGGGCAGTCCCGCTGATTATTTTTTATGCCATAAATATCATGCACCGCGGAAACGGATCTCGCGTTTCATTTTCGTCAATCAGATCCCGCGGGCGGGACAAAGGGGACGTACCTTCTTGTCCCATCGGGTTCCGCCCCGGAATAACAAAGGTGTTCGCAGATCAGATCCTCCGCTACGCTCAGGAGGACGGCGACGGCTGGATCTTGTTTTCCGTGAGTGAGTCAAAGTCACCGTCCCTGTGACTCACAGATTCTTCGCTGCGCCCGGAATGACAGAAATACCCAAATATGCTGCAGGGACAGATCTCACGGTTCGTCGGCCACAGCCCTCCTTCCGCTTGATGCAGGGATTTAGCGGTGCCTTGCCGAAAAGATTTTTAGCGCTGCTGAGCCGGTTTGAGGCGGCTTTAGCCGCACTGCAAGCAAAGGAGAGATCTTATGTTCTGGGAATTGTTAATCGCGCTGGTCCTCGGTCTGTTCCTGTCCTGGCTATTTCTGCGCAAGCGCGAACGGGAGGCTTATGAAAGCGGGCGCGCTCTGGCACAGGCTAAAGATGAACAGCTCGACGAGCTGCGCAGTGCCGCGGCCAAACTGGAGCGGGGGCTGGAGGAAAAAGATAACGCGCTGAAAGAGGAGCTGGCCGGCCGCGCCGCCGCCGAGAAAGAGAGCTCGCGGATACCGGAGCTGGAGAGCCTGGTGGAAACACTTCAAAGAAAAGAGCTCTCCTACCAGACCCGGCTGGCGGAGTTGGAGACAACCCTCGCCGAGGAACGCAAACTGAACCGTGAAAAATTAGCTTTGCTGAACGAAGCCCAGCAGAAACTCTCCGACGCCTTTAAGGCCCTCTCTGCAGACGCCCTCAAGAGCAACAATCAATCCTTTCTTGAGCTGGCCCGGGCCACCCTGGAGAGCTATCAGCAGGGCGCCAAAGGCGACCTGGAAAAACGGCAGCAGGCCATCGATGAACTGGTCAAGCCGCTGCAGAAATCTCTGGAAAATATTGATCTCAAAATAGTGGAACTGGACAAAGCCCGCCAGTCCGCTTACACCGGGCTGGAAGAGCAGATCAAACAGCTGGCCACCACCGGGAGCCGGCTGCAGCAGGAGACAAACCGGCTTGTCACCGCCCTGCGCAAACCTACTGTTCGCGGCCGCTGGGGGGAAATCCAGCTCAAACGTGTCGTCGAGGTTGCCGGAATGCTGCCTTACTGTGATTTTTATGAACAGGTTTCTGTGGACACCGAAGACGGCCGGTTGAGGCCGGATATGATCATCAACCTGCCTGGCGGCAAACAGATCGTTGTCGATTCCAAAACCCCGCTGCAAGCCTATCTGGAATCCCTGGAGTGTGAGGATGAGGCTGACCGCCGGAGCAAACTCAAGGAACACGCCCGGCAGGCCCGCACCCACCTGGTCAAGCTGGCCTCAAAATCATACTGGAACCAGTTTGAGGCCACCCCGGAATTTGTGGTCATGTTCCTGCCGGGGGAAACCTTTTTCAGCAGCGCCCTGGAGCAAGATCCCGGACTTATAGAGTTCGGGGCTGACCAGCGGGTGATCATGGCCACACCGACGACGCTCATCGCTTTGTTGAAGGCGGTGGCGTACGGCTGGCGGCAGGAGCAGATCGCCGAGAACGCTCAGGAGATCAGCGAACTGGGCAAGACCCTTTACGAGCGCATCCGCATTCTGGCCGAACATTTCAAGGATATCCGGAAACATCTCGGCCGGACAGTCGATTCCTATAACCGGGCCGTGGGCTCTCTGGAGAGCCGCGTCCTCGTTTCAGCAAGAAAATTCAAGGAGCTCGGTGCTGCCGGCGGAGACGATATCGCCATTTTGGAGACAGTGGACAAAACAGCCAGACCGTTGCAAACAACTGCAGCCCCCGTCATCCAGATGGTCAAGGAAAACCCTGACGACCCCGCCGAATAAGCTGTTGTAAGCGGAAAAGAAAGCCGCCCGGAGAAGAACAGCAGAGGGGAGCGCCCTTAAAGGGGCTCCCCCGTTTTGCCGCCCGGGAAAATCATCGCTGCCCACTAGTTTGTTTTGCGGGTCTCCACTTCAAAGGATAAGATCGTTCCGCTGTATGCGTCGATCTCGTATTCATATTCTTTGTTCCCCGAGTAAAATTCGACCTCGTAGATCCGCCGTCCGTCCTCATAATCAAGCTCCACTTCCAACCGCGTCACTGCAGATCTGGCCAGCCGCGCATGCTTCAGCGCAGCCGCCACCGCCGCGTCTCCGCCAATAAGGGTGCCCCCTTCCACTGGGGCCGCCTTTTTGACTTCATATTCATAAGCGAGCACTTCGCCGGTGTATGCATCGATCTCGTAATCGTATTCCGCACCGCCGGAATAGAACTCCACCTCATAGATCTTCCGGCCTTTCTCATAGTCAAGCTCCACCTCCACCCGGGAGACCTGCGACGCCGCCAGCCCCGCATGTTTCAGCGCAGCCGCCTTGGCGGCATCCTTCCCGATGACGCTGCTTCCCGAAGGGGCTTTCGCTGCTGGGGAACTGCCGCCGGTGGCGCTGCCGCTTGCAGAGCTGCCGCCGGTAGAGCCTTTCCCTGTGGCTACAACCTCTTTTTTTATCTCATACTCAGAAGAGAGCACTGCTCCGGTAAAGGCGTCGATCTCATATTCATACTCCCTGTCGCCCGAGCGAAACTCCACCTCATAGATCTTCCTGCCGTTTTCATGATCGAGCTCCACCTCCATCCGGGAGACCTGCGACGCCGCCAGCCCCGCATGTTTCAGCACAGCCGCCCCGGCGGCATCTATTCCGATCACCTGGGCCGCTTTCTTAGTCCCGGCCGGTGTAGAACCCCCGTCAGCAGCTGTCTCGGGGGGAAGAGCACCGCCCTCGGCGCCGCCGCTGGCGCATCCGCTAAGCACAGCCAAGCAAAAGAGTGCCAACAAGCTCATCACCATAATCGCTTTCTTTTTCATGATTTTATTCTCCTTTCGATTACCTTTGCCCTCATCTTAGCAGCCAAAGATTAGAACAAAATTAGAAAGGACATAAAAAAAGCACTTTTCCAGGTTGTGCCCCGGAAAAGCATCGCAGCGGTGCGCATGCTCAATTATTGAAAATTACAGTAAAGACACTGCCCCACCGGGGTTCGCTTTTCACCTCCACCCGGCCGCCGTGAAGCTCGACAATCTGCTTCACCATGGCCAGCCCCAGACCCAGCCCCGCTCCCTTTGTCCGACTGCGGGACTGATCGACCCGGTAAAAACGGCTCCAGATCCTGGAAAGCTCCTCCTCCGCCATGCCGATACCATCGTCGGCCACGGTCAGACGGATCTCGCCGCCTGACTCTTTCAGAGACACCCTGATCCGGCCCTGCTCCCGGCCGTAACGGTACGCATTTCTGATCAGGTTTTCCAGCATGCGGACGAGCAGGGGCCCGTCGGCTTTTAGCACTATCTCCGGCTGAATCTCCTCCGTCAGCGTGATTTCCTTCTCGCCGCTCTCCTTTTGCTCACGGCAGACCGAGAGCACCAGGGCGCTCAAATCTATTTCCTCAAATGAATACGCTTCCGTCCGCTGCTCCAGCCGGGTAAAGCTGAGCAGGGACTCGATGAGGTGCGACATCCGGTAACCCTGCTTCTGGATCGCCCCGATGAGCTCATAGAGCTCCTCCTTTTCGGAGACATCCTCCAGGGCATATTCACACTGGGCCAGAATCACACTCACCGGTGTCCTCAACTCGTGGGAGGCATCGGAGGTGAAGCGCCTTTGCACTTCAAAGTTTTCCTCCAACCGGTCAAACATGCGGTTGAAAATTTCCGCCAGCCGGTTCAGCTCATCACCGCTGCCGTCGACGGCGATCCGCGTGGACAGATCACCGCTTTCCCTGATCTCCTCCGCTGTTTTGCCGATCTCCTTGATCGGCTGCAGGGAGCGCCCGGCAATGAGATACCCGCCGACAGCGGCCAGAACAATCAGCAGAGGCACGGCGATGAGGACGGCGCGGTAGACTGCCGCAGTATCGACTGCGCTGCCTTTCTCCGGAACAACACCCCGAACCCAGACATGCTTGTTTTTTGTCACCGCAACCAGCCGGTCGTAGAGCAGGTACGGCTCCAGCCCCACTTTGACCGAACGGACCACTCCATCCTGAAAGGGCTCTCTCTCCAGCGCCCCGGCGGGAGAGTAGCCGCTCACCTTGGCCCCGTCCTGATCAAAGATCAGACAGTGAATCCCATTTTTAAAGGAGACAAAGTCATCGTCGATCTCCAGCTCACCGTCGTCGTACTCGACCTCCTTTATGTTTTTATCGACGAGGGCGGTCAGTCTGCCCTTCAGCTCATGCGCTGCTGTGGAGCTGCTATAAAAGGCGATAAAGGCAAAGACCACCGCCGAAAGGATAATCATGAAGGTGGTGAACCATAGAGTTATTTTCAGCTTGATGGTCAGTTTACTTATTCCTCGGCCTTCAGACGATAACCGATCCCGCGAACGGTGTGAATCAGCTTGCGGGGATGGCCCTCGTCGATTTTTTTACGCAGATAAGCAATATAGACATCAACCACGTTGCTACCGCCCTCATAATCGTAGCTCCAGACGTTATCTTCAATTTTCCGGCGGGAGAGGATCTTGTTTTTATGGCGCAGCAGGTACTCCAGAAGGGCATACTCTTTTGCCGTCAGGGTGATCTCCCGCCCGGCCCGCTTGACGATATGCGTCGCCGCATCGAGCGTCAGATCGTCGATGGAATAAAGATTGGTGGGGCTGCCCAGCGCTGTCCGTGTGGCGGCGCGGATCCGGGCGATGAGCTCATCAAAGGAAAACGGCTTCACCATATAATCGTTTGCTCCCATGTCGAGACCGGTGACCTTGTCGGCGATGGTATCCCGGGCTGTCAGGAAGATAACGGGCGTCAGATTACCTTTCTCCCGCAGTTTCCGAACCGCTTCAAGACCGTCGAGCTCCGGCATCATGATATCCACAATGGCGGCATCATACGGCACCGCTTCAAGGTAATCAAGCGCCTCCCTGCCGTTAAAACAGCTGTCGACAGCATACCCTTCCGCTTTTAACTTTTTCACAATGACTTCGTTCAGGGCCGGATCATCTTCGGCAACAAGTATCCGCACAGGCACTCCCTCCTCCCGCATATTATAGCAAACATAGTATTAAAGAAGCATTAGAGCGCTTCGCTAATTTTGGCGGCGTCACCGGCAAATCGGTTTTCACGATGATCAATAAAAATAGCTGAGCTGTCTCCGGGGGGTCACTTTTACGGATTGCTCCTGACATCCTGGAGCAAAGGTGAAGAAAATGATGCGAAAAGCTGCCCATCCGGGCGAATCGACAGCTGTTCAGTGCCGGCTGTAAGGGACACGGTAATTATGAATTGTTATTCTTGAAACCGCAAAGTGGAACACCACACCCTAGGGGCTATCCCTGAAGATAACAACGCCATCGATGAGCTCCCCCAAAGCGCGGCCCTGGTGGATAAGAAGATCCAGGTTGACGATGATTTCACAAACCGCCAGCAGTATATCGAACCCCTCGATCTCCTTAAAGTAGGCCAGAGCCAGCTCGTAAGCATTTTTAGGACCGGCAGTCTTAAGCAAGATGGAGATCTCCTCCAGGCGCTGCTCATAGAAAAGAATGCGGGCGGCGATCAGTGCATCAGGGTTGCAGATCCATAAACCGTGCCCGGGATACACCAACCTGAGTTTAAGATTTAAAAGCCGGCGCAAACTGTCAAGCATCTGCTCCAGGCTCAGGCTGTAGCGCCCGCCATCTGAAGAAGTGGTAAACTCAACCACGGGAATGGTAGTAATATGAGGCAGAATTAAATCACCTGACAAAAGCACTCCTTCTTCCGGCCAGTAAAGAGCTGTATGACCGCTGCTGTGCCCGGGCAAATGAAGCAGTTCAAGAGAAAAGCGATCAAACTCCAGGGTGCTGCCACCGGCGAATGTTGTAATATTTTCCAAGGGTTCGCTGTAATATCCCATCATCAGCTCTATCTGAGTGATCGCGCTGATTGTTTTTTTAGGAATGCCGGACTGCTCCAGAAGATTCCCGTTCCCTTCTACGAGCCGGTACGGGGCAGTGACCTTGGGCAGATCATTTTCATGGATCAAAACATGGGCACCGGTGCGCCGCTGCAGTTCTTTGGCCGCGCCAAAATGATCAACATGGCCGTGGGTAATAATAATTCTTTCAATGGACTGCAAGTCAAAGCCATGATATTTTAAATTCTTTTCCAGAGCCTCCAGGGAACAACTGCTTTTTAAACCCGTGTCCACAAGGGTCAGCGGATCTTCCTTGATCAGATAGACATTAACCGAACTTGGTGATGGTAATGGTAGCGGCAAGGCGATAGGAATAATCGGTAAACTTTTGGCCATCGCGATCTCCTTGTTCCGGCAACGAAAAGGCACCGTGTTAAATAAAGGTCAGGTCCCGGCAAAAGATATCTGTTTTGTATATAGAATCGTTTATCTTCAGATTTCTAGTGCCAAGACCCAACCAATTATTACTCGTAGAGTTTTTCGAAAACCTGGCTCTTGTAGGTGGAACGCTCGAGCTCGCCCGGCTCAACCCAAATAATTTCCGGGGTGAATTTGGCCTTTGCGTGAAAGGCGTCTTTTAGTTCGCCTTCCAGCTGTTTTATATGCGCCTCGGGGATGTCCTCACCTTTCTCAATTTTAACTTTGAGCGGGGGCACCACCCGTGGCGGCTTTTCACTTAAAACAATGCGGAATTCACCGGTAACCCGGGGGACAAAGGCATTGATCACCCCTTCCACCTGGGTGGGATATACAATAACCCCTTTCACTTTTAGCATGTCGTCGGTGCGACCGATGATCTTGTAGCGAAATCCGGTCCGGCCGCAAGGGCAGGGTTCAAGGAATACCTGGTGCACATCGCTTAGCGAGGTGCGCATATAGACAAGACCGTCTGCTTCAAGGGAAGTAAACAGAGCCTCGCCGGTAGCACCGTCTTCCAGGGGGATCGGCTCTTTGGTTTCGGGGTCGACCAGTTCATAGTACGATAAATCATCAGCCAGCCAGTGCATCCCCTGGTATTCATCGTGATCGCAGGAAAAACCAAAACCGCCCCCGGCGTCGTAGATGCGGCAGCCGTAGGCATCCTCAAGTTTCTTTCTCACCTCGGGGATGCCGGCGCCGGGCTCGCCACCACACATCAGCATGCGAAAACCCAAATCTTTCACTGGTTTTCCCGCCACTTCCGGGGCTTTTTCGATCAAATATTCGGCCAGAGACGGGGTGCCGGCATAGATCGTCCCCTGAAACATCTGCTGCATCATCAGGATACGCTCAGTACCTGCCGCGGCACCGACAGGAATAACCATGGCATCGATCCGCCGCATGCCCAACATAGTGGGGATGCCGGCAATAAACATGGATAGAGCAAAACAGAAGAGAACACGATCGGTTGAGCGCATCCCTGCCCGCCAGGCGCCGCGGATCATTGCTTCGCCCCAGATGTACTCGGCGTCGCGCATGGTCATGGGGTAGGGCGTGGGAACGCCCGTAGTCCCCGTGGTGGTAGCCATGATATGCAGATCATCAGGACTGATCGGCATGATCTGATCGAGCACAGCCAAAACATCGCCGCCGTGTTCAAGGAAAAGCATGCGCATTTGCTCCTTGTCAAAAGGCGGTACCGCCTGGGAAAACTCTTCAAAGCTGCTCAGTTTTTCCGGATCAAATCCGGCATCGTCAAAGACCTTTTTGTAAAATGGAGCATTTGCGTAGAGCCGTCGCAGCATCATTTTGAGCTTGACAAACTGTATTTGCCGCATTTCGGGGGTGTTTAGTTTTGTCTCAATCTCCATATTCCAATAAGGCCGATCTTGATTTGACAATTCGCTCCCTCCTTTTCAGTTGTTCGGAAAGGGCTACACCTTTTCAAAAATATGCAAACACATCGCTGCTTCGCCCAGGCCGATAAACCCTCCACCATTCAAGGCTAAACCAATGCGCGCATCCTGCACCTGGCGCGCCCCGGCGGCCCCCCTCAGCTGGGTAACCAGCTCACAGATTTGGGCGATACCCGATGCCCCGATGGGATGACCGCGGCACTCCAAACCGCCGCTGGTGTTGATCGGTATTTTTCCGCCCAATTTTGTGGCCCCGCTTTCAGCCAGCGGGCCGCCCTCGCCTTCCGGACAGAAGCCCAGCTCCTCACACTGCTTCAACTCACCGAATGCGGTGGCATCATGGAGTTCAGCTACGCTGATCTCTTCCGGGCCCAAGCCTGACACTTCATATCCCTGCCTGGCAAGACGGTAAGAGATGGGGTCTAGATTGCTTTCATCCCGCGCCCCCGAGGCCAACAGGGAAGCCCGAATCTTCACCGGCCGAGCCTGGGGATAGCGCTTAAGGGCTCGCTCAGAACAGATCAGAGCGGCAGCGGCGCCGTCTCCAATGGGGGCGCACATAGAGCGGGTCAGGGGATAGGCTATCAGGATATCTTCGAGGACTTCATCTACGGTCATATCATTCTGATACTGAGCCAGGGAATTCAAAGAGCCGTGATGGTGGTTCTTGGCTGCAATAGTCGCCAGCTGTCTCTGAGTGGTACCGTAGCAATCCATATGCAGGCGTGCCCCCATCGCATATACATCCATGAAGGCTGAGCGGCCCCCTTCTTTCTGTTTAACTCCCGGAGCCATTTCTTTGGCCTTCCGGGCAGCCTCGGCTTTCATCATCTCCAGCAGCGGCGTAAATAGCTCCACATCTGTGCCGGAGATAAAGCCGCGAAACATCTTCTCTTTATCCTCGGGGAACCAGACCTTCTCTGCGCCCACCGCCAGGACGACATCGTAGAGCCCCGCCTTGATCGCCGTCCAGGCCTGGTGCACCGCAGTCGATCCCCCGGCGCAGGCGTTTTCCACATTGACAATGGGAAGCCCCTCTATTCCCAGGGGTGCCAGCGCTACCTGCCCGCGTATACAGTGTTGCTCCGATGAAGATCCCCAACCCGAATTGCTAAACCATGCTGCTTCGATCTCCTTAACGTCTATCGGAACTTCCTGGAGCAAGCTGGCGACAGCTTCAGCGGTTAACTGCTTCATCGACTTGTCGGGATATTTGGCAAAACGGATCATCCCGGTGCCAAGGATATAAACATGCTCGCTCATGGGGCCTCCTCCGGTACGATAAATTTACCTTTTAGTTCCTCCACCCGGGCCCGCTGGGTTGGAATAAATTCCATCAGCCGGGCAATCAAGGTGTTGCTTTTTTCATTTACTTCCGGGTCCTCGAATACTTTCACATAATCCTGCTGATCCCGTTCCCACCACTTGTCGTAGCTTTTGATCGGCGGGTGCGGACTGCCGGTAAAGGATTGTAACATTACCGGGAAAAGACGCCGCAGCAGGGGGAACCAGAAAGTTTCATGAAATTCACGATCCCACCTCTCCGTAAAAGCAGGCCGGTTATAGTACCACAGCTCTTTCACCGGACCAAGGGAAAGGCCCAACGTTACGGAACAACCCTCCAGATAGCCGAGGAGCTGTGAAACCAGGCCGATTGAAGTATGGATGCGGTTTTCCACTTTGTATTTGGCCGCAGCAGCACAAGCCCAGTCGCAAACCAGACCATAATTGAGTATATTCAGCATACAGTTGGGCCCGAAAGAGGCCCTCCCCATACCATAATTGGCCCGGCTGTACTTGTTGAATTCAGCACAGGAAGGAAATCCGCAAGCGCCGCAATCCCAGCCGGAGTGGCTTTGGGACAGATCGGCGCCGATCAGAAGCACCACCGGAAGCGTGTCTTCCTCCAGCGCCTTGCGATAAGTGATGCCATCCATCCACGGCACCAGTTCATCATCGCCCAGAAATTCCAGAGTCTCGATAATTGGCTCCAGCACCTCACCGCCGACGATCGCTGTCTTGATCTCTATGGGAGCATCGATCTGGGGAGCATGATAGACGGCATGAAGGCAGTGTTTGGCCACATCCACCAAAGCCTCTGTAGCTATTTTTTTGGTACCAATATCGTCAATAAACATCTTACTCCTCCTCCCCATCGCTTCGCGGCAGACGCCGCAAACGATAATCCGCTCCGGCCTGACGGGGAATAACGTAACCCTTGCGCACCGCATCCACCAACTTGCCCATGTTGATCACATGATAATCGTAATGGATATCTATATAAGGATTCTTGGAGGTGGTGGAAATGGGCAACCCGACCACTATTTCAGACTTGACGCAGTAACCCAATTTTTGACCGGCGATACCCATGGTCAGAAAAGGCCGGCAGTCCACCAGAAGGGTTTTAGCCATCCACAGGGCTGAGCCGATGGCAAAACCCAGATCCTGGACCCGGATTCCGCACAGAGGCCCGTCAATGGCGGCGCTGTTGAGACTGCGGTCAGTGATATCGATCTGCCCGGCCGCCACCCGGCGTCGCGAATAAACATAGCCGCAGTCCATCTGGCCGCCGCAAAGGCCACAGCCGTTGTCGAAAGGGGTTTCTTTAGCCCGGTAGTTTCCGATGAAGAGGATACAGTCAGATTCACGCACCATTACCGCTTCATATTTCCACTGATCTTGTTTGCGCTTGTTGTTCAGCGAATAAGCCAGCTCCTCCATCTTGCGGGCGATCTGCTCCAGCTCGCTTTGACCGTAGACAATTTCCCCCTCAACATTATCCACGCCGCCGGTCGTCGGCGCAGTCTGGGCAGCGTTGAACATCAGCTTGGCTGCGATCAGGGTATTATCTTTGCTGGCCTGGTTTGCCGGTGCATAGGGAGGCCACTCATTTACATAGATACGCGGCATCTATTTTGCCCCCTTATTTCAACGGGATGGATTTGTAAACGGCCATAAGCGCATTTACCGCAGCCATCCGCTTCATGATATATTGCATGTCACCGGTCAGCTTCATTTTACCGCTCATGATCAGCTGGATCGGGGATTGCCTTCCTGAGCAGAGCTCTTTCCAGCTTTCATAAGATCCGACCAGAGCAAAAGGAGCATCCTTGTACTTTTCCGGTGAAATGGGATCCATCTCTCTTAAGACCCCGCGGTGAGGCTCAAAACTGGCGTAGATCGTCGCCCCTTTGAAGTCTTCCAGGGTCAGCCCCCCGATCTTCTTGATGATCTCGTCCATGTTTACACTTGCCGGATCATCCTCCAAGTTGTATCCAGCCTTGTTCAGCAGTTTTTCCAAACCCGTTCCCTTGTACTGCAGCCTCTCTTCATCGCTGAGCATGCCGAGCATACCCACCATCGCTCTGGCGCCATCCGGCGTAGCATAATCTTGTACCGCCAGCTCATCTTCGACATGGATCAGACAGCGCATGGTTCCCTCCCAATCAGCGCTGGCCGCCTTGAGATCCTCACTCTCATTGAGCCGCTTCTTGGCCAATTCAAACCATTCTCTAGAACCGAGCAAATAGGCGCTTTCAGTCATTTTATTCCCTCCATTTTTGGGCCCATGTTCTCCACGGGCATTTAAATTTGGCCTCTAATCCCAGGTATAGGTCCCCTCAAGCAAAGCTTCATCTATGGACGCCAAACCAAGAATTTCCACAGTACCGTCCTCGATCATGACGCAGCGGGCATCGCGGAACAATCTTTCCACCAGTGTCTCTTTCATGATTCCGCTGCCCCCGAACAGCTGCAGCGCCTCGCTGGCAATTTCAAAAGCCCTCTGCTTGGCATAGGCCTGAGCCATCAGCGCATGCGGTGTGGATTGGAGAAAGGTGCGCTTGACGAAGATCTCATCGTAGACATTTTTGGTGACCGCCCGAGTGAAGTAGCGCGCAGTTTCCAGCTTTTCCGACATCAGGTAAAGTCGGTGCCGGGTCAACTGATGCTCGGCGATCGGGCGGCCGCCCTGGATTCGCTCGTGGGTATAGCGCAGCGCTTCTTCATAAGCAGCACGGGCCAATCCGATCGACATGCCGGCGATGGCACAGCTGGTACAGCTGAGAATCATTCTGATCATATAAGCGGTCATCTCGGGAACAGCAGCGAGCATATAATGGCCGGGTATGCGCACATTTTCAAAAACGATCTCTCCCTGAGGGACATCGCGGGTCCCCAGTTTGTCGATCCCCCTGGCCACGGTCACACCGGGCAGATCCAACGGAACAACCGCCGCCCCCAGATCCATGGGACTTTCATGCGGTGGGACCAGCGGATGAGTCAAGGCCCAGTTGGCACAAGGGGCGGAAGAGGTCCAGTATGATTTCACCCCATTTATAATCCAACCGTCCCCATCTCTATCGGCCCGGCAAAATCCCTTGGTGCCCAAATATTCAGGATCTGATTCAACCATAGCCGTAATGTAGTCGGAACCGCGATCGGGATCCATCACCGACCAGCATCCGCGATAGTTATTGTCACAGTCCTCCATCCAGGGGCGGAGCACTTCATCGATAACCTCCGGCGAACCGACCAGCGACATCACTGCCGAAGGCAGCAGGTCCACTCCCAGAGCCGTCGCCAGCCCCATACTGCCCCAACCCAGCTCCTCGAAAAATATACAGTAGGCCTCCGGTCCGACCAGTTCACCACCGAACTCCTCCGCCACCAGAATACGGTGAAAACCGTTCTGCTTCATCTGTTTCATTACTTTGAAATAAGGGGATCCCGGAGCAGAAACCTCCTCCGGTTTCATCTCGTCCAACTCTTTGGCAACAGGTCTCATCACATCCCGGGCGAACTTGTGCAGCTCGGTCTTTAACATAGACAACTCGGGATTGTCCCGAACCGCCTCATCCAACTCGAAATACATAGTATCCCTCCCTTTCTTAGATGTGTTCCTCCAAACCCCCGGCTAAAACCACTCAGAAAACCGCCGGCCGCGGCGGACCAAATTCATCAACAGCGAGCGGGCCTTTCTACATTAAAGCCCTGCTTCGGGAATATCTGAAACCGTAGCCGCTGCCAGCTTCAAAAAGAATCTACCAACATAACCCAGCGGCAAATAAAACGGAAAAACAATCTAATTCCCAAAATATAAGCAACAACCAAAAAGAGCAGTGTTCCCCAGATCCAGCCGGCATAAGTAATCAGCAAAGCGGCAATAATCGCCAGTCCCAGACTGCCACCAAATACAGCGAGCAGCAGCAGAATACAGGTCAGCAAAGGATTCACCTTCCTGTACCTGTCCGTATCCAGCAGATAACCTGTCTCGTAACCTTCGTACAACCATCGGGTAAGCATGATTAACAGAACCGGAATAAGGATTACACCCATGCCATAGAGAGTTAAGGCAACATCGGAGACAAGCCATGTTTTTATAGCCGCGAATTGCTCACCGAATCCCGTCGGCCAGTTGGCAAAGTTTTCTTTGGTTGCCGAAAAAAATCGTTTAAAGCCATTTTTATCCCAACCGTTAACCAGAATGAAAAACATGAAAAAATATCCCAAAAACGGTTGGAGCCCGGCAGCATAATATTTCCCTGCTTTAACCAACCGGTAAACCGCCCAGAAGCCCAGTACCGCCATAAGCGGCATCGTCATGACAAACAGAGCTACAACCCATGCGGGGATGGTCGCATATGACCCCACATGCATCGTTTCCCAACTGGGAAAGCCCCAGAGAAGATATGCCCCACTGGGAACAAACAAAACGGCAATATAAAGAATGGCTTTTATAAAGTACATGTTTTCAAAGAGATGGTTCCTTTTTTCCTGCCCATCTTTCCGGGATGAAGCCTCATCTTCTTTCTTTTTCAGTTGACGGAAAGCAGCCAATGAAAAACCGGCACCAAAAGCATACGCCCAAAAAACATCTACTTGAACCATGATTCCCCAGCCTCCTTCTTTGAATTGAAAAACATCTTTTTAGGATCCTATCCCCCGGCTACTCGGTGGGATCCGGCCCCAACCACATTGTCAGAGTGCTGAATAGATGCCGCATATACCGAACAAATTTGTAGGTGAACGGGTATACGACTCTAGCCCTGTTTCGTTTTACGGCCCGATAAATCAGTTCAGCAACGCGATCCACCCGGCCTACCGGAATAGAATCAGACCATATGTTTCCATGTACTTCCTTCCGGCACTGAATCTCCAGTGGCGTGGGAATCGGCCCGAGATAAACTGTGGTCACACCGACACCAAAGCGCGCCACCTCACCCCGAAGAATTTCCGAAGCAAACGCCAGGCCGGCTTTGGCTGCGCCGTAATAACAACATCCGGCGATAGTAATCACCCCGGCCATGCTGGAGAGGTTAACGATATGCCCCTTACCCCGTTTGATCATGCCGGGAAGCAGAAGATTGATGATCCGAAACGGACTGATCAGATCGATGTTAAACAACCTCTGTCCTTTCTCCCACCCGGTTGTCGCCATGTTCTGGATAAACATGATCCCGGCGCAATTGATCAAGACATCGACAGGCCCCTGTTCCTGTTCAATTTTATTTATGACCGCCGGTACAGAGTCAGTATCGGAGAGATCAAGCAGGTACGCGGAGCTCGGCACCTGCAAAAGAGCTGCCATTTTATCCAGGCCCTTTTTGTTAATGTCCACCATCGTGATAAACGCATTTTCATCCCGAGCAAAACGATGGCAGAGCTCTTTTCCGATACCGCTGGCTGCTCCGGTAATCATGATGTGCACAGCCGATTCAACCCCTTTCCCCATCAGAGGTCCCCCCAGACTCAAGGTTGCAGACACACTTGGATTTTGCTTAGAGCAGATTTAGCCATGCAAATGGCAAGTCCGTAAATTATTATGTGTTGGAGGTAGGATAGTAGCTTTACGATGAAACCATTAAGTTGGTGGGATTAAGTGTTCATCTGTTCGAGTAAAACCATTTAGAAAGAGTATATTCTGCAGATGTCCAGATATGTCAAAGCCATACGAAATAAAGTTTTTTGAGATCCTTACGGGGCCAACAACCCTTAATGGTTTTGCAATAGATAAAATTTTCTGATAACGGGGTTGACACCTGCTATTGGACCATGCGTCAATTATTAACCCAATGGCTGTTAATTGCAACCCCGACATACAGCCATAAGCTGGTGCTCGGCACGTTAATCTCACTTCTTTCAACCATTTGCTTTATTTTTTACACTATACCTGCTAATAGCTGCTTGATCTAACGGTTTAACAATGCTATTTTAGATCAAGCTAAGCGCTGCTATAGCTAAAGGAGCCACAGAACCATAATGAACAAACTTAAGGAAATCAGAATTGCCAAAAAGATGTCCGGTGTTGATGTCGCCAACGCAATAAATATTACTCCGCAATACTACTACGAATTGGAAAAAGGGAAAAAGAGGCTGAACGAGGATTTGCTGAGGAAACTTGCTGTTTTGTTTGAATGTACTGTTGACTGTATCCTTGGATTAACCCATCCACCCCAACCCAATATCCCTCCACAAGCTGAAAGAGCAGGGGAAACACCTGCCATTTTTATGAACACCCGCGACGGCTATTTGACCGTAGAGGAGATCGAGAATATCATCATACGGGCGGTCGCAAAGGCGTTGAAGGAAAAAAATTAGATCGCGATAGCTTGTCCCCACATAATCAACGACGACCCCATGCTTGCTTTACAAAACAGCAGCACTGTTGGGCTGTTCAATTTGAGAATCTGCAAGATCCTCGAGCAGACGGGCATAACCGCCACCAGTCTTAGCAGTAACGATTTTGGACAACCCAATGATTCATGTCAGGCGGGAAGCTACAGCCGAACTGCCCCTGCTCACTTTTAAAAACATCTCTCCCCCGATCAGCAATCTTCTCCCCGGCAAAGGATTATTTACAGAATATATAGAATAGTATTGTGACACCGGTATTTAGAAAGGAAGTGAGAAACAATGCCGGAGATGGTCACATTTGGAAAAGGAGCGGAGGGGTCACCCCTGGCCGCGGTACTGGCCCAGCTGATTAACCACAACCTGGAAAAGGGGGGGGCCCGGCTCGAGGCTTTCCGTAAACTCAGCTCCCCTGTCTATTTCAAGGTTACCGATGTTGGTGTGGAGATCCTGCTACTCTTTAAAAAAGGAACTCTCACCATTCACTCCGAGAAACCGGTCAAACCGGCGATCTCTTTCATCACCGATTCCGAGACGCTGCTGGAGCTGACCAATATCAATTTAAGAGGATTGAAAATGCTTTCCGACAAGAATAACCGCAACCTGGCCCGCAAGGTGCTGCGCGGCGAGCTGAAGATCAAGGGCCTGCTGCTGCATCCCCTGGAGCTGCTCCGGCTGGCCAAAGTCCTTTCGTAATGATGACCGTTTAGCCTGCTGGCGTCCTTCTGCTGAATTGCTTTGACAAAGCGTGATCAAGCACGCAAAGCACGCCCATGACCGCACACAGCGTCCGACACGCTGAAATTATCATGAATTTCGGCAACAGGAGCAGTTGTTTTGCTGACAGGGAATTATGTCCAAAGAGAAGTTGCGAAAACGATTTTATGGGATGCTCGCATAAATTTCCTGGTTTAGTCGCTCCATACCTGCCATATTGAGCACCAGTGGTAGCATCGGCGACCCTACCACTGACGGTGCCGGGGCGGGGGCGGCTTTGGAGCGGCCTTCCCGCTCAATGGCCGGCAGCTTCGCGGGATAAGTTACCGCTACCCGGCAAAATTGTGATATGGTAAAAATAGCGGGGGTGTTATGCCATTCCACCGATACCGCCGGGGAGTTGTCATCCATATGGAAAAACGCTATCTGTTCGGCCCCGTTCCTTCACGCCGCCTGGGCCTGTCGCTGGGGATCGACCTTGTTCCGCTGAAAACCTGCTCGCTCAACTGCGTCTACTGCGAGTGCGGCCGCACCACCAGGCTGACGGTGGCAAGAAAGGAATATGTGCCTGTCGACAAGGTCCTGGAGGAGCTGGATCGCTTCATTCGGGGCAACCCCCGCCTTGACTACATCACCTTTGCCGGCTCCGGGGAGCCCACCCTGCACCTGCATATCGACAGGGTGATCGCCCATCTCAAGGAGCACTATCCCCAATATCCCCTGGCCCTGCTCACCAACGGGACGCTCTTTTCCTCGGCCCATCTCCGCACCCAAGTCAAGGGACTTGACCTGATCATCCCCTCCCTCGACGCGGCCACGGAGGAGGTCTTTCGCAAGGTGAACCGGCCCCACCCCGCGCTCCATTGCGCAGAGGTCATCTCCGGGCTTATAGATCTGCGCCGCGAGTACCACGGTGAAATATGCCTGGAGATCTTCATCGCCCCCGGCCTTAATGACAGCGCCGCTGAGCTGGCCGCTATAAAGACGACCATTGAAAAGATCAATCCTGACCGCATCCAGCTGGGCACACTGGATCGCCCCGGAGCGGAGAGCTGGGTCAGGGAGGCTTCACCGGAGAGAATGAAAGAAATCACCGCCTTCCTGGGAGGCAGCACCGAGCTCATCAAGGAACCCGATCCCGGTACAAAAGCTTTCCACATCGATGCTGATTTCCGAGAAACCATCCTGCAGACGCTCCGGCGCAGGCCCTGCACGGTGGAGGATCTGTCACGGATCTCCGGTGTTCATCAGGCGGAGGTGCAAAAATATCTGCGCCATCTTCTCTCCAAAGGGCAGATCGAGATGGAGCGAAGGAAAAGAGGCACCTTTGTGAAAATAAAAAACCTGCCTTAGGCAGGTTAGAGAAAGTCCATTTGTCTATCTGTATTTTTTTACCCCGATTTATGCATCATTCAGGGGCATATATATATATTGCCTTCCTTTAGTCCTTGACCAGTTCGCAGTGGCACATCGCCGCGTGCTTTTCCAGCTCTTTCTGATCCAGCTTGAATTCTGCAGCTAACTGATCCCTCGTAGCCTTACCGTGTTTTTTTAGATAGCTGTAAATTTCTCTTTGTACCGGGAGAAGCCCCTCCGTACCCCTTCAGGATGAACCCCCCGTTGTCAACTAAAGTAAACCCGCTTCACCTACGGATTGTCGCGAGTTAATCTGAAAATCAGCATCGTTCTTGAGGCACAGTTTCGCCTTTCCATTTTCCTACTTTATCTTGATAATCGCTTCAACTTCTACGAGGACATCCTTGGGCAGAGCTTTGACGGCAATACAGCTGCGCGCCGGTCTACCGGTAAAATAATCCGCATAGATGGCATTGAACCGGGTGAAATGATCCATATCGGTTAAAAAGCAGGTGGTTTTAACCGTCCGCGTCAGATCAGTGCCCGCCTCTTCAGCGATGGCTTTCAAATTTTCCAGCGCCTGCACGGTCTGCGCCTCAATCCCCTCGGGGACCTCACCGCTCTGCGGATCGACGGGAATTTGTCCGGAAGTAAAGAGCAGCTCTCCGCTGCAGATGCCCTGAGAATACGGTCCGATGGCTGCGGCGGCTTTTTCAGTTTGAATTATTTTGATCATGAGTCTCTCCTCTTGTAGATAAATTTGTCACTTCGCCTGCATTGCACGGAAAATTTGCGTGAGTTGGCCTCTTCCAGGCGCTAGTGTAACCGAGCCGTTTCCACAGAGCGCGGTTGTCGCCGGCGGCGCAGATGGTAAAGTAGAAATCCGCAAATCCCGGTGCGCCAGGCGCGGTCTCTCCGGCGCCGTACACCGCCGGATAGCGCAGCGCACCTGTCAGACAGGGCCCAGTTTCTCCTTCACCGCTTCAACCTTACCGTCGATGGAGCCGATTTTATCGCGGCGATCATCGATGCGGATCGTGGTGCTGACTCGCGCAGCACCGTGCTTGAAAGGAACCTCGTGCAGGCGTCGGGCCAGGGTTAATATCAGGTCCAGGTCGCCCTCGATAATTGTTCCCATGGCGGTGAGCTCGAATTTAAGCCCCCGGCCATGCTCCTGCAGTTCGCGCTGGCAGGCGGCCACGAAAGCACTCAAGCTGGTGCTCCCCGTACCCAGGGGGACAACGGTCAGATCTGCTACAGCCATCCGGATCGCTCCCATCTTCTGTTCTGAACAGCTACTGTTGCGGCGCTCTTGGTTAATCTTTCTGTTTGGACAGCATCTTATCCTGCTCGGGAGATCACCTCGCGGCCTACCCGTCCATCCTGCAGGAAGGCTATGCTCCGCCGCCGCCGGGCGGTTGGCGGCTTCGCCTATGAACGCACCGGTTTTGTTTTGATGATCGGTTGTGATAAGTGCAGCAGCTGTTTGCGCAATTGTTTGGCGGCCCATTTCGCCAAAGCCGGCCGCTCAATTTTGGAATTGTGGCGGGGATCAAGAGGCAAGGACTGTTTGAATAAAAGGTGCTGTATCGCTCTGGTCGGTTCGTATTGGGAGCCCAGGTTGAGAAGCTCTTTGCGGAGCGCCTCCCGTTTGGCCGGACGGATTCCCGGTTTTAGCTCAATACAGACCACCGGCAGCTCACCGCTGCTCCCGGGGATGCCGACGAGGCCGCAGCGCCTCACCTGCGGATGAGTCTCGAAGATCGCTTCACAGACAAGCGGAAACAGGGGCCCCGAGGGGCTTTTCACCCGGTGGCCGACACGCCCGCAGACCCACAGACGGCCCTCTTCGTCGAGATAGCCCGTATCGCCGTAGCGGTGCCAGGGATCCCCTGCCAAATCGGCGATCTTGTTTTTCAGTGTGCTCTCCTCTTCTTTAAAGTAGCGCGGACTGATATGTTCGCTCCGGACCAGAATTTCACCGATCTCGCCCCGTCCGAGCTCTTCAGTCTGCGCCAGCGTCCCCACAGGACCGTCGACTATGGTGACGATCTTCAGCTCCACTCCGGGAAGGGGACGGCCGACGCAGATGCCGGCACCCTGCTTGGTTTTGTCCCAGGTCTCGTTGAGAGTCTCCCGAGCGCACATTTCAGTAGTGGGCATCGCTTCGGTAGCTCCGTAGTTGGCAAAGACCTCGCCATTGTAATCCATCATCTGCAAGAGCAGTTCCTTTGCCGGGGCTTTGATCACGTCGCCGGCGCCGACGATGCGCTTTAGCGTCGGTGTTTTGATCCCCTTCTCTACAGCATGGCGCCCCATATTCTCCAGCAGCACCGGCGAACCGAACATCGATTTGACGCCGCAGTCGTTGATCACTTCAAGGAGCGCGCTGGGATCAACATCCGCCGGCCCCTGGGTAACAAAGTTTATCGGCGGGACCACCATGGTTCCTCCCGCGCTGATGGGGATAAAAAGAAACGCGGGGAAGACGGCGATATCGACGGGAGGCTCCAGATCCTCATGGAACCGCCAGCTGTGGTGGGCCTGGCGGAACAGCCGGCAGAAATTCCGCTGCAGGTACAGTGCCGGTTTGGCCGGTCCGGTGCTCCCGGTGGTATAGAGGATGGCCGCCGGATCGTCGGGGCCGATCTTAGGCGGCGGCGGCTCGGCCGGCGCCTGCCGGCGAAGCGAAGCGACGGTGTGGGCGCCGGGGAAACCCGGTTTTCCGGTGACCAGCAGCTTGCGCAGCGTGCGCGGCCCCCAGCCGAAGACAAGGCGGCCCAGATGAGCGATGGGGATGCCGAAGAAGGCCTCAATGCCAACCCGGCCGAGCCGCTCCGTTATATTGAGATAGCCGACGGCGGTATCGATCCAGACCGTCGCTGCCCCCACGCGGGTCAGCGCCAGACCGATGACGCAGGAATCGTAGCTCGGCGGCGCCATAAAGACGACGCGGGTCCTCTCGGCAATACCCATTTCCCGGAGCCCGGGGGCAACGGCTTCGGCATCAGCGGACAGCTCCCGGTAGGTGTGGCGCCTGTAGCGGCGTTTCCCTGTGGAATCGAAGCCGTCGAGATCGATTACCGCGATACGCTCCGGGTCTCTCCGGGCCACGTCAAGGGCGATATCGGCAAGGTTGAAGATATCATCTGGAAATATACTCAAGACAATACCTCCTTATTTTGAGATAACATCTTTTTTTCATGATGTTCACCCTCCCCTAAAAATTCCCGGACAATGAACGCCACCTCTTCCGGCTGCTCCAGCATGAGCAGGTGACCGCATCCTTCAAGCCACTCCTGCCGCTGCGGCTTCAGGGTCTCATTCAGCTTGCGGCCAACTTTTGGTGAAAGAATCTTGTTCTGCCGCCCCCAGACCGTGCAGAGCGGCGGGAAATCAGCACCGGGTTCAAGGCGATCAAGATAGCCGTAATTGCTGAGATCGTCCAGCACCCCCAGCAGAGAATTCATCAGTCCGGGGACAGTGAAACAGCTGCGGACTTGCGGATCCCGGTGCACTTTACGTGATTTTCCGTGGGCTCCGATCTGAAAGCGGAGCACCAGGGGAGTGAACAAAGCCGGGACTCTGATTCGACCCAACACCCTGTAGATCGCCCTGGAAAATCCGGGAGCCCGCTGCCGCAGGCGCAAGGTTAAGCCGAGCATCCCCGCTAAAAATGTGGCCTCAGTAAGAGGATTCATCAGCACAAGAGAGCGCACCATTTGGGGACGGCGGGCAGCCAACCCCAGCGACATGGCGCTGCCCATACAGTTGCCGACAAGGCTGACCGGCGCCAGGCGGTGATGCTCGATAAACTCGATAAGAAAATCGATATAGCGATCGATCTCATAGCCGGATTCAGGCTTGGCCGAGTCGCCGTAGCCCAGCAGATCAAAAGCAAATAGCTCATAATCATCAGCCAGGTAGGGCCATATCTCACGCCAGATTACATGTGAAGTGCCTCCATTGTGCAGCAGGAGCACCGGAGGGCCCTTGCCGGCATGACGATACCGGATCGGCCACTCCCCGAAATAAAATGTTTTCAAGTAATATACACCCCCGATTGGTTGATCGCTCGTTCTATGCAAACATTGACAATTATTATTATTGGGCAAATGTTCTGATTATCCTTCTTTTTTTCAGCCTCCCCGCTATTATTACAAATAAGTTTAAAAAGTCAGGTTTGGTGACCCGCGGGGTTGCTCGGCACCCCCGGGACGGATCCGGCCTTGCATCCGTCCCGGGGAAAGTTGGTGAGCCGCATCAAAGCAAAGCCTAAATGCATGCTGTGGTGAGGAGCAGAAGGAAAAGCAGCTGTGAAGCCGCAGTCGGCCGGAGGAACCGGGGGTGCTGCGGTCCGCTCAGGTAAGCGGCCGCTCTGCCGCTCCTCCGGTAAGGAAGCGAAGAGCATCGAGGTAGCCCTCCAGACCGCGCCCCTTGATCGTGGCGCGGCAGGCGGCGCGGATATAGGAGATGCGACGAAACTCCTCCCGGGTATCGGGATCGGTGAGATGAACCTCCACCGCAGGCAGGCCAACAGCCTTGAGGGCATCGAGGAGGGCGATGCTGGTGTGGGTGTAGGCGCCGGGATTGATGATGATCCCATCAACTCTTTTGTAGGCACTCTGGATCGCATCGATGAGTTCGCCCTCGTGGTTCGACTGAACGAATTCCACCTGCACCCCCAGCCTCTCCGCTTCCGCCTCGAGCATGGCGACAAGATCGCTGTAGGAGGCCCGGCCGTAGAGCTCCGGTTCACGCAGGCCCAACAGGTTGAGGTTCGGTCCGTTAATCACCAGAATGTGCATTGAAATCCCTCCAGATCCGAGCGGCCACCTCTTCGGGGGTGCCCTTGTTGTCGATGACGGCATCGCGAAAGCGCTCGTAGTGCGGCAGCCGTTCCCGGGCCATCGCCGCGAGATCGCCCTTCTCTGAAAGAGGGCGCCCGGCGCGAGCGAGCAGAGCGGGATCGCGCCGGAGGTGATAGAGCCGCCCGTTCTGGCGGAGAGAGGGGTAGTTCCGCTCGTCCTTGACTACTCCGCCGCCGGTGACGATGAGCTTGCCGCACTCTTTGCCCGCCGCCGCGGCGGCCTCGCGCTCGAGACGGCGGAAAGCCGCTTCCCCGGAGGCGGCAAAGATCTCCGGGATGGAAAGGCCGGCCTCCCTGGCGATAACCTCGTCCAGATCGATCACCGCGCGCCCGCTCAGGCGGGAAAGGGCCTGGCCGACGGTGCTTTTGCCGCAGCCGGGCATTCCAATGAGCACGATATTGGTCAGCTCGCGGCGCATCTGCCCGATAATCCGCTCCACCTCCCCCCCGGCGATCGCGGTGCCGAAGAAAAGTTCCGCAGCGGCCTTGGCCTGCGCCACCAGCATCGGCAGTCCGTCGGAGCAGGGGAGCTTCAGCCTCTCCGCCTGCATGATGAGTGCAGTGCGGCGGGGATTGTAGACCAGATCAAGGACCCCGCTCAAGCGGTTGAAGAGCGAAATGTCAGCCACAACGGCGCCGTTGTGGGGGTACATACCCACGGGGGTGGCATTGAGCAGCACCCCGGCGTCGCGGTGGCGGGAGAGGTTCCCGTAGTTCTCCCGGCCGCTGCGGGAGATCACCACCACCTCCCGGGCACCGCTCCGGCGGGCGAGATATTGCGCCGTCAGCGAAGCACCGCCGCTGCCAAAGATGAGCACCTTTGCCCCTTTGAACGAGATACCGGCGCGCCGAACCATATAATCAAGCCCGTACGCATCGGTGTTGTACCCGACCAGGGCCCCGGAGCTGGCGGGCACCAAGGTGTTCACGCTGCCGCTCTCATGTGCTACCGGGGAGAGGCGGTCGCAAAACTCCATCACTGTCCGCTTGTAGGGGATGGTCACATTCAGCCCGCCGAGATCCCCCCGGCTTAAAAATGCGGCCAGCGCTTCCGGTTCGAGCCCGATGAGGCGGTAGGCGCTGTTACCCAGTTCCCGGTGCACCGGCACGGAAAAACTGTGTGTGAGCTTGCGGCCGATGAGGCCATAGATTTTTGGGCCCATCTTACACCTCCGCATAATTGCCCAGGAAAACAAAGTTTTCGTAACTGCGTTCCAGATCTTCCAGCATCGCCAGGACGGCAGGCTCCCTGACGGAGGCATCGAGCTCGATGAAGAAGATGAATTCAAAGTTACCGCCCGTAACGGGGCAGCTCTCCAGCTTGCTCATGTTTATCCCCAGGGCGGAGAAGCGGGAGAGAATCTCGTAAAGGGCACCGGGCCTGTTGTCGCAGGCGACGATGAGGCTGATCTTGTTGGCCCCGGCGTAGATCGCCTGCTCCTTGGCGATGCAGATAAAGCGGGTATAGTTGTTGTCGCTGTCCTGAATATCTGCCGCGATCACTTCAAGGCCGTACAGCGCAGCGCAGGAATGTGAAGATATCGCCGCTGCGTGAGGATTGCCCGAATCCGCCACCATCTTTGCCGCCACCGCGGTGTTGCCGCAGGGGATCAACTGCACTCCGGGAAGAGAGCTCAGGTAGCGGCTGCACTGGCCGAGGGCCTGCTCATGGGAGTAGATCGCATTGATTTCAGCCAGGACGGTACCCGGTTTGGCCAGGAGCTCGTGGCGGATGCAGAGCCGGGTGCTGCGGATGACCGCGGCGCGTTTCTGCTGCAGGAGGTCGTAATTGGCCCGGACGGAGCCGTAGGTGCTGTTCTCGATGGGGAGCACCCCGAATTGGCAAAGCCCCGAGGCGACGGCATCGAAGACCGCCTCCACGGTTTTCAGATAGACGATATGACCGCGCGGCAACAGCCGATCACAGGCGGCCTGCGAGTACGATCCCTCGATACCCTGGCAGGCGACAGTCCCGCTCTGCGGAAAAAGCTCTTCCGCCCCGGCGAGCGCCGCCTCGATCTGCGCGCGGATTTTCGATCCGCCGGCGCTGAGCTCGATCTGACGCGCCCGGGAGAGCGACAGCAACATCTCGAAGAAGTAGTGGGTGTATTTTTCCAGCGCCCCTGATTTTGCGGTCATCTCCGACAGGATCTCCCTCTCGCGAGCCCGGTTGAGAAGGGGAAGATCCTTGTCGGCCTTATGCCGGCCGATCTCTTCGGAAAACTGCATCCGCTGCAAGAAAAGCTGCAGCATCTCTTCATCGACACCATCAATTTTCTTTCTCAGTTCACTCAATTCCATGGTTTATCCCTCCAGTATCAGATCGAGAGCGACGACAGCGGTTACCGCTTCGACAACAGGCACCGCCCGGTGGGCGATGCAGGGGTCGTGCCGCCCCCCGATGACGATGGTCTCCGGTTCAAGGCGCGACAGGCTGACCGTTTGCTGAGGCAGCCCGATGGACGGGGTCGGTTTGAAGGCGACCCTAAACAGCAGGGGCGCCCCGCTGGTGATCCCCCCCAAAACTCCGCCGCTGCGGTTGCTCTTCACCGTGATTGCGCCCCGCTCATCAACAGTGAAAGGATCGTTGTTCTGCGAACCCCGCAGCCCGGCACCGGCAAATCCGGAGCCAAATTCGAGCCCCTTGAGCGCCGGGATGCCAAAAAGGGCGGCAGCGAGGCGGCTCTCCACTCCGCCGAACCGGGGCGCTCCCAGGCCGGCGGGCATTCCGGTGGCGGCGCATTCGACGACCCCGCCGACGGAATCGGCCTGCGCCGCCGCTTCCCTGATCCGTTCCTGCATCTGCCGCCCCTTCCCTTCATCGAGTACGGGAAACGGTTTTTCCGCGAGCTCTTTGAAGAGCTGCCCGGTGGGCCAGAGCGGGAAAGGCTCGTCGCAGATGTCGGCGACAGAGGCCAGGTGGGCGCCGATATGGATCCCCCGCCGCGCCAGGATCTGCCCGGCGATGGCGCCGGCGAGGCACAGAGGCGCGGTCAGCCGGCCCGAAAGATGGCCGCCGCCGCGCAGATCGGCGCCTTCGCCCCACCGAAGCCGGGCGGTGTAATCAGCATGGGAGGGCCGGGGCGTATCGGCCAGCGCCCGATAATCGGCGGAGCGGACATCGGTGTTCTCGATGACGGCGCAGAGAGGGCTGCCGTTGGTCCGCCCGTCTTTAATTCCCGAAAGGAAGCGGGGGCGGTCGGGCTCCCGGCGGGCGGTGGAGAGGTCATCCCGCCCCGGGCGGCGCCTTTCCAGGAACCGCTGCAGCGCCTCCGGATCGATCATTTCCCCCGCCGGCAGCCCGTCGAGCAGCACTCCGACAGCGGGGCCGTGCGACTCGCCGAAAAGGGAGACTCGCAAAAGCTTTCCAAACTCAGAACCCATCGACGGTACCCCCCAGCTCAAGATAGTGGTCAAAAAACGTCGGGTAAGATTTGTTGACCGCCCCGGCGTCCACGATGGTCACCGGCTTCGCTGCCCGAACCGCAGCGATAGCTGCAGCCATGGCGATGCGGTGATCGTTGAAGCTTTGGACAATGCCGCCGGCGATCTTTCCGCCGCGGACAACAAGCCTTTCCCCATGGCCGGCGGCGCGGCCGCCCAGGGCGTTGATCAGCGCCGCCGTGGAGGCGATGCGGTCGCTCTCCTTATAGCGCAGGCGGGCGGCTCCGTAAAAGGTGGTCGTGCCGTCGGCGGAGGCGGCCACCGCCGCCAGCACCGGAAGCAGATCCGGTATCTGGCGAAGATCGATCTCACACCCCCGCAGCGCCCCGCCGCTCACGGTTACCCGGCCGCCGCTGATCTCGGTGAGGGCGCCGAAGCGCGCCAGAAGCGGCGCCATCGCTTTATCGCCCTGCAGCGAAGAATAATCCAGCCCCTCCACCGCCACCGGTCCGCCGAGGGCCCCGGCGGCGAGAAAAAAAGAGGCGTTGGACCAGTCGCCTTCAACGGACACCTTCTGCGGGCTGCGATAGCGCCGGCCGCCGGGAATATGGTAGCGGCTTCCCGAGACGCGCACGGCGATACCGAAACGGCGCAGCGCCCCCAGCGTCATCTCCACATAGCCCGATGACTCCAGGGGACCGCTAAGCCGGATGGTGCTGGCGCCGGGGAGCAGGGGCAGTGCCAGCAGCAACCCGCTAACATATTGCGAACTGACGTTGCCGGGCAGCAGGTACTCTCCGGGCCGCAGCTTTCCCGAAACGGTAAAGGGCAGCCGATCCCCGGAAAAAGCCATCCCCTGCTTTTTCAGCGCCGCTGCTAACTCACCCAAGGGCCTCTCGGGAAGCCGCCCTGAACCGCTGAAATGACCGCCTCCACAGAGAGCGGCGGCCACAGGCAGCATGAAGCGCAGCGTCGAGCCGCTTTCGCCACAGGGGAACCGCGGCGAGGGAGCCGCCTGCGAAGGGGGCATCACCCTGATGCTGTTTTCCGAGCGGCTGACGACGGCACCGATAGCCTGTAGGCAGGAGAGCGTCCTTTCGATATCCTCCCCCGAGCCCGGGGCCAGCCCGATCTCGGTGGGCGCATCGGCCAGTGCCGCCAGGATCAGCAGCCGGTGGGCTTCGGATTTTGACGGAATCGCCGCTACCGTGCCTCGCAGGGGGGCGGGCTTGATCGTCAGGTCCATCACTCGGCCTCCAGTCCGGCGGCGATGATCTTGGGCAGCTCCGCTACCGCTATTTTTCGCAGGACGCAGTTCCCGATCTCCTGCGGAATGACCAGGGTGATCTCGTTTCCCGTGCGTTTTTTGTCGCTGAGCGCCGCCTCCGCCAGCTCACCGGCGGTAAAAGAAGTGCTCACGGGCAGGTTGTTTTTCTGTAGCGCCCTCTCGATGCGGGCGGCGGATCCGGGGCGGCCCCAGCCGAGCTTCACCGCCGCGCGGGCGATGACCGCCAGGCCCGCAGCGACGGCGTGACCGTGGCTGATGCGGTAGCCGCTGCATTGTTCAAGGGCATGGCCCACCGTATGCCCCAGATTGAGAATGCGGCGCGGCCCGGCCTCAAATTCATCCGCTTCGATGACCCGGCCTTTGAAAGCGATGCTGCCGGCGATAATGTCGGACAGGCTTTCTCTGGTCGCCCCATTTTCCAGGAGCGAGAAGAGCGGCTCCCCGGAAAGAACAGCTGTCTTGAGCGCCTCGGCGATGCCGTCGGCAAAAAGGTCCGGCGGCAGTGTGTCCAGGGAGGCGGTGTCGCAGATCACCGCCGACGGCTGCAGAAAAAGGCCGGCCAGATTTTTACCCCCCTGCAAGTTTACCGCAGTCTTTCCACCGACAGAGGAGTCCACCGCTGCCAGCAGGGTCGTCGGCAGCTGCAGACAGCGGAGTCCGCGCAGATAGCATCCGGCGGCAAAACCGGTCAGATCGCCGACAACCCCTCCCCCCAGTGCCACCAGGCAATCGGTGCGGGTGAGCCTCTCTGCAGCCAAAAATTCAAGGATCGCCGCGAGGGTACCCATGTTTTTTGAGCGCTCGCCTGCCGGAAAGGAGAAGACAGTGACGGCAAAACCGGCGGCGGTTAGGCTAGCCCGCACCGGCTCCAAATAGAGTTCCTCCACCACCGTATCGGTGATCACGGCGATCCGGCAGCGCTCGATGGCGTGACCAACGATGCTGCCGCAGCTCTTGAGCAGCCCCCTGCCGATGGTGACCTCGTACCCCCCCCCGGCTTCTATGGGCACTGTAATCAACGGCATCAGCTCCCTCCCGCCAGTATTTTTTTCTCGCAACCGTCTTGGAGCAACCGGCGCAGCCGCCCGCCATCTTCCTCGCGCAGGGCGGCCAGGTATTCGCTTAAATTTCCGATGAGCCGCTCCAGCTGCTCTGTCAGGAAATCGGCGTTCCCCATCATCAGCTCCGTCCACATATCCGGATCGAGCCGGGCCACTCTGGTCAGATCGCGGAAGCTGCCGGCGGAGAATCCATGGCGGCGCAGCGCTTCCGGCGATTTGATATAGGCACTGGAGGTGATATGGGCCAGCTGGGAGGTGTAGGCGATAATCCGGTCGTGCTCCTCCGGCGTCGTTACGGTGAGCCCGGCAAAGCCGAGGGCGGCGAAAAAATCGCGCAGCCGTTCCAGCAGAGCTTCGCCCACCTCTCCGCCGGGAGTCAGGATCATCGAGGCGCCGTCGAAGAGATCGTCTGAGGAGGCGGCGAAGCCCCCCTGCTCCCGACCGGCCATGGGGTGCCCGCCGATATAGGTGAAGCCGTACTTACGGGCGACGGCGGTCAGCCCGGCCAGGAGGTCCCGCTTGATTCCGCAGAGATCGATCAAAATTCCCTGCGGCGCGATATAGCGGCCGTGCTCGCGGACCCACTGGACAGTCGCCCGGGGCAAAATCGCCGTGAGGATAAAGTCGCAGGCGCCGATATTGTCCCGGGTAAGCGGTGCATCGACGGCGCCGCTGTCACGGGCGGCGGCGAGCACTTTGCCGTCGCGATCGCAGCCCCAGACCGTATCCCCGGTATGCCTTTTGATACTTTTGGCCATGGAGCCGCCGATGAGTCCCAGCCCGACGATGCCGATCTTCATGATCCGGCGGCCTCGCCGTTTAAGAATTCATGAAGCCCCGTCAGTTTGCGAGCCAGAGCGGCAAAGTCGTCGGGCTTGAGCGACTGGGGACCGTCGCAGAGAGCCTGCTCGGGGGCATTGTGCACCTCGATGAGCAGCCCGTCGGCACCGCCGGCCACGGCGGCGGCGGCCAGGGGCGGGATCAGGAAGGCCCTGCCCGTGGCGTGGCTGGGATCGATAATGATCGGCAGATGGGTCAGGCGGCGCAGCACCGGGATGGCGGCCAGGTCCAGCGTGTTGCGGGTATAGGTTTCGAAAGTGCGGATGCCGCGCTCGCAGAGGATGACGTTCTCATTGCCCTGGCTCATAACATACTCCGCACTCATGAGCAGCTCTTCGTACGTCGAGGACATGCCTCGTTTGATCATCACCGGTTTATCCTGGGCGCCCAGCTCCTTGAGCAGATTGAAGTTCTGCATATTGCGTGCTCCGACCTGGATCAGGTCGACCTCGTCAAAATAATCGAGCTGTGAGGCGTCCATCAGCTCCGTGACGATGGGCAGTCCGGTCTCCCGTTTGGCCCGCAGGAGAAACTCGATCCCGGCGGAGCCAAGCCCCTGGAAGGAGTAGGGCGAGGTCCGCGGCTTGAAGGCGCCGCCGCGCAGCATCGTCGCCCCGGCGGCCTTGACCGCCTGAGCGACGGCGATGATCTGCTCTTCACTTTCCACAGAACAGGGGCCGGCCATAATCGTCAGCGTACCCCCGCCGATACTGATGTCGCCGACGCGGACCACGGTATCTTCGGGATGAAACTTTCTGTTGGCATTTTTGTACGGCTCCTGAACCCGCTTCACATCCTCGACGATATCGAGCGCCGCGACCAGATCTATATCGAGGCGCGAAGTGTCGCCGACAAGACCGAGGATCATGTGTGACTCGCCGACAGAGCGGTGTATCTGGATCTCTTTTTCCCGGAGCCAGCCGATGAGGTTCTCCAGCTGCTCCTTGTTCGGATGGGGCTTTAAAATCACGATCATCCTTGTTAACCTCCAGACATGAAAAAGCCCCCGGCCGGTCTGGCTGAGGGCTTCATGATATTTTGGCGGGGATATTAGCGGGTCGTCATGAGCTTGCAGCCAAACCTGAACAGGCTTTACCATAAAAATAGGTAAAGCTAAAAAAGAAATAGGCGGCGGCAAAGCTGATTCTGGACAAAGGCAAATATCCCTTCAGTAAATTAGATGCATAATAGCACAGAGTATTCCAAAAAGCAAGGAGGAAAAAAGTTTTGTGTTAACGGAGGTGTTAACGGACAGTGATATTGTCATCTTTTAAAGCGCTCCGGGATCCCGCC
>MTBK01015086.1_pt1 | contig 53800 bp, 48 predicted proteins | sample 1535981 | NCBI WGS metagenome assembly MTBK01 (sample SAMN06109225, study PRJNA356200) | anaerobic digester metagenome | isolation source: biogas reactors fed with pig manure or primary and secondary sludge | place: Spain | collected 2016-06-30
CGCCGACTATGTAAAAAACATGGTTACGGGTGCAGCCCAAATGGACGGATCCATTTTGGTAGTAGCCGCTACTGACGGTCCCATGCCTCAAACTAACGAGCACGTATTGTTGGCTCGTCAGGTAAACGTTCCCCGTATTGTTGTTTTCTTGAACAAATGCGATATGGTTGACGACGAGGAAATGCTTGACTTGGTAGAACTTGAAGTACGCGATCTTTTATCAAAATACAATTTTGACGGAGACAACGCTCCCGTTATCCGCGGATCGGCATTGGGCGCTCTGAACGGAGAAGAAGAGTGGGAAGACAAAGTCATGGAATTGATGGACAATGTAGACAGCTACATTCCTATCCCCTTGCGTGACAACGAAAAACCGTTCATTCTTCCTGTAGAAGACATTTTCTCCATTACAGGACGTGGTACAGTTGCTACCGGACGTATTGAAACAGGTGTCATCAAAACAGGTGACCAAGTGGAAATTGTAGGTTTGGGCGAAAAACCCAGAACAAGCGTTGTAACAGGTGTGGAAATGTTCCGCAAAATCCTTGACAGAGGAGAAGCCGGTGATAACGTAGGCCTCTTGCTCCGTGGAGTAGATAAAAAAGAAGTGAAACGCGGTCAAGTTATTTGCCGTCCCGGAACCATTACGCCTCACAAACGTTTTTCTGCAGAAATTTACGTGCTGAAAAAAGACGAAGGCGGCCGCCACACACCTTTCCACAACAAATACCGTCCTCAGTTCTTCCTGCGTACATTAGACGTTACCGGTGAAGTACATCTTCCGGAAGGTGTTGAAATGGTTATGCCGGGTGACAACGTTTCCATCAACGTGGAACTGATTTACCCCGTAGCTTTGAACGAAGGACTGCGCTTTGCTATCCGCGAAGGAGGTCGTACAGTTGGTGCAGGTCAGATTACGAAAGTAGGTGAATAACCTAAGCCTGTACTGTATATAGATTTTATCACAGGTTTGGCCTTATAGCTAAACCTGTGTGTTCCAGGGGCATAGTTTAAGGGTAGAATAGCGGTCTCCAAAACCGTTGATGGGCGTTCGAATCGCTCTGCCCCTGCTAATACAGGATGTTACGGTTCTGTATTTATAAATTCAACAACGGGAGAAGCTTCCATCTCCAATGTGTTGCAAACGAACAAAACATGAGCAAAATAGGAACGTATTTTAAAGACTCCTACAACGAACTGGTTCACAAAGTGAGCTGGCCCTCTTGGAGTGAACTGCAAAATAGCGCAATCATAGTAATGGTGGCTTCGGTAATTTTTGCCTTAGTCATTTTTGCCATGGATTTCACTTTTAGAAATTTGATGGAATTTCTCTATAAAGCGTTGTATTAACAATATAATTCAAAATGAGAAATGCCTGAAATTGACAAAAAGTGGTATGTTGTAAGAGCAGCCGGCGGTAAGGAGAGAAAAGCCAAGGAATACATAGAAAACGAGGTTAAACGTCTTAACCTGGAAGATCGTGTAAGCCAAGTCTTAATTCCTACCGAAAAAATCTATCAAGTCAAAAACGGAAAGAAGATAAGCAAAGAGCGCATCTTCTATCCCGGCTACATTTTGATAGAGGTTGACCTAACAGCTGAAATCCAACATATGATCACCAGCCTTCCGCACGTATCGGGATTTCTGGGAGCTGTCAAAGGTGGGGCACCTGTTCCCATCCGTATGCAAGAGATTAACAGAATCCTGGGAAGAGTAGATGAGCAGGCAGAGCGCGAAGAAGAAAACATCACACCTTACCTGGTTGGAGAAGCCGTCAAAGTGATTGACGGTCCTTTCAACGGTTTTATTGGAACTGTTGAAGAGGTCCAAGAGGAAAAGAAAAAATTAAAGGTGATGGTTAAAATCTTTGGCAGGAGAACATTGCTTGAGCTAAGTTTTGTTCAGGTTGAAAAAGAATAATTAAGCAATCATTATGGCTAAAGAAATTGCCGGATTAATCAAATTACAGATTAAAGGCGGTGCTGCAAACCCTTCTCCCCCGGTAGGTCCGGCTCTGGGTTCCAAGGGTGTAAACATAATGGACTTCTGCAAGCGCTTTAATGCGCAAACGCAGGATAGAGCCGGTAAGGTATTACCGGTAATCATTACCGTTTACAGCGATAAATCGTTTTCATTTATCGTTAAACAGCCCCCTATTGCTGTTCAATTGAAAGAAGCTGCTAAAATAGAGTTGGGTTCTCCGGAACCGAATAGAAAGAAAGTAGCTTCCGTTACCTGGAATCAGGTTCGTGCCATTGCAGAAACTAAGATGGAAGATATGAATGCTTTCACACTCAAATCTGCCATGAGCATGGTAGCCGGTACCGCACGCAGTATGGGTATAACCGTACGCGGTAAATTCCCGGAAGATGTTAATTAAACTTCTATGTAGAAATGAGTAAACCAACTAAAAATCAAAAAGTAGTATACGCCAAGGTGGATCCTGACAAGCAATACAAGCTATCAGAAGCTTGTGAACTTGTAGGACAAACCAGCTTTACCAAGTTTGATGCTTCGGTAGAAATGGCCATACGTTTGGGTGTTGACCCCAGAAGGGCAAACCAAATGGTACGTGGCGTAGTGACTCTTCCGCATGGAACAGGAAAAGAAGTTCGAGTACTGGCACTTTGTACCCCCGACAAAGAAGAGGAAGCCAAAAGTGCCGGAGCAGACTACGTAGGTCTTGATGAATACATAGAGAAAATCAAAAAGGGCTGGACAGATGTGGATGTTATCATCTGTACGCCATCCGTTATGGCAAAAATTGGTCCTATTGGTCGTATCCTGGGTCCTCGCGGGTTGATGCCCAACCCCAAATCAGGGACAGTTACTATGGATATAGGAAAAGCCATTGAAGAAGTGAAAGCCGGTAAAATTGACTTTAAAGTTGATAAAACAGGTATTATTCACGCCGCTATTGGCAAAGTTTCCTTTACTCCAAAAATGCTTCTGGAGAACGCTCAGGAATTTCTCAGTACCGTTATTAAATTAAAACCTCAGGCGCTCAAAGGAACATACGTTCGGAGCATCTACCTGTCCTCTACCATGGGGCCGGGTATTGCAGTAGAAACCAGATCCGGGACAGCCGCTGAATAAGATTTAGTACTATGAAGAAAGAAGATAAAGGACTTATTGTAGATGGTTTGATAGCTCAGTTTGAAGCAACCCCGGATTTCTATCTTGTCAATATAGAAGGACTCAATGCCAAAAAGACGTCCGACCTAAGGCGCGAATGCTTTACCCAAGATATCAAATTGGTAGTTGTCAAAAACACGCTGCTCAAACGTGCGCTGGAACAAAAAGCAGCTCCTGAAATGGATCTGCTGTTCCCCATATTGGAAGGCCCCACGGCCATTATGTTTACAGAGAACGTCAATGCCCCCGCCAAACTCATAAAAAGCTTTGGCAAACAACACGGAAAACCCGTATTAAAAGGAGCATTTGTTCAGGAAGGTGCCTATGTGGGAGAAGACCAACTGGAAACACTCCTCCATATCAAGTCTCGCGAAGAATTGATTGGAGATATTGCAGGACTCATCCTGTCACCCGCACAGAGACTTGTAGGTGCCATCCAAATGGCAGGTAGCAATATGGCCGGTATTGTGAAAACACTGGCAGAACGTGAATAATTGAAACATTAAGAAAACAAAATTTTAACTATAACAATCATGGCAGAATTGAAACAAATGGCAGAAGCCATTGCTAATCTTACCATTAAAGAAGCTATCGAATTAGCAAACATCCTCAAAGACGAATACGGAATTGAACCGGCTGCAGCCGCAGTAGCCGCCGTTGCCGCTCCCTCGGCAGACGGACCTGCAGCAGAAGCTGAACAAACACAATTTGATGTCATACTTGTATCTGCCGGTCAGGCAAAATTGCAAGTCATTAAGGCAGTAAAAGAAATCACAGGCTTGGGCTTGAAAGAGTCAAAAGAATTGGTTGACCAAGCTCCCAAACCTTTGAAAGAGAAAACAAGCAAAGCTGAAGCTGAGCAAATAAAATCACAAATTGAAGACGCCGGCGGAGAAGTTGAAATTAAATAAACCCTCTTCCCGCACAGGCCGGGAGCGCACCAGGTTTAGGACCCCTTTGGGGTTCTAAGCCTTTTTGTCGTTAATACGTTTATTTTCAACTAATCCATCAGAAATGTCGCAAAAAGCAAATACACAGCGAATTAGCTTCGCAAAATCAAAAACCCTCCTAGACCATCCGGATTTCTTGGAGGTGCAACTTAAGTCATTTCAGGATTTCTTCTTACTGGAAACAACGCAAGAAAATCGTAAAGATGAAGGGTTGTACAAAGTGTTTCAGGAAAATTTTCCCATTACAGACACAAGGAACAACTTTGTACTTGAATTCATCGACTATTTCATAGACCCTCCTCGTTATTCCATAGAAGAATGCCTGGACAGGGGCCTGACATTCAGTGTCCCGCTAAAAGCCAAGCTCAAACTGTACTGTACAGACGAAGAGCACGAAGACTTTGAAACGGTCATCCAGGATGTGTACCTTGGAACCATTCCTTACATGACTCCGCGCGGTACTTTTGTTATCAACGGATCTGAGCGCATAGTCGTCTCTCAGCTTCACCGTTCACCGGGCGTATTTTTTGGTCAAAGCATTCACACAAACGGTACAAAACTGTATTCTGCACGTATTATCCCATTTAAAGGATCCTGGATAGAATTTGCAACGGACATCAACAACGTGATGTACGCATATATTGATAGGAAGAAGAAGTTACCTGTCACTACATTGCTTAGAGCCATTGGATTTGAGAGCGATAAAGACATCCTGGAAATTTTTGGTCTGGCCAATGAGGTCAAGGTTACAAAGACAGGCCTCAAAAGAAACATGGGTAGGCAATTGGCCGCTCGTGTACTCAAATCCTGGATAGAAGACTTTGTTGACGAAGATACCGGAGAAGTAGTTTCTGTAGAACGTAACGAAATTGTATTGGACAGAAACACCATCCTGGAAGAAGATCACATAGACCTGATTATAGATTCAGGTGCCGCTACTATTTTGCTTCACAAAGAAGAAGCACATGTGGGAGATTACGCAATCATCCACAACACATTACAAAAAGACCCCTGCAATTCGGCCAAAGAAGCCGTTATCTATATCTACAGACAGTTGCGTAATTCGGAACCGCCTGATGAAGCAACAGCCAACGACGTGATAGACAAGTTGTTCTTCTCGTCCAAACGGTACGACTTGGGTGAGGTAGGACGTTACCGCCTAAACCGCAAGTTGGGACTGACCACGTCTGCAGATACCAGGGTGTTGACAAAAGAAGACATCATAGCCATCATCAGCCACTTGGTACAGCTGATCAACTCCAAGGCTATTGTAGATGATATAGACCATTTGAGCAACCGTCGTATAAGAACGGTTGGAGAACAATTGGCCAACCAATTTAGTGTGGGACTTTCCAGAATGGCAAGAACCATACGTGAAAGAATGAACGTGCGGGACAACGAAGTCTTTACCCCCGTTGACCTGATCAACGCCAAGACGTTGTCCTCTGTCATCAATTCGTTCTTTGGGACTTCTCAATTGTCCCAATTTATGGACCAAACAAACCCGCTGGCAGAAATGACCCACAAACGGCGTCTGTCTGCATTGGGACCGGGCGGTCTCTCCAGAGACAGAGCAGGTTTTGAAGTACGTGACGTACACTATACCCACTACGGAAGATTGTGTCCCATAGAAACTCCTGAAGGTCCCAACATCGGCCTGATCTCTTCTTTGTGTGTGTACGCCCGCATCAACGACCTGGGCTTTATTGAAACACCTTATAGGAAAGTAGCAAACGGTTGCGTAGACCTTTCCAACAAAGGATGTATTTATATGAGTGCCGAGGAAGAAGAAGAACGTATGGTGGCACAAGCCAACGTCAACTTGGATAACCAAGGAAACATACTGGACGAACGCATCAAATGCCGTTACGAGGCCGACTACCCGGTTGTATCAAAAGAAGAGGTACACTTGATGGACGTAGCACCCAACCAGATTGCTTCCATTGCGGCTTCCCTCATTCCTTTCTTGGAACACGACGATGCCAACCGCGCTCTTATGGGTTCCAACATGATGCGCCAGGCAGTACCTCTTGTTCAACAAGAAGCACCTATTGTAGGCACGGGTTTGGAAGATACCGTTGTCAGAGACAGCAGGACACAGATTACGGCAGAAGGCAAAGGAGAAGTGGTATACGTAGACGCCAACGAAATCCATATTCGTTACGAAATGAGTGAGGATGAGCGGTTTGTCAGCTTCCAGCCGGAAGTGACCGTATACAAATTGCCTATATACAGGAAAACAAACCAGAATACTTCCGTCAATTTGAAGCCTATCGTAAGAAAAGGGCAAAAAGTAACGAAAAACCAAATTCTCACAGACGGGTACGGAACCAAAAACGGAGAATTGGCTTTGGGACGCAACTTGAAAGTAGCTTTCATGCCTTGGAAAGGATACAACTTTGAAGACGCCATTGTGCTGTCTGAAAGGCTGTTGCGTGAGGACATCTTTACTTCCATTCACGTAGATGAATACATTATGGAAGTACGCGATACAAAACGCGGAATGGAGGAGCTGACAAGCGATATCCCCAACGTGTCTGAAGAAGCCACAAAAGATTTGGATGAAAACGGAATCATCCGCATTGGTGCCTATGTAGAACCGGGAGACATCCTCATTGGAAAGATCACTCCCAAGGGAGAAAGCGACCCGTCACCGGAAGAAAAATTGCTACGAGCTATTTTTGGTGATAAAGCAGGCGACGTAAAAGATGCATCGCTGAAAGCATCTCCTTCGCTGTACGGTACTGTGATAGACAAACGTCTTTTCTCCAGAGTCATCAAGGACAGATCAAAAAAATCAAGACCTGTAACGAAGGTTCAATTGCAGCAAGCAGACGAACGTTACAAAAAACGTTTTGACGATCTGAAAGATCTCTTCGTGGACAAATTGGAAGTGCTGCTTAAAGGGAAAACCTCTGCCGGCATTACGAATTTGTACGGTGAACCGGCTGTGGAAAAAGAAGTGAAGTTCACGAGAGAACTCTTGAACGACATCAATTACGAAAACATCAACCCCACCAAGTGGACGAAAGACAAACAAACAAACAACAAGATTAAAAAGCTCATAAGCAATTACTTGTTAAGTTATAAAGAGCTGGATGCAGAACTCAAACGAGTGAAGTACAGCTTGACCATTGGTGACGAACTGCCTACCGGCATTATGCAATTGGCAAAAGTATATATTGCCAAGAAACGTAAAATCCGCGTGGGTGATAAAATGGCAGGACGCCATGGAAACAAAGGCATTGTTGCCAAGGTGGTCCGTGACGAAGAAATGCCCTTCTTGGACGACGGCTCCATTGTAGACATTGTCCTCAACCCGTTGGGTGTACCTTCGCGGATGAACTTGGGGCAAATCTATGAAACAGTCCTTGGATGGGCCGGTCAAGAATTGGGCTTCAATTTTTCCTCACCCATTTTTGACGGAGCATCGTTAGAAGAGATTACTAAATATACAGACAAAGCCAAAATCCCAAAATACGGCAAAACAAACCTTCGCGACGGAGGTACCGGCGAATATTTTGACCAATCGGCCACAGTAGGCATTATTTATATGCTGAAATTGGGTCACATGGTTGACGACAAAATGCACGCCCGCTCCATAGGCCCGTATTCCCTCATTACCCAGCAACCATTGGGTGGAAAAGCCCAATTTGGAGGACAACGTTTTGGAGAAATGGAAGTCTGGGCATTGGAGGCTTTTGGAGCCGCCAATATTCTTCAGGAAATCCTGACCGTAAAATCGGACGACGTGACGGGACGCTCACGTGCTTACGAAGCTATAGTCAAAGGAGATCCCATGCCCAAACCGGGCATTCCGGAATCCTTGAACGTATTGCTTCATGAATTACGCGGTCTGGGACTAAGTGTTAACCTGAAATAAAAAACAAACTATGGCTTATAAAAAAGACAGCAAGTTAAGAAGCGATTTCAAACAAATCACTATAGGTCTGACTTCCCCGGAGCAGATTTTGGCTACGTCTCATGGAGAGGTGTTGAAGCCGGAAACTGTCAACTATCGTACCTACAAACCGGAACGTGATGGTTTGTTCTGCGAGCGTATCTTTGGGCCTTCAAAAGATTACGAATGCCATTGTGGAAAATACAAACGCATTCGTTACCGCGGTATCACATGTGATCGTTGCGGTGTTGAAGTGACAGAGAAAAAAGTTCGCCGGGAGCGTATAGGTCACATTTCATTGGTAGTACCTGTTGCGCACATCTGGTTCTTCCGTTCCACACCCAACAAAATAGGTTACCTGTTGGGTATTCCCGGAAAGAAACTAGAGACAATCATATATTACGAACGGTACGTAGTTATTCAGCCGGGAATCACAGAGGAAGACGGCATCCAACAAATGGACTTCTTGACGGAAGAAGAGTACTTGAATATTTTGGACGCTCTTCCCAAAGAAAACCAACTGTTGGACGACGAGGATCCCAACAAATTCATTGCAGATATGGGAGCCGAGGCCATCTACAAGCTCCTGACACGTCTGGATTTGGATCAGCTCTCCTACGACCTGAGGGACAAGGCAGACAACGAAACATCGCAGCAACGCAGAGCAGATGCGCTGAAAAGATTGAATATCATAGAAGCGTTCCGCGAATCGGCAGACATCAACAAACCGGAATGGATGATCATGAAGGTAGTACCGGTGATTCCGCCCGATTTGAGACCGCTCGTACCCTTGGACGGTGGCCGATTTGCTACCTCGGACCTGAACGATTTGTACCGCCGAGTCATTATCAGAAACAACCGCCTGAAGCGCCTGATTGAAATCAAGGCTCCGGAAGTCATTCTGAGGAACGAAAAAAGGATGCTTCAAGAATCCGTTGACTCCCTGTTTGACAACTCCAGAAAATCAAGTGCCGTTAAAACAGAAGGCAACAGGGCCCTTAAATCCCTGTCTGACAGCTTGAAAGGAAAACAAGGACGGTTCCGTCAAAACCTCCTGGGAAAACGGGTGGACTATTCGGCGCGTTCCGTTATTGTGGTAGGACCGGAATTGAGCATGAACGAATGCGGAATCCCCAAAGATATGGCAGCCGAACTGTACAAACCTTTTATCATCAGAAAACTGATTGAAAGAGGTATTGTGAAGACGGTAAAATCTGCCAAAAAAATAGTAGACCGCAAAGATCCCATGATTTGGGACATCTTGGAAAATGTCATGAAAGGACATCCTGTTTTGTTAAACAGGGCTCCTACCCTGCACCGTCTGGGTATCCAAGCTTTCCAACCCAAATTGATTGAAGGAAAGGCCATCCAATTGCACCCGTTGGCTTGTACGGCTTTTAACGCAGACTTTGACGGAGACCAGATGGCTGTTCACTTGCCGCTTGGCAACGCCGCCATTCTGGAAGCCCAACTGCTTATGCTGGGTTCACACAACATTTTGAACCCCGCTAACGGTGCCCCCATTACCGTTCCCTCGCAAGACATGGTCTTGGGACTGTATTACAGCACCAAGTTGCGCAACAACGCCAAAGGGGAAGGCATGACGTTCTACAGTCCGGAAGAAGTCATCATAGCCTACAACGAAAAGGTGATAGACATGCACGCACGCATCAAATTGCGTCTGCACAATACAACCGTACGCAGCCTGAAAGATGAAAACAACCCTTCGCGCGGTTCCGTTATTTACAAAACAGATGCCGCAAAAGGAAATCATATCATAGAAACATCTGTGGGTCGTGTACTGTTTAACCAAGTAGTACCCAAAGAAGTAGGGTTTATTAACGAACTGTTGACCAAGAGAACCCTACGCGATATCATCAACTTGATTCTAAAAACCACAGGTGTCGCCCAAACGGTAAAATTCCTGGACAGCATCAAAGACATAGGGTACGACATGGCTTACAAAGGAGGTTTGTCCTTCAACCTGGACGACGTGATTGTTCCGGAAGCCAAAGCCCAATTGATTGATAATGGATACCAGAAAGTAGAAACGGTAACGGAAAACTACAACATGGGTCTTTTGGCCAACAACGAACGGTACAACCAAATCATTGACATTTGGTCTACCGTCAACGTTCGCCTGACAGACATCCTGGAAAAAGAATTGAAAGAAGACAAAGAAGGGTTCAACCCCATTTACATGATGTTGGACTCGGGAGCTCGTGGTTCAAAAGCTCAAATTCGTCAGCTCTCCGGTATGCGTGGTTTGATGAACAAACCGCAAAAATCGGGAGCCACAAGTGCAGAAATCATTGAGAACCCCATTTTGGCCAACTTGCAAGAGGGACTCTCTGTTCTGGAGTATTTCATCTCTACACACGGAGCTCGTAAAGGTCTGGCAGACACGGCCCTTAAAACGGCCGACGCCGGTTACCTGACAAGGCGTCTAGTAGACGTATCGCACGATGTCATCATTACAGAAGAAGACTGCGGAACGCTCAGAGGCTTGGTAGCCACTGCCATCAAAAACAAAGACCAAGTTGTGGAATCGCTCCACGACAGAATCTTGGGACGTACCAGTGTGCACGACGTACACGACCCGCTTACCGGAAACTTGATCATAGAATCCGGAGAAGAGATTACGGAAGACATTGCGGAAACCATAGCAAGTTTGCCCATAGAACAAGTGGAAATACGAAGCGTATTGACATGCGAATCAGGCAAAGGCGTTTGTGCAAAATGTTACGGAAGGAACTTGGCTACGGGAAGACACGTAGAAAGAGGAGAGGTAGTAGGTGTGATAGCCGCACAATCCATTGGAGAACCGGGTACACAGCTCACCTTGCGTACGTTCCACGAAGGAGGTACCGCCTCTACCATCAGTTCTGAAAACTCCATCGTAGCCCGCTACAACGGAATATTGGAAATTGACGAATTGCGTACTCTGGAAAAAGTATCTTCCACCGGTGAAAAAACCACACTGGTAATAGGTCGTACGGCAGAAATGCGCATAGTGGACAGCAATACCCACATTGTGCTTTCTACATACAATATCCCGTACGGAGCCACCTTGTATTTCAAACCGGGAGATGCAGTCAAAGAAAAAGACGTCATTTGTGAATGGGATTCCTACAACGCAGTTACCATTGCAGAATTTGACGGTACCGTTTCCTTTGACAGCCTTATTGAAGGAGTTACCTACCGGGAAGAAGCCACAGACGAATTTTCGCAACACCGCGATAAGGTCATTATTGAAAGCCGAGACAAGTCACGCAACCCCACCCTTAGGATCATGATGGGCAAAGAAGAGAAGAAGCAGTACAACCTGCCGGTGGGTGCCCATATTATGGTCAGTGAAAAACAACAAGTCAAAGCCGGTGATATCCTTGTAAAAATTCCTCGTGCCATTGGCAAATCGGGAGACATCACAGGAGGTCTTCCCAGGGTTACGGAATTGTTTGAAGCACGGAATCCTTCCAACCCTGCCGTAGTTTCAGCCATTGACGGGGAAATACAAATGGGCAAGATCAAGAGGGGCAACAGAGAAATCATTGTTCGCGCCAAGACAGGAGAAGAAAAGAAATACCTGGTTCCCTTGTCCAAACAAATTCTTGTACAAGAAAACGACTACGTACGAGCCGGAATGTCCTTGTCCGAAGGCGCCATTTCTCCTACAGATATTCTTCAGATTCAAGGACCTACAAAGGTTCAAGAATACATTGTCAACGAAATCCAAAGCGTCTACCGCAACCAGGGCGTGAAAATCAACGACAAGCACTTTGAAGTCATTGTTCGTCAAATGATGCGCAAGGTAGAAATTGTAGACCCGGGAGATACTCGTTTCTTACCGGAACAATTGGTGGACAAATGGGATTTCATGCAAGAAAACGATATCATTTATGACAAGAAAGTGATAAAAGACCCGGGTGATTCGGAAGAACTTCGCAAAGGTCAAATTATCACAGTACGCAGATTGCGGGATGAAAATTCTTCCTTAAAACGCAGAGACTTGAAACCCGTTGTTGCCCGGGATGCACTTCCGGCCACTTCCAATCAAATTCTGCAAGGAATTACCCGCGCCGCACTCAGGACAACCAGCTTTATGTCTGCCGCATCGTTCCAGGAAACCACAAAAGTGCTGTCAGAAGCCGCCATTTTTGGCAAGACAGACACACTGGAAGGATTGAAAGAAAACGTTATTTGCGGACATTTGATTCCTGCCGGTACCGGACTGAGAGAGTACGAAGACATCTTGGTTGCCTCTATGTCTGAATACAATAAAATGGTGGAAGAACGTACATTACCCAAGAAATAATGGAACCTTTCATATTTTAAGAAATAAGGGCAAAATGCCCTTATTTTTTTATATCTTTGCTGATTAAACTTTTAAATAATTATCATATTATCTATGCCGCATAAAGTAATAGATGTTCAGGATGTTGTCATTCGCTTTTCCGGTGACTCCGGAGACGGAATGCAATTGACAGGCTCCCTCTTTGCAGACACAGCAGCCTTTTTTGGAAATGACATAACAACATTTCCCGATTTCCCTGCCGAGATTAGGGCCCCTCAGGGCACTTTATCAGGAGTTTCAGGGTACCAAGTCCACATTGGAAGCAGTGCCGTATACACCCCGGGTGATTACTGCGACGTGCTGGTGGCCATGAATCCGGCCGCCTTAAAATCCAACGTCAAATGGCTTAAGCCAAACGCTACCATTATTGTGGATATAGACACTTTTGATGAAAAAGGACTACAAAAAGCAGGTTTTAAAACAGACAATGCTTTTGAAGAACTCAACATCAAACACCACAATCTTGTTACACCCCCCATCACCACACTTACAAAAGAAAGTGCCAACATGTTGGGTCTGGATGCCAAACAAGGACTCCGGTGTAAAAACATGTTTGCTCTAGGTATATGTTACTACATGTACAATATGTCTATGGAGCATACAGAACATTTTATCAAAACCAAATTTTTCAAAACTCCGGCCCTCGTTGATATGAACTTGAGGGTCCTCAAAGACGGATACAATTACGCCGGAAATGTTGAGGCTATTGCAGACACATACATTGTTAAGCCTGCTAAGCAAACACCGGGCGTTTACCGTAACATCAACGGAAATACAGCCATTGCCTGGGGCTTGATGGCTGCCTCGGAAAAATCGGGAAGACCGCTCTTCTGCGGGTCTTACCCCATTACACCGGCCACAGGTATATTGGAAGAATTGGCTATTCACAAATATTTGGGTGTCAAAACACTCCAATGTGAAGACGAAATTGCCGGTATCTGTACCGCCATTGGCGCCTCTTACGCAGGATCGCTAGCCGTAACCACTACTTCGGGCCCCGGTTTGTCACTCAAATCGGAAGCTTTGGGTTTGGCCGTTATTACAGAACTTCCGTTAGTGGTCGTGAACGTACAACGCGGAGGCCCTTCCACAGGTATCCCCACCAAAACAGAACAAGCAGACCTCAACCAAGCCTTATACGGCAGAAACGGCGAATGTCCCGTAGCCATTATTGCTCCCAATTCTCCGTCCCATTGCTTTGAAGCCGCGTTCTACGCAGCCAAATACGCTTTAGAACATATGATGCCTGTCATCGTTCTCTCGGAAGGATTTTTAGGCAACGGTTCAGAACCATGGAGAATCCCGGATATGAACGATTTTCCAACCATCAATCCGCCTCTGGTAGATGCATTGGATGAAGACGAACCGTATTTCTATCCTTTCCGCAGAGACCCGGAAACGTTGGCACGCAGATGGGCATTGCCGGGCACACCTAACCTGGAACACAGAGTAGGTGGCTTGGAGAAAAACCACCAAGGAGCCGTTTCTTCAGATCCGCTTGTACACGAACAAATGGTACGTGAAAGAGAAGAAAAAATACAACGCTTGGCCCATAAGATACCCCCGCTGGAAGTTGTGGGAGAACAAGAAGGAGACATTTTGATGGTCAGCTGGGGAGGCACCTACGGACACATGTTGAGCGCAGAAAGCCAATTGAGAGAACAAGGCACCAAAGTAGGTCTGGCTCATTTTGATTACATCAATCCCCTGCCGCTAAACACAGAAGACGTGTTGAAACGCTTTAAGAAAATCATAGTATTTGAACTGAACAGCGGCCACTTTGCAAATTACTTGAGGGCCAAATTCCCTCAGTTCCAATATTTGCAGTATAATAAAATACAGGGACAACCCTTTATTGTAACAGAAATTGTAGAAGCCATTAACAACATAGCAAAATGAAATTTACACCTCAAGATTTCAAGTCGGACCAAGAAGTAAAGTGGTGTCCCGGTTGTGGAGACCACGCCGTATTGGCCTCTATCCAACGTGCACTTCCGGAAATTAGTGAAGAACTGGGTTACTCCCGGGAAAGATATGTTTTTGTTTCCGGAATTGGCTGCTCATCGCGTTTTCCTTATTACATGAAAACATACGGATTCCATGGTATTCATGGCCGTGCGGCCGCCATAGCCACCGGTATGAAAGTAGCCAATCCCACCCTTTCCATTTGGGAAATGACAGGTGACGGAGACTCCTTGGCTATTGGTGGAAACCACTTGATTCATGCCATACGCAGAAATATCGATATCAACATAGTACTTTTTAACAACAAAATTTACGGACTGACCAAAGGACAATACTCACCCACCTCTAAATGGGGTTCCATTACCAGAACCTCACCTTACGGAACGGTTGAGCACCCCTTTAACCCGGGGGCCTTGGCCATGGGAGCACGCGGCACCTTTTTTGCTCGGACTTTAGACATGGAATTGAAACTCACGAGCGATATCATGGTAGAAGCCGCCCGGCACGACGGCACGGCTCTGGTAGAAGTACTTCAAAACTGCGTCATTTTCAATGACAAAACACACGCTGTCATCACAGACAGAGCGTTCAGAGCAGACCGCACCATTGTATTGCGTCATGGAGAACCTATGGTTTATGGAAAAGACAACAACAAAGGCCTTGTTTTGGACGGACTCAAATTGAAATCTGTCACCATAGGAGAAGACGGAGTTACTTTAGACGATATATTGGTGCACAATGCAGAAGAAGAAAACCACGGAGTACATATGATGCTTTGTGAAATGCAATGGCCGGAACTTCCCGTTGCCTTAGGAGTCATACGCAGAGTCAAAGACCGTACGTACGACGACATGGTACGTGACCAGCTCACAGAAGTAGCCAACAAATCGCAAATCCGCTGTATGAACGATATGCTCAGAAGCGGCGACACATGGGTGGTAGAATAAACAAACCTATTACAGTACACATATATTAACATAACAAACACTTAATTTTTTTTAGCACATGAAAGCAAAAGAAGTAATGGAGCGCCTACAAAAAAAGTATGGGCACGAGAAGGAATATCTACAAGCCGTTCACGAAGTGTTGGAAAGTATTGAAGAAGTATACAACCAACACCCCGAGTTTAAAGAAGCAAACATCGTGGACCGCATTGTGGAACCGGACAGGATCTTTACCTTCAGGGTTACCTGGGTAAACGACAAAGGAGAAGTAGAAGTGAATACCGGTTACCGCGTACAGTATAACAATGCCATTGGTGCATACAAGGGTGGTATTCGTTTTCACCCTTCAGTAAACCCCTCCACACTCAAATTTTTGGGATTTGAGCAAACCTTCAAAAACGCACTGACATCGCTACCTATGGGTGGTGGAAAAGGTGGAGCAGACTTGGATCCCCGTGGTCGTTCAGCCAACGAAATGATGCGTTTTGCCCAAGCGTATATGCAAGAATTGTGGAGACACTTAGGCCCCTACACAGACGTTCCCGCCGGAGATATTGGCGTAGGTAAAAGAGAAGTTGGTTACATGTACGGCATGTACAAAAAATTGGCCCAAGAGCATACCGGTACCTTTACAGGCAAAGGCCTTACATGGGGAGGTTCCTTGATCCGTCCCGAGGCAACCGGTTACGGAGCCGTTTACTTTGTAGAGCACATGCTCCAGGCTGTAAACCAAGATATCAAAGACAAAACCGTAGCCATCTCGGGCTTTGGTAACGTAGCTTGGGGTGCCGCTCAAAAAGCCACCGAACTGGGAGCCAAAGTAGTGACCATTTCGGGACCCGACGGATACATCTACGACGCAGAAGGCATGAATGAAGAGAAGATTGCTTACATGCTGGAACTGCGTGCTAGCGGCAACGACATCGTAGCTCCTTACGCAGAGAAATTCCCCGGTGCTGTATTCCACGCAGGCAAAAAACCTTGGGAAGTAAAAGTGGACATTGCCATGCCTTGTGCTATTCAAAACGAACTGAACGGAGACGACGCAGCCAAGCTCGTAGCCAACAACGTATTTATGGTAGCTGAAGTTTCTAATATGGGATGTACCCCCGAGGCCATTGAAACATTCCAGAAAGCAGGCGTCAACTTTGCACCCGGTAAAGCCGTCAACGCCGGTGGTGTTGCCACTTCCGGACTGGAAATGAGTCAAAACGCCACGCACCTTAGCTGGACAGAGGCAGAAGTAGATGCCAAACTGCACCAGATCATGTCGAGTATCCACGCAGCTTGTGTCCAATACGGCAAGCAAGAAGACGGATACATCAACTACGTAAAAGGCGCCAACATTGCAGGGTTTATGAAAGTAGCCCGCGCCATGCTGGAACAAGGAGTAATCTAATTATGTACCAACTGGGCCTAGATTTTGGTTCCACGTTAACTAAAATGGCTCTCATACAGCCCGGAGGAAAAGACACCCCTTTTCCCCGGGCTGTTTTTAAATACAAGACGAACGACAATGCAGAAGACTTCTACAAAGCATTGGAAGCCTTTCTGCAAAAAGAACAAATCTCTCCCAACTCCATCCAAAGAATATCGGCTACCGGTACACATTCCCATTTGGTCAAAGACACCCTTTTTGGAGTACCTGTACATATTGTTCCTGAAGTCACTTCTATTGGCAAAGGCGGCCTGACTTTGTCGGGCTTGGATCGAGCGTTGATTGTCAACATGGGAACAGGTACTACGTATGTAGATGCCACAGGAGCTGAATTCCGTCATTTGTGTGGAACGGGTGTAGGAGGCGGCACGCTCACCGGTTTGGGAAAATCCATTTTGGGAACGGGTTCCGTCAGAGACATTGTCCGCTTGGCTTCTCACGGGCGTTTGAACCGCGTAGATTTACTTATTGGAGACATAACGGAACAAGAACTTGAATTTTTGCCCCCCAATTTGACGGCTTCCAATTTCGGAAAATTGGCGCATCCTCTCTATGCAAACCAAGCCAAAGATGCCACAAAAGAAGATTTGGCCATAGCTCTCATAAACCTTGTTTTGCAAGTGATAGGCAGTATGGCCGTTATGGTTTGTAAAAGCTGCAACAAGAAACACGTGGTATTTGTGGGAACACTTACGCGTATACCACAGATAGAAAAAATTTATTCCATCTTCTCAAAAGTATACGATCTCCACTTTATTGTTCCTCCCTTTGCCGTATACGGTACAGCACTGGGAAGCATATTGGCCTTAGGGGAAGACGTATAATACAAGTCTTCTTCTTTAGAAATCCCGGGTTCTGCCAACCATCCTTTTTCAGAGAGCAAATATTGCACGCGTTGTGCCACAGCCGGCGCCGGATCCACTATCGTTACATCCGCTCCTGCTATGTCTTGTATGACCGGAACCAAAAAAGGATAATGCGTGCAACCCAATACCAGATGATCTACTCCCTGACGCAACATGGGTTCAAGAACTTTTTTCACCATTTCACGCGTCTGCGGAGTATCATAAGCCCCCTCTTCCACGGCTTGCACCCAACCGTCACCCGGTTGTTCAATCACTCTTACAGGTCCCGCAAAAGCTGCCAAAGTGTTGTTGTACAACGGTCCTTTGAACGTACCTCGCGTGGCCAACACACCCACTACTCCACTCTTGGTATGCAAAATAGCCGGTTTGACGGCAGGTTCCATACCTACAATGGGGACGTGTGGAAATTGAGCACGCAACGTTTTGATAGCTGCCGCCGTAGCCGTATTGCAAGCGACCACAATCAATTTGCAACCTTGGTCCAAGAGAAAACGCGTGATCAGAATACTTCTTTCTTGAATAATATCAATAGATTTTGTCCCGTAGGGACACCACGCCGTATCTGCAACATAAATAAGGCGCTCCCATGGTAGAAGCGCCTGAATACGTGCATGAACAGACAAGCCTCCTATACCGGAATCCCATATTCCTATGGCTGCCTTGTTCATAAATGCCTAATTATTCTTCCATGCCCGGCAATTGCGTAGGAGCTACTTTTTCTGCCGGAATACCCAATACGGTTTTTGCCAAAGGAAGTACGTCCACACTGGAATTTTCATCAAAATAGATTACAGCACCTGCAGACAAATCAAACACAAAAGCAAAACCTTGTTCTTTAGCTACTTTTTCAATGGCCTCGTTTGCTTTTTGGAAAACAGGAGAAAACAAAATTTGTTGCATCTGTTGGTATTCCTGTTGTGCACCCTGACTGAACTGCTCAAGACGTTGTTGCAACTCTATCAGCTCACGTTGCTTTGATTCCAATACAGCTGCCGACCACGTAGCTTGCCTTTGTTGATAGGTATTGTATTTTGTTTGGTATTCCTGTTGCATTTCTGCAATAGTATCCTCCAATTCTTGTGTGTAGTTTTGCAATTTTATAAGGGCAGAATCTCTTTCCGGCATAAGGCCTATCAGTTCTTGAGTGTTGATGTGCCCAAATTTCAAAGTTTGTGCAAAGGCCGAGCCCAGAACACAAGTCAGTAAAACAAGGAGGGTAGAAAAACGTTTCATAAAGTTTTGGTTTATATAGATTACAAATGTACAAAATAATTACTTGACAAGATGTAATCTTTCTATTACCAGATTACTTATGTCAATAACAGATGCATAATGGACAATACCCATACCGGAAGACACATCCAGCACCAGGCTGTATCCGTGCACCTGTGCCACATAGTTTATGGCTTGTTGCAATTTGTCCTGAACGGGCTGAAATATAGCCATAGAAGCCTTGGCCATAGCCCCCTCTTGCCCAAAATACTGTTCCTGCAATTCTTTAACCTCTTTTTCACGATCAATAATCTGCTGTTCTCTGATCTTTCTTTGTTGAGAGTTCAGCGTGTTTTTGTCGTTTTGGTATTTTTGGAACATGTGCTCAAGAAGGTCGTATTCTTTTTGCAGTTTTTGGGTATACTGCTCCTGCAACTTCGAAATCTGTTCCTGCGCTACCGTATATTCGGGCAATGCTTCTAAAATTTTCTCCGAATCAACTACGGCATATTTTTGTGCCCAGACATTTCCCGCCATCAGGAGTATTCCCAAGAAGAAAACTATTCTTTTCATAACATTCAATTTAAAAAGTTTGTCCAATCATAAAGTGGAAGTTTGAACCGCCTTTGGTTCCACTGAAATCTGTGTCAAAGCCATAACCCCAATCAATTCCCAACAGACCAATCATGGGCAAAAATACTCTTACGCCCACTCCGGCGGCCCGTTTGATGGAAAAAGGATTGAAGTCACGAATATCGCTCCAACAATTGCCCCCTTCAACGAATAAAAGGGCGTAAATGGTAGATTGCGGTTGGAGAATAACAGGATAACGCAATTCTACCGTATAGCGGGTATATACACGACCCGTATACGCATCGTTCTCTGTGGGAGTCAATGAGTAGTTGGAATAACCGCGTTGAGAAATGATATCGGCACCGTACGTATTGTACCCACTCATACCGTCCCCTCCCAACATAAAGCCTTCAAACGGAGAGTACCCCAGATTTCTGCTGTAATACCCCAAGTACCCGAAATTGGCCCTTGTCATAAGCACCAGGTCTCCAATAAGACGAGTATACGCACTGGCATCAAATTTCCATTTGTGGTACTCAATCCAACGGTACCTTTCAGGTGTTGTCATAGAAGCGTAGTCTGTGTCTTTATCCCGGAACAACGAAAAAGGAGGAGTCACCTGTAAGCTCAATTTGAAATCGGAACCTTGTCGCGGATAGATCATCTGGTCTGTAGAGTTGCGTTGCAGACTGACCGTATAATCTATGATATTGGACTGGCCGTCCGTAAACATAAAGTAATACCCCCAGTCCTGTAGATTGTACCTCTTTACATCCAATTGGTTGTAAAAAACAAAGTAGTTGTCCGGCCATTTGAGCCTTGTTCCCAAACCTATTCCAAGACCGTACACTTCCATAAATTGGTCGTTGGTCAGGTAATAGTACGTAGAGGCTGTCTGTCTTGTATAATAAATACTTGTGCTAAAAGACGTCGGTTTTTTGCCCGTGAGCCACGGTTCCACAAACGTAGAACTGAGTGCCATATAATACGTTCCGTTTGTTTGAAAACGTATGGAAAGCGTTTGTCCGTCACCTAGCGGAACGGGTCTCCACGCTTCTTTATCAAAAAGCCGCTTGATGGAAAAATTGTTAAAGCTGATACCTACCGTACCCACAAACGTATTGCCACCCCATCCGCCGGCAATTTCAAATTGGCTGTCCGGTTTTTCCGTAACGTTGTATAAAATATCAACCGTATTGTTGGCTTGATTGGGTACGACGTTAAATCCGCTACCCATTTGCATGATGGCCTCTTGGTCAAAGTGACCCATGGAAGCAATTTCTCTGATGGAACGCTCCAGTTCCGTCTGGCTGAACAAATATCCGGGACGTGTAAACACTTGCCTGCGAACAATTTTCTCATTGGAAACGTTGTTCCCGTTGATAATGATTCTGTTGTACGTAGCCGGCTTGCCCTCAAAGATACGCATCTCTATATCTACGGAATCTTTCTCTATAGTCACTTCTACAGGGACTACCCTGAAAAACAAATACCCTTGGTCTTTATATATTTGAGAGACGTTTTGTTGTTGCGTTTTTCCGCCTCCAAAGAGCCGTTCCTCCATGGTGACGACGTCGTAAATGTCTCCTTTTTCAATACGAAGAACGGAATTGAGCACCTCTGACGGGTATTGTGTGTTTCCGGTCCAAGTGACATTCCTGAAATAATATTTTTGTCCCTGATCTATTTCTATATCAATACCCAAATTTTTCTCGTCTATGGTATACATGGAATCCCTCACAATCCGGGCGTCGCGGTATCCCAGTTCATGGAATTTCTGCAACAACAACTGTTTGTCGTTTTTGAATTCTTTGTCGTCAAACTTCTTGCTGAAAAAGAAATTGTAAAAACGTTTGTCTTTCGTTTTTTTCATGGCAAACCGCATTTTGTGCACCGACAATTCCTCGCTGCCCAAAAAGTTGATTTCCTTAACACGTACCTTGCTGTTTTTCTTTACATGAAACGTAACCTGAACGGCATTCTTAATGGTTGTGTCCTCTTGGTGTGTAGCCCATACGTCTACATTCAAAAATCCTTTTTCCACATAGAACCTACGTATGATATCGCTGGAAGATTTTATGATGTAATCTGACAGTTCGCTTCCCCTTCTCAATTTTACCCTCTCTTCTATGTCTGATTTTTCGCCTTTCTTGACCCCTTCAAACTTCCATTGCGACACACGCGGTCGCTCCACAATATTGATGTTCAAATAGGCGTTGTCTTGAACCAGGCTGTCTACGTATACGGCCACATCGGAAAAGAAACGTTGCATAAAAAGCCTCTTCACTATGCTTTGCAATTCTTCCCCGGGAATGCTTATGGTATCTCCAATAGCCAGCCCTGTCAACGAAAGGATCTGATCCGGGTTCAAATAGTTGACACCGGTGACGGTCAAACCGGCAATAGTACAAGTACGCGGTTTTGTATAATCTACCACCACAGAACTTTGCTCAACCTGTGCAAAAAGGGGAAATGCTATTAAAAACAAAGCAATACAAAAAAACAGACGCTTCATGCAACGGAATATTAATTTCATTCTTCAATTTTACCAAACCTACGTTTCCTGTTACTGTAAGCTTTCAAGGCCACACGGAAGTCAGACTTGCGAAAATCGGGCCAAAGTACAGGGGTAAAGTAGAACTCGGTATAGGCCATTTGCCATAACATAAAATTGCTGATACGCTCTTCTCCACTCGTACGTATCATCAAATCGGGGTCTGGGATACCTGTCGTTGACAAATAACCGGAAAATGCTTCATAAGATATAGGAGTTTGTAGATTTGGGGAAGCTTCCAACAGCTTGTTGACAGCCTGCAGTATATCCCATTTTCCACTATAATTGATGAAAATAATCAAAGTCATTCCCGTGTTGCCACCGGTCGTTTGCATACATTGCTCCAAACGCTCCAACACTTGAGGGCGTAAATGGTATAAATCTCCTTTAAAAAGAACACGGATGTTGTTTTTCATCAGGTTGGGGGTCTCTTTCTCTACGTACTCCATAATCAGCTGCATAAGCGCACCCGTTTCTTGCTCGGGGCGTCCCCAGTTTTCTTCTGAAAAAGCAAACAAGCTCAAATACCCTATGCCTGTCTCTGCTGCGAACTCCGTAGCATCGCGTACCGCCTCGGCTCCCATCTTATGCCCGTCGTTCCTTTCCAGGCCGTGTTTCAAAGCCCATCTGCCGTTCCCATCCATGATGATGCACACATGATCCGGCAATTTATCTTGGCTATGCATGTTCGTTCCCTCCGTTTCTTTTGTCAAAACCCATCATGAGCTTTTCCCTTAATGTAGATATAAAATCATTGCCGGCAAACGAAAGACTTGTCACATGAAAAGGAGCTTTTTGTACTTTAAAGCTGTAGGGCAAAGCCACTTTTAGAGACCTGTTATCCAAATGCAGCTGCGCATAAGAAGTACGACTCTTTACTTGAATTTCCAATGCAGCTTGGTCCGGGAAGACGATAGGACGCACGTTCAAGTTGTGCGGCGCAATGGGAGACAGAACAAGCACCCCCGATTGCGGAAAAACAATGGGACCGCCCACACTTAACGAATACGCCGTAGAACCGGTGGGCGTGGCTACAATAATGCCGTCTCCGCGGTACGTGGCTACCGGTTGGCCGTTCATCTTTACATCTACTTCCAACATGGCAGAACCCACACGCTGAATACAAATCTCATTAATGGCATAAGGATACACACCGGAAGGTTCCCCTTCCTCTACAAGTGACAAAACCGTATGGTTTGTAGTAGAAAAATCGTTGGCCTTTACAGAATCAAAAAGATATCCCATGAAATCCGGTCCGCAGCCCGTTAAGAAACCCAATCTGCCAAAATTAACACCTGCAATGGGAATGCCCGAATCTTTTACAATTTCAAGAGCCTTTAAAAAAGTGCCGTCACCCCCTATGGTCACCAAAAGATCTGTTCCGGGCGGGAGTTGTCTATCCTCCCCCAGAATGGAAAATGTCATATCGCTACGCTCAGGGAGGTGCAGGTCTTTATGTAAATCCTTCCCGTAAAAAACGACCTTCATATTTGTATTGCCAATCAATTGGCTTACTTTTGCAACAAAGATAACCAATAATGACAAATCTGAGCGTTAATGTAAACAAATTTGCCACTTTGCGCAACGCAAGAGGAGGCAACATGCCGGACGTACTCCAAGCCGTAAAAGATTGTGAGCGCTTTGGAGCACAAGGCATTACTGTACACCCCCGTCCTGATGAACGCCACATACGGTATCAGGATGTACGCGATATCAGTCCTTTGGTAACTACAGAGTTCAACATAGAGGGGAATCCCATTCCCTCCTTTATAGACTTAGTCCTGGAAGTAAAGCCCACACAGGTGACATTGGTTCCGGACGCCCACGATGTCATTACATCCAATGCCGGTTGGGATACCATCGCATTTGCCAAAGAGCTGAGACAATGGATTGATATTTTCAAACAAGCCGGTATACGTACTTCGCTGTTTATAGACCCCAATCCTGAAATGATTCGTGCCGCTTCCCAAACGGGTGCAGACCGAGTAGAACTGTATACAGAAGCCTATGCAGTAGATTACGAAGAAAACCCGGAGAAAGCTATTGAACCTTATCTGATTGCGGCTCAAACAGCTGCAGACTGCGGACTGGAACTGAATGCAGGACACGACCTGAATATGCACAACGTAGGATATTTTCACAAAAACATCCCCAACCTATTGGAAGTGTCTATTGGTCATGCCATCATCTGTGAATCCATATACTTGGGACTTGAAAATGTCATAGGCATTTACCTAAGGGAACTCTCCGATTTTTAACTATATTTGCACGTTTTTATTAATACTATCATGAAGAAAGCATTACCAATAATTACCATCGTGTTAGCAGTCGGCCTTGCCGTACTTTACGTATTGCATTTTACAAATAACGGCAGAACCTTTGCTACTCCGGAACAGACAGAACGCGAATCGGGAGAAGTATCGGTAGGAAGTATTGTATACATCCACATAGACTCCTTGCTTAACGAATACGACTTATTCCTAGACCTGCAATCAGACTTGACTGCCAAAGCCCGCATTGTGGAAGACGACTTGAACAAAAAAGGACGCGCCTTTGAAAAAGACGTGAACAATTTTCAAGAAAAAGTGCAGAAAGGACTGATTACCAGGAGCCAGGCTGAAACACAACAGAACCAATTGGCTACACGTCAACAGGAACTGGAACAGTACGCCCAACAAAAACAAATGGAATTGGCAGAAGAAAACCAAGTCATGCTCAACAGAGTATTGGATGCCATCAAATCCTACTTGGCAGACTACCGTGTACTGAATAACTACGACATGATTCTGACTACCGACAACAGCAGCAACACCGTCATAGAAGCCGGCAAATTTTTAGACGTTACGAAAGATGTTGTGGATGGACTCAACCGTGAATATGCCAAAAGCCGTAAATAAACGGATTCCATGGAATCAGTAACAGAAACACAGTTTCACTTTCCGGGCCAAACACAATTTTACAAAGGAAAAGTACGCGACGTATATACCATAAACGACCGCCTTTTGGTCATGGTGGCTACAGACCGTATCTCTGCATTCGATATGGTATTCCCCAAAGGCGTACCGTACAAAGGGCAGATTTTGAACAGCATTGCGGCCCAATTTTTAGATACCACATCCCATATCCTGCCTAACTGGAAAATAGCATTGCCGCATCCTATGGTAACCATCGGATACAAATGCCACCCGTTTCCCATAGAAATGATCGTTCGTGGCCACCTGACCGGCAGTGCCTGGAGGACGTACAAAAGCGGCCAACGCACCTTGTGCGGCATCCCCCTTCCGGACGGCATGAAAGAACACCAGGCGTTCCCCCAACCCCTTATTACTCCTACTACAAAAGCCGAGGCAGGATATCACGATGAGGATATCAGCCCGGAGCAGATCCTTGAACAAGGGCTTGTCTCTGAAGAAGATTACGTGCAATTGGAACAATACGCGCTTGCCCTCTTTGAGCGCGGCCGCAAGTACGCTGCAGAAAAAGGATTGATACTTGTTGACACCAAGTACGAATTCGGCAAATTGGATGGAGAAATTTACTTGATAGACGAAATCCACACACCGGATTCATCGCGTTATTTTTACGCAGACGACTACCACAGACAGTATCCTAAAGGTCTGCCACCCAGACAGTTGTCCAAGGAGTTTGTCAGGGAATGGTTGATGGAAAACGGTTTTAGCGGTCTTCCCGGTCAAACCATGCCTGTCTTGACCAAAGAAATCTTGGACTCCATATCACAACGGTACATAGAACTGTACGAACACCTTACGGGCATGACTTTTGTTCCCCATACCTACGACAATACTTTTTACGACACTATGGAAGGCTGCATCAGAAACATGCTTGCTCGTTTATGAAACTTCGCACTTTTTTAACGGCTGTCCTGCTGTTCTTCACCATATCTCTTTTATCGCAGGAACCCCGGTATATCAGACACAAGGTACGCTGGATGGAAACGCTGTATTCCATTGGAAGGAAATACAAAGTCGATCCCAAAGAAATAGCCGTCTTGAACAACCTCCCCACAGGAGAAATCTACCGCGGTCAAGTGTTACTCATTCCGGATAAAGATGCCCAAAAATCTACGTATATAGAAGAAATACAAGCAGATACCCTTGCTGTAGAAGGGGCTTTTCTACCGGAAGAAGCAGAAGACATCCCAACGCCTTGCTATTATTTTGAACGCACACGCGACTACAAACCCGTGCTTTCCCTCCTGCTGCCTTTTGAAGACACACCGGGAGACACCGGTTTTATTGAATTTTACCAAGGACTGTTGTTGGCTGCAGAGCAAATGAAAAGAGAAGGCATGCAAGCCGTTGTCCAAGTATACGACTGGGACGAAGAAACAACAGACCAATTGCTCTCTTCGCATGCATTGGATAAGAGCCATGTTATCATAGGCCCCGTGTACTCTCCGGATATTGGTACCGCATTGGCCTATTTCCGGGACAGCGACACAAAAATCATTTCTCCACTGGACAGCCGATCGGAAGTATGGGTCAGCTCTTTCGCCAATTTCTTTCAAGTACAGCCGCCGCTTGATGTACAGCAAGAAGCTCTTCTCAAATACCTGGAACCGCACCAAGCCTCTGTCTGGGTCATTTCTGAAGAAGGAGAACGGTTGGTGGCTCCGGGCATCAGAAGGCTGTTGGATAAAAACGTCATTTCTTACAGAAATTTCTCTTACGACGTATTGAAAGGCCGCGAAGTAACAGAACAGCTGAAACATTTGTTGGAAGACAACCCCCGCAACCAAATCATCATTGCTTCTCAAAATCAAGCATTTGTTTCAGACGCCATCAGAAATTTGCATTTGTTGTCAGCCTATGAACAAGTACCCATAGAACTGTTTGGTTTGTCGCGTTGGTATGGGTTTAACACATTAGACCTGACAGCGTTGCATGAATTGCAAGTAGTACTTCCGCTGTCTGCTTACGTAGATTACACACAAGAGCACGTAAAAGAGTTTGTAAGCCGGTACAGGGACCTATTCCATAGCGAACCTACGCCTTTTGCTTTCCAAGGCTACGACGTGGCATCTTTTTTCCTTCAAGCTCTGTACCAATACGGACCGCACTTTGAAGACTGCATTGGAGCCCTGCAAGTGCCTTTGTTGCAAACACACTTGTCTTTTGTCAGAAAAGATCCCGATCACGGCTTTACCAATACGGGCGTCCGTGTAATCCGTTACAAACCAGATTACTCCATAGAATTGTTGCCGTAACGTACCTACAACAAGTTGTCTTTTTCTATATCCTTGAAATAACGTACCGTTTCCGTTTTCAGACCTGCGGCAGCCGCCTCATCACACACAATGATGGCCTTGGGGTGCATCTGCAGAGCCGTGACCGTCCACATATGAGAGATGGGACCTTCCACTGCTTGTTTCAATGCTTCTGCTTTGGAAACACCGCTCACAACAAGCAATACTTGACGGGCATCCATAATCGTTCCCACTCCAACGGTAATGGCTGTTTTTGGTACCAATTCCGTATTGTTGTCAAAGAAACGGGCGTTGGCCAACACCGTATCTGAAGTAAGGGTTTTGACGCGCGTCCTCGACACAAGGGAAGAACCGGGTTCGTTAAAAGCTATGTGCCCGTCTACTCCCACACCTCCAAAAAACAAACGAACTCCTCCCGCGTGTTGAATGGCTTGTTCGTACGCTTTGCATTCGTAATCAATATCAGTAGCCAGTCCATTAGGTATGTGAGTATTTTCAGGAATGATGTCTATATGATTGAAAAAATGTTCCTGCATAAAGTACCGGTACGATTGCGGATGGTCTCCGCCCAAACCCACATACTCGTCCATATTGAACGTGACTACGTTTTTAAAGGAAAGCTCTCCTTCTTTTACCATAGCAATCAATTCCTTATACGTACCCATGGGAGACGACCCGGTAGGCAAACCCAACACATAGGGATTGCTTGATGTAGGTTCAAATGCATTGATTTCGTTGGCAATATACCGTGCAGTCCATGCAGACACGCTCTCATAATCTCTTAAAATAAGTACCCTCATGATATACTGTTTAATAATTCTCTTGCGTTTTCAACGGCAGCCGGTGTAACGGCAGAACCGCTCAACATACGGGCCACTTCCAAAACCCTCTCTTCCCCGGTCAATTCTTCTATACGGGTTTGCGTAGTGTCTTGGGCCCATTCTTTCTTTACCAGATAATGCGTGGTGCCCTTGGCGGCTACTTGCGGCAGGTGGGTAATGGCCAACACCTGCATGTGTTCAGATAAAGCATGAATCATATCTCCCATGCTATCGGCTATTTTCCCCGACACACCCAAGTCTACCTCGTCAAAAATAATAGTACTCAGCCCGGCACTTTTAGCCGTTACCGATTTTATACACAACATCAAACGCGACATTTCTCCACCGGAAGCAATGCGACTCAATTCCTTTGGTTCTACGTCTTTGTTCGCAGAAAAAAGGACTTGCAGGTGGCTGTTGCCTAAAAGACCGTATTCCGATTTTGCTTGCAAATCAAACAGAAGCTGCGCGTGAGGAATGCCCAGCAGTTCCAAGCGTGCGCACAACTCTGCAGAAAGCGGCTCCAAGGCCTTGCCTCGGCTTTTGTGAAGAAGCCCGGCCAACCGGTTCCTTTCCGCCGTAGCTGTTGTCAGCTCGGCTTCCCACTTTTCCAATAAAGAGGAATCGCTCTGCACGGCTTGCAATTGCTCCTCAAAAGAAGCCATCTTTTCCAACAACTCCGCCACCGTTTTCACGTTGTGTTTGCGTTGCAACGTATACAGAAGATCCAGTCTTTCGCTGATTTGCTCCATTTTATCCGGCTCTTCCCGTACTTGATCCAAAGGCAATGCGCATTCCCCGGCCAAATCTTTCAGCTCTATGCGCACTTCTTGCAATCGCTGCTCAATAGCCCTGTAATCTGCGTTGTGCTGCGCCACTGCCTGCACCAATCGTTCTGCCTCTCTCAACTGAGAAAGAACAGGCATTTGTCCTTCTTCCAAAATCTGTACAACCTCAAAAAAAGACCTGCGGATTTCAGCGGCGTTTTCCAAAATTTTCAATAGATCTTCCCACTCTTCTTGTTCTCCCTCCACCAATTTGGCCTGTTCCAATTCCGTAAACTGAAATTGTATGTACTCTGTTTCTTGTTGGCTTTTTTCATAAGCTGCCCGCAACGTGCGTACCTTAGCCGTCAAATCCACTACTTTCTTGTGGACCGTTTTGTAAGACTCCAACAAGGTCTGATGCCCTGCAAAACCATCGACTACGTGCAACGGATAATCGCTTTGAGAGAGCAACAAATTTTCGTGTTGCGAATGGATGTCTATAAGCGTATTTCCCAACGCCTTAAGAAAACTCAGCGGCACCGGTTGGTCGTTTGCAAATGCCCGGCTTGTACCGGTTGGATAAACAATCCGCCTGATAACCAACTCTAGCGACGCCCCCGGCTCGTTCACTTGTTCCAACTCTGCACCAAACAACTCTTCCCACCCGGGACCTTTCACATCTGCCATATGTTCCCATTGACCGGGATCGGCAGAAATGCTGAATTGTGCCTCTACTACTGCGTTTTTGGAAGGATCGCGCAAAAAAGCCGTATCTGCTCTTTCTCCCAACAACAGAGACAGAGCCCCCAAAATAATAGATTTACCGGCACCCGTTTCTCCTGTGATGATGGTAAGGCCCTCTGAAAATCCCGCTTCCAAAGACTGGATGAGGGCAAAGTTGGATATACTCAGAGAGTGTAACACTCTTATTCTTCTTGCTCGGTGGTTTTTCTGAAAAACGTTTCTCCGTCTTCAAACTCTTTTATGGCAACCAGACTCGGTTTGGGCTGACGCTCATAATAACGTGAAATCTCTATTTGTTCGCGGTTTTCAAACGTTTCTTCCAGCGTATCTGTATAGGTGGCAAACTCTTCCAAACGGGCATTCAACTCTTTCTTCACATCTGTTGAAATCTGATTGGCTCGCTGGGCAATGATCATAACCGTTTCGTAAATATTGCCGGTGTCTTTGGACAAATTGGTAATATCTCGAGTAATGGTGGTATCAGCCACCGGGTGGCTTTTTTTATTCATACTTATACTTTTTATATCTATTCACTTTCTTGTTCTTTCGTTTCCTCTGTAGGCTCGGCCTTTTTTATGGTAAACTGACGCGCTCTTTTGAACATCTGTTCCATCTCTCTGGAATACTTTGAATCGTGAAATTCACTCACAAAGTTGTAATATTCGTCTATGACGTTTAAAAAACGTTCCCGCTGCAAAGCAGGTACGCTGTTGAGCGCGTACTGGTAGTTGGCAGCCACAATATAATACATGATGTCTTCTCTGTACCGGCTGTCCGGGTTTTCCTTAAGCGTTTCTTTGAGCGCATGCGTAGCCGACTTGTAATCTTCTATGGTAAAATACAATTTGGCAGACTCAAACGCCTTGATATCCAACCTGTGGTACAAGTCGTCCAACATGCTGTGACATACTTTTTCATACTCATTGCCCGGATAATCGTACAAGAATTCCTCTATGGCTGCAATAGTCATGCGGCTGGGCTGTTGGTCCAATTCATGCCTGTATGTGTTTTGGTACATACAATCAAGCCTTAAGAACCGCGCCGATTTTGTAAAAGGGCTGCGAGGGAAAATTTCCGCAAATTGCCTGAAGTTTTCTTCTGCCGTAACAAAATCATTCAAATGGTAATTGCTCAATCCCAAATAATATTGTAGGGTATCGTCTTGCTGAGTCCCTCGGTACACCATCTGCAACTGTTCCAACAAAGGCTGCGAACGGGAATACCGTCTGGCTTCAAAGTACTCGATGGCTTTTCGAAATTTCAACTGATAATCAGTGCTACGCATAAGGGCTTCAAACTGATTCATACAAGAAGCGCCCAATCCGGCAGCAAATACAATAAGGATCAAAAATGTCTTTTTCATGAGCAATGCAATCAGGCAAATATACAACAGTTTAGCAAATTACAGGCCGCATTGCAGAGAAAGAAAACGTTCTGCATCCATAGCTGCCATACATCCGCTACCTGCTGCCGTTACGGCTTGACGGTAACGCGGGTCCTGTACGTCACCTGCTGCAAATATACCCGGTATGTTTGTTTCTGAAGTTTTCCCTTTTGTTACAATATATCCGTCCGAGTTTACTTCTATCCAAGGCTGGAAAGGTTCCGAATTGGGATGGTGTCCAATGGCCAAGAAGAAACCTAAGATATCTATTGTTTTTTCCTCCCCTGATTTATGCACCAATCGTACTCCTGTAACTCCGGATTCATCGCCCAAAACTTCTTTTGTCTGGTGTTCCCACAGCACCTCAATATTGGGAGTATTCAACACCCTGTCCTGCATCACTTTGGAAGCACGGAACACGTCCCTTCGTACAATCATATACACCTTGCGGCACAAGGCAGACAAATAGATGGCCTCTTCACAAGCCGTGTCTCCTCCACCTACAACGGCTACATCTTTTCCTCTGTAAAAGAATCCATCACACGTAGCACAAGCCGATACGCCCCTACCCCTGAATTCCGATTCGGATTCCAGTCCCAAGTACCGAGCCGTAGCACCCGTGGCAATAATGACCGTTTCAGCCAATACCTCTTTTCCGTCATCCAATGTCAAACGAAACGGAGCCTTATCCAATTGGCTTTCCACTACAACCCCGGTTCTAAATTCCGTTCCAAACCGCTGGGCTTGTATTCTAAGATCCTCCATCAACTCATGCCCGTTTATACCGTCGGGGTAGCCTGGAAAGTTCTCAATTTCCGTAGTCGTGGTCAATTGTCCTCCTCTTAAAACTCCCTCATAAAGAACAGGTTGCATATTGGCTCTGGCTGCATAAATAGCAGCTGTATACCCGGCCGGACCGCTCCCTGCTATAAGGCATTTTATGGTTTCCATAGTAGATTTATTTTATAATTGTTAAATATCGTAAAAGTTCTGTATATTTGCGGCTCTAAAAGCGGGGCGTGGCGCAGTTGGTAGCGCACTTGCATGGGGTGCAAGGGGTCGAATGTTCGAGTCATTTCGCCCCGACTTTTTTTTTAAAAAATCAGGCAGTTGCATAAGTTTTGTGCGGCTGCCTTTTCTTTTTAACGACGCTTTTTCTTGTAACGCGCAAATAACGCGCAAAGATAAGAATAAATTGTGTGAGCTACACTGAAAAATTTCGCTCACTGCACCAAAAGAAACAGCTGACGCTTTTATTATTCCCATATAGATGCCATTATTGCTGACATCCGGTACAAATAAAAAAAGGCTTCTGGGTTTGATTTTTTGAGTTTGTTCAACTTATTGCTTAGATGTCCATCAATCTGCCATTCTTTCATTTCCTGAATGTTCTTGATGTCAAACTTATCTATCAACTTCTGTTCGTATTTAATAACAGTTGCAATATAGGCTGTTTTCGCCGCGTAAGTAATTGCTTTTTCTAGATGAAACTTCTCCGAAAAAATAAAACTCTTGACCTGAATCATTCCTTTTGATAGGACTGCATAATCAGCCTTACCATAATTACCTCGTAAACAAATCTCCAACGAATGATTAATAATATCATCAAGTACTTCTTCCGGTGAACATTTATTATCTCTATATTCAATTTCTTTTCGAGCAATATCTAAAAATACCGATAAGATTACTGAAGCATTATCCGCACGTTCAACTATGCACCCGATGTCATACATTTGTTTAATGATTTCCATCCCCATCTCTTTATCCCCTATCATATAAGGTATCCCGGTAGTAGTCGGAGCAAATGCAGTAAGCTTATCGGCTAATAGATTGTTGAAATCGGGAACTGCTACGAAAACAGGTGCATCATTCGAGGCTACAAACAGACTGTCAACCGGAAGACGAATAATATTTTGATAAAGAATATCCTCTTTTACCACATCCAGCATCACATACGATTCTTTTTTTTCAATCACTGAAAAAAAGTAAAGTTTATAATGTGTTTTTTCGATACCGAATGTTGTAGGTCGCGGAGTTTCTTCAAACCTAGTAAATCTGTATGTTTTGCAGATTGAATCAAGTATTGTATCCAAGTGTACTTTTCTATCTGACACAACAATGTCAATATCAATGGATAATCGTTTTCCTGAGCCAAACAACAACATCAGAGCAGTACCCCCTTTAAATACAAAATTCAAATTGGAACTTGCAAGACCTTCCAATAGCATAAAGGCATGAACCACCTTCTCGACCAGAATTTTATCTTTTGCTGTCGTTGTTTTTGCAATTCCTTCAATCCACTCTTTTGAAGCGCTTTTTAAATCAATCATAATTTATGGATTTCAAAACAGTCTCTATTTCTTCTCTCTTATTTTTTCGTCCTGCGTAACGAAGCATTTTACTTTGATTAATCGTGTATTTTTCTGCAGCAGTACTCATAATTGTATATATCTCGTTACTCTGAAATGCAATCAGTTCTTTATCTGTTGCCAAATCCACCAGAATTTTTTCCAATGTAGCCAAATTGCATTTTTCATACTGCTGACAAGGTGAGTCCGAAATTAAAGGACGAACAATAATGTAATTATTAAACTCAGACAAATCATCATACAGATTACCTACCAGCATTACTTTAACATACTGCTCCTTTAGCGCATAATATGCAGCATCCAGCGCATCCCTTTCCACATCAACAAACAAGATATTGAAATTGATTAAATGCTGTAGAAACTCATTCACCGTCGACAACTGCCATTGGCAATAATCCACAAACGGGAATTGCTTATTGAGCAAGCGACATATACCATTCATTTTTGTTGAAATAACAGGAGAAAACCGCATTGTTTTTGTAAAACGATACTGCCCTCTGCCTACCCTTTCAAAAACATTCCGCTGTACAAGGTCATGTACCCGCCAATTAATAGTAGCTTTAGGTATAGCAGGTTCCTTCTCTCTATAAAAAGCCTCAAAATCTTTCAGTTCGATGATTTTTTTGCTTTTAAATGCTTTATTCAATTCAGTCTTACTAGTATTTTTGCTCATAATAATACTGTTATTTTCACCCTGCAAATATATCAAATTTTCGTCAAATTTCGCGTTTTATTGACATTAATTTGTCACCATTCCATCATTTTTACATAATTTTTATTGACAAGGGATTCTACCTGAAACCCTACCGATCCGTCGGCAGCACAGCTTATTTCTTTGCGGTTCGAATCATTTCGCCCCAAACAGCCAAAAGCTGTGCCAAACAGACTCCTCGGCAAAATTCCTTATCTTGTGCGTATGAAGATTTTTGAAAACAGTGCAGGAAAGAAAATCAAAATTTTTGCTCGTGAAGTAGAAAAAGAAGCTCTGGAACAAATCAAAGATTTGGCAGAATGCCGTGCCTACAAGAACGAAAAAATCCGAATCATGCCCGATGTCCACGCCGGAAAAGGCTGTGTGATAGGTACTACCATGACCATCACAGACAAGCTGACACCCAATCTGGTAGGTGTAGACATAGGCTGTGGGGTCACGGTAGCCAAAATCAAAAGCCCGTCTTTGGACCTACACAAATTGGACAACCTGATCAAAAAACACATTCCCAGCGGATTTTCCATCCGAAAATCACCCGGCCCCTTTGATTTCTCCAATTTAAGGTGCGCCCCTTATGTAGACCTGGGCCGAGCCTACCACTCCATCGGCACCCTGGGCGGAGGCAACCATTTTATTGAAGTGGGAGAATGCACCAACGGAGAACTGTATCTGATGATCCACTCGGGCAGCCGCAACCTGGGCGTAGGAGTCTGCAACTATTACCAAAAATGGGCCATCAAGCAACGCAAAGAACAAGGAGACGACCACGTACCCAGGGACCTGTCCTGGCTGGAAGGACAACCTTTTGAAGACTACCTGAACGACATGGAAATCACACAGCGCTACGCCAGCCACAACCGCAACACCATGCTCCAAATCATAACGGACAAATTGAAACTCCCTTGCGAAAAAACCGTGGAAACCATCCACAACTACATAGACACCAAACACATGATTCTACGCAAAGGAGCCGTGAGCGCGCAAGACGGCGAACTGCTGGTCATCCCCCTGAACATGCGTGACGGCACCCTCCTTTGCCGAGGCATGGGCAACCCCGACTGGAACTTCTCCGCACCCCACGGAGCCGGCCGCGTCCTCAGCCGCAACCAAGCCCGCCGCGTACTGGAAATGGCAGACTACGTACGCTCCATGAAACACATTTACTCCACATCTGTCAGCAAAAAAACCCTAGACGAAGCCCCCCACGCCTACAAACCCATGGATGAAATCATAGACGCCATCCAACCCGCCGCCCAACTCCTCACCACCATCAAACCCATCTACAACTTCAAAGCAAACTAAACCTCACTCCCCCCACCCATGCATCGCCCCGCGCTGCTACAACGCCCCGCGCTGCTACTTCGTTCCGTGTTCACTGCTGCAACTCGCCTACCTCATGACCCCCACATGACCCACCACCGCTCATCGTGGCGCACTGCGGCGTGCCAGATTGGATCTGGCGCGCCAAACCGTTTTTTCAAAAACGTAAAACGCTGAATATCACATGTTAAAAATTTTACCACACAAAAGTGGCGCGCTTGATCCAATCTGGCACACCTCAAACCGCACATTGCCGGCTCGCAAGGGTGTGACTGCGGACGGTGGGTTGGCAAGGCGCAAAATGATGGTATGCAATCCGCCCCCTGACAAATCAAAAGGCAGCCGCTGACGGTATTGGACCCATTGCCACACAGGCTTTATGCTGTATTGCAAAGCGTCTTCAAAGGCATTGTAATATTTGATGAGCACTTGATTAGAGCCTTTTTTCAAAGGCAACAACAGCAACTCCTGTTGGTACTCAAAACGCTCCGGCAAACAATGGGCCGTCACATACTCCCCATTCAATAGTACATACACGCCGTTCCCGCTCCCTATTTCCACAGCTACCGTTTGCTCCTCCTGTGCCCAAATTTCTTGCAAAAACAATACACCTCTACGCGGGGGCAAATCCATGGTCCGCCTTGTACCGTATACAAAATCACGCACCTCTTCCCATCCCTTATCCTCCTGTACATCAACATGTTCCACTCCCTCTTCCTGCACAAAGCCAAAAACACCCCTACCCGGCTTGCTATACAATGTTCCCCATTGTACCTGCGTCGAATCTGTGTGCATCGCAACAGAATCCACAGACATGCCCCTACGGCCCTTCGCCCCCAAGGTTACCTCATAAAATTTGCCATCCACCTCTACAAGCAATTCCTTGCCCAACTCGGCTTGGGTGAAAACCATATATACCGAGGCGTCCTGTTCTGAAACCGCAGACCATTCGTAGGCAATCAAACTTTTGTAGCCCGCATAGTAGTTCAAGGCCGAGTGCCCAAAATGCGGTGCAACAGCAAACAAACTCTCCGGCAGAAGAGTATACCCGTCCTCGTAGACAACCTCAAACACCTCACAACAAGAAATAAAGTCCTCAGGAAGATACAAAGTCAATCCTACAGTATCAGCACCCCGGATACGAGGCAAATGGATGGTCTGCCCGGCAAAGGAGTCCATGACAAAAAGATACAGCGTGTTGTCTTTTGTAGTCACCTCGCCCCACGGGAAGATTTGGCCAAAGGGATTGGGCTGTGTACCGTAGATGGCTGAACTGTTAGCACGGATCCATCGGCCCATTTCCAACAGGACATCTTCTTCAAATGGCACCAGGCTGCCGTCGGAACGCGGCCCTATATTCAGCAGGAAGTTTCCGCCTCGGCCTATGACATATACCAGGCTTTTGATTTTCTCGTCCACTTTTGGTTGCAGCGCTCCCCACTCCTGCCAGCGGCGGTACCCCCACGTTTCTCGATATACCGAGGCAGGCGTCTGCCAAGGCACGGCCAGGTGGTACTCAGGAATTTGGTTGTCAGCCATCACACTGAAATCGCCAAAATCGTTGCCCAGCCGGCCGCTCACCATACACAAAGGCTGTAAGCGCGTAACCAAATTGTACAATTCCCCGCTTTGCTCTACCGTCAAGGAACCCATATCAAACCAGATTTCCGAGATGGGCCCGTAGCCGGTCAAAATCTCTTCTACCTGACTCAAGTTCAGGCGGTGGTGATCCGGCGTAATGGGATCGGCGTTGTGTCCGGACATAGGATTGGCTTGCGGAAAATGCCAATCAATCAGCGAAAAATAGACACCAAAGCCCATCCCGCCTTCTTGACACGCCGCTGCCAATCCGGCCATCAAATCGCGGCCGTACGGCGTCGCCTCCACCATATTAAATGACGTATGTGCCGAATGGTACATACAAAACCCGTCGTGGTGCTTGGCAGTAAAAACAATGGATCGCATACCGGACTTCTTGGCCACCTCTACCACGTGGTACGGGTCCCAGCGCTCGGGGTTGAAGTCCTTGGCTGCCGCCTGATACACATCGGCCGGAATGGGTGCAAACGCCTGAATCTGTTCGCTGTAACCACTCGTAACGGGCTGCCCCCGGTACTCACCCCCAAAATGCGAATACAAACCAAAGTGGATAAACAGTGAGTACTTGGTATCCAACCATTCAGGAGTGGGTTTTTGGTGTGTGGACACGGTACAGCCTGCCAGAAAGGCAAAAAGTAAAAAGCGGAGTTTCATATAGGCAAAGATAATGAATTGCGTTGCCAAGCCGACGTCTTTTGGTACGCCTTCTTTTATATTTGATAAAATTTATTATTTTTGTAAGACACATTTAAATTAAACCCAATATGAAGAAAATTGTTTTAAAAGGAGCGCTGCTGATCACAGTTGCCCTTCTTATGACCTCCTGCTACTCCCTTACATTCACAGTAGGACAGGGTGCAAAAACAGGTGTTGAAGTAGTTGAAAGAAACCATTACCTAATAGGCGGTTTGGCTCCTATCAAATTGGCTGATCCCAAAGCAATGGCCGGAGGTGCAAAAGATTATACCGTTACTGTAGAACACACCGTTCTTGACGGTTTGCTGGCTGCTTTGACCGGTGGCATTTACACTCCCACCACAGTTAAGGTCAGAAAGTAATCACCCCTAAATGAAAAAAGTTTTACTGGTAATTGTACTGGTAATAACACTGATATTAGGAATTGCCGGAATACTTGCAACCCTTGTCGGCTTCTTTCAAGGCTTCAATTATATTTTAAATTACAAGATCTTGAACGAATACGGTTTGAGCCAATTCGGCAAAGGACACGTTTGGGGTTCAATATTATTGTTTGTTATAGGTTTGAGCATGGCTTATTTTGGATTCTCGACCTTCAAAAGACTTAGAAACAAGAAAGCCAAACCGTAACTACGTGCAATTGCTTATTTTTATTATTTGGCGCGTCTATCTGTGATACGACGCGCTATTTCTATTACCCCTTCCAGAAAAAAGGTAATCCATCCGGTTATGTCATTGTGCGTGCGAACTCTTGTCAGATGTTCCTGATACTGATCTGCGTGTTCCTCAAAATAGTCTGACATATCTAAAACCGGGTGCTGCAGAATTCCCGCACTCATCAAGTAGAGCGGAATGAGCCATTGACCTACCTCCTCATTCCCCTCCCAAAAAGGATATATGGTAATAAACTGATAATAGACAATGGCCACTCTTACCAAATCCGGGAGCGGAACGTACAAGTTGTTGGCAAACTTCTCCAAATCGGACATCAGCTCAGGTATTTCTGTAGGATACGGCGGCACGAATGTGTGAGTCTCCGTGTCAATGTCAGTATCACCGGTCAGGCTGCAAGCCCGGCTTTGGCTGCTTCTGTAGGTACCGGGAACTTTAAAGCTACCTCTACCCTCTTGCCCCAACAGCTGATGCACTTCCTTTATAAGCCGAGACGAAAAAGGCAGGCGCTCCACCAGCTTCACCACTTCTTCCACGCTCTCTCCGGCCCTGTCGAGTTGGGAGTGCTGAAAGCTCATATCCAACCTTCCCAGCTGGTGACTAGCCTCGCTCACGAGGACTATCAGCTCCATATCATCCATCTCCCAAGCCCGGTTAATAAAGCCGGGGCTGAAGCTTTTATAGCAACCATGATCGATGTAGCGGCCCGATTGAAACGTTTTCATACCTATTGCTGCCGCTGTTCCACCAACTGCACCTTAAAGCTGTTGGGGTCTTTGATAAAGATAAATCGCAGATGCGGATTGGGAGCAATGGGGCCTACTATGTGCTCTATTCCCTGTTCTTTCAAATGGGCTATAGTAGCATCCAAATCATCCACCAGCAATCCCACAGACACATCTGCGGCGCAATTCACCTCTGTTTTATTGGGATCGTGAATCAGTTCCAAGTCCGCCCCTTTACCATCCAAAAAGTGTATATTCACACCTCCTCCACCGGTAAACGACCTGTTCACCTGCATACCCAAGATTTGTGTGTAAAAAGCCAGGGACTCTTCCATGTCCTTGACGTAAATAGTTATCCAAGCAATTTTCATGGTGCAAAGATAACTATCTTCTAGAACAGCTTAACAAATAAAGCATTTATCACATTTCTGGCAATTTATACTGTTTATTGCCAAATTTGTGATATATTTGTCATAAGATTGCATTAGATGATTACAAAAAACGACATATTAAATTTCGCATATACACATAAGGTGTTCACACGTGAAGAATTAATAGCCAATTTGAAGAGCGAAGATCATATTGGGTTACCCGGAATTTTTTCTGAACAGCTGAACCGCCTTTTAAAATCAAAACAATTAATTCGTATTAAAAGAGGTATTTATAAATTGTCGGATGATGTAAAAAAGAATTTCTCAGTTGTATGTTCTGAAGAGATGAAAAAGATAAATCAGCAAATAAAAAGACAATTCCCATTTGTTGATTATTGCTTATGGTCAACCTCAACTCTAATGCCATACATGCACCACATTCCAAACCTGAATCTTTTGTTTGTTGATGTGGAACGCGAGGTGACCGAATCTGTTTTTTATTTTTTAAATTCGGATAGCACAAAAAGGGTTTTTCTACATCCTTCGCTTACCGACTTTGAGCGATACATAAGTGCCAATGAGGCAATTATCATTCGACCTTTAATATCAGAGTCTCCCTTACAATGGGTAGAAGGTATAAATACACCTACCATAGAAAAGGTGCTGGTTGATATCGTAGCTGATGTGGAGTTTTCATTTTTACAGGGTTCAGAAATCAACTATGTTTACACAACGATTTTTGAAAAGCACAACGTAAATAAAAACAAACTCTTACGCTATGCTGCCCGTCGGGGACGACAAGAAGAAGTCAAGAAACTAATAAACAGCAATAAATTGTGATTCACCCGGATAGTCGGACAATAGAATGGATAAGACAGGTAGCTGCTGATAACATATTTTCAGATATAGTACTTATTGAAAAATCAATAAGGGCATTTTCGCTACTTGAATCTTTGGTACTATCGGGTTGTCCGTTTGTATTTAAAGGTGGTACAGCATTAATGCTTCACTTGGATAGTGCAAAGCGACTTTCAATTGATATTGACATCATTTGCCCTCCCGGCACAGACATTGAAGAATTTGTACAGAAACATGCTCTGGAATACGGTTTTGGCGATGTAAGATTAGTCGAACGAGCTACAGCACACAACGTCCCGAAAACACATGCCAAATTCTATTATCAAGTAACCTATATTACCAATACCAAAACAGAATCTATTCTGCTAGATGTATTGTTCGAGGATATTCATTATCACGAAATTGAGCAGCTGCCTATTCAAAGCCGTTTCTTAAAATTAGAAGGTGATCCTGTCCTCGTTCATGTTCCGAGTAAAGCTGATATGCTGGGTGATAAACTTACTGCTTTCGCTCCAAACACTACTGGTATTCCTTACTTCAAAGGAGAAAAAGATTGCTCTATGGAAATCATAAAGCAGCTTTTTGATATTGCCTCTTTGTTTGATGTAACCACCGATTTAAGTTTGGTTACCGCAACGTTCCAAAAGTTTGCCACAGTTGAACTGCAATACCGAAATCTTGATCCTGAAAACATTACTCAGGTACTTGATGATATTTTTGAAACTTCACTCTGTATATGTTTGAGGGGTCAGGTAGAGCCTGACACTTTCAAATTACTTCAGTCGGGAATAAAAAGAATACAAAGTTTTATCCATAGTGAAAAATACAATATCGATAGTGCCATTACTAACGCATCTAAGGCGGCATATCTTTCTGTGTTAATTGCTAATGATGCAACAACCATAGTCCGTTTTGACCCTCAGAATATTGAACCTTTGAGAGATGCCGTAATTAGTAAGCCTTTAAATACAAAGCTCAACAAACTCAAGAAATCCAATATTGAAGCATTCTTTTATTGGAATGAGATAAATAAAATTATTTCTTCTCATCCTCAAGATGGTACGTAATTATATACATACAAGTAAATGTAAGATCAACCGAATGTTAATTGACACTACCTTCAATTTCCACTCAGACTCCAATGGCGGAGACCCGGACTGTAAAAGCCCTACCCTCCACAAATACCATAAAATTTGAAATACAATAGCCTTACTACGTCGACTCAACTATCGGCAGATATACCCTTTTCCTAGGTAAGCGTATAACATTCAAGATACGTTCAATTGATGATAGCGCTGTATGGGTACTGGCTGTAGCGCTTGTTAGGATACCGGAAAATTGTGGGAAAAGACTGTAGGTATAAGCTATAACCTTTGTCATGCGGCTCTGAGTGAGCAAGGCTTTATAGTTGTTATTAAGCCGTTTTTCAAAGGGTACTAGTATGGGATACATTTTCATGTACCGTAATGTTTTCCTTTCTATAGCAAAGAGAGATTGGATCTCAAGTAAAGCTTAGGTTGTCAGCATATAGTGCATATGCCCAACAACCCAGATTCAGTTAATCATCAAATCTAAATAGAATGAATTTTGGCTATTTGTTGTTCGAAAAATATCATCAACAAATATTGTTTATCAAAGAAATAACTGCTAAATTTAGTGCTACGTCATGTTTTGACGGGGTCACATAATAGCTTTGAATCAAATTTAATATATACAATAAAAAAAGCCTACAATAATTTAAAACATTGGATTCGATAGCACACATAAAATTGGATGATTCCGGCAATTTCAAGATTCAAAATCTTTTCGAACATCTTTCCGGTACCGCTAAGTTATGTGCAAAATTCACTTCCAATTTTTGCAATGGAGAATGGGGATGGTTATTGGGATTATGGCATGATTTAGGGAAATATTCTGACGAGTTCCAAGAATATATTAAAATAAACTCTGGATTTCAAGAAGGTAATAAATTAGGCAAAACAGATCACACATCTGCAGCAGCAATTTTGGCAAAAGAACTATATCCAGATTTGTGGCCTCCCATATCTTATTGTATAGCAGGACACCATGCTGGTCTGCATAATTGGTTACCGGAGCCGGGTATATCTGGTGATTTAAGCAGCAGGTTACAAAAACAAGAGTTTTTAGATAAAATAAGGGCAAAGATTCCATCTGATCTTATTGAAAAAGTGAATCTAAATCTACCAACAGGTAAGAAGATTAATCCAAAGCAAATCCATTTATGGATAAGAATGCTTTTTTCGTGTTTGGTAGATGCCGATTATTTAGATACTGAAAGATTCATGAATCCTGAGTCCTTTGAGAGGAGAGGAAAATATGATGCTTTCAGTGTGTTAAACGAACGTTTTAGAAACTTCATGAATGGAATGGTAAAGTCGGCGGCAACTACAAAAGTAAATTCCATACGAAATAAGATACTTAACGATTGTATCGAATCTGGTTACTTAGAGCCAGGTTTCTTTTCCATAACTGTTCCCACTGGTGGTGGAAAAACGTTGTCATCTATGGCATGGGCGTTAATCCACGCATTAAAATATAATAAATCTCGAATAATTTTAGCTATCCCATATACAAGCATCATTACTCAAACGGCTCAGATTTATCGCTCTATATTTGGTGATGAAAATGTGATTGAACATCATAGTAATATTGATGATGACCTCAACTCGCAAAAACAAAAACTGGCAACCGAAAATTGGGATGCTCCAATTATTGTCACAACAAATGTTCAACTTTTCGAGTCTCTATTTTCCAATAAAACTTCCCGTTGTCGGAAACTTCATAATTTAGTAAACAGCATAATAATACTGGATGAGGCTCAAATGTTACCTCCCGAATTTTTAAATCCTATCCTTACCATATTAAAAGGATTAGTAGATGACTACTCGGTGTCAATTCTATTTTCCACCGCAACCCAGCCTGCACTAACAGGACGGATTGGTGGCAATGGGCAATTTGCATTTGAAGGAATAGCTAAAACTTCAGTTCGGGAGATAGTAAATGATATTGACAAGTTGGCACTCAACCTTAAAAGAGTTAAAGTATATGTTCCTGATGATATCTCTCGAACTACCAATTGGGAAACCATTGCTGATGAGCTTTTACAGCATAGGCAAGTGCTTTGCATAGTTAATACAAGGAAACAATGTCGAGAGCTCTATGATTTAATGCCTGAAGACACCATACATCTGTCACGTCTTATGTGTACTGCTCATATTATGGATTTAATCAATGAAATAAAATACCGGTTAAAAGAGAATCTGCAAGTAAGAGTTATCAGTACTCAATTAATTGAAGCAGGAGTTGATATTGATTTCCCTGTGGTTTACAGGGCTATTGCCGGCTTAGATTCAATTGCACAATGTGCCGGTCGTTGTAATAGAGAAGGTAAGCTTAACTATAAAAACAAACTTGGGCAAATGAAGGTTTTTATTCCTTCTAAAGGAACTCCCATCGGGTTGATACGCAAAGGTGCCGATACTTTTAAAGAAATATTGGTAACCAAATCCAATAATGAAGATGAACTATTGCAGCCGCAAGCTTTTCTCAAATACTTTCAGTTGTTATATAACAAGATTGACAATTTTGATAAAGCCAACATTCAAGATAGTTTGTGGAAAGATGCCTATTTAATGCAATTTCAATTTGCAACAGCCGCACAGGATTTTGTGTTAATTGACGATAAAGGATCCAAAACAATCATTGTTGAATATAAAGAGGGTACTGATTTAATCCATCTTTTTAAAAAGAATGGCCCTGATCCTTGGTTGCTGCGTAAGTTACAGCGTTATTCTGTTTCTGTTAATGAACGTGATTTTAAAGAATTAAAAAATTCAGGTTTAATTGTAGAGCTACATGGTTGTTGGGTTCAGGATTATCACAACTTATACAGCATTCACTCAGGAGTACAATTAAATGGTAAATGGTTAGAAGAAATAAATATTATATAAAAATATCATGGAATTTTATAATAAGGAATTTTGCATTGAAATATGGGGTGATTATGCTTGCTTTACACGACCCGAAATGAAGGTTGAACGAGTAAGTTACGATGTAATCACTCCTTCGGCAGCACGCGCCATTTTCGAAGCTATCTTTTGGAAACCGGCAATCCAATGGAAGATAAAAAAAATTGAGGTTTTAAATCCTATTAGATGGGTTTCTGTACGTCGGAATGAAGTTGGTAAATTAATGAGTAATAGATCAAAACATATTTTCATTGAAGAAAACCGTCAGCAAAGAGCCGGGCTTTTATTGCGTGACGTTGCTTACCGGATTTATGCCGAAATTGATTTTACACCTTTACGCAAACGCAACAGGGTTGAAACTCCTGAAGAACTAAAAGGCCAAAAGGAGAATGAAATTTTAAAGAAAACGGAAAACCCGGGTAAGTACAACGCCATATTCGAGCGCAGAGTAAAAAAAGGGCAATGCTTTAACCAGCCTTATCTTGGATGTCGGGAGTTTTCATGTAATTTCAAATTAGTAGAATTTCCGGAAGGAGAAAGAATTAAGCCTATCAATGAAACTCGAGATCTGGGATTTATGCTTTACGATATGGATTTTTCTGAGGAGAAAGACCCTAAACCTATGTTCTTCAGAGCACAACTCAAAAAGGGAGTAATTGAAGTTCCACCAATGGAAAGCGAGGAGGTTCGCCGATGATTTTACAAGCACTATACGACTACTACCAGCGTAAAGCTGCAGATCCAGAAAGCAATATTGCGCCAAGTGGATTTGAACGTAAAGATATACCATACATAATCGTTATTGATTATCAGGGTAAATTCGTTAATCTTGAAGATACCAGAATTGGTGAGGGAAAACAAAAAAGAGCTAAATCGTTTTTAGTAATCAAAACCAAAAGTCGAACAGGTTCTAAAGCAGCCGATACAGCTAATGTTTTTTGGGATCACTGGGGTTATGTTCTTGGGCAACCTAAAAATGAAACCGATAAGGCAAAAAAAGATGCATGTAAACAAAATCACTCTTTTATCTCTCTGATTAGACAACTATCAGAAAAATATTCTAATAATAATCAATTTAAAGCAGTTGCAAAGTTTTATGAACAAGAAGAAAATATCCAAAACCTTCTTAAGCATGAAAACTGGGCAGAGTGTTATAAAATACCGGGGTGCAATCTTTCATTCAGAGTTGCAGGTGAAACTATAATTGTTGCCGAACACTATAACCTCCATGATGAGGTTAACGCCACAGAAGATGCTGACGAATCTCAACAAATACAAACCAATACAGGTGTCTGTTTAATAACAGGAGAAAAGTTACCCATCGCTACTCTTCATTCAGCCACTTCAATACCTGGTGGTAAAAGTGGCGGCAAGCTTGTAGGTTTCCAAAAAAAATCAGGATACGACTCTTATTATAAAGAGCAAGGAATGAATGCACCTGTCTCAAAAAAAGCCGAAGATGCTTACACTACAGCACTCAATGTTTTGCTTGGAAAGGATTCTAAGAATAAATTTAGAATCTCTGATACATCTGTTCTATTTTGGGCTCAGAGTCAAGATGAATTCGAAAACCAATTTGCATCATTCTTCGCTGCTCCATCAAAAGATGATCCCGACCAAAACATACGAGTAGTAAAGACTCTATTTGAGTCTATTCACACAGGGAAACTTAATACTGATAGTGATAACCAATTTTATATCCTAGGGTTAACTCCCAATGCAGCACGGATTTCAATAAGATTCTGGAGGACAGGAAAGATTGTTGATTTTGCAATAAACATTGCAAAGCACTTTGAAGATCTGGATATAGTAAAAGAAATGAATACGGACAAGGAATATTTCTCCCTTTTCAATTTGCTCGCCAATATATCTTTTGATTTTAAAGTAGATAACATTCCGCCAAATCTTGCCGGAAAAATCATTGAAAGCATTCTTGATGGCACTAAATATCCTGATACTATGCAACAGCAGTGTATAAGGCGTATAAGAGCCGAACAACATGTTAACCGTATTCGTGCGGCAATACTCAAAGCATACTTAAACAGAAGTAATAATATTTATAATATAAATGAAAAACGTATAACAATGGCACTCGACCTAGAAAACAAAAATCAAGGCTACTTATGTGGTCGCTTGTTTGCAGTACTCGAGAAAATTCAAGAGAATGCACTACCAAGCATTAATGCAACTATTAAAGACCGTTACTATGGTGCTGCTTCAAGTACTCCCGTTACTGTATTCGGGCGGTTATTAAATCTCTCCAATCACCATTTAGCAAAATTAGATGGTGGGAGCAAGATCTATTACGAGAGGTTGATTCAGCAAATTATAAGCGGCATTAGCAGCAATGGACTACCTTCTCATCTTTCCTTAGACGACCAAAGCCGTTTTGCTATTGGTTATTATCATCAACGTCAGGATTTATTTACTAAAAAAATAAAAACAACTAAAGAATAGGAGATTATACTATGAGTAAATTAATTAAAAACCGATACGATTTTGCCTTACTTTTCGATGTTACCGATGGTAACCCCAATGGAGACCCTGATGCAGGTAATCTTCCAAGGGTAGATGCTGAAACTGGCATGGGGTTAGTTACAGATGTTTGTCTTAAACGTAAAGTGAGGAATTTTGTGCAAATGGTTAAAAATGCCGAAAGACCATTTGATATTTTTATAAAAGAAAAAGCAATTTTGAATACATTGATTGATGAATCTCATGAGCAAGATGAGGTAAAATCAGAAGATAGAGCTGGTGATAAAACCGAAGCCGCAAGAAAATGGATGTGTGCCAATTATTACGATATTCGCACCTTTGGTGCTGTCCTAAGTACTGGTAAAAATGCAGGTCAAGTTCGTGGTCCTATTCAGTTTACCTTTGGTCGCTCAATTGATCCGGTTGTTGCATTGGAGCATAGTATAACTCGTATGGCTGTAGCCACTGAAGCTGAAGCCGAAAAACAAGGCGGTGATAACCGTACCATGGGGCGTAAATTCACAATTCCTTATGGTCTTTATCTTTCTAAAGGATTTATCTCTGCCCATTTAGCAACACAAACTGGCTTTAATGAAGATGATCTTTCCCTTTTCTGGGAAGCATTAAAAAATATGTTCGACCACGATCGTTCTGCAGCTAGAGGAATGATGAGTACTTGCAAATTGATTGTATTTAAGCACTCTACAGCTTTAGGAAATGCACCTGCACATCAACTATTTGATGCTATAAATATCGAACGAAAAGATGCAACTAAACCTCCAAGAGCATTTTCCGATTATATTGTTAAAATAGATAAAACTTTAATACCTGCAGATGTTGAGATGATTGAAATGGTATAATTTGATGTTATCTGTTTAACGGAAACTTTAAATGAAGATTTAATATGTATTCCGACGACAAACTTTTAATGATTTCAGGTATTCAACATTTCGCTTTTTGTGAAAGGCAATGGGCATTGATACATATTGAACAACAATGGGCCGAAAATATGCGAACCGTAGAAGGTAATCATATGCACAATCGGGTCGATAATCCATTTGAAAATGAAACACGAAGAAATGTAATTACTCTGCGTTCGGTTTCATTAGTTTCATATCAATTAGGGTTATATGGTGTTGCCGATTTGATAGAGTACATTAGAGTTGATAATACAACAGGAGTTTCTTTGAAAAATAAAACTGGCTTGTGGTTTCCCGTTCCTGTTGAATATAAAAGAGGTAAGCCAAAATTTGATGAGTGTGATGAGGTTCAACTTTGTGCTCAAGCTATTTGCATCGAAGAAATGTATAAAATAAACAGTCAAATTAATCTTAGAATAGATAAAGGTTATTTGTATTATGGAGAAACCAGACATCGTCATGAAGTGCTGCTTGACGATATATTAAGAACTAAAGTAGAAACATACTCTGCTAGTATGCATAAATTTTTTGAAAAAAAAATTACCCCGCGCCCAAAATACAAATCACATTGTAAATCTTGTTCTTTGCTCGAAATATGTAATCCAAAATTCTTTGACAAGCCACGTGTTGTAAATGATTATCTAAAAAATGTATTTGAAATAGATTGACGCAATGAGAAAACTTTTAAATACACTGTATATAACAACACCTGAGTCGTACATTTCACGGGATGGTGAAAATATTGTAATTAAAATAAACGATATTGAAAAATTTAGAATACCAATACATAATATAGAAGGAATTGTCTGTTTAGGTTATATGGGTGCTAGTCCTTCGGCAATGCATCTTTGTGCTGAACGTAACGTAGCGCTGAGTTTTTTAACTACTCAAGGCCGTTTTTTATGTAGAATTAACGGTCCGGTTTCTGGAAATGTCCTTCTTAGAAGACAACAATATAGGATAGCAGATAATCCCAATCAATCACTTCAATTAGCTAAACTATTTATAGCTGGAAAAATAGCAAACTGTCGAACAGTTTTACAGAGAACCTTACGAGAACAACAGTCAGAAAACAAATCATCTGAGCTGCAGTCAGCAATTAACTTGTTAGCTGTAAAACAAAAGCAAATTTCTCAAATACCTTCTGTTGAAATATTGAGAGGTATTGAAGGTGATTCAGCACAATGCTATTTTGGTGTGTTTAATCAATTAATCCTATCTCAGAAAGAAGATTTTTTCTTGAAAGGCAGAAGCCGTCGCCCTCCTAAAGATAATGTTAACTCATTACTCTCATTTGTTTATACTCTCTTAATGCATGAAGTTAAAGCTGCCCTAGAAAGTGTTGGTCTTGATCCGTGCGTTGGTTTTTTACATGTCGACAGGCCGGGTAGAGCAAGTCTTGCACTTGATATGATGGAAGAGTTTCGACCATATCTTGCAGACAGATTAGTACTATCATTAATTAATAGGAAACAGATTAATAAACGAGGATTTAAGAATAATGAAGCAGGTGGAATTTTAATGACAGACGAAACCCGAAAAGAAATAATAACTGCTTGGCAAAAACGAAAACAAAAAAAAATCCAACATCCATATTTACAAATAGCTATCTCCGTAGGTCTATTACCTTATGCGCAAGCAATGCTAATGGCGCGTTTTATTAGAGGCGATATTGATAATTATCCTGTATTTGTAAACAAATAGAAAGCAAACCTATGATGGTATTAATAACCTATGATGTTGAAACTAAAACGCAAGAAGGACGAAAACGTTTAAGAAAAATTGCAAAAGAGTGTGTTAATTACGGACAACGTGTTCAAAATTCAGTATTTGAATGTTTGGTTGATCCTGCTATTTTTACAGAATTACGTCATCGTCTAGAATCAATTTACAATCCTGAAACCGACAGCCTAAGATATTATTTTTTGGGCAATAACTTTAAAAATAGAATAGAACATGTTGGGTGTAAAGAAAGTTATAATCCTGAAGGAACACTGATATTATAGCTCCGCCTACCTTAAGCTCTCATTAAATCATAGGAGAATCAGCGATACTTGACGTTCATTTGGTTAGCTATATTCTTTAATTATTTTTTACCAATTCTATAAATATTTCATTACTTTAGCGGAAATGGAGCTTTACTCATCAAAGTTCTAATAACTTAACCACTCTACTGTCGCACCTCGCAAGGGGTGCGTGGATTGAAACCAAAAGGCGATGTCCTTTTCCCCGTTACCGTAAGTCGCACCTCGCAAGGGGTGCGTGGATTGAAACTTGACAAGCCCCGTCATGGCGGCAGCACCACCAAGTCGCACCTCGCAAGGGGTGCGTGGATTGAAACCATAAAGAACATGGGTGTACCCTCTGGTAAAGCGTCGCACCTCGCAAGGGGTGCGTGGATTGAAACTCGTTATAGGTGTCAATCAATACCTGAAGCTCGGTCGCACCTCGCAAGGGGTGCGTGGATTGAAACAAGCCGCTTTTACGGCAACCGGCGCAGTTAAAAAAGTCGCACCTCGCAAGGGGTGCGTGGATTGAAACACCTATTACCGAGTTAAAGATTGTCAAGGGAAGCGTCGCACCTCGCAAGGGGTGCGTGGATTGAAACAAGCCAATTTTGTGGCAGACAACGCAGTTAAAAGTCGCACCTCGCAAGGGGTGCGTGGATTGAAACCTATTCAACTCGAAGAAGCAAAAGAATATCATGTCGCACCTCGCAAGGGGTGCGTGGATTGAAACAAACGGTGCTATAAAGGTGGATGCCTTTGGACATAGTCGCACCTCGCAAGGGGTGCGTGGATTGAAACTTGCAGAGCGCACGGCTAACTATTTGGCCTACGCGTCGCACCTCGCAAGGGGTGCGTGGATTGAAACAGAATCAAAGTCATCAACGAGTACATCGAGGGAAGTCGCACCTCGCAAGGGGTGCGTGGATTGAAACAAGCCAATTTTGTGGCAGACAACGCAGTTAAAAAAAGTCGCACCTCGCAAGGGGTGCGTGGATTGAAACAAAAAATAACAAGACAAACAGGTATTCATCCAACTGTCGCACCTCGCAAGGGGTGCGTGGATTGAAACGAACTTAAACGCTCCATCGCCAAACGGCGAGACAAGTCGCACCTCGCAAGGGGTGCGTGGATTGAAACTGAAGTTTTGGCTGCTGATACAAAAGCTCTATGGGTCGCACCTCGCAAGGGGTGCGTGGATTGAAACTTGGTGCTGCAGGGGAGTCTTTGAACGCAGAAAGTCGCACCTCGCAAGGGGTGCGTGGATTGAAACGTTACAGGATGGAGCTGGATCATACCGAAGATGAGTCGCACCTCGCAAGGGGTGCGTGGATTGAAACTATGCGGATTTTGTGACGGCTTTCAGGTTGGTAAGTCGCACCTCGCAAGGGGTGCGTGGATTGAAACTCTTCAGCTTCTTTCATAGCAGCAATGGCTGTAGTCGCACCTCGCAAGGGGTGCGTGGATTGAAACTTTGCTCCAGGAGTCGCAGTCTACCCCTTTGGTGTCGCACCTCGCAAGGGGTGCGTGGATTGAAACTGTAATTTGTCGTTGCCTTTCTTCGGCAATCAAGTCGCACCTCGCAAGGGGTGCGTGGATTGAAACCTTATCATATTTACACAAGACTTGTTTGGCTTATGGTCGCACCTCGCAAGGGGTGCGTGGATTGAAACATTTTTACAAATGCGAAGAAAGCGGATTGCAATAGTCGCACCTCGCAAGGGGTGCGTGGATTGAAACTTGTGAAGTAACTCTTCAACCATTTCCGCATAAAGTCGCACCTCGCAAGGGGTGCGTGGATTGAAACATACTATCTCCCTCTTTATTACCTATACCATTACCGTCGCACCTCGCAAGGGGTGCGTGGATTGAAACTCCTTCCTCATCAGCCCAGTTATCCCATATATGGTCGCACCTCGCAAGGGGTGCGTGGATTGAAACTCCTGCTGTCGGCTACTCCAACCATTACCCTTGGTCGCACCTCGCAAGGGGTGCGTGGATTGAAACCTTGTAGTCGGCAAAACTCTTGTAATTCTGTAAGGTCGCACCTCGCAAGGGGTGCGTGGATTGAAACTAATCTATCCACAATTATATCCCTTGAATATCTGTCGCACCTCGCAAGGGGTGCGTGGATTGAAACAATTACAAGTGCATTGTGCAAGTCGTCAGAGTTAGTCGCACCTCGCAAGGGGTGCGTGGATTGAAACATCGTTTGCCCCTACATCTGTCCACTCCCCTATGACGTCGCACCTCGCAAGGGGTGCGTGGATTGAAACATTTTTACAAATGCGAAGAAAGCGGATTGCAATAGTCGCACCTCGCAAGGGGTGCGTGGATTGAAACTTGTGAAGTAACTCTTCAACCATTTCCGCATAAAGTCGCACCTCGCAAGGGGTGCGTGGATTGAAACATACTATCTCCCTCTTTATTACCTATACCATTACCGTCGCACCTCGCAAGGGGTGCGTGGATTGAAACTCCTTCCTCATCAGCCCAGTTATCCCATATATGGTCGCACCTCGCAAGGGGTGCGTGGATTGAAACTCCTGCTGTCGGCTACTCCAACCATTACCCTTGGTCGCACCTCGCAAGGGGTGCGTGGATTGAAACCTTGTAGTCGGCAAAACTCTTGTAATTCTGTAAGGTCGCACCTCGCAAGGGGTGCGTGGATTGAAACTAATCTATCCACAATTATATCCCTTGAATATCTGTCGCACCTCGCAAGGGGTGCGTGGATTGAAACAATTACAAGTGCATTGTGCAAGTCGTCAGAGTTAGTCGCACCTCGCAAGGGGTGCGTGGATTGAAACATCGTTTGCCCCTACATCTGTCCACTCCCCTATGACGTCGCACCTCGCAAGGGGTGCGTGGATTGAAACATCAGGTTGATGTACATACCGCAAAATGTCGCCATGTCGCACCTCGCAAGGGGTGCGTGGATTGAAACCTTAAAAAGCTTTTGTATTGCTCCCAGGTATAAGGTCGCACCTCGCAAGGGGTGCGTGGATTGAAACCATTTCGGAGCAACAACAGCCTTTTCGTGAGAAGTCGCACCTCGCAAGGGGTGCGTGGATTGAAACCGTGAAATTTGAAAGCGTTATTTTCGCTATCCCGTCGCACCTCGCAAGGGGTGCGTGGATTGAAACAACAGATGTCGTTGTAAACAAAGTAAAGACAGTAGGAGTCGCACCTCGCAAGGGGTGCGTGGATTGAAACGGTAATGCTGTTCACAAGGTACAAGTGCGGAAAGAGTCGCACCTCGCAAGGGGTGCGTGGATTGAAACAATAAATAGTTATCTGTATAAGCACCCGAATAAAGTCGCACCTCGCAAGGGGTGCGTGGATTGAAACCATTTGACCATATGCTTTGTTGCAGGCTTAAATGGTCGCACCTCGCAAGGGGTGCGTGGATTGAAACAAGATGGAGAAAGCAAACAAACTCCGGTTGAGGAGTCGCACCTCGCAAGGGGTGCGTGGATTGAAACCGTGAACCACCACTAACAAAATTACCATCAATTAGTCGCACCTCGCAAGGGGTGCGTGGATTGAAACTGTAAGCCTCGTTGTCAATTTGCTTGATGTCGTGGTCGCACCTCGCAAGGGGTGCGTGGATTGAAACCTGAATAAACAGGCTGTGCCTTGCCGGGCTGAGTCGCACCTCGCAAGGGGTGCGTGGATTGAAACCTCTGGTACTTGCCTTATCGTATGCTACCAAATTGTCGCACCTCGCAAGGGGTGCGTGGATTGAAACTGTACTCGAATGTCGGCCCTACGTCTGCGTCTGCGTCGCACCTCGCAAGGGGTGCGTGGATTGAAACCGGATGGGATCTACATACATGACCTTAAGGATGAAGTCGCACCTCGCAAGGGGTGCGTGGATTGAAACAAAGAGTTCGGTAAGCTCTTTGTTTTCGTTTTTGTCGCACCTCGCAAGGGGTGCGTGGATTGAAACACGTGCTTACCACAACGACATTGCTACATATCAAGTCGCACCTCGCAAGGGGTGCGTGGATTGAAACTTACAACAGGTAGAATATTTGTGGACAACGAAGGTCGCACCTCGCAAGGGGTGCGTGGATTGAAACGGAGCTAATGGCTATGGAGGCGGAAAAACAGCAGGTCGCACCTCGCAAGGGGTGCGTGGATTGAAACGGGTGTAATCAGTAACTTTGTATGTACATTTTTCGGCAATATCATATGTACAGAAATCGGCAACATGCGATGTACATAAAAAAAGGTTAAAATAAGAGTCT
>MTBK01073358.1_pt1 | contig 53530 bp, 64 predicted proteins | sample 1535981 | NCBI WGS metagenome assembly MTBK01 (sample SAMN06109225, study PRJNA356200) | anaerobic digester metagenome | isolation source: biogas reactors fed with pig manure or primary and secondary sludge | place: Spain | collected 2016-06-30
AGATCGGCTGGAGGCGCTCTGTTATGTGGCACTAATCGCTTTGGCACTGTACATGATCTTGCAGATCAGAGTCCGCAATGCTCTTAAAAATGAAAGTGAACCGGTTATCTTAGCCGGCAAGAAGAAAAGTTTTAGTCCCACTGCAAACAAGATCCTGGAGCTGTTTGCTTCAATCAAGGTGCTGTGGCTAAACGATGGCCAATCAATCGAGCGGCAGCTACCGCAGCGTTACAGCAAGCTGAGGCGGGTGCTCAATATGGCGGGTTTTGATTTGGATATATTCACATCACCGCCGTAGCGGCTTTGAAAAATGGTCAAGGAAAACAGTTATTGGTAATGGCAAGGGTGCGAAAGGTGAGTTATTAAAATAGATCGATAGTTTTATAGAAGAATTCAAAACCTTTCTACTAATAACCATAATGGGAAATTAAATTTACATATAAGATTTAAACTCTTCAAAACGCAATTTTATCTGTTCAGTGTATTTCTCTATCCCATTTTGAACATCATGTATGAAAACATTTATTTTTTCATTTTGCGGTGCTGTTAATTTTCTGTCCATAAAATATGAATTGAAGCCATCGGGAGTATATTGATTTATTTCAGCTTCATCTATTCCAACATTGTAAACTAATGTGGTTGTAGATAACTGTAACTGTTTTATTGTATCCAGTTCCCATGTTGTTAATAAATTTTCGAATATTGCAGCAGATCTATCACATTCTGACTTCAATTCGTATGCCGTAGTTATATACTGAATAAAAAGTTCTTTTGGTGCATCAATAGGTGGAAATTCCTGTAACATATTATATTGCCTTTTAATTAGGTAAAATAATTTGTGCAGACAGTATTTTTTTACTTGCGATATTTCTTCATTTTTCTTTTTCCATAATCCGATAGAATAGATAAAGAAACAGAAGAAAACGATAATTCCGGCAGAACAAATGTATGTAATAATTTCCTTAATACGAGGAATATCCAAAGTGAAATTAAAGGCTAAAAGTTCTTTCAAGGGTACATAGGAGTTACTTAGTATAAGACCGATTATACAAGCAAGTGTACCGATTACGCACCATATAATATAAAATCGAGTTCTTTTCATATAATTCTCTCCTACTTGCATTGATAACCGTTTTCCCAGTTTATCCAAATTGGCTTTCATATCTGTTTCAGTCAAACTAATCACTAAGGTTTGTGCGGAATGATTACTTACAGCCGTAATTTTGGATAGGTAAACTCCCGCGAATCGAAATATCTTTCGTTTAATTTTTGGCTTTTGTGACTTACTACCCTTTACCCGTATAAAGACTTGTTCATATGTATTGTATAGCGCTAATCCATATACAATGGGAAGATTAACAATAAGCAATATAATAGGGAGTAAAAACTCTTTTAATACAGATACATTTATAATTTCACTGGGTGTTTGGATAATATGTGCAACAGTATTTATGATTATCATTACCCCAAAAATGATCAAAAGCCAGTCGAAGAAACGTTTAACTTGTTGGTAATTTTTTTCTCTTGCTGATATTGCATACAAAAAACCAGCAAATACAGCAATTGGTACAATAATGATTTCTGTAATTAATCCAAATGTCCAGAAGTTCAGTATAAACTCGATGATGACAATTAATGCTATGTTTTCTTTTATTAGTTGTGCAAAAAAATGGTTATCTTTAGCCTTTTCTATGGTTTTAGCAAATAATGGTAGCTGCAAAAATAAGACCCAAAGGACTGTGTCTTTTAGTAATGAAGTATCCCAAAACCCTATAAAATATAACCCGTATATCACTAATCCGAAATAGCTTAAGAAGACAATATAAAATCCTACAAATTTGCGACAGAATAATATTGAAAATACTGATTTTAAGGATTGGCGAACGGATTTTGTAAAAACTGAAATAGCAACAGCAAGCATAACCCATATTCCAATTGCAATCTCACGATTATTAAAGACTTCTTGCAATTCACTCACTATTACCTTCCTCTAATAATATGATTGATATTAGTCCAAATTAGACATAAACTTAACCTCTAACATTTAATATAATTGCTATAATGTATGCTTATTTTTTATCGTTTCCACTCAATAATTTGATTTCCATATCCTCCAAAGCCTTTATATAATCTTTCTCCACCCTAGAAATATCCCCTAATTGTAGCTTCTTATATTTTTTATACTCTTCCTTTGCCTTGAGTTCAGCTGTCTTAGCACTAATCTTTCCAGCATGAGTTAGAATTTCATGCTTGGACAATTTCAAAAATCCATCCAATGTTTCAATCCAATCTGACATATACATTGGTATTCTTCTACGGGCCTGCATTTCAGCAAATTCAAGATAAGCAGAAACTATGCTGTTTAATGCAGATAACTCCTCTTCAGTACAATAGTTTTTTGCTACTAATGCATCCGCTTGTTTAGGCTTTTCTCCTTTGAAGCTAAGCATACCCACAAAAGGTTTGTCTGCATTAGCTGAATAATAAATCTTTTCTGCAGCAGTTTGTCCATGTGCGGCCCAGTGCATTTTATTTTGCACAGTTTTAAAAAACAACATTGAGGATTCCATTCTTGGATCATAATCAACGCTTGTTGCATAGATATCCAAAACTTTCCTCCAGAATACCTTTTCTGATGACCGGATATCACGAATGCGCTCCAATAATTCATCAAAATAAATTCCACCGCCACTATTTTTTAGAAGGTCATCATTCATAGCAAATCCTTTTTTCATATACTCCTTTAAAACATTACTTGCCCAAATTCTAAACTGAGTACCTCGTAAGGATTTTACACGATAGCCTACAGAAATAATTACATCCAAGTTGTAGTAGTCTACTTGATATGTTTTTCCGTCAGTAGCAGTTGTTGCAAAATTTGCAACAACTGAATTTCGAATTAGTTCACCTTCATAAAATATGTTTTTTATATGACGGGAGATTGTAGACTTATCGCGTTGAAATAATTCTGCCATTTGGTCAATAGATAGCCAAACTGTATCGCCATCAAAAGTAGTTTCTATCTTAGTCAAACCGTCATCTGTTTGATACATTATAATTTCAGAACCCATATTTACACCCCTTCCACACTTTTTTTTATTATACTTGTTTCATCAAAACATTTCCGTTATATTCCTTTTTTGTTATATCTATATTCCTCAGCTTTTCTAGCTATCGTATCAATGGAAATCTGTCCTTTATCATCACCAAACTCTACATTTATGTTGATATGTGTATCTGCTTTTTTGTGGGACAATGAAACAACCGTCTCATCCGTTGTCCTGATGGAACCGGGGCCGGGCCGAAGATTCACGCCCGCCTCCCCGGCGGGGCGGGCAGAAGGTTGATCGGGGCATCGCATTGCAGGCAGCGATTATCGCGAAGTCCGGGCATCCGAATCTGGTACAGACTGCGGGCGATGAGCAGATTGCCGCAGCGGGGGCAGCGCGTATCGGCGCTGCCGGCAATTTCAATATTGCCCAGGTAAACATAGTGCAGCTTCTCGAGAGCAATCTCCCTGGCGGCGAGCATGGTCTCCGGCGGAGTGGGCGGCAGGCTCATCCGGTGCCGGGGAAAATAGCGCGAAAAGTGCAGGGGGATCTCCGGATCGATCCCGGCGAGCCAGCTGCTCAAGCGGGCCAGCTCCTCCGGGCAGTCGTTCAGAGTCGGGATGAGCAGTGCAGTCACCTCGACATGAACGGAGGCGGCGGCGAGCGCCACCGTTTCCAAAACCGGGCCGCGCCTGCCGCGGCAGTGCTGTTCATAAAATGAATCGTTAAACGCCTTTACGTCTATATTCATGGCGTCGATATAGGGAAGCAGCTCCACCAGGGGCTCGGGGGAGATATAGCCGTTGGTCACCAGAACATTGCGGTAGCCGTGCTCGTGCAGCAGCCGGGCGGTCTCGGCGACATATTCGTACCAGATCGTCGGTTCGTTGTACGTATAGGCCATGCCGACGACCTCGTCGGGACCGCCTGCGCGCTGAAGCAGCGCCAGCAGCTCTTCGGGAGAAAGTCTCCTGTCATCAGCTTCGGGCCTGCCCAGAACCAGAGACCAGTTCTGGCAAAAACTGCAGCGCAGGTTGCAGCCGTAAGTGCCCACGGAGAGAATCTGCCTGCCGGGATAGAAGTGGTACAGCGGCTTTTTTTCAATGGGATCCCACTGCAGCGCCGCACAGAAACCATAGTTTTCCGTATAGAGCTCGCCTTTTTCCACCCGGCGCACTCCGCAAAAACCGGTGTGCCCTTCGCCGATCAAACAGCGTCGCGGGCAGAGCAGGCAGCGTATTTTATCATTTTCCCCGGTATAAAACCGGGCCGGCTGCAACATTGGGCTCACCTGAAGAGCTCCTCTCTACCCGGTCAGAGTAAATTCCCGCCGGCTTATTCATAGCGGCGGACCTCAAAACGGTACAGCTCCACGGGCTCCCGGGGACCGATCCCGGCCTTGCGGCGGGCGATGGCGATCTGCTCATCCGCCGTCTCGATCCCTTCAAGAGCGGGGAGCAGAAGACCGCTGCGGTAACCGCTGCGCACGATAACCCCGTATTTTTCCGGGTTCAGCTCTGCCGGGTCCGCAATTCGCTCCGGGGGCAGGAGCACATCCACGGAGACGGTGAGTTCAGCGATCTCCTCGAGCCGGACGGGACTGAACCGGGGATCCTTGACCCCGGCGCTGACGGCATTCGCGATGATCTCTTCGGCCAGGCTCCGGCGAACCGGCTCGACCGTGCCGATACAGCCGCGCAGCTCTCCCCCCTTTTTCAGCGAAACAAAGGCACCGGCGGGCGGAGCAAGCTCCTCCGGAAGCGGCTCGGGCACCGCCGGCGGGCGGCCATGCTCCAGGTAATGGCGCAGCGCCCGCCGGGCGAGCGCCGCCTGGACGCTGGGACCGGCGGCGCTTCCTTCCGCCGCCGTTTCCTCCCCGGCCGGCGATGAACTCTGCCCGCCGCTCCCTTCCAGCGGACGAAGCTCCGCCACCATGTAGCCCACCCCAAAAGGACCTTCGTAGGAGAGTATTTCACTTCGGAAACGCTCTCCGGAGAGAGCGCCGAGGGCGATAACAAATGAACGGAGGGCGCATTCGCCGGCCTCTTCAACAAAATCCTCGTCCAGGTTGAGGATCTCCTCAACCTTTCCTGCGCGCAGCAGCTCCACGAGCAGGCGGTCGTACTCCGCGCCCCGCGGATTGTACCCCGCCGGCGCCCCGGGGGTGAGCCGGTGGGACAGATCGCCGCTGGCCACAATGGCCGTTGGCAGGGCCCGCGCCTCCACCGCCCGGCGCAGAATCTCGCCGAAGCGGTACAGCTCGCGTAAGGGAGCAAAAGTATAGGTCAGGTGAAGCCCGCGCAGGGGCACGCCGGCCTGCTGCAGATAGTACAGGGGAACCGCGGCGCCGTGATCCATGGAGAACCCCCGGGGAAGACGGCGGCCGCCTGCCCCGAGTGCGATGAGGCGCGGCCCCTCCCCCTCGCTCTCACGCTGAAGGTGCTCCAGCAGAAGAGCATCCGTCTTCAGGGAAACTTTCACCCCCGCTGCGCCGAAGGAGCCGAAGTCGCCTTCCAGAAAGGGCTGCGCGATCGCGGCGATCCCTTCACGCAGCAGGGGACCATGCGGCGTGATCACGATGAGGAGCTCCGGGGCGCTCCGGCGGATCCGCCGGCTCAGCTGTTTCATCCCCGTGACAGTCTGCTCGACTTTGGCCAGTTCACCGCGGCCGACTTCCGGAATAATCAGCGGCGGATGCGGGGTGAGCCCGATTGTTTTCAACATGGCGATCCCCCCTGCAATTTTTTTTCGGCCGGTAACCTGTCGGTCCGGCCTGACGACAATATCTGGCTACAGTATACCAAGTTCAGGCAGGGCAAACAAATAGAATACCCCGCTTGATTGTTTTGGTGATCCGGGCTTATAATTTTTATTGGGATAAATAACGATTTTTGCAGGGATCAGCCCTTTTAATCCGTCTTATATCACGGGAGCATGAGGAGGGGAGCCTTTGGATTCTGGATGGATCAGAAAAGCCGCCGGCGGCGATGAGGATGCTTTTGGAAAGCTCGTGGATCATTACAAAGGCTACCTCATGGCCGTGATCCTGCCCGTAGTCCGGGATCCCTCGGCAGCCCAGGATGTCCTGCAGGAGACATTCTGGCAGATCTACCGCTCACTATCGGGTTACCGCGGCGGCAACTTCAAATTCTGGCTGGCCCGCATCGCCACCCGCAAGGCCATTGACTGGTGCCGGGAGCGGGAGCGCCACAGCAAGGAGACTCTGCACAACTCCCCGGGCGATCTGCTCCCGGGCTGCGCTCTCTCGGCGGAAGAAGAATACCTCAGCCGGATGGCCGGGGTCAGCCTGGCTTCGCTCCTGCAGACACTGCCCCCGCCCTACCGCACCACCATGGCCGGCTACCTTTTGGAGGGAAAAAGCTACCGCCAGCTGGCCGATGAAACAGGGGTCAGTGTTAGGACAGTGGAGTCGCGCCTTTACCGCGCCAGGAGGATCTTACGGAACGAGTATGAGGAGGGGCTGTAAAATGGATCACTATGATACCGGAGCATGGATCCTATACCGAAAAAATCAAATCGATGCTGATCAGCGCCGCCTGATGGAAGATCACCTCGCCACATGCGACACCTGCCTGCAAAGCTACCTCGCCGCTGCAGAGGAGCACGAAACCCGCCTGGCGGAGATGCTGCTGCCGCCGGATTTCAGCGCCGCCATTAAGGATGGAATCAAGGCCAAAAAGCGACAGGCGGAGAAAAAACGGCGCTCCCGCTCCCTGGTAAATTATACCGTCGCCGCAGCGATCACTCTGGCCCTCATGAGCAGCGGTCTGTTCGATTTTTTTGCCAGAGAAATTCCGGGCCTACTGGCAGAAACAGGGCAAGTCTCCAGGACACTGGAGAAAGGTGCCCGGTGGGACCCGGGTCGTTTTCTGGATTCTGCCCGGAACCAGCTGGAAAAACTACGTGAAGTCAGAGGTGAATAAGCATGCCTGAAAAAAGTAAACTGGTCACCGTGATCCTGTCAGCACTCCCCGGTGTGGGACATATGTATCTGGGCTGGCTGCAAAGAGGCCTCGTATTTATGGCGGCCTTTCTCATGGCGATCTTTTTGCTCGATTGGACCGGCCTGTCGCTGTTCGGATTTCTCATGCCGGTGATCTGGTTTTACAACCTTTTTGATGCCCTGCAGTGTTATGACGGGCTGGCCTCTAACGCCTCCGCGGCTAACCCGCCCGCGGTGCCGGCTCCCCAGGGATACCGGTTTGAGGATTGGCACTGGCTGTTTAAAAACCAGAGATGGGCAGGCCTCAGCCTCATTGTCATCGGGGCTCTGATCCTGTTTAATAAGCTGGCCCTCCCTGTGCTCGTTCAATATCTGAGATATGATGTGATCCGGACAGCAGGCGTCACCCTCGTAGCCCTGCTGTTCATTGCCGGCGGAATCCGCCTGGCCTGGGGCAAAACACTGTCCCCACCCGAAACGCCGGAGACTACTGTGCCTGAAACAGAGCAATCGCCGCCCGTTGCACAGACGCCGGCGCCGGTTAAACAGGTGACGGCTGAGCCGCAGGACACATTAACAGGTGAACTGCCGCAGGAGGAGGAATAAGCGATGAGACAATGGCGCGTTGGCTCATTTTCCATGGGTTTAATTCTGGTATTTTTGGGCGCCGGCCTGATCGTTGATCATTTTAGCCTCGCCCACAAAGCGCTGGATCTGGTAATCATCTGGTGGCCGCTGGCGCTCATCCTGTTCGGAGCAGAGATCCTGGCATCGGGATTTCTATCCCGGAATGAACAGTTCAAGATTAAATATGACGGCTGGTCCATTTTCCTGATGATCATCCTCTTTTTCTTCTGCCTGGGCAGCTATACCCTCTCTTACAGCGGTGTGCTGCCCCAGATCCGCGAGGCGCTCGCTTTCTCCGATTACCCCTGTTCCATCCCGGACCAGGAGATCAGCCTGGTCGGAATTAACAAGGTGATCATCTCCTCCCGGGGCGGGGAGCTGGAGCTGCATAACACCCCGGACGATAAGATGACCATCCTGGGTCAGGCGACCATCCCTGCCGCCTCCGGCGAAGCGGCCGGAGAACTGGCGGAGCAGGGCCAGGCGGAGATTAAAAAAGTCGGTGATTCCCTTTTTGTTCAGATCAACCATGTTCCCGGGCAGAACAATATCTTTAGACGTCGCCTGAGCGAGTCAGGCAGGGCCATCTTTATACCCGCCGATATCACCCTGGAGGTAACCGGCTCCGGTTACAACAACAGCATCACCTTAAGCCTTGACTCCCTCAACGCCGGCTGGACTATCGATAACAGCGGGCCCGTCCGGGTGAACCTCTCTCCGGATCTGGATGTACTTCTCTCCGGCTCGGTGTCCCGGTCCAGGTCAAACCTGACGGGCAATATAGACTGGGAATACACCACTGAGGAAGAGGATCCCGACAGCTACCCTCATCAGAGGGCCTCCGGAAAGTTCAGGCTGGGGCGGGGCAGCTGGCCTCTGGTAATTTCCAGCAGCCAAACCATCGAGGCAAATATCCGCAAGGTGCAATGATCCTTATAATGCCGCCCGGCCATTGGCAAACCAGCCAACTTGGGGCAAGGGTTTTGGGGCGCCGCCGGATCTACCGGCGGCGTCTTGACTTCATCCCGATAATACCCTAACCTAGTAAAAAACCTGATTAAAAGGCGCGGCGATGAAAAAGAGAGGCGTGTGGTCCGGGTCAACCTGACCTCCTACGACCGGCAGCTCGCCGGTCTGGTTTTCGAAAGGCGCTCCAAAGCGCTCTTTCCGCTTCAACAACCTGGCTGTGCGCCTTACCGAAGAAGAGCGGGAAAATCTACTTGTCTCTCTGCAGGCGGTGATGCGTGTATGCGACCGGCTGGAGGAGACAGAGCAGAACCGCATCAAAAGATGATCCCTGGGCCTTCGGGGAAGCGCAAAGCATAAATGGCCTTCCTGGACAGCAAATTGAGCTGCACAGCCGCAACAGAAATGAGGTTTCCCCTTGGAGCAGGAACTGCAGGCAGCTGAGCCGAAAGCGGTTTCTTTACTGACGATATTTCTAGTTTTTTTAAAAGTGGGCGCCTTCACCTTCGGCGGCGGCTACGCCATGCTGCCGATCATTCAGCGCGAGGTGGTGGACCGCCGGGAATGGGTTGACGAAAACCTGTTCATCGATATCATTGTCCTCGCCCAGAGCCTTCCCGGAGCGATCGCTCTGAACAGCGCCATTCAGATCGGAATGCGCCTGCGCGGAATCTTGGGCGGTCTGCTGGCGGCACTGGGGATAATTGTCCCCTCCGTTGCGGTCATCTTAACGCTGGTCGCCTTTTTCCTTCCTGTTCTCCAGGATAACGTCTACCTGAAAGCGATATTCTACGGCCTCCGTCCAGCCGTAGTCGCCCTCATCGCTGCGGCGGTGGTCGGCCTGGGACGCAATATCTTCGACAACTGGATCAGCTTCTCGCTGGCGGCGGCGCTGCTGGCGGCGGCACTGCTCCTGAAGCTTCATCCCATCATCATCTTGCTGGCCGGAGGGCTGGCGGGGCTGCTCTTCTCCCGGGAAAAGAGGGGTTCAGTTGATTGAACTGCTCTCTTTATACGGGATCTTCCTCAAAATAGGCCTTTTCACCCTCGGCGGCGGATATGCCATGATCCCGCTCATGGAGAGGGAAATTATCACCGCTCACAGCTGGCTGACAGCTGCGGAATTTATCGATATCATCGCCGTGGCCGAGGTCACCCCGGGGCCGCTGGCGATCAATGCGGCCACCTTTATCGGCTACCGCCTCGCCGGAGCGGGCGGCGCCCTTCTGGCCACCTTGGGGGTGGTCACCCCCTCCCTGGCCATCCTGCTCCTCTGCGGGCGTTTCCTGGGACGGGCGATTCTGGACCCCCGAGCGGAGCGTTTTCTCAACGGGCTGCGCCCGGCCTTGATCGCCCTGATCTCGCTGGCGGTGATTACCCTCGCCCGGGCGGCGCTCACCGACACCGTCACCGCTCTCATCGGCGCTGCGGTCTTTGCCGCGGCCCTGCTCCTCCCCCGCCTCAATCCCCTTTACCTCATCGCCGCCGGCGCCGTGCTGGGCCTGCTCCTGTACCCCTACTGAGCGCTGCCGCCGGGAAAAGAATACTCTTTCCCCGGGAGCAAATAATGATATAATAGAAACCGGCTGAAGGCCGCGGGGCAATTGGCAAAGCGAACATCTGTCTAACACGGGTCCGCTCCCGGGCTTCTCTCCCGGAAATGCCGCGCCGGCACCGGGGTCGAAAGTCGGGGTACCCCCGCCTCCTGTGCCTGGGAAAGAGATCACGCTGCAGGAACGGCCGCGTTTCCACTGGGATGGAGGCGCGGCCTTTTATGCGGAAAGGTAAATTTGATGAAGCTGATGCGAACAACCGCTCCGGAAAGCGTTCTGGAGCTGATCAAAAAACATTTTCAGCCTCTTGAAGCGGAGACGATCCCCCTGGAGGAGGCTGCCGGACGGGTTCTCGCCGAAGCCGTTTGCGCCGGCGCCGATATTCCCGGCTTTCACCGCTCCACCGTCGACGGCTTTGCTCTGTGGGCCCGGGAAAGTTTCGGCGCGCAGGAGGGGCTTCCCGCTATTTTTGAATATGGCGGCGAGATCCCCATGGGCCGTCCCGCTCCGGAGCTGCAGAGGGGGCAATGCTATCTCATCCACACCGGGGGGATGCTTCCTCCCGGCGCCGATGCAGTGGCTATGCTTGAATATACCGCCCTGCTCAATAAGCAGGTGCAGCTCTTTCGCTCCGTCGCTCCGGGGGAAAACGTGATCCACAAGGGGGAGGATCTGCGCCGCGGCGAAGAGGCGCTGCCGGCGGGGAAAAAGCTGCAGGCGCAGGAACTGGGACTGCTGGCCTCCCTGGGAGCCGCCGCGGTCAAAGTGAGCCGCCTTCCGCTGATGGGGCTGCTCTCTTCGGGGGATGAACTGGTTCCCCATGGGACCGCCTCTCTGCCGCCGGGCAAAATCCGCGACAGCAATACCCTTTCCCTGGCCTCCCTGGGTCAAAAATACGGCGCCGGGGTGCTGGTTGGCGATATTCTCACCGATTCTTTTCCTGTTTTTTTGGAAAAAAGCCGTGAACTGCTGAACAGATGCGACTTCCTGGTTCTTTCCGGGGGCAGCTCCGTGGGCTCCCGCGACTTCACCGCCCGGACCATGGAGGCGCTGGGCCCCCCGGGGCTGCTGGTGGAGGGGGTTTCGATAAAACCGGGCAAACCGACGCTGCTGGCGAACAGCCGGGGGAAGCCGGTTTTGGGGCTGCCCGGACACCCCATCTCGGCGCTCATCGTCTTCTCCCTGTTCGGGGAAGCGATCTTAAGGCGCCTCTCCGGCAGAGAAGCGGAACCCTTTCGCCCCTCGGTGCGGGCCGTGCTCTTGCGCAACCTGCCCTCGCCGGGAGGGCAGACCGAATACGTCCGGGTAAAGCTGGCCCAGACCGACGGCCGGATTACCGCTGCGCCGGTTTTTGGCCGCTCAGGAATCCTGAGCACACTCACCGCCGCAAACGGTTTCCTGATCATCCCCGCCGGGACAGAGGGGCTGGTCGAGGGGGAAACTGTCGAGGTGTTTCTCTGGGAATAGCCTGAAACTGCCCGTCCCCATCCCGATTGGAGGGAGAAAGCGATGCAAAAAATCTATCTGGACAATGTGACCCGCAGCAAAGCGCGGCAAATTTTTCTGTCCCGGGTGCAGCTTCCCCGCCGCAGCGAAAAGATCGGGACCGCCGAAGCCCTCGGCCGGGTCACCGCCGCGCCCCTCTTTGCCCGCCTCTCCATGCCCGGCGATCATGCCGCGGCCATGGACGGATTCGCTGTCCAGGCCGAGCGCACTTTCACCGCCAACGACCGGCATCCGGTGCAGCTGAAACAGGGCGAAGAATGCCTTCCTGTTGATACCGGTGAGCCTCTGCCGCCCGGTTTTGACGCCGTCATCAAGGTGGAGGAGAGCCTCGTCCTCCCCGACGGGGGCATCGAGATCCTCGCCCCGGCGACCCCGTGGCAGCACGTCCGCTCTGTCGGTGAAGATATTGTCGCCGGGGAGCTCATTCTCCCGGCCCTTCACCGGCTGCGCCCGCATGATCTGGGCGTGCTCCTGGCAGGAGGAATCACCGCAGTGGCGGTGCTGGCCAAACCGAAGGCGGTGATCATTCCCACAGGGACGGAGCTGATCCCGCCGGAAGCAAAACGCCGCCGGGGGGCTGTCCCCGATTTCAACAGCACCGTCATCGCCGCCTACTTGCAGGAATGGGGCGCCGCCACAGTGCTCTACCCCATCGTTCCCGACGACCTGGTCCGACTGGAGGAGGCGGCCTCCCGGGCGGCTGCGGAGGGCGATCTGGTCATCATTATCGCCGGTTCTTCCGCCGGTCGAAGCGACTACACGGTTCATCTCATCGAAGCTCTGGGAGAAGTGTTTGTGCACGGTGTGAGCACGCGCCCGGGCAAACCGGTCATCCTCGGGCAGATCGCGGGCAAGCCGGCGCTGGGGATACCGGGCTACCCGGTCTCGGCCTATTTTAGCCTGGAGTGGTTTGTCCCCCCGCTGCTCTGCCGCTATCTGGGACAGTCCGAGCCCCACCGGGAGAAGCTGAAAGCAAGCCTGGGAAGGCGAATCGTCTCCGATATCGGCATCGAGGAGCACGTCCGGATGGCGGTGGGCCATCTTGACGGACGCTTTGTAGCCAATCCGCTGGAGCGGGGGGCCGGAATCACGATGTCGCTGGTCCGGGCCGATGCCCTGCTGATCATCCCGGCGGAATCGGTCGGTTTTGAGCGGGGCGAAACCGTTGAGCTGGAGCTGTACCGTCCCTCCGGAGAGCTGCGCCACAATCTTCTCGCCGCCGGCAGTCACGACCTTATCGTCGATCTCCTGGCCACGGCGCTAAAAGAGGAGGGCACCGGTCTGACCCTTTCTTCGGCACACCTGGGCAGCATGGGCGGCATCGGCGCCATCGGCAGCGGGCAGGCTCACCTGGCGGGGGTGCATCTTTTTGATCCGGAGAGCGGTGAGTACAATACCCCTTATCTGGAGCGGTTGCTGCCCGGAAAAAGGCTGCGTCTGGTTAACCTCGCCTACCGGGTGCAGGGCTGGATCGTGCCGCCGGGAAATCCCGACGGCGTCGGGAAGGTTACCGATATCGCCGTCAAGAAAATAGATTATATCAACCGGCAGAAGGGAGCGGGCACCCGGATCCTGTTCGATCACCTGCTCGAGCAGGCCGGACTGAGGCCGTCTCAGATCTGCGGCTATGATCGCGAAGAGCATACGCATCTGGGCATAGCCGCCGCCGTAGCTGCCGGAACTGCCCGGGCCGGCCTCGGCATTCTCCCGGCGGCCCGCGCTTTCGCGCTGGATTTTGTCCCTCTCCGCGAAGAGCGCTACGATCTGCTGATGAGCGATTCCTTTTACCGCTCCGGGGCGGGAAAAGCTGTGCGGAAGCTGATCGGCGATCCCGCTTTTCGAAAACGGGTTGAGGCGATGGGCGGTTACAGCATGCGCGACGCCGGCAAGTTGATGAACTGAGCCGGTCCCGGAATTCTGATGGGGCGCTACACTCAGGCAGTTGGGAGAAGAGAACAAGATGGCACTGATTGATCATTATGGACGCAAACACGATTATTTAAGGGTCTCGGTAACCGACCGCTGCAATCTGCGCTGTATCTACTGCATGGGACCGGAAGGGGTCAAGCAGATCCCCCACGAGCGGATCTTAACCTACGAAGAGATCCTCGAGGTGATTGCCGCGGGCGCGGCCCTGGGGATCACCAGGGTTCGCTTTACCGGAGGCGAACCGCTGGTGCGCAAAGAGCTGCTGCACCTCGTTGAAGAGAGCTCCCGGATCCCCGGGATCACCGAGCTGACGATGAGCACAAACGGGATCCTGCTGCCGCAGTTTGCCGGACTCCTGAAGCAGGCGGGGCTGCGGCGGGTCAATATCAGTCTCGATTCGCTAAAACCGGAGCTCTACGGCAGGATCACGCGGGGCGGTGACCTCGGCCGGGCCCTGGCCGGGATCGAGGCCGCCCTGGAGGCGGATCTGAAACCGGTCAAGATAAACATTGTGCTGATGAAAGGAATCAATCACCCGGAGGTGCCCGCCTTTTTGAAGCTGGCTCTGGAAAAGGAGCTCCACCTGCGCTTCATCGAGTATATGCCCATCGGGGCGCAGGGAGCGGAGCATGAGCAGTATTACCTGCCGCTGAGCTATATCCACGAAGTTGCCGCCGGGATGGGGGTACCCCTCTCACCGGCGGAGTCTCCCGCCGGCGCGGGACCGGCGGAATACTTCAGCTTGCCCGGGGGCAGAGGCACCGTCGGGCTGATTCATCCCATCAGCCAACACTTTTGCCACTCCTGCAACCGGCTGCGGCTCACCGCCGAGGGCTATCTGAAGTGTTGTCTCTACTGGCAGAAGGAGTTCCCGGTCCGCCCGGCACTGGGCGATGCGGCGGCGATGCAGAAGCTGCTGCAGGAGGTGGTCCGGCTAAAACCGGAAAAACACCTGATGGGCGCTCACCGGGGCGCCGGGGGGATCAGCCCGCAGGCGATGCGGGGGATGTCCCGAACCGGCGGTTAACAGAAACGACGAGGGGGTGGCGCCTTGCCGCCAGTGATAATCGATCTGATTGCCGCTCAATCCGGGACCGGCAAAACCACTGTCCTGGAAAAACTGCTGCCCGAGCTGACTGCCCGGGGGCTGCAGGTGGCAGCGCTGAAGGGAACAGTGCACCGCTACAATCTCGACGTTCCGGGAAAGGACACCTGGCGCTTCGCCGAAGCCGGCGCCGCCGTCACCGGGATGCTCACTCCGGAAAAATATATTTTCATCGGCAGCGGCCCGGCTGAAGGGATCAACAAAATCGCTTCAAACAGGCTTCCGGATATGGATCTGGTGCTCATCGAGGGGAGGAGGGAAAGCCCCTTCCCCAAGATCGAGGTTCTCCGCAGCGCCGTCAGCCGTCAGCCGCTCCTGCCCGCAGGGGTCATCGCCGTGGTCACCGACCTGGAGGAGCTGCCGCTGCCCCGCCCGCTGCCCCTGTTCGGGCTCAACGATTCCGCCGGCCTGGCCCGCTTTATCATTGAGCGTTTTTTTGGCTCTCCCGGGGCGGCAGCTCCGGAGCTGACCCATTTCGACGGAGCCGGACGGCCGCGGATGGTCGACGTTTCCGCCAAAGCAAGCACCCGCCGCGAAGCTTACGCTGCCGGGGAGATTATCGTCGCTCCCCAAACCCTGGCCCGGATCCGGGAAGGGAGCCTGAAAAAGGGCGATGTGCTCGCCGTGGCTCAGGTGGCGGCGATCATGGCGGTAAAGGAGACCGGCCGGCTCATCCCCATGGCTCATCCGCTCAACATCTCCGGGATTGATGTCGACTTCAACCTGAACGAAGCGGAGAGCAAGATCGAGATCGGCGTACGGGTGAAGCTGACCGGCCGGACAGGAGTAGAGATGGAGGCGCTTACCGGAGTGAGCGCCGCCGCCCTGACGATCTATGATATGTGCAAGGCCGTCGATAAGGATATGCTGATCCAGAATATCAGGCTGCTCGAAAAGAAGGGGGGACGCTCCGGCGTTTACCGCCGGGAGAATGAAGATGGGTGAAATTATCGCTGTCCGCACCGGTGCCGAAGGGGGCGGAGGCAAAAAAGATAGAGAAACCGGGCTCCTGATCAGAGTGCAGGGGCTCACGGGCGACAGTCACGCCGGCTCCGCTCACCGCCCGGTCAGCCTGCCGGCGGCGGAAAGCGCCGGACAGAGGCGCGCTCAGGGCGCGAAGGCGAAACCGGACGACCTTGCCGGGAGCCTGCTCACCCGCGGGATCGACCGGCTCAGCCTGTCTCCGGGCACGCGCCTCAAAGCGGGAGCGGAGGCGATCCTCAGGGTGACCCCCCCGCACCGTCGCTGCGCTGCCGGTGAGCAGGCCGGCGAGCGCGTCACCACACAGCAGGAAATCTGGGCCGAAGTGCTGCAGGGAGGCCCTCTCCGCGCCGGCGACCCCCTGGAGGTGCTGCCGCACTACCGCTTCGGCATTATCATTGTCAGCGACAAGGGCGCCGCCGGAGAGCGTGAGGATCGGAGCGGTCCCCTGCTCGGGGAGCTGCTGTTCCCCCGGGGCGACATCGCCCGCCGCACCATGGTCCCCGATGAGCACAGCGCTCTCACTGCGGAGCTGCGGCGCATGGTTGCAGAAGGGCTGAACGCCGTCTTCACCTCCGGCGGCACGGGGCTTTCGCCGCGCGATATCACCCCCGAGGCCACCCTGGAGGTGGTCGAAAGGCTCGTGCCGGGAATTCCCGAAGCGATGCGCCGGGAAACCTTCTCCGCCACCCCCCGGGCGATGCTCTCGCGAGCCGCCGCCGGGATCAGCGGACAGACGCTCATCATCAACCTTCCCGGCAGCCCCAAAGCGGTGCGGGAATGCTTCGCCGTGCTCGAAGCGGTCCTCGACCATGCTCTGGAGACACTTAGCGGGCGCGGCGGCGAATGCGGCGCTGAAAAATAAACCCGCCGCCGCAGGCGAAAGATTTGGCTCCGTGAAACAACGATTGACCCCGTCAGACTGTCCCGATGCCCTCGACCACTCCTGAAATTTCTCCGATCAGAGCTTCAGCCGCTCCGGAAGCCTTCCTATTTTCCCGATACGGTCACCCCGGAAGCGGCGACCCATGGCAGGAGAGCGCTGCCGAAATCGATCCGCTCGCGGGAGACAGCGGTGATGCTCTTGAAAATCTCGGCAAAATTGCCCGCGATCATCGTCTCGCTCAAGGGGTATTTGATCTCGCCGTCTTCGATAAGATAGCTGTTCTTGGCCACACCCGCAAAATCGCCGCTTTCACCGGGCACCCCCCCGGAGAATCTGGCCAGGAGGAGACCCCGCTTCACCGAACGGACCATCTCCTCAAAAGCGGTTTCTCCCGGATCAACGACGAAGGCGCTGCCATCGTTTACCGCCCGGGGGAGGCCGGTTTTGCGGGAACCGTAGAGGCTCAGCAGAAATGATTTCAGCACCCCGTTTTCCACAATCGTGAGGTCACCGGCGGCGTAGCCGTCGGCTGTGACGAAGTAGCCGTCGCAGATTTCACCGCCGGCGGGACGCGAGTGCAGGCTAAAAACTGGAGCGGCGATCCGCTTCCCGAGCCGGTCGCGGTAGATGCTGGTTCCGGAGATGAGCGGGCCGTCGCCGATGGCGCCGCTGAGAAAGGCGAGAAGATCGCCGAGGCAGTCGGGAGTGATGATCACTTCACCGACAAATTTGCCCTGCAGCGGCCGGGTCACAAGCTGCTCCGTTGACTGACGCAGCAGGGTATCCAGAGAGCCGCACTCCAAAAGGCTCCGCTCCAGATCCCTGCTCGAAAAACCGGTGATGTTAAACGAGGAGACCCGCTCCCCCTCCCGGGAAGAGAAGAAGACCGAAGCCCGGTAGATCCCCTTGCGGGTGACAAAATCGACGCCGTTGGAGTTCACCAAAGCACTTTCTGTCCGCGTGAAATCCAGGATCGCCTGGCGCACCATGATCCGGGGATAGCGGGCCCCGATCTCGTGCAGCAGTTCCTTCAACCTCGAGTAGAGCTTGTCACGATCCGGCCGGCTTGCTCCCGCCGTAAATACAGCCGCCGGTTGGGCGGGGGCGATCTCATGGGCCTCGTCGGGAGCGGAGGCGGCGGCGAGTCCAATCACCGCGGCGGCGGCCTCCTGCAACGCGGGGCCACCGGACCGGTTGAGCGAAGTTGAACCCTTCCTCCGGTCCTTTATCGCCGCCAGATCGATGTGGGTATCGAAGGTGGTCCGCAGAAGGCTGAACTCACCGAGATCCACATTCAGTTCATCGGTGGTGGTCTGCGTGAAGCGGCACTGCGCTTTTTCAGCCCCGGCCCCGAGCAAAGCAGCGAGGCCCTCCCGGGCAATCTCTGTGGGTTTTTCCATGCTACCTGCCTCCCAGGTTGACCCGGCATTTGAGCGCCGGTCCGCCCATGCCCACGGGGATCAACTGTTTTTTGCCGCACATGCCGCTGCTCATCCAGTTCATCTCCCCGGAGATCATGGAGACGGTTTTTAACATATCGAAAGCCACCCCCGAGATGGTGGTATCTTTGATCGCCCGGCGGAGCCGGCCCTGCTTGATCTCGTACCCCAGAACAACGCCGAACATAAATTCGCTGGTGGAATCAGCCTGTCCGTTGCTCGCCCTGATCAGGTAATACCCGTCGTCAACGGAGGCAATCATCTCCTCCAGACTGGAGGAGCCCGGCAAAATTGCCGTATTGCGCATCCGGATAAGCGGTTCATCCGAAAACTGATAAGCCCGGGCATTGCCCGTGGGCGCGACCTTAAAGTGCGCTGCGCTCTCCTTGTTGTGCAGGTAGCTTTTCAGAACACCCTTCTCGATGATCACCGCATCCTGCGCCCTGGTGCCCTCATCATCCACCAGGACGGGAACAGGGCAGTTTTTGCCCTTGTATGAGTGGGCGTAGTCGATCATGGTGATCAGGGGGGCGGCCACCTCCTGTCCGATCCTGCCCCCGGCGGCGGAACCGCTCCTGACGATATCCGCCTCCACGGTATGACCGATCGCTTCATGGGCCAGAATCCCGGCGAGATCGGCGTCGAGAACGCAGGTTTTCAGCCCGGCGTCGGCAAAGACACCCTCACTTTTCTTGACCAGATGGCGGTGCTGTCCGGCAATCTTTTCAAAAAGTTCCTCCGGAGAAGAGAACTGCTCTTCAAACTGCCCCAGCCCGCCGTAGACATCGAACAGCTCCACCGGCTGCCCCGCTCTGATCAGGGCGAGATCCACATAGATGAAGCTGCGCGGAATCATGGAGCGGGCGTAGGACCCGTCCGCGGTGAGCAGCCTTTTTTCCATATCGAGGCAGCGCAGTGAAACCGTCCGGCCGGCCAGCTCCGGATAGGCGGAGGCGATATGGTCGTCGAGCTCGCGGACGAACTCGACCAGCTCCTTCTGGCTTCTCCTCGGTCTGGTCGTGGAGAAATCGCTTTCTGAAGTGGTGGGATCGGCGGGAAGGGGTCCCCTGTTTTTCTTCTCCCTTGAATCGAGGAAAAGAGCACTGTCTGCAGCGGCGCGGAGCACCGCCTTCACATTTTCTGCGGAGAGCACCGGATGAGAAGCAAAGCCCCATGAACCGCTGCGGTAGACCCGCGCCGATATCCCGCCGGTGGACGAGCGCGAGTTCAGCGTATTGTTGCCCCGGACAAAGGTTATATTCACAGTCCGGTTCTCCTGAGCCCGCAGCTCCGTGTAACCGGAAAATAGATCCCTGTAGTCACGCAGGTTTAGTTCTGGCAAACAGATCCCCCCTGTAAAACATGTTACCGGCTCACTGAGGCGCCGGCTGCCGGGAACAGCAGATCCCGCCAATGACAGATCTGAACAGATCTTCGCTTAACCTTTCATCAGTCCTGCTGAAATGCCGGGGGGTTATCTTTTTGAAAATTGCAGCTATTCCTTGATCGCACTGAGGATGGAACGGAGCCGCTCGCGGTAACCGGCATTTTCAATCACCGTACCGGTGATGACAATATCGGCGCCGGCCTGGCGCACCCGGCGGGCATCAACAGCTGTGCGAATGCCGCCGCCGACGATGAGGGGGATGGAGATCTCGCGCTTCACTGCCCGGATCATCCCGGCCGGAACAGGTTGCGCCGCCCCGCTGCCCGCTTCCAGATAAACATAATCCATGCCCATGAATTCGGCGGTGAGAGCGTAGCCGATAGCTTTCCAAAAATTATCGCGTGTCACCAGATCGGCCTCGCCGAGCTCGCCGAGTTTCATCCCCGGCTCAACAACGATATACCCTGCCGAGATGGTCTCCACAGAGAGCCGTTTCAAGATCAGGGCGATGCGGGCATGGGCGGCCGTGACAAACTGAGGTTTGCGGGAATTCAGCATGCTCAGGAAAAGGAGGGCATCGAGATTAAAGCTGATGGAATCGCTCCCTCCGGGTAAAAAGATAACCGGAATGGTCGTTTTCAACTGAACCGCCTCGGCCGTCTCCATGAGCAGCCGCTGGCCGTGTTCAGAAGCGCTGCCGATTAGGACCAGATCGCTGCCCACTTCCTGAGCGGTGCGCGCGAGACGACCCGCCGCCTCCGGGAGCTGCCGGGAGGGATCGATCAGGGTGATATGAACCGCTCCCTGCCTCAATTTGTTTTTTAAATATTCTCTTACCTTCATCGCTTCTGACCCTTCTCACAGTTTTTTGGGCTAAATTAATTATAATTCAGATCGCCCTTTTTGACAATAGCAAACTATTGCCAGCCGGAGAAGATTCCGGTTCTTCAGAACGGCGCCCTGCGCCGTAAACACCCCTTTCCCCCGCCGTAAGTTCCGGGAGGATCAGGAGCGCGCGCCTAGCGCGCCTGATAGAGCTGCTCCTCTCCGGTGCACTCCACCGCTTTCCGGCTCTGGAGAACCGCCAAATGTTTTTTCACCATCATCCCTTCAAAAAACCGGTAGACCGGGACCGGTTCGGGATGGCGCCGGTAGATGGGCTTCAGATCGATGAGCTGCTCCAGAGTCATCGCTCTTTGGCGGAGCAAACCGTAAATCAGCTCGTGGCGCTCCTCGATGACGGCGCCATATCTCTCCAGCTTCCCATCAATATCCTCAACCACCGGCCGGCCGTGGCTCGTAACGACCAGCCCGGCTTTCATAGAGCGGAGCCGCTGCACCGATTCTGTAAACTGCACCAGATCGGAGCTTTCATTGCCGTACCAGGGCCCGAAAGGGGAAAGATCGATATCAACGGTGAAAAGAAGCTCGCACTCTTCCACCAGAAAGACACAGTGCCCGGGAGTATGCCCCGGAGCATGAATAACCTGCAGCGTGAGACCGCCGAGGTCGATTCGATCGCCTTCGCCGTGCCTTTCAGCAGCACAGGTGGCGCTAAACCCCTTATGCCCCAGGGTGTCCCAGTACTGCTGCCCCATCCCCTTTAGCCCCGTGAGGCGGTAAAAACCTTCTTCTGAAGCGATGCCGGGTTCATCGAGCGGGTGGACGGAGAAGGGGACTCCGGCAAAAAGGCTGTTTCCGGCAAGGTGATCGCGGTGGTAATGGCTCAGATAGACCCGGTCCACCTTGCCAACCAGCTGCTGCAAACCCCGGCCCGCCCCGGTGTCGATAAGGACGCGCTGCTCCCCTTTTAAATAAAGGGAATGGGCAAAGGGAAACCGGCCCCTGTTTTCGCCGTAAACCACCCAGACACCCGGCCTGATCTCTTCCATATATATGCACAACCTTTACCTTTTATGTTTGCCGAAGGAGCTCGCGCAGAGCGGCCGGTTCAGGGTGGAGAAGGCTCTTCACCAGCCCCTCCCGGACAAAGAGAAAAGAGATCTCCTTAACCGGGAGCCCGGTGATCGCAGCCATGGCCAGGCCGTAAACGGCGCCCTGGCGTTGGTAACCCTCCCACCGCCTCTCCGGTTCCCCCACATCGGTCTTGTAGTCAACGATGACCAGCCCCTCTTCCTCCCGGAAAAGGAGATCGATGATCCCCTCGACGAGAAGATCGTCAAATTCGTAAATGAACGGCAGCTCCCGCAGGAGCAGAGCGGCCTGCCCGGCTCTCACGAGAAGGGGATGCTCCAGAGTGGACTGAACCAGCCGGACCAGCTCGGCGGGAGCCCCGCTCCCCCAGTGTTTGGCCGCACGATCGGCCAGCCCGGCCAGCTGCCCGGGCGAAGGATCGCGCAGCTCAATCCGCTCCATGATATCATGAAAAGCGGAGCCGAAAGCGATCCCGCCTGTCTGCACAACCGCCGCCCCATCGCCGTAGAGAGCAGCCGCCGCGGAGCCGGCCGCCTCCTCTGCGGCATGTCCGGCCAATCCGCCGGCGCTGCTGTAAGGCCCGGGGACGGCGGCGCTGCGGATCGTTCCGGCCAGCTCGTCGAACCAGAGGCGGCGCTCGCCAACGAGTTTTTCTGCAAGGGCGGTGCCGTCCTCTTCCGGTGCCGCTCCGGCGGCGGCCTCATCCGCTCCGCCGGCAAAAGGCTCCGTCGCCGTCACCGGCAGCGCTCCCGCCCAGAGATCGTCCGCTTCCGCTTCCGCTTTCTCCAGGTAGGCCCAGAAGCCGGGAGAGCCCTCTTTGTAAAAGCGGGGCAGAACCAGGATATCCCGGGCTCTTGTTGTAGCCACGTAAAAAAGGCGAATCCTTTCCGCCTCCAGGCGCAGCTTCTCCTGCGCCTCCGCCTCCTCCAGTCCGGGGCTGACCAGCTCGCCCAGCTTGAGATAAAAATGGCCTTTGACCCGGTCGGCCATGAAGGGGGTCCCCCCTCTCACCCGCCCGCCCATATTCACCAGAAAGACCGCAGGAAACTCCAACCCCTTGGCCTTGTGGATAGTGAGAAGTTGAACCGCATCGCTGCCGGGATCGTGGAGCAGCGATTCGGCCTCCTCCCGGCCCTGCTCCGCCATCCGGTTCAGCCAGTTCACCGCCCCCTTCAGGGTGAGGGGGCGCTCCATCTCCAAAAGCCGGATCATCTGCAGGGCTTTGCGCAAATTTCCCGCGGCCTGCTGCCCGTATCTCCTCAGGGAGGCCCGCTGCCAGAACCAGGTTTTCTCGAGCAGCTCCCCGGCGAGGGCGGCCACGGAGAGCTGCTGCCGCCGGCGGTGCGCCTCCCGGAGAAGAGCAAAGGCCTCCTGCAGCAGAGGATATTTTGCACCGGGATCATCAAGATAGCTCAGCCTTCCACCGGAGGCAGTGTAGTGGAAGAGCAGCTCATCGGAAATCCCCGCCCAGTAGCGCAGCACCGCCACGAGAGCAACCTCAGCGAACGGATCGCCCACTGCGACCAGCAAACTCTTCAAAAAGGAAATCTCCTCACGAAAAAAGAACTGCCGCCCCCCTTCCAACCGGAAAGGGATCCCGCAGCGGCGCAGCGCCTCCTCAAAATGATAAAGACCGGTCGTCGTCGGGAACAGCAGGGCGATATCCCCGTACTGCAGCGGGCGGCTGCCCCCCTGCGCCGCGGGGATGCTCCACTCACCGACAGCGGTTTTGATCAGCCCCGCCACCGCGGCGGCCTCGGCAGCCCGAATTTCATCGGCTCTCAGCGCGTCGAGGGAACTGCAGGGCTCAAGCAGGACCACCGACGGCTCATTCCGCGGCGGGCGGTAGGCGCTCAGGTGCTGATAGTCGGGCTGGTAGCGGCCCTGCGGCTCGATCAGCCGGCTGAAAGTGTCGTTGACCCACTCGATCAGCGCCGGAAGGGTGCGGAAATTCTGTGAGATGGAGAGGGCCTCACCGTGCTCGAGCAGCTGCTGCCGCGCTTCCTGGTAGATCTCGATATCGGCACGCCGGAAACGATAGATCGACTGCTTGGGGTCGCCGACGAGAAAAAGTTTTCCACGAGCGGGTACGGCCTCCTGCCAGGAGCCGGCGCGGGGCTCCTCTTCGGCGAGCAGAAAGAGCAGGTCCACCTGCAGGGGATCGGTGTCCTGAAACTCATCGACCAGGAGATAGCGAAATCGGCGCTGGAAGTAGCGGCGCACCTCTTTCGAATCGCGGAGAAGGTTGCGCGCCTTGAGCAGCAGATCCTGAAAATCGAGCAGCCCCGCCTCCTCCTTGGCCCTCTCCACCGCCTCCAGATAGCCGCGGCACCAGCGAACCAGATCGTTGGTCAGCCGCTCCCGGACTGAGCGAAGCGCCGCCTTTTGTGCGGCCTTCAGCTCGCTGCAGATCTCTTTCTGCCGGAGGCAGCGCTCCCGGGGCTGCCAATTATTTTGGTTGCCCCGGGAAGCAACGGCAGGAAATATCCGGAGTAAAAAACGCTCTTTTTCCAGGCCGTCAAGACTGGAATATCTTTCCGCAGCGCCGATGATCTCCAGAAGATGGCGGTAACCCCGGTCTTCGGGAACCGCGCAAAAATCGAGCAAACTTTTCAGTTCAGGGAGCCGTGCCTCCAGGAGATCGTCAAAAAAAGGCACCGGGACGAGCGGTTCGGGAGGGCGGCCCTCCATGACCAGATCCCGCTGCCGGTAGAGAATCCCGCCGAGCTCCCGGAGCCGCTCCGGGGAGACCCCCAGGGTCAAAGCCCGGCTGAGCACCTCCGGGGCAGCGGACACCTCCGAAAAAAACCACTCCTCCCAGACCTGCTCCAGAAGATCGTCCAAGTCGCCCTCGTCGGCTATCCGGAAATGGGGATCGACCGCCGCCTCCACCGGCCGTTCGCGCAGCAGGGAACCGGCGAAGGAATGGATGGTCGTGATCGCGGCCGTCTCCAGCTCCTCCAGCGCCTGCCGGATCGGCGCAAGCTCGTCCGGCGGAGCTCCGGCCGCTCTCCCCTCCAGCTCATCGCGCAACCGGGCTTTCAGCTCGGCGGCGGCCTTCTCTGTAAAGGTGATCGCCGCGATCTCGCTGAGGCGGGCCGCTTCACTGAATATAATGGTGAGCAGCCGCCGGATCAGCAATGTGGTCTTGCCGGTGCCCGCGCCGGCCTCAACCCAGTAACTGCGGCTGAGATCGCTCTCCGCCAGACGGCGCTCCCGGGCATCGACCAGCGCAGCGCCGCTATGGTCCTGTCCGCTCAACAGATCACCCCTGTGTTCATTTTACGAGCTGCTTTCCTTTAATCTGAGAAAAAGGTCCAACACCGGATCCGCCGCCTTGAGACGGTAGTTCCTCTCGATATCCGGGCCGCAGATGGCCGCATATTCGCAGTAGCGGCAGTTCCGTCCGGGGTAGGGGAAAAAACGGCCCGCTCTGATCCCCTCATAGATTATCTCCACCGCTTCTTTTAACAGTTCTTCTTGTTGCGACCAGGAGTCACCGGAAAAGAGCACTGTCTCCACCCCTTCCGGGGAGAGATGATAGGAGTAAGCTTCTGCGTCACCGGGCTTTTGCCATCCGTAAAGCGCTGCGGCGGCGAGCAGGTAGATGGGCAGCTGAAGCGCCTCCCCTCCGGCGAGGCTGTTGTCTTTGGCCCTTCTTTTCCCGGTCTTGTAATCGATAACCCGGACCGCGCTGCCGCTCCGATCGACCCGGTCAATCCTTCCCCGGAAAGAGACCGTTTCCCCCGAGGGCAGCTCCAGCGACACCGGCGCTCCCCCGTCCCGGGAAAAGCCGAAAGCCACCTCAAAATCCACGGGGATAAAATCTTCTTCAGCTTCAATCTCCCAGGTTAACAAAGCCTGCACAGTCTCTTCGAGCACGCGGATCTGCAGCCGCCATAGAAGGGGGTAGGGAGGGCGCTCTTCCGGGGGCACCGCGGCAAATTCTTCGTGGGAAATCCGCTGGAGCAGTAAACGGCACCGCCCGGGAAAGCGTCTCACCGGAAGGAGCCCCTCTGCGGCAGCGCCGCGGTAAAAATCTTCGAGGATCCGGTGAAGCAGCCTTCCTCGCGTCAGCGGGGTGATGCGGAGCAGCTCCTCCGGCTCCTCGAGGGAGCCCAGCTTGAGCAGGCGCTTCAGGAAATAGCTGTAGGGGCAGCGGGCATAATCTTCCAGAGCCGTCGCCGAGAAGGCAGTCCGGTCCGGGAGAAGCAACGGCGTCTCCCCGGGATCCCTCCGGGAAAACACACCGTCATGTGCGCTCCAGAGGCGGCCGAACCGGGCCGCATCCGCAGAGAGAAGACTGCTCAACACCGGCGCCAGCGCCCGGAAATAGGGCAACCGCTGCCCGGGCGGCAGACTCAAACTGCAGCCGAGATCGTATTCCGCCGCCGTCACCGGCTCCGTGACGCTGCCTCGCTCTGAAAGAGCAGCGATATAGCGGTAGCCGGGAAGCCGGAAGAGCTGGTCATGGCCGGGGCGGGCGGCACAGAGAGCTTCGCCGCAGCGGGATAGATAGAATGAGGGCAGCTGTTCCCGCCCGGCGGCGGCGGAGACCCGGGGCCAGGATAAGACGACCTTCTTCGTTGCTCCGCCCAGGGCGAGGATAAACCGGAGCGCCTCCTGAGCAAGTTTATGGCGCCGCAGCGGCAGCTTTCCCGAAAGGGCCAGACGCTCTGTTTCAGGCAGGAGCGGATCGGGCTTGGCCGGTGCGGGAATCGATCTTTCAACCAGCCCGGGGATAAAGAGAGCGGTGAAGCTCAGGCCGGCGGCGGCGCTGAGGGGGACAAGGTTGACCCCCTCCTGCTGAAATTTACCCCGGGGCAAAGAGGCACTCTGCAAAGCTGATTGCAACAGCTCCAGAGCCGGTTTGAACATGAATTCACCGCCGCACTCGTCGAGCCTTTGCAATTTTTTAAGGAGCTGCCGCAGCACTTCCCGCTCCTCACCGGGATAAAAGAAGCGCTCCACCAGCGCCGCCGCCGCCGCGGTGAGATCGCCCCAGGAACGGGCGCCCTGAAAACGGTCCATCGCCCCGAAAAACTTGCCGAGAAAATCGAGCAGCAGCTCCACCTGAAGCAGCTCCTCAAGAGATCGCTTTTCCCCCGCTTCCGGCGCCGCCTGCGGCACTGCCTGCAAACGCCGGCGGTAGCGCTCCAGCGATTCCCGCCACTGGCGGCGGCCCTTGATCACCCCCGCCTCAGCGGAGAGCCGATCCCACAGCGCCGGGCTGACCTCTTCAACGGAGCCCAAAACCCTCCTGTAGTCAAAGGGGCCGTCGGAGAGCAGCTCCATCACTTTTTGGCGGGGATAATCGCCTCCCGCCAGCTTGAGCAGCAGCAAAAATGAACGGCCCGTTCTCGTTTGAGCCAGGGGCAGGCCCCCGGCAAGATAGCAGGGCACCCCGGCGGCGGCAAGATTTTCCCGGAGCAGCCCCGCATAGGTCCTCCCGGGCGAAAGCACGGCCATTTCACCGAAGCGCAGTCCGCCGCGGGCAAGACTGATAATTTCCCGGGTAATTTCCTCCACCTCGCCGATCTCATCGGGGGCGCAGATAAACTGAAGCGATTCATCGGCCTCCCGGGAGGCGGAGTCGGCGGGCGGATGTTGAAACAGATGCTGTTGCAGGACAGCCAGGTTGGTGCTCCTCTCCCGGAGCGCCAGAGGCTCTGCGGTAAACCCCTGCTCTTCAAACCAGTGCAGCAGCTCTTTTGTCGGAGCAAAGGAGGCGGCGGAACGCTGCCAGTAGACGGCGGCTCCGCTGTGTTCCGCCAGCGCCGCCAGCAGCTTTTTCTCGAAAGCAGACAACTGGTAGATCCCGTACAGGGCCAGCATAAAGGGATCCGCCGGCACCGAAAGCAGCGCCGCCTTAAAAACAGCTTCCCCGCCGGCAAAAGGGCTGCTCAGCTTCCGGTAAAGGGCATAAAGGCGCCGCAGCTCGGCGGTGCGGCGGGGATCGCCGCCCGGCAGTGAAGGGAGCTGCTCCAGCCCCGCGTTCTCCAGCTCCTGAAAGGTTTGCCGCAAGGCCTCGCAAAAACCGGGGCTCCCGGCCACCGGCCCAAAATAGCCCCCGGCGGCTTCACGGGCGACCAGTGCCGCCAGCCAGCGCTCGCCAAAGGGAGGCAGCACCCGACGCTGCAGATACCCCTCATCTTTTTCCGCCAGACCAGCGGCCAGATCAGCGGTGGTCAGAAAGCGAACCCCGCAGTAGCTGCCGCTGTGGCGGACCAGAGCGCGGCGCAGATAGACCCCGGCAAGATTGCTGGGCACCACCACAACAACGGGATAAAAGATATCGGCGCTTTTGACTGCGGCGATATCAGCGCCGAGCTGCTCTTCAATTTCCGGCAAATCTCCCAGATAAATTTTGCGCATAGAGAGATATTCTATCAACTGGAAGCCCAATCCTGCCCCGGCGCTCCCCCGCCGGCAAGGACAGCTGCCGGATCGCAGAAAGGAAAGAGCACCGCCAGGCCCTGTCCCTGACCGGGTCGCCGCCCCCTGACCCTCCCCGAACAGTAAAACGAAGGGGTTTGCTAAATAAAAGGCATCAAAAAAAGCCGCTCGCTGTGAGAGCGGCCTTCCGTCGGCGGGATCGCCTCAAAGTGCTAATAAAATTGCAGCGGATTGATCGCCGGGTGGGTGTACCAACCGCCCCAGTGATAGCCGTTTCTGCGGCGAATTTCAAAGTGCAGGTGGGGACCGGAGGATCTGCCCGTTGAGCCGAGGCGGGCGATCGTCTGTCCGCGGGATACGCTTTGCCCGACGGAGACCAGATTTGTGCTGTTGTGCAGGTAGACGGTGAAGTAGGCATTGTGTCTGATCACGAGATAATTTCCCTGCGAGGAACCCCAGGAAGAGACAACCACAACTCCGCTGTCTGCTGCCAGGACCGGGGTGTTCAGCGCCGCGGCGATATCGATGCCCCGGTGACCGCTGTGGAACCGCTGGGTGATCTTGCCGCCTCCGGCGACGGGCCAGCCAAACCGTCTCAGGGTGCCCTTTTCCACGACCCGGGCCACCGGTTCGGCAACAATCCCGCTGGAGACGGTTTCCCTTGATTGTTCGACGCCGTTTTCCCGGACAACCCGGTAGGTCGACATCTGGAGGCCGTTTTTGCCCGGGGAGAGCTCCCTGCTCTCACCGAGGTACATTTTATCGCTGTACTTGTAGCTGGTGGTATAGGGGACCTCTTCCTCGACGGTGACCTGCTCCACACTTTTGACATGCACCTGCGGACCGGTCCGCCCGTCCAGCCTGCTTTCACCGCCGCGGGTGGCGATCGTTCCCCGGGAGGCGACCAGAAACTCCTGCTCCGGCTTTTGCCGGGTCAGCAAAAAAGCGATCTCCGCGGGGGTGTTGACCAGCTCCGGCGAAACCGCACAGCTCCGCCCGGAGATCTTTTCGCACAATTCCACCTCGAGCAGCTCAACATGCTCATCACAGCACACAAAGGAGAGGCACACCGCTTCCTCAACCTGCTTCACCTCTTCGGCTGTGGATACCGGCGCCACCGGAGCACCGTCGACGGTGACCATCACGGCATCAGTCAGGAAACTGATCCGCTGCCGCAGAGCCTCCTGAACCGCCTCCGTGCTGTCAACTTCATCGGGGCGATATTCCCGGATCAGGGTAATCTCCTGCTCGGGATAGAGCTTCAGCCGATAGAGGGAGCTGCATTTGCCGGTTAAGTCTTCCAGAAATTCTTCGATTGCCGCTGCCTGCCGCACCGCCCCCACCTCCGTTCCGTCTATCCGGACGGCATAAAGATGGCTGTAACAGTAGTGCTGATAGTGAAGCACCCCGCCCAAAACAAGGCCGGAAAGAAGCAGATAGAGCGACCAGTGCAGGGTTTTTCCTTTCAGCCGGCGCAGCAGCCTGGCGGGCTCGCTATTTCGGCAGGCCTGCTTAAAGCGGGAAAGCAACGGTTTTATTGAAGAAGCCAAATCTGGCATCGCCTGACAACCCCCCAGAGTCAACCGGAACCCGAACCGACATCTTCCGGCAAAGATGTTAAGATTGGATAACATATTCTAAACATCTTTAACAATACTATAATAATTCCCCTTTGTCTATAACAAATTCCGCTGCCGGAAAATAAACTGGCGCTGGCGGTACCGCCGGCGCCATCAAAGAAGCTGAAACCGGAACAAGCGGCCTCTTTCGCTATGAATCGACCGCCCCTGCCAGATAAAGGTGAAGCGGACCCCTGAACAGGTTTGCCCCCTTTTCAGGGGGCAAACAGGAGGATTTTGTTCTTTTTTAAGGTTTTCAGTGAAACTCCAGGCCGGCGGAGCCGCGGCGCAGGGTCACGGTTCCCCCTGCAGCGATCTCTCCGGAGACGATGCTCCGGGACAGCGGGGTCTCCACGGCGCTCTGAAGAGCACGCTTTAGCGGACGCGCCCCGAAGGCGGGCTCATAGCCCAGATCGGCCAGGTACTCCACCGCAGCATCGTCCCACTGCAAAATGAGCCCCGCGCCCTCCTCCACCCGCTCCGCCAAACGACGCAGCAGCAGGGCGGTAATCTCCCCGATCTGTTGCCGCTCCAGTGCCCGAAAGACCAAAATCTCATCAACACGGTTGAGAAATTCGGGACGAAAGTGCTGCCGCAGCAGCTCCAGGACCACCGCTTTCATCTCCTCGTAGCTGCCGCCCCGCTCCTGAAAATCGAGGATCTCCTTGCCGCCGATATTGGAGGTCATGATGACGATGGTGTTCCGGAAATCGATGGTGCGGCCCTGCCCGTCGGTGAGGCGCCCGTCGTCGAGGATCTGCAGGAGCACGTTGAAGATATCGGGATGGGCTTTTTCAATCTCGTCCAGCAGAAGCACACTGTACGGCTTGCGCCGCACCGCTTCGGTGAGCTGTCCGCCCTCGTCGTAGCCCACATAGCCCGGGGGCGCCCCGATGAGGCGGGCCACGGTATGTTTCTCCATATATTCGGACATGTCGAGGCGGATCATATTCCGCTCATCGTCAAAGAGCACCTCCGCCAGGGCGCGGGACAGCTCCGTTTTGCCCACCCCCGTCGGCCCGAGAAAGATAAAGCTTCCCACAGGCCGATGCGGATCCTTGATCCCGCTGCGCGATCGCAGCACCGCGTCGGCGACAGCCTTGACCGCTTCATCCTGGCCGATCACCCGCCGGTGCAGCACCTCCTCCAGGTGGAGCAGCTTCTCCATCTCCCCCTCGCGCAGGCGGCTCACCGGAATTCCCGTCCAGCGACTGACCACCTGGGCAATTTCTTCCTCGCCCACCTCTTCGGGCAGGAGCATGGTCTGCTCCTGTTTGCTGGCCAAAAGTTTTTCCTCTTCTTTAAGCTGCCGCTCCAGCTCATTTAAGCGGCCGTATTTCAGCTCGGCGGCGCGGTTCAGATCATACTCGCGCTCGGCCCGCTCGATCTCGGTGCGCACCTCCTCGATCTCCTTCTTGATCGTGCGCACCTGCCCGATGGAATCCTTCTCCGCCTGCCATTGCGCCTGCATCGTGCCGGCCTCCTCCCGCAGATCGGCCAGCTCCTGCTGCAGCTTCGTCAAACGCTCCGCCGAGGCCGGATCCCGCTCTTTTTGCAGGGCGGCCTCCTCTATCTCCAGCTGCATCACCCGCCGGTTGATTTCATCCAGAGCCGTCGGCAAACTGTCGATCTGCGTGCGCAGGCGGGCGGCGGCCTCGTCGATGAGGTCGATCGCTTTATCCGGGAGGAAGCGATCGCTGATATAGCGGTCCGACATCACCGCTGCCGCGATGAGCGCCCCGTCCTGAATGCGGACCCCATGGTGCACTTCGTAGCGCTCCTGCAGCCCCCGCAGAATGGAGACTGTATCCTCCACCGAGGGAGGCAGCACCAGAATCGGCTGAAAACGCCTCTCCAGGGCGGCATCTTTCTCGATATGCCGGCGGTACTCATCCAGTGTCGTCGCCCCGATGGCGCGGAGCTCTCCCCGGGCCAGCATCGGTTTGAGCAGGTTGCTTGCATCGACGGAGCCCTCGGCAGCCCCGGCACCGACGACGGTATGGAGCTCGTCGAGGAACAGGATCACCGCGCCTCCGGCCTCCTCCACCTCTTTGAGGACCGCCTTGAGGCGCTCTTCAAACTCGCCGCGGTACTTGGCCCCGGCCACCAAAGAACCCATATCGAGCGTGATCACGCTCTTCCCCTTCAGCCCCTCGGGAACATCCCGGGCCACAATGCGCCGGGCCAGCCCTTCCACGATGGCAGTCTTGCCCACCCCCGGCTCGCCGATGAGCACCGGATTGTTTTTGGTGCGCCGGGAAAGGATTTCGATAACCCGGCGAATCTCCTCGTCCCGACCGATGACCGGATCAAGCTTTCCTTCCTGTGCCAGAGCAGTCAGATCGCGGCCGTAACGCAACAGCGCCTCATAGGTTCCCTCGGGGTTGTCGCTGGTGATGCGCTGGCTGCCGCGGACGCGGCGAAAAGATTGCAGCAGCGCTTCCCGGCTCAGCCCGGCCCGCCGAAGAACGCTTTTCAGTTCCTTCTCGCCTTCCTCAAAGAGCGCCAGCAGCAGATGCTCGGCGCTGATATAGTCATCCTTGAACTGTTCGGCCTCCCGCTCCGCCCGGGCCAGAACCCTTGCCAGGGTGGCATCAAGCTGCAGGGAACCTCCGGCGCCCGTCACCCGGGGGATCTGCTCCAGCAGGCGTTCCAGCTCCCGGCGCAGCGCCGCCGTCTCCACCCCGGCCTGCTGTAAAAAGCGGGGGGCGATGCCTTCATCCTGATCCAGCAGAGCCGCCAACAGGTGTTTCGAGCCGACGAGCTGGTGATTTCGCTCAGAGGCCTCCTGCTGGGCGGCAAACAGCGCTTCTCTCGCCCTCTGGGTAAAACGGTTTGGATCCATCAATCGCTCACCCGGCCTTTCCGCAATCTTCGCAGTTCGTCTTCCAGATTCTCGATATGTTCCAGCAGTTCCAGTATGACCACGGCGCCGGTCATGGTCACCCCCAAAGAACGGCGCAGCCGGAGCACTTTGCGGATGCGCCGCAGATCGTTCAGGCTGATCTCGTCTCCCTCCAGCTCGATCATCCCCAGTTCTTGAAAGCGCTCGATCTGAGCGGGAGACAGCTCCAGAGCGCGAATGCAGATTCTCTCTTCAGCACCATACTCTTCATAGCAGACGCGGACCAGTTTCATCTCAGATCACTCCCCTCCCGTAATTCTTTAAGCTGCCGGTACAGCGCCTTCTCCTCTCCCGTCAGGGGAGAGGGAATGTCGATGACCACCCGGACATACTGGTCGCCGCGGCCCTTGCCCGGAGTGGGAAAGCCCTTCCCCCTGAGGCGTAACTTCCGGCCGCAGCCGCTTTCCGGGGGCACTGTCATCTCGACCGGGCCGTCCAGAGTGGGCATGGTCACCCGGCTCCCCAGAGCGGCCTCATCGGGGCGCAGGCGCACCTCGCTTTCGATATCGCCGTCCCGAAGATGAAAATGAGGATGCGGCCGCAGCCGCACTTTCAGGTACAGATCCCCCGGCGGACCGCCGCCCAGCCCCTCGCCGCCCTGCCCTTTCAGGCGGATGCGGCTGCCCTCCCGGACCCCGGGGGGGATCCGCACCTCCAGGGTCTTCTCCGACACCACCTCACCGGTACCGCCGCAGCGGGGGCAGAAACCCTCCCCGCTCCTGCCCGCCCCGCCGCAGGCGGGGCAGACGGCGCCGCCGGCAACCCGCAGCTCCCGGGAAACGCCCCGGTAGGCCTCCTCAAGGGTCAGCTCGATTTCACTCTCCATATCCGGACCGCGCACCGTCATGGTGCGGAAACCGCCCCCGGCAGCACGGCCGGGTCTCGCTCCTCCAAAAATTGTCTCGAAAAAATCGCTGAAACCGTCCCCGAAATCTCCCGTGGCGGTGTAGAAGCGAAAACCGTCCATATCCGGCGGGGCCTGAAAGTCCTGCCCATGCTCCCAGTCTTGGCCCAGCTTATCGTAGCGGGCCCTCTTTTCCGGATCTTTTAACACCTCGTAGGCTTCGTTAACCCGTTTAAATTGCTCCGCCGCTTCTGTTTTTTCATGAGCCGGACGCAGATCAGGATGCCATTTGCGGGCCAGACGGCGGTATGCCGACTTGATCTCTTTCTCGTCGGCGTCCCTTTTAAGGCCGAGGATCTCGTAATAGTCCTGGAATTGAACCGTCATCTTCCCCTACCCCTCCCTTGATCGACCATTTCCCGGTATGGTTGGACCGCCGCTCCGGAGAAGCGGCGGTGAAAAATAGCTATTCTTGGGGCCAGTATAGCAAGATCGGCCCAGAGATGTCAATTGCCCACAGCCGCAAACTGCGCTCAGGAAAAGAGCATCTTCAGAGCTTTGCAAGCTGCAGGCGGAGGGTCCTGCAGGCGTGCCGGTACCGCCCTTGCCGTTGGTTCGGGGAATCGGTTGCGTCAGCGCACTTGCGGAAAGCGGTGCTCCTGTTTGGAGCGATTTTTTAATCCAAAAAACCGCCGGGGCAGTTTCAGCCCCGGCGGTTTTATCAATATTTAAGCCGGTTTGGCCTTTCCAACAACAGTGAAAACAGCAAGCTTACCGCTTCGAGAATTGCGGCGCCCGGCGGGCTTTTTTCAAGCCGTATTTTTTACGCTCTTTCATCCGGGAATCGCGGGTCAGATAACCGAGCCGCTTAAGAACAGTGCGAAAACCAGGATCGGCCAGCACCAGCGCCCGGGCGATACCGTGACGAATAGCTCCGGCCTGTCCGGAATAGCCGCCGCCGTGCACTCTGGCGATAACGTCAAACCGATCCAGAGTCTCGGTAGCTTCCAGCGGCTGGCGGACAATGAGCTTCAGTGTATCCAGACCGAAGTATCGATCCATCTCTTTGCCATTGATCACAATCTGTCCGCTGCCGGGAATCAGCCGCACCCGGGCTACCGATTCTTTGCGCCGCCCGGTGGCCATGAAGTGAACTTTACTCAAGAGCAGGGCCTCCCTCCTTGTTTGTTTCCGGCCCTTCCCAGAGCAAAGGCTTCTGCGCTTCATGCGGATGCTCATCGCCGCGGTAGACGCGCAGTTTTTTCAGCATCGCTCTTCCAAGACGATTATGGGGCAGCATCCCCTTAACCGCACGATAGACCGCTTTCTCGGGATTTTTAGCCATTATGGTGGCATAATTGGTCATCTTTAAACCGCCGGGATAGCCGGAATGGCGGTAGTAAATCTTCTGTTCCAACTTTTTCCCCGTCAACACAGTCCTGGCCGCGTTCAAGACAATAACATGATCTCCCGTATCGAGATGAGGTGTATAGATCGCCTTATGCTTTCCCCTCAACAGCCTGGCCGCTTCCGTAGCTACCCGGCCCAGGGGGCGCCCGGCAGCATCGATAATATACCACTGCCGTTCGATCTGATGGGGTTTGGCCATATAAGTAGTCTGCATTACTTCCCCCCTAACTCCTTTCAGCACAAGCTCAATTTTAATACACCGTTCCGCTGCTGTCAAGCAAAACCGAAAACGAGTGTCAGCGGACAGTGATATTGTCACCCTGTTGGGAAACCGAGAAAATATCACCGGGGATCGCTTTACCGTCCCGGGCCGGATTAAAGCCAAAACAGGGCCACAATCTGTCACATTCTTGCACCGGACCTCAAAAATCTCCAAACCCATTTTCCGGTGAGCAAGAACCCTTGAGCAAAAGGGGCTGCGCGCTCCCGGCGGAGGAACCGGGCCGCCCCTGTTTAACCGCCGCGGGAAACATCACCACCCGGCAACACCCTGCAGAAGGCCCTTCAGGAACAACCCCCGCTAATAGATCACTTTTTCCAAGCAAAGCCCCTGCGGCGGCGCCGTCGGCCCCGCGGCCTGCGGACATTCCCCGACGAGGGCCGCAGCGACGGCCTCCGGTTGCAGCCGGCCCCGGCTCACGCGCAGCAGACTGCCGACAAGCATCCGCACCATGCGATAGAGAAAACCGTCCCCCTCAAAAGTAAACTGCAGCATTTGCTCCTGCGGCAGGCTCTCCAGGTGAACCCGGTAGAGGGTGCGCACCGTACTCCTGACAGCGCTGCCGGCGGCTCGAAAGGCCTGGAAATTGTGGGTGCCCCGGAGCATCCGGGCAGCCTCTTCGACGAGGGGGCGGTCGAATGCTCCCGGAAAATGATAAGCAAAGCGGCGCCGCATCACCTGCGGATAGTGCGCCCGGTCCAGAGTGTAGCGGTAAATCTTGCGCCTGGCATCGTAACAGGCATGAAAATCAGGACCGGCGGCGGCTGCTTTTAAAACCACGATATCATCGGGAAGAAGAACATTGAGCGCCGCGGGCAACCGCGGAGCCGGTATGGCAAAGGGCGGGGCATAATGGGCCACCTGGCCGCGGGCGTGAACTCCGGCATCGGTCCGGCCGGCGCCGGTGATGCGCAGCGGCTCCTTGTAGATAACCGCCAGCGCCTTCTCCAGCTCACCCTGGATGGTCGGCGCATTTTTTTGAATCTGAAAACCGCCGTAAGCGGTGCCGTCATAGCTCACTTCAAGACGTATCTGGTCCATCGCTTCCCCTCCAGCACCGTGATCCCCCCGCCGGGCCTCCCCGCCACCCCTCAAATTCCGGAAAACAGAACCGCCGCCAGCAGCAGCAGGGCCAGCAGAAGAGCGGCCCAGTCTGCCGGAGAGGCGCTCGCTTCACGCATCTGCGTGCGCAGTGCACCGATGCGGTAGCCCCGCGCCTCCATGGCCACAGCCAGTTCATCGGCCCGCCGGAAAGCACCGATGAACAGGGGCACCATCAGGGGGGCAAATTTGCGGGCCCGTCTGAAAAAGCCCCCTTCAAAATCAGCGCCGCGCGCCATCTGCGCCCGCAGCAGGCGCTGGCTCTCCTCGGCGATTGTGGGAATGAAACGCAGGGCGATCGTCATGACCATGGCCACCTCCCCGGCGGGAAAACCGATCCGGGCCAGCGGTTTCATAAAATACTCCATCGCCTGAGCCAGGGCCAGGGGGGTTGTCGATAGAGTTAAAAGCATCGAGATGAAGACCAGGCCGGTCAGCCGCAGGATCATAAACAGGCCCGCAGTCACCCCGGCCTGCTCTACCGTCAGCGGGCCCAGGCGCAGCAAAACCAGCCCCCCCTTGGTAAAAAAGAAGTAGACGATGACGGTGAACAGAACGATATAACTCAGCGGCCGGAGCCCCCCGGCCAGATAGCGCAGCGGAATCCGCCCGGCAGTCATAAGCAGGAGCAGCAGCAGCAAAAGCAGCCCCAGCCCGGCAAAGGTCTTCACCAAAAAGAGCACCGCCAGAAAGAGAAGCAGGAGCAGCATCTTAAAGCGCGGATCCGCCCGGTGTAGAAAAGAGTCTCCGGGGAGATAGCTGCCCAGGGTAATACTGCGGCTCAAGGAGAGGTCACCTTCTTTTGCCATCTGTTGATCTCCCGCCGGGCCTCCTCGAGGGAATGGATCGCCGGGGAGAACGGCAGCCCGGCGTCTGCGAGCACCTGCATCAGCCTCATCACCGGAGGCAGCGAGAGGCCGCAGCGCTGGAGCACCTTCTGCTGCGAGAAGATCTCCCCTGCAGATCCTTCCAAAACCAGCCTGCCCCGGTGAAGAACCAGAAAATGATCGGCCAGCGGCACAATCTGTTCGAGGCGGTGGGTCACCACCACTACAGTCATCCCCGCGACACGATTGAGCTGCTGCAGCAAGGAGAGCAGCCTCTGCTGACCGGCCTGATCGAGGCCGGCGCCCGGTTCGTCGAGGATGAGCGCCCGCGGCTGCATCGCCAGGACCGCCGCGATGGCCGCCAGGCGTTGCTGGCCGGCGCTGAGATGAAAAGGGGACCTTTGCTTCAGAGCGGGATCGGTGAGGCCGACCTGATGCAGCGCCTGCTCGACCCTCTCTTCAACCTGGAGCGGGGAGAGCCCAAAGTTGCGCGGGGCGAAGGCGATCTCATCAAAAAGAGTTTCGCTGAAAAATTGCGTTTCCGGCTCCTGGAAAACCAGACCGACCCGGCGACGCAGCTCCCGCAGCTCCCCGCGGCGATAGGTTAGAGGCGCGCCGTCAATGTGAATGGAGCCTTCCCGGGGCCGCAGCAGACCGTTGAAATGCTGAAGCAGGGTGGACTTTCCCGAACCGGAGGCGCCCAGGAGCACGGTAAAGCTGCCCCGGGCAACAGAAAGATCTACTTCGCGGAGCGCCTTCACCGCAAAAGGGGTTCCGGGCATGTAAGTATAGCTTAATTTTTCTGTGCGTATAAACATAACTGCTCTGCCAGCTCCCGATCGTGCAGGATCCCCCCGGATAACGGAAAGCCGTCTTCGCGCAGCAGGAAGGCCAGCTCTCCCGCCGCCGTCGTTCTCAATCCCAGGCGGCGCAGCAGCAAAATATCGGTTAAGACCGCCGCGGGGGGTCCTTCTTTCAGTAGACGCCCCCTGTCCAAAAGCAGCACCCGTCCGGCGAGGGCGGCCTCTTCCGGAAAATGAGTCACATGGATCACGGTGATCCCCTCTTCCCGGTTCAACCGGTGCACCGTCTCCAGGAGCACCGCCTGACCGGCGGGGTCGAGCATGGCCGTCGGTTCATCCATGAGCAAACAGCGGGGCTCCGCAGCGAGGAGACCGGCTAAAGCCACCTTCTGTTTTTCTCCGCCCGAGAGCAGGTGCGGCGGGAACCCGGCCAGATGGGAGATCTCCAGAAGAGCGAGCGCGGCAGCCACCCGGCGGCGGATCTCCGCCGGCGCCACCGCCCGGTTCTCCAGCGCAAAGGCGACATCCTCTTCCACGGTGGCTCCGACGATCTGGTTGTCCGGATTCTGAAAGATCATTCCGCAAAGAGAGCGGATCCCCGGAACGGCCTTCTCGTCGGCGGTGGAGGCGTCCGCCACACGGACCTCCCCGGCGGTGGGCCGAAGCAGGGCATTGAATTGCTTCAGCAGCGTTGTCTTACCCGAGCCGTTGGCCCCGATGAGAGCAACATATTCGCCTGAATATACCCGGAGATCGATCTCCGCCAGGGCCGGGGGGGCGCTTTCAGGCTGCCCCGGATAGATGAAAGAAAGATTCTTTGTTTCCAGCAAAACTGAAGGCATGATCTTAGCTTCTCTCCGCCGGCAAAGTGGATCTCCGGCTGCAGTGGCCGGCTCTGTGCTGCTCCCTCCCGTGAACCGCCGTTGACGATAAGGTTTTGGAGACAATGAGCCCCGGGAATAGTCTGACCGGAGAACGGTCCCCGGTCACCTTCATCCCCCTGTCATGCAAAATTGAGAGGGCCAAAGTGAAGCCGAAACCTTGTGCTGCAGCCCACTTCTCCTCTCAATTCCATCTCCAGGCAGGGGGCACCGCCCCCGGATCAATCTTAGTCGACGAGCTCGATGATGACCATGGGGGCGCTGTCACCGCGGCGCGGCCCTATCGGGGTAATGCGGGTATAACCGCCCGCCCTATCTTCACAGGAGGGCCCAATTTTTTCAAAGAGCTCTTTGACCACAGTTTCATCATATAGATAGGCCAGCGCCTGGCGCCGGGCATGCAGGCCGCCCCGCTTGCCCAGGGTGATCATCTTCTCGGCGGCCGGCTGAATCGCTTTTGCTTTTGCCGCGGTGGTTTTAATCTGTCCATATTTCAGCAAGGCCGTTACCTGGCTGCGGAGCAGCGCCTTTCTGGGACCACTTTTCCGGCTAAGCTTCTGATAAGCCATTTCTGTTCCTCCTTGCAGCGCTACTCTTCAATTTCACGCAAACTCAGGTTCAACTCCGTCAGCTTGCGCTCGACCTCTTCAAATGATTTTTTGCCGAGGTTGCGCACCTTCATCAGTTCATCTTCGGTCTTGGAAATGAGCTCGCCCACCGTGTTGATCCCCGCCCGCTTGAGGCAGTTGTATGAGCGCACCGAGAGATCGAGATCTTCGATGGTCATCTCCAGTTTTTTCTCCAGATCCTCTTCTTCTTTCTCTTCACCGGGATCGACTTCATCGATCTCATCGGTGAGATCGATAAAGATGGCGATCCGTTTGCTCAGGATTCTGGCCGCCTGGCTGACCGCCTCGTCAGGTTTGACGCTGCCGTCGGTCCAGACCTCCAGGGTCAGACGGTCGAAGTCGGTGACCTGCCCGACGCGGGTGTCCTCGACCTGGTAATTGGCTTTGCGGATGGGAGAGAAGATCGAATCAACGGGAATTACCCCGATGGGCTGCTGGGCGGTCTTGTTTCTCTCTGCCGGCACATAGCCGCGCCCTTTCATCGCCGTCATCTCCATATAGATACGGGCATCCTCTTCCAGAGTGCAGATCGCCAGCTGGGGATTTAGGATCTCCACCCCTGAAGGCGCCTGAATATCCTCTGCCCGAACCACTCCCGGTCTGCTCACATCGATCACCAGAGTCTGGGGTTCCCCGTCCTGAATCTTCATCGAGAGAGACTTCAGGTTGAGGATGATCTCGATGGTGTCCTCCAGCACTCCGGGGAGTGTCGAAAATTCATGGAGCACCCCGTCAAATTTCACACTCGTCACCGCCGCACCGGGCAGCGATGAAAGCAACACCCGGCGCAGAGCGTTCCCCAGGGTGATTCCGTAACCCCGCTCCAGCGGTTCAATAATGAATTTGCCGTAAGAAAACCGGTCGTCTTTCTCGATATACTCAATTTTCGGCTTTTCAAATTCAAAGGTCATACTACCGTTAACCCTCCTCTTAAATAGTATTGAGGGCATCCTGTTTAACGAGAATACAGCTCCACAATCAGGTGCTCCTCCAGGGGAACATCGATCTCCTCCCGCTGGGGCATCCGGATTACCCGGCCCTGCACCTGCTCTAAATCTGCTTCCAGCCAATCGACAATTCCGTGCCCGCCGCCGGCTTCACGGATCTCCTTAAAAACAGATAGATTACGGCTCTTTTCGCGGACGGCGACATTGTCGCCCGGCCGGGTCAGGTACGAAGGGATATCCACCTTGCGGCCGTTAACCTGGAAATGGCCGTGATTGACCAGCTGACGGGCTTCGGCCCGGGAACGGGCAAAGCCGAGCCGGTAGACCACATTGTCGATCCGGCTTTCCAAAAGCTGCAACAGAATCTCTCCGGTGACCCCCTTGCGCCGATCGGCCTCTTTAAAGTAGCGGCGAAACTGGCGTTCCAGGATCCCGTAGATCCGTTTCGCTTTCTGTTTCTCCCTCAACTGCTGACCATACTCCGAAAATTTCTGGCGCGCCTGCCCATGCTCTCCCGGGGGGTATCCCTTGCGGACCACACTGCATTTGTCAGTGTAACAGCGATCGCCTTTCAGGTACAGTTTGGTTCTTTCCCGGCGGCACAAACGGCATACTGCATCTCTATAACGTGCCATGGATTTTCTCAACACCTCCCCTTCAGCTCTTCTTATTGCCTTATTGCCGGCAAACCGGTCTCTCCGGCTCTGCCGCTAAACGCGACGCCTCTTTGGCGGCCGGCAGCCGTTATGCGGTATCGGAGTGACATCTTTGATCGTATTAACTTCCAGGCCGGCGGCCTGCAGCGAGCGGATCGCCGCCTCCCGTCCGGAACCCGGCCCTTTCACAAAAACCTCCACCTGTCTCATCCCATGTTCCATCGCCGCTTTTGCCGCCGTTTCCGCGGCCAGCTGGGCGGCGAAGGGAGTCGACTTGCGGGATCCCTTGAAACCGACATTGCCTGAACTGGACCAGGCAATACTGTTTCCGTGGACATCGGTGATCGAGATGATCGTATTGTTAAAGGTTGATCTGATATGGGCGATCCCGTACTCAATATTTTTGCGCTCACGGCGCCTGGTCCGGGTCGTTCTCTTTTTCGTCAAGCTATTCCTCCTCCCTTCTTCAAACTGGAGCGTTCTTATTTGCCGCGGCGTATGCCGACAGTCTTCCGCGGTCCTTTCCGGGTGCGGGCATTGTTTTTAGTCGCCTGTCCGCGCACGGGCAGCCCGCGCCGGTGGCGGATCCCCCGGTAGCACCCGATCTCCACCAGGCGCTTTATATTCATCGCCACCTCACGGCGAAGATCACCTTCGACCTTATAATTTTTATCGATGCAGTCCCGCAAGCGGTTGATCTCATTTTCGGTGAGATCGCGTATCCGGGTATCGGGATTAACTCCGGTGGTTGAAATAATCTCTTCCGCCCGGTTGCGCCCGATGCCGTAGATATAGCTCAGGGCAACGGCCACCCGTTTATCCCGCGGTAAATCGACACCTGCTATTCTCGCCATTTAACAACACCTCCCCCGGGGCAAAATAAGCTAAACAAAGCTATTTTTCCCTTTATTTTATATTTCTATCCCTCGCTCAACCCTGTCTCTGTTTATGCTTGGGATTCTGACAGATCACCACGACTTTGCCCTTGCGCCGGATTACTTTGCATTTTTCACAGATCGGCTTTACCGAGGGCCGAACCTTCATTCTGGTTAACCTCCTCACTTGTAGCGGTAGGTAATCCGCCCCCTGGTCAGATCGTAGGGCGACAGTTCAACCAACACCCGATCCCCGGGGAGAATCCTGATGAAATTCATGCGGATCTTACCTGAAACATGAGCCAGCACCTTGAGACCATTTTTCAGTTCCACCCGGAACATGGCGTTGGGCAGAGGTTCCACTACCGTCCCCTCCACCTCGACAACATCTTTTTTCTTGGTCACCGGCTGCTCAAACCTCCTCTTCCTGCGGCGCCAGCTCACAAAGATATTTTATCACCTGGCTATCCGTTAATTTTTGGCTGCCAATCAGCTCTTCAATCTCTGCATAACGCAAATAGGGCTGCAGGTGAGCCACATTCTTCTTCTTCAGCCGGGAGAGGGACCGTTTCCGCCCGTCGGAGAGGAGCACCTCCCGCGGACCGATCACCTTTATTACCAGATAATGTCTCCCCCGATCCCGGCCCGCCTTGGAGCGAACCAGCTGTCCCGGCCTGAGCATCTCCATCACACGGCCTCCCCTTTCTCCGGTCAAAGGATGGTCAGGATCTCCGGACCGTCTTCACCGAGAGCGACGCTGTGCTCAAAATGAGCGGAGAGGCTTCCGTCTTCTGTCCGCACGGTCCAGCCGTCGTCATCGACCTCCACCTCAGCAGCGCCTAGATTGACCATCGGCTCGATGGCCAGAACCATCCCCCGCTGCAGCCTGGGACCGTGTCCCGGGGGCCCCAAATTGGGAACCTGCGGCTCCTCGTGCATCGCCGTGCCGATGCCGTGCCCGGCATAGCTGTACACCACGGAAAAGCCGTTGGCCTCGACATGGGTTTGCACGGCATGGGAGATATCGGAAAGATGTCCCCCGACGCGCATCGCGGCGATCCCTTTCTCCAGAGAAGCCCTGGTTACATCGAGCAGCCGCACCGCCTCAGGGCTGATCCGGCCGACTCCGATGGTGATGGCGGTGTCGCTGTAATAACCCTTCAGCACGACCCCCAGATCAATGCTGATTATATCTCCCTCGGCAAGACGGCGCAAGCCCGGGATCCCGTGAACCACCTCGCTGTTGACCGAGGCGCAGATGGAAGCGGGAAATCCCTGATATCCCAGAAAGGCAGGCTCACCGCCGGCCTTGCGGATCATCCTTTCCGCCACCTTGTCCAGCTCCGCCGTGGTTATCCCGGGTTCAACAATCCGCTTCAGCTCCTCCAAAACCGAGGCCGCCACCCTGCCGGAGTCGCGCATCAGGGATATTTCACGTTTTGATTTTATTGTGATCATCTACCAAACCACCTGTTTTATTTCATAAATCCGCGATAGCTGCGCATCAGCATATGGCTCTCGATCTGCTTCATCGTCTCGAGAACGACACCGACAACGATGATCAAACCGGTTCCGGTAAAGGTGAGCTGCACCCCCGTGGCTCCCTGCAGAATAATTGGAAATACGGCGATAAAAGCCAGGGCAAAAGCGCCCACTGTAGTCAGCCGCGAGGTGATCTTGCCCAGATATTCCGCTGTCGGGCGGCCCGGCCGCAGCCCGGGGATAAACCCGCCGTATTTGCGGATATTTCCGGCCACCTGGAAAGGATCAAACTGCACCGCGGTATAAAAATAACTAAAAGCAATAATCAAAAGAACGTAGAGCACGGTAAAGAGCGGCCTCCCCCAGCGCAGACTGTTGGCAATGGCTTCCGCCCAGGGATGCTTGATAAACTGGGCGATGCTCTGGGGAAAAGCGAGCAGCACCGAAGCAAAGATCACCGGGATCACCCCGGCCATATTCACCTTTAACGGAATATGGGTCGCCTGCCCCCCGTACATCTTCCGCCCGACAATGCGCTTGCTGTACTGCACGCTGATGCGCCGCTGCCCCTGATCCATCCCCACGATGCCGACGATCAAAACCAGCAGAACGGCCACGGTCAACAGCACCAGATAAAAGGGGACCTGGCCGAAGCGAACCTGCTCGGCGATGAGGAAAACCCCGCTGGGAAAACCGGCGACGATCCCGGCAAAGATGAGCAGCGAGATCCCGTTGCCGATCCCTCTTTCAGTGATCAGCTCCCCCATCCACATCAAAAAGGAGGTCCCTGCAGTCAGGGAAAGGACGATAATAAAATATGAAAGTAAACTCTTTTCCGTAACCGCCTGGGAGATAACAAAGGAATACCCGATCCCCTGGGTTACGGCGATCACAACAGTGGCGTAACGGGTCACCTGAGAGATCTTCTTCCGCCCCTCGGCATCCTGGCTCCAGTCTTTCAGCTTCGGGATGACGATCGTCAGCAGCTGCATAATGATCGAAGCGGTAATGTAGGGCATGATCCCCAGAGCAAAGATCGTAAATTTCTCCAGGCTGCCGCCGCCGATAATATTCAGGAACCCAAAGATGGTATCCTCCTGAAAAAATTTCGCCAGCTGCCCGGCATCGACCCCGGGTACGGGAATTGCCGAACCGGCGCGAAAAACCGCGAACATGGCCAGGGTAAAGAGGATCCTTTCCCGCAGCTCCTTGATTCGCCACGCCGTGCCAATGGTCTCAAGCAAATCAGATCACCTCAGCTTTTCCGCCCGCCGCCTCGATCTTGCTCAGCGCCTGTTTACTAAAACGATGGGCTTGCACCACCAGTTTGCGTTTCAACTCCCCGTCTCCCAGAACCTTCAGCGGGTCCCGGAGAGATTTAACCAGACCGCTCTCCTTGAGCAGCTCCGGAGTCACCGTGGTGCCGTCGTCAAAGCGATTCAGCGCGGCCAGGTTGACTATGGCCCATTTTTGTTTAAAGATATTGGTAAAACCCCGCTTCGGCAGCCTTTGAAACAGCGGTGTCTGCCCGCCCTCAAAACCGGGCCGGGTCTTCGACCCCGAACGGGCGCCCTGCCCTTTCTGGCCCCTGCCGGCAGTTTTGCCCAAACCCGAGGCGATCCCCCGCCCCTTTCTCTTGGGCGCACGCCTCGCTCCCTGTGGAGGTTTTAGTTCATGCAGACGCATCCGGAGCACCTCCTTCCGTACCGTCTTCTACTTTAACCATAAAATCGACCACTCTGATCATACCCCGCGAAACCGGCGTATCTTTCTGCACAACCGTCTGGCCGATTCGGGCCAGTCCCAGCGCCCGCAAAGTACGGCGCTGTTTCGGTTGACAGCCGGCGGGGCTGCGTAACAGTGTAATGTGCAATTTTTTCGTCATTGCCGCTCCCTCTCCTTAGCCGAGCAGTTTGGCTTCATCAATGCCCCGCAGGGCGCTGACCTCATCTGCCATTTTCAAGGATTTTAGCCCTTGCACGGTTGCATTAATCATATTCAAGGCGTTGGATGAACCGAGCGACTTGGTGAGAATATCCCTGACCCCGGCCAGTTCCAGTACCGCCCTGACCGGACCGCCGGCGATAACGCCGGTTCCCTCGGAAGCCGGTTTCAGCAACACTTTCCCCGCACCAAAACGGCCCTCCACGGAATGGGGTATGGTCGTGCCGACCATGGGCACCCGAAAGAGATTCTTCTTGGCGCTTTCGATCCCTTTGCGAATCGCCTCCGGCACCTCTCCGGCCTTACCAAGTCCGGTTCCGACAAGCCCGTTCTGATCGCCGACCACCACGAGAGCGCTAAAACTGAAGCGGCGCCCCCCCTTGACCACCTTGGCCACTCGGTTGATCTTCACTACTTTTTCCGACAGCTCCTGGGCTGGATCTGCTTTGGACACTCCTGCCATCCCCTCCTTCACTAAAATTTAAGCCCCTCTGCGCGCGCTGCATCGGCCAGCGCTTTGACGCGGCCGTGGTAGCGGTACCCGCCCCGGTCGAAAACAACCTCGCCGATCCCCTGGTCCAGGGCACGCCGCCCCAGCAGACTCCCCACCTTCGCCGCCGCAGCCACATCGCTGCCCCGGGGCAGATCCTCGCTCAGCCCCGCATCGAGGCTGGAAGCCGCCGCCAGGGTTCGCCCGGTCTGATCATCGATGATCTGAGCATAGATCTGCCGGTTGCTGCGAAATACATTCAAGCGAGGGCGCTCGGCAGTACCGTGAAGTTTCGTGCGAACGCGCCGGTGACGCTGTTTCCGTAATTCATTACGGGGTTTGATCTTGATCATAGCTTCTACACCTCCCGGCCGCCTTTTAAGTGCCGGCCTTGCCGACCTTCCGGCGGACCTGCTCGCCGGCGTACCGGATCCCCTTGCCCTTGTAGGGCTCGGGCGGATGAACCTTCCGGATAACCGCCGCAAAGTTGCCTACCTGCTGTTTGTCGATCCCTTTGACAATAATCTGGTTGGGGGCGGGCACCTCCAGCTCCATATTCTCTTCGGCTTCGAAGATAACGGGATGCGAAAAACCGATATTGATGGTCAGTTTTTTGCCCTGCAGATTGGCCCGATAGCCTACTCCCACCAGCTCCAGGGTCCGGCTAAAACCCTCGGTCACCCCGGTGATCATATTCTGAATCAGTGTTCTGGTCAAGCCGTGCAGCGAGCGATCCGTGACACTGTCGGAGGCACGCTTCACGACGAGCTCTCCCGCTTCCTGCTCCGCAGTAATGGAAGGGGGCAGCTCTCTTTCCAGAGAGCCCCGGGGGCCCGTTACTGTGATCCTGCTGTTAACGATCTCCACCTTGACCCCCCCAGGAATCGAGATCGGTTTTTTACCTATTCGAGACATGGTCAACCTCCTCGCTCCGCTACCAGATGTAACAGATTACCTCTCCGCCGCAGCCTATTTTGCGGGCTTCCCGATCGCTCATCACGCCGTGAGAAGTCGAGATAATGGCCACACCGAGCCCGCCCAGCACCCTGGGCAGTTGATCCTTGTTTGCATAAACCCGCAACCCGGGCTTGCTGATCCTCTTCAATCCGGTGATCGCCCGCCGCGAATCGGGTCCGTACTTCAGATAGATGCGGACGAGGCCCTGCTTTTTATTCTCAATATACTCAAAGTCCTTAATATACCCTTCCGCCTTCATGATCTGAGCCATGGACCGCTTCAGCCTGGAGGCGGGGATATCCACCGATGTATGCCGGACCATGTTGGCATTGCGCACCCGGGTCAGCATATCGGCAATCGGATCGGTCATCATCGCAAACAACCTCCTCTCTTCCTTCCATCATCACCAACTGGCCTTTCTCACGCCCGGAATTTTTCCCTGGTTGGCAAGTTGACGAAAGCAAAGGCGACACATCCCAAACTTGCGCATATAAGCCCGCGAGCGGCCGCAAAGGCGGCACCGGTTATAGCGGCGGACTTCAAATCTCGGTTCACGTTTGGCCTTGGCAATCAAAGATTTTTTGGCCATCCTGCCCCTCCTTTACTGATTACTTATTCAGGCCGCCCGGAAAGGCAGCCCCATCAAGGTTAACAGCTCCTTGGCTTCTTCATCGTTTTTTGCAGTGGTCACGATGACGATATCCATGCCCAAGATCTTCTCCACCTTGCTGTATTCGATCTCCGGAAAGATCAGCTGCTCCCGCAGTCCGATGGTGAAATTGCCCCGTCCATCAAAAGAGCGCGGCGAAATTCCCCGGAAATCCCGGACCCGCGGCAGGGTAACGTTAAAGAGTTTATCCAAAAAATCATACATCCGCGCCCCCCGCAGGGTCGCCTTGCAGCCGATAGCCATCCCTTCCCGCAGTTTAAAACTGGCCACCGATTTGCGGGCTTTGGTAATTACCGGACGCTGCCCGCAGATCAGCATCATGTCGTTGACCGCGGCATCGAGGACTTTGGGATTCTCCTTGCCCTCGCCGACCCCCATATTGATCACCACTTTGACCAGCCGGGGGACCTCATAAATGTTCTTGTAGTCAAACCGTTCCTGAAGAGCCGGTCTGATCTCGGAAAAATATTTTTTCTTTAAGCGCGGCATCCTCTATCTACCCCCTATCCACAACTTCCCCGCATTTTTTACAGCTGCGCACCCACCGGCCGTCGGCAGATCGCTTCTTGGCGATACGGGTCGGCTTATGGCAGGCCGGACAGAGTAGCATGACCCTGGAAACCGGCAGCGGCGCCTCCATCTCCCTGATTCCGCCCTGGGGTATTTTCTGGGTGGGTTTGGCATGCTTCTTGATCACATTGATCCCTTCCACCTTGACTCGTCCCCGCTGCGGCAGCGCCTGGATCACCTTGCCCTTCTTCCCCTTGTCTTTTCCGGAAAGAATGACAACGTGGTCGCCCCGGCGAATTCCCATCTTCTTTTTAGTCATCGCGCCACCTCCTCACATCCGTTAGATCACTTCAGGAGCAAGTGATATTATTTTCATGAAATCCTTTTCGCGCAGCTCCCGGGCTACGGGACCGAAGATCCTGGTCCCCCGCGGGTTGTTCTGTTCGTTGATAATCACGGCGGCATTTTCATCAAAATTGATATGCGAACCGTCCCTGCGGTTAAGGCGGCTTCTGGTGCGAACGATAACCGCCCGCACGAGTTCACCTTTCTTGACCACCCCGCCGGGAGCAGCCTCTTTTACCGAAGCGACAACGATATCTCCAACATGGCCTGTTTTGCGCTTGGAACCGCCCAGGACCCGGATACATAAAATCTTTTTGGCACCTGAATTATCAGCCACGTTTAAGACGGTTTCGCTTTGTATCATCCCTGCCACTCCTTCCATCTCCTGCGCCCCGGACACAGAGAGGCGCTACAGCTGCGATCGTTTAACTATCTCGGCCAGGCGCCACCTTTTTCTCTTGCTCAAAGGCCTGGTTTCCGCAATTTTCACCAGATCGCCCATACGGCTGTCATTATTCTCATCGTGAAAGAGATATTTTTTTGTTCTCCGGATGGTCTTCCCGTAAAGGGGGTGGCGGGTTGTCCGCACCACCGCCGCTACTCTGGTTTTGTCCATCTTGTCGCTGACCACCCGGCCGACAAAAGTTTTACCTCTGGTTTTAACCAAATCGACGCGCCTCCCTTCAATCCACCGCTTTAGACCCAGGCACGCTCCCGCTGAACCGTCTTCACCCGGGCAATACCCCGGCGCACCTCTCTGATGCGCCTCACATTTTCCAGCTGACCGGTAGCCGCCTGAAATCTGAGGTTGAACAGCTCCTCTTTCAGCTCTTTCAGCTTATCTTCCAGCTCTCCGTCATTAAGCTCGCGAAACTCTGTTACCTTCATTCCGCAACACCACCCGCGTCGGCTCTTTTGATGAACCTGATTTTTATAGGCAGCTTGTTTGCGGCCAGCCGGATCGCCTCTTTGGCGACATCTTCCTGTACGCCGGCCAGCTCGAACAACACTCTCCCCGGCTTCACCACCGCCACCCAGTACTCCGGCGCCCCTTTCCCTTTCCCCATCCGGGTCTCCGCCGGCTTCTGGGTAATCGGCTTATGGGGAAAGATCCGGATCCAGACCTTGCCGCCGCGCTTGATATAGCGGGTCATGGCGATACGGGCCGCCTCAATCTGCCGGCTGGTAATCCAGGCCGCTTCAAGGGCCTGCATCCCGTATTCACCGAACTGAATCTCGGTCCCGCCTTTGGCTTTTCCTTTCATCCGTCCGCGGTGCTGACGCCGGTACTTTACCCGTTTAGGCATTAACATCTCTAATTTCCCTCCCCGGGGCGGTCGGGTTTCTCCGGCAATATTTCACCCTTGTAGATCCACACCTTGATCCCGATGCGGCCATAAGTGGTGTGCGCCTCGACAAAACCGTAATCGATATCCGCCCGCAAAGTCTGCAGCGGGACTGTGCCCTCGCGATAGCTCTCGCTGCGCGCCATCTCGGAGCCGCCGAGCCGGCCCCGGCAGGCGATCTTAACCCCTTTGGCCCCGGCGCGCATGCTCCGAAAGAGGGCCTGCTTCATCGCCCGGCGAAACGCGATCCGCCTTTTCAGCTGTCCGGCAACGCTTTCGGCGACCAGCTGCGCATCGAGATCGGGATTTTTAATCTCAACGATATTTAAATGGATTTTCTTGCCCGTCTTCTTCTCCAACGTCTTGCGCAGGTTCTCCACTTCCGAACCGCCGCGTCCGATGACCATGCCCGGTTTGGCCGTATGGATGTGAATCCGCAGTTTGCTGGCCGCCCGCTCAGTCTCGATGCGGGAGACACCGGCATTGGCCAAACGTTGGCGAATGAACCGGCGTATCTCCAGATCTTCATGGAGCAGCGCCGTATAATTTTTATCGGCATACCAGCGTGCATCCCAGTCGCGGATAATGCCAATGCGAAAACCGATTGGACTAACCTTTTGTCCCATTAGTACCCCTCCCCTCTTTCCCTGACTACCACCGTGATATGGCTGGTCGGTTTGCGGATCAGGTAACGACGCCCTCTGGCACGCGGCCGGACCCGTTTGAATACCGGCCCCTCGTCAACATAGATCCGATCCACGTAAAGCCTGTGCCGGCGTAAATCATGATTATTCTCTGCATTCGAGGCGGCTGAATCGATCACCTTGGCCACAATCTGCGCCGCCCGATTGGGGGTATAGCGCAGAATGCTCAGCGCCTCGTCAAGATCTTTACGGCGTATCAGGTCAACCACTGCCCGCGCCTTGCGCGGCGAAACGCGAATATAGCGGGCCTGTGCTTTTGCTTCCATGCCTCAACAACCTCCTACCTTAAAGCGGTGGACCGCTCGGTATGATGACCGTGCCCCCGGAAGGTGCGGGTCGGCGCAAACTCGCCCAGCTTATGACCGACCATATCCTCACTGATATAGATGGGGATATGCTTGCGCCCGTCATGCACGGCAATGGTATGCCCGACCATCTCCGGGAAGATCGTCGAACGTCTGGACCATGTCTTGATCACTCTTTTTTCTCTTCTCTCGTTCATACTGGTAATCTTATTCATCAGACGCTCTTCGACATAAGGTCCCTTTTTCAGCGAACGAGCCATCTTTTCAAACCTCCCTTCAGCGCAAAAGCAAAACTACTTCTTGCGCCGGCGAACGATATATTGATCTGACTGTTTTTTCTTCCGGCGGGTCTTGTAGCCCAGCGTCGGTTTCCCCCAGGGGGTCATCGGGCTCTTCAGCCCGATGGGCGCCTTGCCCTCGCCGCCGCCGTGCGGGTGGTCCACCGGATTCATCGCCGAACCGCGGACCTTGGGCCGGCGGCCGAGCCAGCGGCTCCGGCCGGCTTTGCCCACCCGGATATTCTCATGCTCCAGATTTCCCAGCTGCCCCACCGTCGCCCGGCAGGTCAGCGGAACCAGGCGCACCTCCCCGGAGGGAAGGCGCAGGTGGCCGTGTTTGCCCTCTTTGGCCGCCAGCTGCGCCGCCGCGCCGGCGGAGCGGGCCAGCTGCCCCCCGGCTCCCGCTTTCATCTCGATATTGTGGACAAAAGTGCCCACCGGGATGGCGCTGAGCGGCATGGCGTTGCCGGGCCGGATCTCCACCCGGGGCCCGGAGACGATGGTATCTCCCTCCCGCAGGCCCAGAGGCGCCAGAATATAACGCTTTTCCCCGTCAGCGTAATGGAGCAGGGCGATATTGGCCGACCGGTTCGGATCGTACTCGATTCCGGCCACGCGGGCCGGCACCAGATCTTTATTTCTTTTAAAGTCGATCAGCCGGTATTTCCGTTTATGACCGCCGCCGCGGTGGCGCGCCGTGATTCGTCCGTACACGTTGCGCCCGGCGCTTTTCTTCAGCGGGGTGAGCAGGGTCTTCTCCGGTTCCGTTTTGGTGATCTCCTCAAAGGTTCTCCCCGTAAAGAAGCGCCGCCCCGGCGAAGTTGGTTTATATTTTCGTAGAGCCATCTTTCCGCTTCCTCCTATCTTAGCGGCCTTCGAACAATTCGATAGACTTGCTGCCCTCGGCCAGGGTGACGATCGCTTTTTTCCAGCGCGGTTTATACCCGTAAGGGAAGCGGCCGAGACGTTTTTTCTTCCCCTTGAAGTTGGCGGTGTTGACCGCCTTCACTTTGACGGCAAAGATCTCTTCCAGGGCATGTTTGATCTCGATCTTGTTGGCCTCCCGGGCAACCACAAAAGTATACTTGTTATCTTCAAGCAGCCGCATCGATTTTTCCGTAATTACCGGTCGCACAATAATATCGCGGGGATCTTTCATGCTCCGAACACCTCCTCCACTTTATCCAGAGCATCCTGCGACAGGACCAGGTAATTATGATTCAGGATATCAAGGGCATTCAGCTGCGGTGCGGTGATCGTCGTCACTCCGGGCAGGTTGCGCGCAGACTTGATCACATTCTCATCAGCCCGGGCGGTCACGAGAAGGACCTTTCCGGAGGTCTTCAGATTCTGTAACAGCTTCACCACAGCCTTGGTCTGCAGCTTGTCGATCTTAAAATCATCCACCACAATAAGTTTACCTTCCGAGGCCTTGTCGCTTAAAGCAGAACAGAGCGCAGCCCGGCGCATCTTCTTCGGAATCCGGTAGCCAAAATTGCGCGGGTGCGGCCCGAAGGTAACGGCGCCCCCCACCCAGATGGGCGAGCGGATGCTGCCGTGCCGGGCTCTGCCCGTGCCCTTCTGGGGCCAGGGTTTGGCTCCGCCGCCGCGCATAAAACTGCGCCCCTTCGTCGACGCCGTGCCCTGACGGCGCCTGGCCCTTTGGGCAACAGCGGTCTGGTAGAGCGCTCCCCTCTTCATCGGCGCTGCAAAAAGCTCGGCCCGGACCTCTACCTCGTTTACCTTTTCGCCGTCCCGGTTGTATAAAGTTAACTTGGGCATACTCAGGGCTTCTCCTTTCATGATCGCTTCGTGAAACTACTTCCTGGTGGTCGTCTTCACTTCAACAAGACCACCCCGGGGTCCGGGAACCGATCCCCTGATCACCAGTATATTTTTATCCCCGTCAGCCTGCACTACTCGCAGGTTCTGGACCGTCCGCCGGCTGCCGCCCATTCTCCCGGGCAAAGGCCGCCCCTTGAAGACCCGTCCCGGGTCCACCGCTCCGAGCGAGCCGGGACCGCGGTGGTAGCGCGAACCGTGCGTTCGCGGACCGCGGGCAAAACCCAACCGCTTGATCGAGCCGGCAAAACCCTTCCCTCTCGAGACGGCGCTGACATCAACATAATCGCCGGCAGAAAACATATCGGCACGGAGCTCGCGGCCGGGGGGGTATTCCGACAGATTTTTCTCATCGACCCTGAATTCCCGCAGGTAGCGACATGATTTTACCCCGGCCTGCTTCAAGTGACCGCGCAGCGGCCGGTTGATCTGGCGCTCTTTTTTCTCCTTGAAACCGATCTGAATACTGCTGTAACCGTCTGAGGCGGCGCTCTTGACCTGGATCACATAGCACGGTCCGGCCTCCAAAACCGTGACCGGAAGAGCATGCCCCTGTTCGTCATAGACCTGCGTCATACCCACCTTACGCGCAAGAATAGCTTTGCTCATAACGCGATGACACCTCCTGCTTGAACAACCTACAATTTGATTTCAATATCGACCCCGGCAGGGAGATCCAGCCTCATCAGAGCATCGATCGTCTTCGATGTCGGCTCGAAAATATCGATCAACCGCTTGTGAGTGCGCATTTCAAACTGCTCCCGGGAATCCTTGAACTTGTGCGGCGCCCGGATCACTGTATAAAGGCTCCTCTCCGTCGGCAGCGGAACCGGCCCGGACACCTCCGACCCGGTCTGCTTTGCCGTATCGACGATCTTTCCGGCAGACTGATCGAGCAGCTGGTGATCAAAGCCCTTCAGCCTGATGCGGATTTTTTGGTTGGCCATCTCAATGCCCCCTTTTCAACACTTCGTCAAAATGCCCCTCCATAGACAACGGCCCTTACGTGGTGATCTCGGTAACCACTCCGGCACCGACAGTGCGGCCGCCCTCGCGGATGGCGAAGCGCAGGCCCTTCTCGATGGCCACCGGGGTGATCAGCGCGATATCCATATTGATATCATCGCCGGGCATGACCATCTCCACACCCTCGGGC
>MTBK01016373.1_pt1 | contig 53232 bp, 47 predicted proteins | sample 1535981 | NCBI WGS metagenome assembly MTBK01 (sample SAMN06109225, study PRJNA356200) | anaerobic digester metagenome | isolation source: biogas reactors fed with pig manure or primary and secondary sludge | place: Spain | collected 2016-06-30
CGGCAACGCGTCACACCGCTGACCAGAGCCACCGTCAGCACCATGACGACCTACCTCGCCGAACGAAACACCAGGCCAGGCTCAGCGCTGTTCTGCGGCTCTCACGGACAACACTTGTCGCGCGACGCGCTCGAACATCGCCTCGCCAAACACGTTGCCACCGCCGGGCAGTTCCTCTGCCACAAGCGGGACTGCACTCGATACCAGCAGGGCGGTCCAGTGCGCGACATCGTCTCGTGGATCAGGCGCCGCGACAATTTCTATATCTCAGAGCCATTGGTGATCGACGGCAAGACCATTCGTGGAGAGAAGCAGCAGGCGGTCTGGGACGTTCTCCTGATTTGCGATCACTTCGGCCACCAGACAGCCGAGCCGGACTGGGATCCCAAAGAAGGGCCCCGTCACCAAAAGGGCAAGAATCGGCGGCGAGGACTGGACGACATGCTCGAAGTTGTCGCCCAAGGTGATCCCGACAAGGAGAACTACTGGCGTCGGATGTACGCCGAAGACCACCCCGAACCGGCACCGTTCGTCTACTGCTACACGTGCGCGCGCGGCCGGTCAATCGTTGCCTACGAGCGGGTCGGATGGCTCGAGCCGAAGCCCAAGCCGGCCAAGCCGAGGCCGTCGCCGCGCAAGTCGCTGGAGCGTCGGTTGAAGAAACTGGAGGCGGAAGCCGCTGAGCTGAGGGAACGGCTCAAGAGCCTGCCTGATCAGCATTGAGGCTGGCGGCTTGCGTTCATGTGTCGCGTTCAATCGGTGTGCTCCGGGTACGGATGGATACGAAGCCGCCCCCAGTTCGCTAGGTTTCGCGTTGTGGCCCAACCCCCGCTGAGTCGCTCTGCCGTCAATCGAGCTGGTGATGTCCTGCGTGAGTTGATGGCTGTGTCGGGAGCGGAAGCTCTGACTCGAATAGAGCCCGAACGTGTCGCCGCCGCACTGGATACCTTGAGTGAGTGGCGCGCTGTGCACGCGAAGCCGCTTCAAGCAGCGACGATGGGGCTGCGGTCGCGGGTATCAACAGCGGGATGTCGCCAGATAGAGGTGTCGCAGCGGCTCAAGCGGATTCCGACCATCCTCGACAAGCTCCGGCGGGAGCCAGGCATGGAATTGGGGCGTATGGATGACATCGGGGGTTGCCGGGCTGTGCTCAGTGATCTCGATGAGCTCCAGCGGGTACGAGACCGGTATGCCAATGCCCCGGTGATGGTGCGGATCAAGGACTACATCAGCGAGCCGAAAGATGATGGCTACCGGGCGGTGCATGTAATCGTTAAGTACGACGACAGGCGCATCGAGGTCCAGCTCAGGACCAGGATTCAGCATGAGTGGGCGTTCACGGTAGAGGGAGTGACCTCCCGATTCGGGCTGGATGTCAAAGCTGGCGGAGGTCCGCCGGAGGTACGTGAGTGGTTTGCGGCCGTTTCAGAGGCGATGGCGCTGGAGGAACATGGCCGGCCGGTCGGTCCCGAACTATTGCACCGTATAGATACACTGAGGGCAGCTGCCCGTCCCTACCTGCAAGGATCACGCTGATGAGCGATTCGCTTCGTCACTTCTTGCTGGTGTTCGACCATGCCAGCGCTCAACTGATCCAGCTTCTTGAGTTCGACACGGATGCCAAGAAGGCGATGGCCGAATATGCCAGGCTCGAGCGTGAGCACATGGATAAAGCCGATCGGGTCGAAATCGTGTTGATCGGCTCAGATTCTCTCGAAACCGTGAAGGTGACTCACGCGAACTATTTCGACGGCACCGTGGCTGTCTCGAAGTACTTCGCTGGTATCTAGGGCCGCCCGCAGAGACGAGCCGTGATTCGGCATCGAGCTCCTGGGCACTAGCACCGTGGCGCCGCCGCAGGTAGATGCGATGTTTGGCGAGCAGAAGACCTTGGGACCAATTTGGGACCACACCTTCTGCGCGCTCCTGAACGACCTGCGCGTTCATGCACGATCCGCGACCCTCGAATAGCGCGCATACCGGGCGTGAGCAGGCACAACGTGCTAGACCCATTTCCTGGGGGTCAAGTGGTCGCAGGTTCAAATCCTGTCAACCCGACCAGAGAAGCAGCAGTTCAGGGGCGGTTCTCGAGAAGTCGTGAGCCGTCCTTTTTCATGCCCCGGGGGGTATGTACAGCAACGGGTACAGCAACCGCCGCGGGAATCGGCTTAGCATGCGACCCATGAGCGGAAAGAACGCCAACGGTGAGGTCTCAGAGCCGCGATCCGCATGCATGGTTATCTCAAACCCGTACTGTCAAAACGCTTTAGACACGCGCCGCTAGAGCGGCCGGTTGAGGCTCTTTCCTGCCGCGGCGACCGCAGCGTGGTTGAGGTCCAGGCGCTCGATCCGAACGAGCCGGGGCCGTTCCCAGCTGGCCAACACCGTCCAGATCGGGCGGTGGAATGACCACCACGAGACCGCCTGCCATTTCGGACCGTCCACGGCTGGGGAGCGTTGGGACCAGATGCGGTGCGCCCACTCTGAGGTGACCGCGAGGTTGCGGATCACGACTTGGGTCGGCCGCAACCCGAGCTCGACCAAGCGGTGTGGCTCGTCGAGATCGCAAATGCGCAGATCATCCGGGAGTTCGTAGACTCCGAGAGCCTTGCGGGCGCCGGGGACAGCAGGGAAGTCGAACATCGAATCCGTCCAGAGCGACAGGTTGCCGAACGCTTCGCCGCAGGCCGCTTCGGCTTCGCGGGCCACGTACCAGACGTAGTAGTCGGGGTGATCGGCTCGACCGCCGCGCTGGGGTCTGTGCTCGTAGAGAGGGTGGCCCGGCTCGGCGGTCTCAAGGTGCGGAAAGACCCGGTAGACCAGCACTCAAGCCGCCCCGCCCCACATCTCGGCGTCCAACGCCAGCAGAACCTGTGCCGGCCCTTCGGTGAGGAGGACATCCAGGGGCCGAGCTCCACTGAGGAAGACGTTGGTGCTTTCCAGCCAGATCCGCGCCGATTCACCGCCCCACACCAGCCTGGCCCGCGAATAGACGTGTTCGAGGTCGATGAGGGCCGGGGCGGCGGTAGGTCCGGGGCGCTCCTCACCCGATATCCACCGCGAAGTCTGCGACGGGCTCACCCCGATCAATGCAGCAAGCTGCGCCTGCGAGAACACGTCGGTGAGATACAGGACCCGCTGCGGGGACAGCGGATCATCGGCGGCCGCCCGCCCCATCTTCGGGGCCGACAGTGCCTTCGGCTCTCGTGGCGCCACACTCTTCGTCGGCACCGCGCGGGCGGACACTTTCTTCACCGGCACCCGCTTCGGCGCGCGTTTGGTGACACCAGACTTCTTGGCGGGCATGCCATCACCCTACCCAAGTTTCTAGTTGGGTATAGAGGCTGATTGCGTCCTCACGCCGTGTGCCCCCGTCCGCGTCGTAGGCGTTCCCCGGTGGGCTCGGACACAGGTTCGGGTTCGATCGCTGCAACGTATTCGGCAAATTGCCGCCGACTTTCGAGGAGTTCGGGGGCTTCGCGCCGACCTCGCATTGTCACGTCTTCCTGGCTGGGCAGAGCTGCCGCGGCGGCCTGCGCGAGCTGGGTGTTTCCAGGCGTCCGCCGGGGTGGAGCACAGTCACCCTCGATGAATCGGCGATGACCGACGAGAATTATCGTTCCCGCAGCGGGAGCTGAAAACGGGCTGGTGGGGGCGTTGTGGGGTGGGCGAGGGGGTGGCCGACCGTTGAGCAATTTGATCAGGCGCCCTCCAACAAGAGCTGGGGCCGAGGCACAGTGAAGCGGCGCTGTTGAATAGGCAACGGTCGATGGACCATGGCGGTTCGCCAACTGCGAGTGGGGCGCGGCTGTTGGTGGCGAGAACTTGGCTTGTCTTCAGCCCTGAATAGTGGTTCCGCCCCCGATCCGGACATGGAGTGCGGAGTGGTCGGTGATGCGGTCGGGGTACCGCAGTGGGTGTTCGAACGAGCAATCGACCACTCGGTGCTGCAGCGCGTCATTTGCGAAGGCGTAGTCAATGCGAAAACCGTTGTACGGCTTGTTGTTCTCCCACGACTAGTAGGAATACTCCCGCACCTCTGGATGCCGGTCGCGCCACAGGTCGGTGTATCCCGCCTCGGCGAGCCGGTCCAGTAGGTGGCCGCACGGGAACGCCCCACGGGTCAGCGTCGTGTCGGGCCCATTCTTGTCGGTGTTGAAGTCGCCCATGATCAGCTCGATTCCCCGGTAGCGACCCGTGGCGGCGAGGGCCTCGAGGTAGGGCGTCCGCAGCTCGGCGGGGACCGGCAGGTAGGCGGCGCAGAGGCTGATCCCGGCGGTCACCGCGCACCATAGATGCCGGGGGTCGAGCCCCTCGGCGAATCGCTGCTCGTCGGTGAACCCATGGCGCGAGGCGGTCAGCACGCTGTTGCGGGTGGGGTCGACGCCGGGCGGGTGGCTGACCGCGGAGCGTGCCGCCCCCAGCCGCTGAAGCAGCCCGGCGGCCTTGCCGAGGCGGAACTCGGTGAGCACGAGTATGTCGGCGTCCCAGCTCAGCACCAGTTCGATGATCCTGCCCATCCGGGGCGCGCCGCCGTGCTGGATGTTCAACGTGACGAGGTGCAAGGTGTCGGCGGACGACGGGGCTGGTTGCACGGACCCATTGTGCTGCGGCCCGGTGTTGACCGTCGCTGGGACTGCCGATGACGGGGTGGGGCTTGGTCGTTGAGTCTGCCGATGGGGTCGGTGGTGTGCGTGCCGGGTTGATTCTGGTGGTCGGCGCCGTCAGTGTGTCGAGGAACTGATGGGTGCACGGCACCCCGCTGAAGTCTTGGCCGGCTTGGCGGGGTGCCGCGCTGTAGTGCTCGGAGGCACTGATGGTCACCGTAGAGGTCGATGCTGTTCGCGTCGAGTCCCGGCTGGCGGGCGGGGAGCTGTCGTGTCCGTCGTGTCCGGATGGGGTGTTGGCCGGGTGGGGTTTCGCGCGGTCGCGTCGGGTGGTCGGGCTGGTTGATCCGGTGCGGCCCCGCCGGTCGCGGTGTCGGGGGTGTGCGGTGACGCATGTGTTGTTGCCGGTGTCGTTGTTGCTGCGCAGGGCGTATGCCGCGGAGGTGATCTGGGCGGTGCTGAAGGCCAAGGCCGCCGGTGGCGGGTACCGGCGGATCGCCGCTGCGGTGGGTATCCCGGCGTGCACGGTCCGGCGCTGGTTGCGGGTGATGGGCAGGCGGGCCGAGGCGGTGCGCCAGTGGTTTCTCGGGGTCGCGGTCGCTGCGGGGGTGGATGTGTCGATACCTGCGGCGACCGGAACAGCTGTCGGGGATGTGCTGGCCGCGGTGGGCGCGGCCAGGTTGGCGATGGTGTCCCGGTTCGGCTGTGGGGTCGGCGGCGCGGCGGCGCGCGGATGCCGGATCGGGCCACTGTTCGACGACCGCTCCGCAATCGACCGCAGGCCGGTTCGAGGGGCACGATGTCCACCGGCGCGCCAAGCGTGTGTTTCGACGGAGATTCGCGAATGATACGGACGTGACTGCTGAGACGGCTGTGATTAACGAGGTGACGGCTGATCCGACGCTCGGCGAGGCGCCGGCCATGACCACCGCGTCCGCGTACAGCGGTACTGGAGCATCGCCGGAGTCGGAGGGCCCGGCGGCGGAGAGGGAGCCAGGGACGGCGCGAAAGCCACTGGTCACCCGCGCACAAGCCGAGCAGCTCGTCCGCTCTGCGGCCACCGCGCTGGGGGCCGTGGGCAAGGCTGTCACTGGCGTCGCGCGATTCGGCGCGGGCGCCGTCCGCGGGGGCTGGCTGACGTTCCGAGCGGTGCCGCCCGCTGTGCGTAGGTTCGCACTGGCGGCGATTCTCATGCTTCTGGGTATCGTCGGCGCGATCGTAACGCGCAACCTTTTGGGACTGGTCTGCATTGTCGTGGTCATCCCGGTCTGTGCGAGCGTCCTTGGGGCGCTGGCGCACCGCTGGTTTGTCGACTCGAGTACCACTGTGCAGCCGCATGCGATGGGACCGGCTGAGGCCTCCACCGCCGCGCTGGAACGGTCGGTCCGCTACATCGACGGCAAGCTGGCACTGGCGTTGACGTCGATGGGAACCGATCACCACCAGCAGGCTGTGGTGGCGTTGTTCCAGGCCAAGACGGCGGTCGAGCTCACGCTGGGAACCGAGCAGGACAGCCCCGGTTACGACGTGGCCCTGCGATCCGATGACTACGGTCTAAACCCGCGTGCCCAAAGCCGGTCGACACCGAATTCGGTATTGCGAGAGAGCAATTCGCGAGCGGCATCGTAAGCCGGCTGTTTCTGGACCGCGGAGATGTCTGCCGTTGCGGTGACATCCCAGCGGCACCACCGTTGCCTTTGCCGGGTGCGACGGTGTTGGGCGGCGGTGCCTTCATGGTGGGTGTGAATTTGTTGAGGCCAAATGATCACACCGACTTGAAGTGCAGCCAGCTCGTCGGTGGTGTTGGCAAATCGTCTGATGCTGCGCCGAATCGCAACGATGCGCTCATCTGCCATTCACGCCCCCGCTAGCATCCCCGCACCTTAAACAGCGGTTGTAATGGTGCGAGCGACCTGCCGGCTCCGCCGAGGATTCTCCAAGGCTCCAGCACGGCGGCTAATGCAAAGGTCACAAGCTGCCGCAGACGTGTGCGGCGCTAATCGCCCTTGTGTCACGATTCAACTGGGCCGGAATTTGTCAGCGCTGACCGACGACTCAGGGGGTGTCCATGGTGACGGTGCGGGTGTCTTCGGCGCTGGGCAGTGGGCGGGGGTGCGATCTTGAGGGTCCGAACTAGCAACGCAATTCGCGCGGTGTCGTTGTCGTTGTTCGGTGCAGCTGTGTGCCTGGCATTGTCGTCACCGGCATCCGCAGACGCCGAGGGCTACATCTACGCACTCGACCGAGCGGGCCTCATCGACGAAGGCGACCGGGATCCATGCAACATGGTGCAGGGTGTCTGCCACGGTCAGTTTCCGAATGCCGGCGCTGCTCTGCAAACTGGTCGCTGGGTTTGCCAGCAGCTCGCCCAAGGCAAGTCCGGTAGTTCCATCGTCGACAGCCTCAGCCACGGCGAGGGGCTGATGCCGTCGTCGTACAACGCACCGATCATCTACAACGCGGCAACCACCTATCTGTGCTGACCGAACCAAAGCAGCGATAGGCCCTGACTGGCCCCCCGAAAAGAGGCCCGATGCCCGCACCGGGAGGCAGGTGGCCACACCTGGGTGGTATCTGGACGCTCTGGAGTCCGACGGCGACCGCTACTGGGACGGCGACCGTTGGAGGACTGCCACCGAGTCCAGGGGCCGGTGGCAACGTGGCGGGCAAATCCGCCGACGAACGTCACCGTCGCCACTACTTGTCGTGACCGTCACCTGGCGATGTCGCCGCCAGTGGGGGTGGCGCCGGTCTGACCGGTGGCGGTCGGTGATGCCACCTTGGCACGGCTCTTGCGCTCATGGGGCGTGGCGGCGCTTCGCTCGTCGCTTTGCCTGTCTTCCGTGGCTCGGCGGGAGAGAGCCGAGTTGCCTCTCGGTGCCGATGAAACGGTTGCCCGCTCTTCCGGAATCGCGGCTCCAGCGGCTCCCGCGGCCTCTACCGATGCCGGAGGCGCAGCCGTGTCAGCTGGCGCTTTCGAGTTCCGAACCGCCGCTGCGACGCTTTCACCTCCGGGTTCAGCGGGTTCGACCGCTGACTCACCGGCCGAGGAGGTGGTCGGACCGGTTAGGCCGGTCGCCGACACCGCTGACGACCGCGCCGCTGATGCTGCGGGGGTGGTCGCGGTGCTGGTCGGGGACTCCCGGTCCGGGAAAAGGTTAATGACCAGAAGTGGTGGCAAGGCGACTGTGTAGAGCAGTAGGGCAAGGCCTCTGGGGGCGAGGCCGTTGTAGTCCAGTGGCGCTGGGAGGAGGAGGTGGTCCGCGACGAAGTATCCGATCGGGAATGTGATTGGGAATGCGATCCACCACGCTGGAAGCAACGCTAGGCCAACCCAGAATGCCATTTCTCGAACGGCGTCGTACAAGGCGTCGCCTGCAGCGGTTGCCGCTACTGGCGCTACGGCTCGGTTCGTGACTGCCGCCGGGTCGGCGACAGCAAGGGTCGGCGGCGCTGATGGCGAATCCACCCCGGCAAGGACAGTTTCGAGGCCGGCCAGGGTCAGAGCCGAGAACCCAACCGACGGATACGGCACCGTGACGTCGTGGTGGGCCAGGGTTTGCGCCGTCGGATTGACGGCGGTCGCCGTGATCGTGATGGCAGTTGCGAGCGCGACCGTGGCGCAGCATGAACGGACTAAATTAGACATTCGAAGTCCCCCGATTGAACTTTCCCAGCAGCCTTGACCTGGCTTGAAGTGAGTGTAAGCCCGACAGGTGACAACAATCCGGCGCTTCCACGCAGGGTAGTTCCCCGGCGAAATTCCTCTAAAAGGGACGACAGATGGGTCGCAACTCAATCTGTTGGTTGGGCTCTGGAGACCGAGTGTTGGCTGCCGGGTAGGTGACGGGCTTGGCTCGGCACATCAGCCGCCGGCCATTCTCCGGTGTCGAAGTTGACGATCAGATGCGTGTCGGCGGCCATGACAAGCTGCCCGTAGGCGGACATGAAAGTGCCCGCTGGCGGCCATGGATCTGCCCGGACCTACCTGATCCCGCTCGGCGCGTCAGTGCTGGAGCGGCCTCTCCTTGAGGTTTCGATGTCGATGCCTATTCGAGCACGACAACCCCAAGGAGAGACCTACGTGAAGTCTGATGGAGAACTCATGGACATACTCAATGCCTACGACCTGACCGGCACCTACCGTGCTGCCGGGGAGCTGTGTGGGTGCTGGCACTAGACCGTGAAGAAGGCGGTCGATGACCGCGCCGCGGGGGTGTCGCCGGCCACCCGGCGGGCCCGGATGATCGATGACTGGCGCGACCTGCTGGAAACCTGGGTCGTCGATTCGAAGGACAAGATCCGCGGCGACAGAGCCCACGACAAGCTCGTCGCGCTGGGATACGGCGGCACCGACCGCACTACCCGGCGGGCGTTGGCAGAAGTCAAAGCCCAATGGCGCCTGGGCAATACACGGTGCACCGGCCCTGGATCACCGAGCCCGGGCTGTGGCTGCAATACGACTTCGCCGACGGGCCTGTGGTCGCGGGCCGCAAGATCGTGCTGCTGGTGGCGTGGGCGGGCGTGGAGCCGCTACCGGGTGGTGATCGCGCTTAGGGACCGCACCGCACCCAGTGTGTTCGCCGGCCTGGACCGCGTCTTCCGCATCATCGGCGGCGCCCCGACCCACATGCTGGCCGACAACGAGAAAACCGTCACCACCGGGCACATCGCCGGGGTCCAGGTCCGCAACCGCGCCGCGGTCACCTTCGGCCGCTTCTACGGCATCTCGCTGCTGACCTGCGCACCGGCCTGACCCGGCCACCAAGGGTGGGGTGGAGAACGCCGTGAAACGCGCCAAGGCCGACATCGTGCCCACCGAGACCAACCTGCTGCCCCGGTATGACTCGTTCGCCGAGGTCGAAGCCGCGTGTGCGGTGCTCACCGCCCGAGATCAATGCCCGGGTGCACCGCGGCGCGGGCCGGCGTCCCGATGAGATGCTGTCCGCTGAGCTTCCGGCCCTGCAGGCGATCCCGGATCTGCCGCACACCGCGGCGCTGGCGGTGACCCGCCGGGTTTCCGACAACACCCCGATGGGTCACCTTGGAGCATTGCCAATACTCGGTTCCGGCACCACTGTTGGGCCAGGCGGTGTGGGTCCGTCACCACGAGCCCACCGAGGAGGTGGTGATCTGCGCCCTCGATGACGGCGGCCTACTCGAGGAGGCCCGCCACCGCCGCACCACCCCGGGCAGCCCGGCCATCGACGACGCCCATCTCCCCGACAACCACCACAAGGTCCCTGGTGACTATCGCGTGCGTGCCCGCACCGCCGGTGAACGGAGCTTCCTGGCGCTGGGGCCGGGTGCGGCGGTATGGCTCAAAGAAGCCGCCGCCGTCGGCACCGAACGCATCGTGCAGAAGATGGCCCACGCCGTGGAACTGTCCGCCCTGGCCGGCCGCGCCGATGTCGGCTGGGCACTCGGACATGCCGCTGTGCACTGCCGCTTCGCCACCGGGGACCTGGACTCCATCCTGGCCGCCAAAGGGATGGACCCCACCCGACCTCGAAGCGCTCATGCGCGGGCTGCGACTGCCCCACGCCCGCGCCATCGCCGCTGAGGTGCTGGCCACCGCCCCGCTCCCAACGCTGGGACCCCACCGAAGTCGTCAAGGCACTGCTGGCCGAGGAAGTCGCCGGCCGCGCCCGTTCCATGCTGGCCTCCCGACGCAAAGCCGCCGGGTTCCCCACCGGGAAAATCTTCGCCGCCTGGGATCCCGACGCCTGCTCGATCCCGGCACCCACCTTCGCTACGCATACCAACTCGACGGCCTTGAGCCGGGATGAGATCTTCCGCGATCGCTGTCCGTACGCTCAGGAATCGCCAGGTATTCGGTCAGCGTCGAGGAGTCGCCCATGTCCACACCGTTTGACGCGGTCACCTTCCTCCATGGGCCGGCCATGAAGAACCGATTCATGTTGTCCCCCCTCACCAATCAGCAGAGCAATCCTGACGGGACGCTCTCCGATGACGAGGAGCGTTGGTTGACGATGCGCGCGGCGGGTGGGTTCGGCATGACCATCACGTGCGCGAGTCACATCGACCCGCGCGGCCAGGGCTTCCCGGGACAGCTGGGTTGCTTCAGCGACGATCATCTGGCAGGCCTTACCCGCCTGGCGGCGGGGATTCGCGCGCAGGGCAGTGTCGCGATCGTCCAGCTGCATCACGCGGGACGCCGTGCGCCGGCTGAGCTCATCGGCATGCCTCCCGTCGCGCCTGCCGATGACGCCAAGACAGGGGCACGACAGCTGACGGTCACCGAGGTCCACGACGTCATCGAGTCGTTCATCGCGGCGGCAGTCAGGTGCGATGAGGCAGGATTCAACGGAGTCGAACTCCACGGCGCGCACGACTACCTGCTCTGCGAATTCCTCAGCGCCGAGTTCAACGATCGAACCGATGACTACGGCGGCAGCCGCGAGGCACGGTTCCGCATCTTCGATGAGATCATCGCGGGTATCCGTCGGCGTTGCCGTCCGGATTTCCAGCTGGGGGTGCGGCTCTCGCCCGAGCGTTTCGGTCTGGCCACAGCAGACGTCATCGATACATTCGAGCGTCTTGTCGCAACGGGGGCGGTCGACTTCATCGACCTCTCGCTTTGGGACGTGTTTAAGGACGCCGTCGACGAGCAGTTCGCGTCCAAGTCGCTGCTCGAGCTTTTCACCGCCCTCGACCGAGGATCGGTTCGCCTCGCTGTCGCCGGTCACCTCTACTCGGGATCAGACGTGCAGCGCGCCCTCGATCTTGGCGCGGACATCGTGGTGATCGGGCGGGCGGCGATCACCAACCATGACTTCCCCCGGTTGGTGCAGGCGGATCCGATGGCGACGATGCGTGAGCTACCCGTTCCCAGGGAGGTCCTCATCGCCGAGGGACTCGGGCCGGCGTTTCTGGAATACATGGCGAACTGGAAAGGGTTCGTCAGCGGCTGATTCCTGCCGGTCCGGTCAGAGGCCGGTCAGGAGCGCCGCGAGCAGTGCGGGCAGCGGCACGGTCGCAAACCCGATGGAGGCGTCGCCGATGCCGTAGGGCAGTACGAGGGTCTCGGCGTGGATCATCGCGCCGCACGAGTAGACGACGTTGGGAACGTAGCCGTTCTGTTCGTCTGCCGCCGGACTCAGTAGTGGTTCGCGGAGACGGCCGATGACCTTCGTCGGATCGTCGAGGTCGAGCAGGATCGCTCCGATGCGATAGGTGCGCATCGGTCCGACGCCGTGCGTGAGCACCAGCCACCCGGCCTCGGTTTCCATGGGCGCCCCACAGTTGCCCAGCTGGAGCACCTCCCAGGCTTCTACCGGCTGCTGGCAGGGCACTGCGCTCAACCAGACGAACGGGCGATCTGAGAATGCGATCGCGTTCGACTCCCGGTCCGATCTCGACAGAGCAGCGAAGTGTCCACCGATGCGCCGGGGAAACATCGCCAAACCCTTGTTCGCCGCGGCACGCCCGACCATCGGCGTGGAGCCGAAGGACTGGAAGTCCCGGGTTTCGAGCAGTTGCTGGCTGATGTGCGATCCGCTGTAGGCGGTGTAGGTGGCGTAGAACCTGACGGACCCGTCGGTCTCGGTGAAGCGGACGAATCGGGCATCCTCCATGCCGGCCGCCTCAGCTTGCGTGGCGGGAAACAACACGCGTTCGGAAAGGGCTGTGCTGCTGGGAAATTCAATTCGGTAGGTGCGTTCGGCGATGGCCTGGATTTCAGCGATCGTCTCTTGGGCACGTCCACGGGTACTGAGATGGGTTTGCAGCGCGGCGATCTGACGCTCGAGGTCGGCCCTGCTGAAGCGCTCTCCGAGCGCGTCGAGGACATAAGCCGCCGCCTCTCCAGTGTCGCCGAGTCGGGCGAGTTCCACACGAAAGACCTCTGCGTCGAGCAGTTCCGCAGCGGTGGTTCCCGCTGCAGCAAACGTGGCGCAGTCATCCAGTCGGGGCTGACCCGCTCCGGAGATGACGCCGGTGCGGAAACCGATCGATGAGCGATGTCCTTCTCCGATGCCTCGGACGCTCAAGATGAATCGGGCACTGCCCGAACTTATTCCGGTTTGATCGGGATGCAACACCATGCTGGGATTGCACAACGCCGCACCCTCGATGGCGTACTCGCTGGTGAACGTGGCGCCCAGCAAGGCCACTCTTTCTTCAGAGATCTCGGTGTCGGGGTCGAGTCGATCGGCAAGTTCGCCGGCGTGCCGGCAAAAGATGCCCGTGAGGTCGCGATGACGTCCATCAAAACGGGTGGTGACGTCAGTCAACGCCGCCACCACTTCGCTCTCGGTCAGCGCCAGGATGCGGGCGAGGACCACTCCCGTCCTGGACTCCTGCCGCTCGAAACCCTCCTGGCCGGGAACGAAGAGTTGGGTGATGACGCGCGCCGGGTCGGCCGCGAGTCGCAGGGGAGTGCGGGCTACCAGTTCATTCGACGTGGACGTGGAAGTCATTGCAGCGCCGCGGAAAGCCGGCCCGCGTGCTGCAGCGTCGACAGCACGGCCAGAGTCGATTCCGCACCTTGGTTCTGGTTCACGCTGTGGGCATGCAGCCCGTCGAACCCGCCGCCGGTGTTCGGATCCCACATCTTCAGGCCCGCATCGTTGGCGCCCTCGAACCAGGCGGCCGCGGAGCGCACCGTATCCGGCCAGATGGACCCGGCGTCGACCCCGGAAGCACGCGCGCACGCGTCGGCCAGAGTCGATATCTCGATCGGCTGCTGGTCGAATCCCGGTCGGGGGTCCCCAGGTCCGCTGCCCCCGGCGGGGGTCGGTGAGAGGTGGCCGTCGGCTGTCTCGTGATCGATCAGCCAGGCCAGCAGATCAAGGCCGCGTCCCTGAAGCTCCGCGTCTCCCAGTGCTGACCCGGTGGCGATCATCGCATCGGGAAGGACGGCGTTGGCATAGGTGAGCCGCGGCTCGGGCCATGGCCAGGTGAGATCCCCGCTGGGTCCGGGTACGCCGGCGGCGTAGTCGGTCAGGAGTGCCCGCGCTGCGCGGTGCCCCGGGTTCACGCTGAGAAGTTCCGCGGCCCCGAGTGCAGCAAATGCCATTGCCCGTGGCCAGGGCGATCGGACCGCGGCGGCGCGCTCGAACTGGATGACAGCCAAGCGGCGAACCAGCGATACGTCGCTGTGGGCTGCGGCGGTTCCCAGGCCCCACAAACACCGTCCCCAGGCGTCTTCGATTGCCGGTACGTCAGTCCACCGGCCGTTGCGGTCCATACGGTTTCGGCATGGCCCGGCGGAGTACTGCGCGTCGTTGAGGAACTGTATGGCGACCTTTGCCAGACGATTGGTCTGGGTGTGCGAGTCGGATTGCCGGGCTGCGACCACGAGCACGCGAGCCATGTCGTCCGTGCAGTAGCCATGCTCGGGCCGCGGTTCGGAGAGGCAGGCGTGTTCGAAGGTGCCGCGCTGATCGGTCATCCGTAGTAAGTGGTCGAAGTTCGGTACCGGCGTCGGAGCGGTCATGTCAGCGCGGGCCGCTCATTGGCCATCCGATTCGCAAGACGCAGGTACTGCCCGGCCACCACCGACCATGCCATCGATGGGGCCAACCGCCAGGCCTCTGCGGCCATCGAGTCGGCCAGGTTCGGCTCGGTCAGAACGCGACGCAGCGCAAGGACTAGCGCCTCTGGGTCGTCATGGTTGACGACGATTCCGGCGCCACCGGCGAGCAACTCGACCGCATGTGGGAACGCGGTGGCGACGACAGGCCGGCCACTGGCGATGGCGTCGACCAGAACGCCGGAGGTGGCCTGATCGGTCGAGTCGTAGGGCAGCACGACAGCGGCCGCAGACTGGGCGAGCGCATTGAGCGAGGCCACCGTCTGATAACCGGCGTCAAAGAAGACCGCGTCCGCGACGCCATTGCTCCTCGCTTGTTCGATTCTGGCTGCACGGTATTTCTCGCCATCGGCAGCCAGAACCTTCGGGTGGGTCTGGCCGGCGATGAGGTACCTGGGGGAGCCGGGAAGGTCCCGCAGGGACACCATCGCGTCGATGACGCGTTCGACGCCCTTTCCCGGGCCGAGCAGTCCCCAGGTCAACAGAGTCGGCCGGGCCGGAGGTTCGGGTGGCGCAGTAGGTGGAATGGTCACGCCGTGCGGGATCGTCGTGATTTTCCGGCGATCGATGTCATAGCCGGCGCACAAACGCGCTTTGGCGGCCTCGGACATCACGACCACCCGATCCGCCCGTGACGCAATCGCCTCAAGTACTGACCGCTGGTGCGGGGTCGGGCACTTCAGAACCGTATGAGCGACCACGACGGAGGGCACACGCAACGCATCAATGACCTCCACGACTTCGTCTCCGTCGACGCCGCCGTAGATGCCGTACTCATGCTGGATGATCGCAATGTCGTTCTGATTCAACAGTTCCGAACACGCGGCCACCGACGCCGCCGAGCCGCTGACCAGCTCTCCGACCACTCTGGAATCAGCGTCCGGCGATCCGTCAGACACCCGCACCACCCGGACGCCAGCGCCATTGGCCGACAAACCACCACACAAGGCGGCCGAGAATGTCGCCAAGCCGCAGACGGTTGGCGGGAAGGTGCCCAGAATGCCGAACGTCGGCATGTGGCCTGCCCGGCACCCAAACCGGTCGATCATTCCGTTGCCGTGCCCGAGGTTGCCGTGCCTGAGATTGACAACCATCACCGTACGCTCGCGCCCAGGCGCCCGGTGAGCGCCGGCTGACGAGTGGATCCGCCGTCTGATTCCCAGCGGTCCTGGTCCCCACTGGGCCGCTGGGGTCGGATTCGACTGTCCTGCAGCTTGATCCGTAGTAGGTCCTCGACGGTCGAAGCATTGCCCGCGACAGCAGCCGCCATCAACATGGTGTGGGCGTCGTTGGAGTCGGTGCTCGGCGGCACGACCAGAAGGGTGATCCCGCCGCCGTTGAGTCCGAGGATCCCGACGCTGTTGGGTGGCTGATACCGGTACCCATCGAGGCGGACCTTGCGGTCGCCCATGACGAGCCGGGCGGGCGAAGTGCTCCACTGGTCGACGTTGTAGAGCACGCGATCGATGGATCCGAGTCTGACCGACAGCACAGCCAGCAGATCAGGAAGCTCGGATACAAGGGCGTCGGTGCGAGGCCACCATGCTCCGTCGACATGGCCGGTCTGTGGCGCCTTTGATTTCAGGCGTAGCCGAGGCGTGCGCTCCGGTGACGGCGCGATTCGCCTGTCCTGAGGATGATCGTGGTGTCGCGTCATGACGACGCTCCTGTCCTGGCCGCGAATCGGCCAGATTTCTCGACTCAGCGACGAAACAACTTCGTGCAGTCATATGCGAAATGCCGCTGATTCCTTAACCCTACGCTAAGCGCGGCTAGTGGTTGCGGCGCCCTGATGCGGCCTGCGGCCGGGAGGGTGTGGCGCACCCAAGCCGGCTTCAGTCGGCAGGAACCTCGTCGGTCCAAACCTTGAAGCTGGTTAATGTGTTGTTGCCGAATGCGTTACTGAGAGCAACGTCAGCGGCGTCGCGACCCCGGGCGATCAGGACTCTGCCGATGCGCGGGATGTTGTTGCGAGCGTCGAACGTGTGCCATTGGCCGCCGAGGAAGACTTCGAACCACGCGGCGAAGTCCATCGGACCATAGGGCGGCGTCATGCCTATCTCGCCGAGATAACCGGTGCAGTAGCGGGCCGGAATGTTCATGCAGCGACAGAATGCGACAGCAAGGTGATTGAAATCGCGGCAGACACCGGTCCGCTTCTCGAAGGTTTCCAGGGCAGTCTGGGTCACCCGCGCATGCTGGTAGCCGAAGGTGACGTGGTTGTGGACGTAGTCGCAGATCGCTTGAACGCGAGCCCATCCCGGTGGCGTGTGCCCGAAGAGTTCCCATGCCGTCTCGGAAAGCCGATCCGTCTCGCAATACCGGCTGCCAAGCAGATAGACCAGCGTATCGACCGGTAGCTCCGGAACCGGAATCTGTTGTGCGTCAGAGACGATCGCATCGGGAAGCCCGGTGTCGTTCACCACGGCATTGGCCGTGACGCGGATTTGGCCCTTGGGGGCGACCATACGGGTGCACCAGTTTCCGAAGCTGTCACGGTAGGCATCCACCGGAACCGGCGGGTCGAAAACCAGATCGTCACGGCCGACCAGATCGGACACCCGGGTGAAGTGGACGTTGAGGTTGAAGATCATCGGGGTGGGCTGCGGACAGTCGAAGATCATCTCGAAGCCGACGTTAATTCTCATCGTTGATCTCCAGTTCGATGCCGATGTAGTCGTTCGGGGCGAAGCGACTGCTTCCATCGCGCACACGGTCCGCTCTCCGAGTGCCGCGCCGGGTCGTACAAGCAAGCCCACGTCGGCACTTCGGACCTTGCCGGCCAGTTCCGTGGTGAAGCTATGCGACGAAATGTGGAGCGGAGAACAGTCGTGGGTAGGGCGCAGGGATTCGGTTGCCGCCGTGTTCGCAGCTGATGATCACCGCGTCCATCGCCGTGATGCCCTGTCACCAACTCAACTCGGGCAACTCGCGGAAAACCTGCCGCGTTCCTTCGCTCCAGTCATTGCTGAGCGCAGTGAAATACGGGTCGCCGGTATCGAATCGCCGCCGAAACCGCACCTCAAGGCTATCCCGTTCGTAGCACACCAGGTCGATCGGCATGCCGACCGACAAATTGCTGCGCATGGTCGAATCGAACGACACCAGAACGCACTTCGTCGCGTCCGCCAGTGGCGTGTGTTGGGTAAGCACACGGTCGAGGATGGGCTTGCCGTACTTCGTCTCCCCGGTCTGCAGGAAGTTGGTGTCGGTCCCGGCCTCGATGAAATTGCCCTCGGCGTAGGTCCGGAACAGCCGCATCGGCTCACCGTCGATCTGTCCACCGACGATGAACGACGCGTTGAATCGGATGTCGTTGGCTTCCAGGTAATCGGAGTCGCGGTTCTCCACATCGCGCATCGCGTCGGACACCAATGTCACGACGTCGAACATGGTTCGGGCGCCGAGGATATTGGTAGCGGATTCTCCGTCGGCGCAACGCTGCCTCAGGATGCTGATCACGGCCTGGGTCCCGGCGAGGTTGCCCGAACTGAGCAGGACGACGACGCGGTTTCCCGGACGCTCGAACACCGTCATCTTGCAGAATTTAGCGACGCTGTCCATGCCGGCGTTGGTGCGCGAATCCGAGGCGAATATCAGTCCCTCGTCGAGCAGTACGCCGATGCAATACGTCACGCGTTGGGCCTGGTGTTCAATCGACTCCCGTTCGGGTTCCCACATGCCCCTGGCTTGTGAGGTGGCATGCGCTTGTGAGTTGGCATGCAGGTGAGCGATTCCCAATTCGAATCTCGCTCCGATAGCTTCGAGAGTACAGGTAGCGCGCCGGTTGCCGTTGCCTTCCATCTCGACGGCCTTGAGCCGGGATGAGAACTTCCGCGATCGCTGTCCCAGCATGCAAAACATCACCGCGCCCAACACCGCCGAGCGCAGCGGCTCTTGGCCGGGGCTAGATTCAGGTTTCGGCGACAGGGTGGGTTTCGGCGAGAGGGCTGGTTCGCCGGCTGCGGAAGCGCGGTCCCGACAACTGCCGAGCGGCCCACTTGGCCAGGCGCGGGCGCTCGATCTTGGAGTTGTGGCGCGGGTCCACAGGCAGCGCGTCCTTGAAGAGGATGGCGTGAATCTTGTTCGCCATATCGAAATCTGCCGCCCGCGCGAGAAGTTCCCGGTGTAAGTCGGGGAGCTGGTCCTTGCCCACGTCGGGTTCGACCTCGACACACAGGACGGGCAGCTCGCCCGCAGTTCCGGGGACTCCCACCAGCCCGCTTCGCCTCACCTTGGGGTGAGCGTCGAAGAGCGGTTCGACTTGCAGCGGAAATACGTTCCCGCCCTCCGCCTTCACCCGCTGCGAAACCCGACCGCACACCCAGAGCCTGCCCTGGGCGTCGAGGTAGCCGACATCCCCGAAGCGATGCCAATCCCCTTGCAGGTCAGGTACTTTGTTCTTGCGTGTGCTCTCGGGATCGAGGTAGTACTCGGGGCTCACGTGCGTGCCCCGCACCAGGATTTCGCCGATGTGCCCGGTGGGCAACTCCGAGGTTTCTCCGATGGAATCGATCGGACCGTCCACGATGTCGATGATCTTGAGTTCGACGCCCGGCAGGGCGTAACCGACGCACACGCCGGCACCGTGTTCGGTCAGGCCCCACACGCCGTCGAGGTGCTCGCGACTGCCCAACTCGGTCGACGGCATCGCCTCGGTGGCGCCGTAATTCGCCGCCAACTCCCCGTCGGGAGCCATCACCGCGCTGAGCATTCTTTCGACCGGTCCCGAGATCGGCGCCCCGGCCCCGATCACTCGTTTCAGAGAGGGCATCGTCAGGTTGCGCGCCAGCGCTTCTCGGGCCAGGTTCTCGATCAGGATCGGCGCGGCGAAAAAAGACCCCACCTTGCAGTCGTTGATGACCTGGATCAGAGCGGCCGGGTCCACCTGGGCCGGGCCCTGCCGGGCAAAGTCGATGGGCGGCACCACCATCGTGCCGCCGGCACTGATCGGGATGAACAGGAACGCGGGGAAGACGGCCATATCCACCGGGACCTCGGTGCCCTTATCCCAGCCCCAGCTGTGGTGCGCGTTGCGGAACAGCTGACAGAAGTTTCGGTGCAAGTACAGCGAGGGCTTCGCCGGTCCTGTGCTGCCGGTGGTGTAGAGAACCGCGCAGGGATCGTTGGGCCCGACTTTCGGCGGCTTCGGTTCGGCGGCTGCGTGTTTTCGCAGTGACCTGATCGAGTGTGCGCCCGGGAAGGGCGGAAACCCGGTGATGATGCGGCCGCCCGGCAGCAGTGGGCTTTCCGTGAGAACAAGCTTCCGGAGGTCGCGAGGCCCCCACCCGAAGGTGATACGTCCGAGGTGCGCGAGCGCGTTGCCCAGGAACGCCTCCGGCTGCACGCGGCTGAGCCGCTCCGCGACGTTGCGATAGCCGACCGAGGGGTCGATCCAGATGGAGAGTGCACCCACCCGTGTGAGGGCCACGCCCATGACGCAGGTCTCGTAACTGGGCGGCGACATGCAGACGGTGCGGGTCAGCTCGGCGATGCCCATCTCGCGCAGCCCCACGGCGACCGACTCGACGTCGGCCGACAACTCGGCGTAGGTATGGCGTTTGTAGCGACGCGTGCCGTAGCCCTGCCAGCCGTCCAGGTCGATGACCGCGACGCGTTCCGGGTCCTCGCGCGCGACCCGCAACACGATGTCGGCGAGGTTGAAGATGTCGTCGGGGAACGGGTCCATCTCAGGCCCGTGTCACCGCGGCAGAGCACAGGAACTCATCGATGATCGAGGCGACCTCATCGGGCTGCTCCAGCATCAGCAGGTGTCCGGAATCGGGTAGCCATTCCTGGCGGTTGGGGTGCAGGGTCGAGTTCAGGCGACGTCCCGCCTTGGGCGAGACGATCTTGTTCTTCAGACCCCAGATTGTGCAGATCGGCGGGAACCCTGCCTGCGGCGCGAGGTCGTCGATGACGGCGTAATTCTCCAAGTCGTCGAGCACCCCGAGCAGCGATTCCAGCTGGCCGGTGGCCGCATACGGACCGTAGATTTCAGGACTGCGATGGACTTTGCGGGCGCGGCCGCGCGGGCCCAGCTGGAACGCGGTGGCGACCGAGCCGATGCCGTTGGTGAGCTTCAGGTGCCCGAGCATCCGGTACACCTGCCGATTGACTGCGGGCATCCGCTCCCGCAACCACAGCAACGGTCCCAGCCAGCCAGCCAGGAACGTCGACTCGGTCAGCGGGTTGCAGAGCACCAGCGCCCTCACCCTGTCCGGGTGGCGGTCGGTGAACGCCAGGGAGATGGCGCAGCCCATGCAGTTGCCCACCAGCGCGACCTTCTCCAGCCCGCGCGAGCTGACGAACTCCTCCAGCATCGCTACGTAGTTGTCCAAGGTGTAGCCCCCGCCCGGCTTTGCCGAGTTGCCGAACCCCAGCAGGTCAAGGGCGAAGATCTCGTACTTGCCGGCCAGTCTGGTCGCAACGTCCGCCCAGATGGCATGCGACGACCCACCGTTGTGAAGCATGATTACCGGCTCACCTTGACCGGTGTGTTCATAGGCGATCGACAATCCCCGAAAGTCGAAGCTCTCCAACGCAATCAGCCCTCGCATCTGTGGTCACACATCGCCGCGCTGCGCAACAGCCTGGTTCAGATGGCCGCGGCCAGCCAACTGAGTTCAGCACGGCGGGTCTTCCACGCGGCTGACCCGGCTTCTCGATGCAATCACGGCACTTCCCCCGCGGGTAGGGGCCGAAGTCCCTACCGAAGTGCCAATCGCCGCTCGTGAGCCATTGTCGAGATAGCGTTCGCGGCCGCCCTGTTCTTTGAACTTCAGCAGGTTGATCATCACCACCGGCTCGCCGGCCGGCAGCTTCTCGAAAGCCTTCAGGTTGACGGGGCGTTCATCGGATTCAGTTGTCATTCCGGTATCTCCTGTCGGCGGGCTCATCCTTCGGCCGCGGCTGAACGTGGGAACGTTTTGTGCTCATCCGGCTGCGCCGTCCGCCACCGCCTGGGTGGCGGCGTGTTGGTGCAAGGTGTGCGCATCCTTCTCGGTGATGGGGTGAAGGTCGAAGACGACCTCCCGGACGGTCCCGGTGAACGGGTAGGGCGCTTTGTCTTCGTAGTCGCGGTCGACGACCAGGCCGTTGTCCCTGCCGATGTCCATTCCGGCGTATGAGGTGAATGCGATGGGCACGGTCTTCGGCATGTGGCCCTCGCCGATCTTGTCGGCGCCGGCCCACAGGGTCACGGTCCCGCCCGAACCGGGTGTGGGGGAGTCGGATTCGAAGACCATTTTCACTGTGATGTTTCCGGTGGGCAGCGGCCGATCCGAGGTCTGGCGATAGGTTTCCACCCCCAGGAATGAGTACGTGTGGTGCAGCAGTCCCGAGCCGTCCACCCACAGGGCGTAGCCGCCGATGAAATCGGCGTTGGCGACGATGACGCCCTCCGCGCCGTCTGCGGGCACGGTCAGGTCGGCCTCGATCGCATAGGAGCGGCCCTGGATCCGGGGTGTCATCCCGCGTTGGACGTTCTGGACGTCGCCGCGGAAGGCGAACCGGGTTGTCGGCGGTAGCGGCGGCAGAATTCCGAAGAACACCGCCAGGCCGCCCAGCAGGGGTAGCGCCCGGTTTCGTTCCGCTTCGCTCCACCAGAGGGCTTTGAGTTCGGCGAGTTTCTCGGGCTGTTCGGCGGCGACATCGTGGGCTTGGGAGAAGTCGTCGGGCAGGTAGTAGAGCTCCCAAGGGTCGGCGTCGGGGTCATAGACGCCCGGTGCGAAGCGGGCCAGGGTGGTTGGGGAGAAGTCCCACGGTGCCTTGTCGAGCCTGGCGCAGGCCCACCACCCGTCCTTGTAAATCGCTCGGCTGCCGAACATTTCGAAGTATTGGACGGTGTGGACTTCCGGCGCTGACCCGTCGGTGAGTGTCTCCGCGAAGCTCGTTCCGTCCATCGGCTCCTGGGTGACTCCGTCGACGCGGTCGGGGGTGGGCAGCCCGATGACGTCCAGGACGGTCGGTGCGATGTCGATGCAGTGGGTGAACTGCGTCCGTGGAGTTGCATCAGGGGTGATGCGGGCCGGCCAGGAGACCACCATCGGGTCTCGGGTGCCCCCGAGGTGGCTGGCCATCTGCTTGCCCCACTGGAACGGGGTGTTGTTGGCGTGGGCCCACGCGGCGGCGAAATGCGGGGCGGTGTGCTCGTCGCCGATTGCTTCCACGCCGCCGTACTGTTCGATGAGCGCCAGCTGCTGGGTGGGATCGAGCACCACACCGTTGAGGAATGTCATCTCGTTGAACGAGCCGGTGATGGTGCCCTCCATGGAGGCGCCGTTGTCGCCCCAGATGTAGAAGACCAGGGTGTTGTCGGCTTCGCCGAGGGCGTCAATGGAATCGAGCAGCCGGCCGACGTTCCAGTCCGCGTTCTCCGAGAACCCGGCGAAGACCTCCATCTGGCGTGCGTACAGCTTCTTCTCGTCGTCGCTGAGGGTGTCCCAGGCCGGGAAGAGGTCGGGGCGCTCGGTCAGGGTGGTCTCCGGTGGCACGATGCCGAGCTTCTTCTGACGTTCCAGCGTCTCTCGCCGGTAGACGTCCCAGCCTTGATCGAATCGGCCTTTGTATTTGTCGGCCCACTCGCTGAAAACGTGGTGCGGTGCGTGGGTGGCGCCGGTGGAGTAGTACATCATCCAGGGTTTGTGCGGATCCTGGGCGCGCACCGCGTGCAGCCACTCGACTGCCTTGTCGGTCAGGTCGTCGGGGAAGTAGTACGGCCGGTCAGCGGTCCCGGCAGGCACACCGATCACACCGTTGTCCTGGGTGATGATGGGGTCGTACTGGCCGGCTGCGCCGGAGAGGAAGCCCCACCAGTGGTCGAATCCCCATCCCTGCGGCCAGCGGTCGAACGGGCCGGCAGCACCCTGCACATTGTCCGGTGTGAGATGCCACTTGCCGAAACCGCCTGTGACGTAACCATTCTCCTTGAGGATGCGCGGCAGCGGGCCGCAGGTTCGCGGCAGTATCGCCGAGTACCCGGGAAACGGGCCAGGATACTCGGCGATGGAGCCGAAACCGCATCGGTGGTGGTTTCTACCGGTGAGCAGCGCAGCGCGAGTCGGTGAGCAGACGGCCGTGACGTGGAATCGGTTGTAGGTCAGGCCGGCTTCCCGGACCCGGGTCAACGTGGGCGTGTGGATTGCACCCCCGAACGTTTCGGGGCCGCCGAAGCCGGCGTCGTCGATGAGGACGATGAGCACATTCGGCGCGTTGTCCGGCGCACTGACGGGCGCGACGATCGACCAGTCAGGTTGAGAGTCGGCCACTGTGCGCCCGGCAACCCCGCCGAACGTCCGATCGGGGATGGGAAGAGTGGTGCGGTCCAATTCGAGCCTTCCGGGTGATAGCCCCAACGATGCAACTCCGACGTTAGCGCCGATCCGATCCGACGGACCGGCCAATAACTGACATTTCATGACAGCGACCTAACCTTCCAGGACATGGCGGTCATTCGGGCCACGGCGCTGTCGTCCTTTCCCGAGCTGGTCCGGGAAGTCGGGGGCGACCCGGATCGACTACTGGCCCAGGTGGGAATCGACCCGTCCGACGTAGGGCGGCCCGACGTGTTCGTGCCTTTGCACTCGGCCGTGACGGTTCTTGAGATCGCCGCCAAGGCCACCTCGGCGCCGAACCTGGGCCGGTGCCTGAACATCTTCGAGCGATTCCTGGGGGCTTACAGTCCTGGTCTCGGCCTGCGGGTGAAAGACCTTGATGCGGGTCGATCTTTCATCGAGTACCAGATCCTCGCCCCGGATGTCGCGGCCAGCCCGCAGCACAACGAACTGGCAGTCGGAGTGATTCTGCGCGTCCTGCGGCACCTGCTCGGCGACTTGCACCGACCGCTTCACGCGCATCTGCCGCATCAGCCGCTGGGATCACCCGCCGAGTACCTGGAGACGATCGTCGGCGACGAGGCGGCAACCCTGGCGTCGGTCAGGAGACTGGTCGGCCGACTCCTTCCGAGCTGAAGTGTCACGCTCGAATTCGTCGCGAGGCAAATGAACCTGCATTCCAAGACTCTGCAACGGCGACTGGCCGCCGAGGGGTCTACCTTCGCCGGTGTGGTCGACACCATCCACCGCAGAAGATTGCGCGACTCGGATGGCGCGGCGCTGTCCTACCGAGTCAACAATCTGTCCTGAAATGTCAGGACCGGCGCGGCACGAGTGCGTCACCCTGGATTGGTGCCAGCACTGACCTACACCAGCCTCACCTACGAGCGCCGGGCGGCGGTGGCTGTCGTGACGATCAACGACCCGCCGCACAACCGAATGTCCTTTGCCTTCATGAACGAGCTCGAATCGCTGGTCGACGAGATCGCTTCCGACAGCGATGTGCGTTCCGTCGTGCTCACCGCCGCGGGTGACCAGAGCTTCTCGGTCGGCATGAATCTGAAGGAATTGGCGCCCTTGCTCGGTGATCGGAGGCGCGTCGACGAGATTCTCGATCAACGCCTGCGGGTGCTGGCCGCTATCGAGAACATGAGCAAGCCATGGGTCGCAACGTTGTTCGGAAATTGCTTGGGCGGGGGACTGGAGTTGCCCCTTGCATGTCACTTCCGGATTGCCGCTGAGGACGGCGCCAACATCGGGTTGCCCGAACTGCACCTGGGCTCGGTCCCGGCGTGGGGCGGAAGCGCGCGACTTGTCCGGGCGATCGGGCGCGACCATGCGATGAACCTCATCCTGCGCGCCAAGAGCGTGTCGGGGCCGCAGGCGTTCGAACTTGGCTTGGTCACCGAGGTGTGCCCGAACGCCGAACTTCAGCAGCGGGCCCTGGACCTCGCCGGCGAACTTGCCGCACTCCCGGCCACCGCGATGGCGGCGATCTTGAGATGCCTGGTCAACAGTGAGGACCGGACCCTCGACGAATCTCTACGGGACGAGCGTGCGGCCTTCCACGCCACTCTCGGCAGCCCGGACATGATCGAGGGAATGACCGCGTTCATGGAGAAAAGGCGGCCAGAGTTCAACCGTCCCTCGCGAGGGCCAAGTTAGAGTCAAGAGTGTTGAGTTCCGCCCTGCGGCGTCGATGCGACCGAGCGCAGCGGGCCTCGCCACGATGAACGTGCATACCGCGCGTCGGCCGTTCTCCATGTCTCGCGGGGCCTGTTTCTGGAAGCATGGCCGCTGAGGACCTGCACCTGTCTCAGGCGCGGGGCCCACTAGATCTCCGGCAACCGAACGCGAGGAAAAAGATGAGTGCAGTGTTGATGACGGGGTTCCCGGGTTTCCTCGGGTCGGCCCTGCTTCCCGGGATCCTCGCCAAGCGGGAAGGCGCCATCGTCATCTGCGTCGTGCAGGCCAGGCACATGGATACCGCGAAGGCCAGGCTGGCCGAGATTCAGGCGGCGCATCCCCACACCGCCGACCGGGTCCACCTCGTCGAAGGCGACATCACGGTGCCGGGCCTCGGGCTTTCCGATTCTGTTGCGGTGGATGACGTCAACGAGGTCTGGCACCTGGCGGCCGTGTACGACCTTTCCGTACCCGAGGACATCGCCAAGCTGGTCAACATCGTCGGCACCGACAACGTCCTGAAGTTCTGCCGGGAGCGGCCGAACTTCCGTCGATTGCAGTACGTGAGCACCTGCTACGTGTCCGGCCGCTACGACGGTGAGTTCACCGAGGAGATGCTCGAGGAGGGACAGGAGTTCCAAAACCATTACGAGGAAACCAAATACGAGGCTGAGCGACTCGTGCGCGCGGCGATCGCCGACGGGCTTCCGGCGACCATCTACCGCCCCGGCATCGTGGTGGGGGACTCGAGAACCGGTGAGACCCAGAAGTACGACGGGCCCTACTTCGTCGCCGCCTACATGAAGCGACTGCCTGGCGCGACCTTCCTGCCGAACGTCGACAAGAGCGTCATGGCATCGCTGGTTCCGCGCGACTACGTCATTGCCGCGATGGACGCACTGAGCGTCCTCGACCGTTCCGCGGGCAAGACGTACCAGTTGACCGATCCCAATCCGCCGTCGGCCCGCGAGGTGGCCGAGATCTTCGGCAAGCATCTAGGCAGGCGGTTGATCTGGCTGCCCGTCCCGGTATCGGTCGTGCGCGGATTGCTCGACACGGTCCCCGGGATGGAAATGCTCACGGGTCTGCCTGCCGAGACCCTGGACTACTTCGCCTTCCCGACCACGTACGGCACCGCGCACACCGTGGCCGACCTCGAAGGCACCGGGGTCTCCTGCCCCCGGTTCCTCGACTACGCCGACAGACTGCTCGACTTCATGGATGCCCACCCGGAGTTCGACTCCAAAGCCATGGTCTGAAAAGGGATCACATGACTGACGAATCGCTGATCGTCAATATCAGCTTGAGCGGTCCCGGACGGGACTACGACCACTCCGTGGAGTTCCTCGGAAGGACCTTCCGAATCGTCCGGGTGGGTACCGGCGGCAGTGTCAAACAGGCCAAAGAGGAACTGCGCAGGTGGTCCGGGCAGGCCGCTGCCATCGGGATCAGCGGAGTCCACGACGCGCACGTGGCCGGAACCCTGAAGGGCAACCCCGACAAGCTGCGCAAGGCCGTAGAAAAGGCTGCCGGGGCGATTGTCACCGACGGCCACCGGCTACGTAATGTTCTGCAGGAGTGGACCATTCGCCATCTGGCCGGTGAGATGCCCGGCTACTTCAACAATGCGCGAGTGGTCGTCCTCGGCGGACCGAACCACTACCGCACCACCCGAGTGCTGTCGGAGAGCACGCAGAACCTGCGCTTCGCCGACCCGGCGGTGGAGTACGGACTGTCCGAAATTCGCACTCCGTTCGAGGCTTTCGAGCGCTTCGTGTCCGCCTCGGGCTGGCTTCTGGACAGGCTTCCCTCCTCGGTGGTGTCGGCGACCACCGCCCCGGCCCGGAAGTTCATCGACTCCAGGGTCCGCAAGGCCCTGCAGGACTGCGACATCGTGGTGGCCACCTTCAAGGAACTCGACCAGTTCGAGTTGGATGATCTGAAGGGCAAGACCCTCATCTCGACGTCGATCGGGCAGGAGCGGCTGAGCAGCCTGCGGGAGCGTGGCGTCGACCTCATCCTCGACGATGTCCCGCAGCCGTTCGACGGTGTGGTGGTCAATGAGGCGACACTTGAGGCGCTGATGCTGGTGGCGGGCGAAGCCGAGGAGTCACGGCTGTCCGACGACGACCTGCTCGACATGATCCAATCGGCTGAATTGCGGCCGAGGATCCTCTACCCGAGCGGCTTCAAGCGGAAGTCCCGGTTCGCGTTCGTCATCCACCCGCTGTCCCAGGAGTACTTCCGCAACGTGAAGGCGCTCGACGCCGTCGCCGACGTGACGCCGGGGATCTTCATGGACGGCGTGGAGAAGCTGATGGCGCATGCGCCGCCGTTCGTCTACAGCCACGTCACCGGGATCACGTCGCCGACGGGCGCGGAGGTCGAAGGCTGGCTCATCACCGTCGGGGGCACCCCCAAGGAGTTGATGGCGCACGATCCGGAGTTCACCTACTCCCGGCTCCTCGCGGCGGCCGACATGGCCCAAAAGATGGGTGCCCAGATCATGGGTCTGGGTGCGTTCACCAAGGTCGTCGGCGACGCCGGTGTCACGGTGGCCAAGCGGGCACCGCTACCCATCACCACGGGCAACTCCTACAGCGCCTCGGGCGCGCTGTGGGCCGCCCATGACGCGGTCCGTCGTCTCGGCATCGCCGAAGTGGACGAGAAGGGACACATCAAGGGCAAGGCGATGGTGGTCGGCGCGACCGGCGCCATCGGCTCGGTGTGTGCGCGACTGCTGGCGATGGCCGCAGACGAGCTGTGGCTGGTCTCCATCGAACCGGCCAAGCTGTTGGCTCTGAAGGCCGATATCGAGCGGGAGAACCCGCGGGCGACGATCCACGTAGGTGCCGACGCCGATGAGCACATCGCCGATATGGATGTCATCGTCACGGCCACCTCGGGGGCCGGCAAAAAGGTACTCGACATCATGAAGGTGAAACCCGGTGCGGTGATCACCGACGTCGCACGGCCGCTGGACCTGTCCGCGGAGGATGTCGCCAAACGCCCCGATGTCCTGGTCATCGAATCCGGGGAGATCGAACTGCCCGGCGACCCGCAGATGAAGGGCATCGGCCTACCGAAGGGTGTTGCCTACGCCTGCCTGGCCGAGACCATCGTCCTGGCGCTCGAGGGCCGCTACGAGACGTTCACCGTCGGCCGCAACATCGAATGGGAGAAGGTCAAGGAGATCTATCGGCTCGGGCTGAAGCACGGGATGAAGCTCGCCGCGATCTCCGGTGTCAACGGGGTCTACACCGACTCCGACCTCGGGAAGATCCGGGAGTTGGCGCTGGCCAAACGGGAGGACATGGCCCCGACGGGACTGGGCTGAGCCCGCACGTTCCCGGGGCCAAAGTCGCTCGGGAGGGATTCGGCCATCGGGTGATGCCTATGGCTGCTCCTGCACCGCCGAATCCCGCACCGCCGAATCCCGCGGTGTCCTACCGCAGCTGGCTTCCCTGGCTGACCAGTCGCGTCCTGCTTGATCTGCGGATCTGGATGATGGGTTTCGGGCTCCTCATCGGTGTCGTCTTCCCGTTTGCGGTCGTCCCGCTGGGTGTCCCGCATGACGTCGCGATCCGCCCGGCCTTCTTTGCCGCGACCATCCTCGCCGGGCTGCTCGTCGGCGCCATCATTACCGCCCTCGTCCAGATGGTCGTGGGCGTCCGGTTGCGAGCACTCGCCGCCAGCATGAGACGGGTCGAGGTTGCCATACGCGAGGCGACAGAGCTGGGCGACTGGTCTTCGTGCGACCCGGGATCGTGCCGAATTCCGGTCGACTCCGCCGACGAGCTCGGCGAGTCCGCCGTCTCCTTCAACCTCCTCGTCGAGAGCCTGGCAGCCAGTCACCGGGTGACCGATGGAATGTCGGCCATCGGAGAGGCCCTCGCCGCGCACCTGGAACTCGTCCCACTGGCGGAGTCGGCCCTTCACGAGATGACGATCCGGACCGGTATCGACGGAGCCGCCCTGTTGGTGGTCAATGCCGGCCGCGTCGACCTCGTCGGCTCACTCGGCATCCGGGACGCGTCCGGACTCGCGGAGTCCGACGCCGTACAGAATGTGATCCGTACTCAGGAAGCCCGAGTTCTGCACCTGCCTCCCGACGTCACCCTCACCGGGACGGTTGTCACCTTCGTCCCTGCCGAGGTGCGGGTTCTTCCCGTCCGCCATGGAGTCGCCATTGTCGGCGTCCTGGTACTCGCGGCGGCCCGCCCGATGGATCGGGAGGCCATCACTGTCGTCGGGTCGGCTCTTCCCGGCTTGGCCGTCGCCTTGACCAACGCCCTCAGTCACCAGGATCTGCAGCGGGTTGCCGCCCTCGATCCGCTGACGTCCGTCTACAACCGCAGGTTCGGTATCGAGCGGCTCAATGACGAGGTCGCTCGTTCCCAGCGGTCCGGGGATTCCCTCGGGCTCCTCATGCTCGACCTCGACCACTTCAAGTCAGTCAACGACACCTACGGTCACATCGTCGGTGATCGGGTGCTGCAAAGCGCCGTCGCCGCCACTCGCCAGGTTCTGCGCGACGGCGACATCCTCGTCCGCTACGGAGGCGAGGAGTTCCTCGTCATCCTGCCCGGCGCTGGTCGACGGGACCTGGCGGACATGGCTGAGCGGATCCGGCGCAGCATCTCGGAGGCGGAGATCGTTACCGGCGGGCACCGACTGTCGATCACCGTGAGCATCGGTGGTGCGGGCTTACCTGAACAGGCCGTTCGCGACCCGGCCGAACTGATCGGGATCGCCGACCAGGCGCTCTACACCGCCAAGGCCGCAGGGCGAGACCGCAGCGTCATCGCGTGAGACGTGGGGCGGAATCCGCTATGTGAATTGACCTGCGGCTGCTTGCGGGCAAGCTCGACCTTGAGGACCTGGGATTCGCCTTCTTGACTCCGATGTACCGGCTAGGTCCACCTGCTACTGCCACCAGCCGCCGTCCGGCAGGTAGCCGTGCTCGGTCCATAGCCACAGAGCCGACTGGGTGGGGAATCCGCAGCCGAGTCGCTCGACGCGCCCGGCGCCGTCGGCTAAGACGTAGGCGTACGACTTCACCCCGCCCCCGCCACTCCTGGAGGTCACGTCGATCGGCTCAGGCAACAGGGAGCGCGGAACCCAGGTGTGTGCATCGCGGCCGGCGATCAGCAGGCCTTCCAGTCCCAGCACGTGCAGACCCTGGCGGTAGCGGCCCCGCTTGACTTCGTCGCGCTCACCAATTCCGAGGGCGAGTCGGTGGGCGCTGACAGCGGCGCAGATCAGGCAGATCACCGAGATTGAGCCGTAGACGATGCGGGCAGGCGCCGCCACCGGATCCGGCCAGGCCGCGATCGTCGATCGCAGGCTGGCGAGCCCGACGACCAGCAGCGGGGCCAGCCACGCCAACGGGATCCAGATGAGATGGGTGCGACGGACCTGGAACCGGGAGTCCACCGGTCGGGGAATCTCAGGGTCCAGCAGTGCCTGTGCCCGTAGGGGTAGCTCAGCCGCGCTCACCTTGATGAGCAGCCTGGACTCGCCCACTACTACTCCGCGGGGACGATCCCAGTCGCTGCGCTCTTCACCGACGCCTTGGCCCGCCCCTCGGCGCGCACCCGCCTGTTGTTACGGGTGAATCCGGTCGGGGAGACCGTCACCGACAGCAGTGCGTCCTCACCGGCGACAAAGGGGTGGAATCCGACTCCGCCGCCACCGCGGCCTTTCACCGGGATGTCAGCGCAGGAGGTGACCTTCCAACCCTTCGCCGACACCGACAGGATCGCCTCATCGGGGGATCCGGTGAGCGGCACAGCGGCAATGACCTCGTCGTCGTCCTTGGCCAGCCGAACCCCGGCCACCCCGTTGCCGGCGGCGCCCTGCGGGTTGACGGCTGCCGGGTCGATGCGCAGCATCTTGCCCTTTCTGGTGATCAGCGCCAGGTGCGCACCCTGGGGGAGTACCCCTGAGCACAGCAACCCGGTGATGTCGGGGGCGACTGGGAGATCGCGGATTTTGGTCGGCAAGCCCGCCCCGGTGGTGAACTTGATCCGCCCGTCGGTCCATGCCGCCCAGCCCATTCCGCGGGATAACAGCTCGCCGTGACTGTCGGAGAGCACGCCGCGGTGGTCGAGCCGCCACGCCGGGTTGGGCTTGCGCTCGCGAGGACCCTCGGAGTCGGCACCGCCGACCGGGACGGCGTCGAAGTCCAGCACGGTGCGGCGGTCGAACTCCGCCGCGTCGAAAAGCTTTGCCGTCTCTACCAATTCGGCGTCGATCACCACCCGCCGCGCTTCCGGAGAGGCGACCAGTTCGGTCAGCCTGGAGAACTCGGCGTCGAGCTTCTCGGCCTCAGCCGACAGCTCGATCACATCGAGACGGGTCAGCCGGCGTAGCTGCAGGGCCAGCACGTAGTCGGCCTGCACATCGTCGATGTCGAAGCGGGTGCACAGCCCGGCGCGGGCCTCATCGACGGTGTCCGAACCGCGGATCACCGCCACCGCGGCGTCGATGTCGATGTGCACCCGCAGCAGCCCCGACACCAGGTGCCGGCGGGCGGTGACCTTCTCCAGTCGGTGCTCGCTTCGGCGCACGACGACGGAGTCGCGCAGACTCAGGAAACACGCGATCAGCTCGCGCACCGACCACCAGCGCGGAATCCGATCGGCGTCCAGGGCCACCAGGCTGGCGGCGAACGTCGACTCCAGCGGTGTCAGCGCCAGCAGTGAGGTGCGGACCTGCTGGGGGTCGTGGCCGCGTTTGGCGGTGACCACGATGCGCAGGCCGTTGCGCCGGTCGGTGAGGTCGGCCAGATCGGCCACCCCCGGCAGATCGCCTCCGTCGACCAGGGAGCGGATGCGTTCCTGCACGGTGGAACTCGCCACCCCGGGCGGAAGCTCGGTGATCACGACGGTACGGCCTTCCACCTCGAGCCGACCGCGCACGATGAACGACCCCCGGCCGGTGGTGACGTAGTCGCGCAGACCCGCCGAACCGACCACCGTGCCCCCGCAGCCCCAGTCGGGCCCGGGCAGCAACTCCATCAAGGCGTCGTCGGACAGGTCCGGGTCGGCCAGCAGTGCCCGGCAGGCGGCCATCACCTGGCGCGGGTTGTGGGCGGGCACTTTGGTGGCCCAGCCCTCCGCGATCCCGATGGCGCCGTTGCACAGCAGCACCGGGAATCGGGCGGGCAATACCGTGGGCTCGACCCATTCGCCGTCGAAGGTTTCCACCATCGGCACGGCGTGGTCGGACAACTCGGCGGTCAGCGACGCCCCAGCGGGGGAGAGACGCATCTCGGTGTAACGATCCGCCGCCGGGATGTCGCCCTGGATGCGGGGAAATGCCCCCTGGCCGTCGATGATCTTCACCCGCTGGAAGTCGGCAGCCAGCAGCGCGGCCGCGCCGTACATGGCGGCACCGCCGTGCGGGTGCAGGTTCCCGGTGACCGCGGAACACACCTTCGACGACTTCTGCGGCTTGTTGCCGGGCAACAGGTTCGAGGCGTGCATCTGGTAGAGCAGTCGGCGCTGGCCGGGTTTGAGGCCGTCGTACGCCGAGGGGATCGCGCGGTCGCTCACCGAATACAGCGCGAAGGTCAACTGGTAGCGGTTCCAGTAGTCCTCGGCGGACAGATCGTGGATCAGATCGGGGTTCTGTTCGATGACGGTCACTGGTCGGAACTCCTAGTTCAGGTCGAGGGCGGCGGTGTCGATGCGGGCGGCGGCCGCGGCCATCCATTCGCGCCGGCCCTCCGGCGGACCGCCGAAAAGGGTGTGATGCAACTCAAGTGCCTTGTCGTCGGGGCTGATGCGGTAGACGGTGCGCTGAGCCGGGTCGAGGACGGTGTTCCAGAAGTCGTCGGCGTTCATCTCGCCGAGACCCTTGTTGCGCTGCACCTCGACCTTGCGTTTCGAGGTGGCCCGCAGTCGGGCCACGGCCTCGTCGCGCTCGGCCTCGTCCTGGCAGTAGACGCGGGTATCGGCGTCATAGACCACGAACAGCGGTGGCAGTGTCACGTAGACCAACCCGGCCGCCACGAGTGGACGATAGAAGTCGAGAAACATCGAGATCAGGCTGGAGTTGATGTTGCCGCCGTCGGGATCGGCGTCGGAGGCGAACAGGATCCGGTCGTACCGGCACTTCTCCGGATCGCAGTGGTCCCGCACCCCGCAACCCAGGATGCGTTCGATCGCGTCGAACTCGTCCTTGCTGCGGGCCTTGGTCGCCGTCCAGCCGAAAGTGTTGGGCGGCTTGCCTTTCAGTGGGAACGCCGCCTGGAAGGTGGCGTCGCGGGCGGCTTTGATGGTGCCCAGTGCGGAGTCGCCCTCGCAGATGAACAACTCGGCGCCGCTGCCCCGCCCGCTCTCCCGGCTGGGCAGCAGCTTGGGCGGCAGTGACAGGTTGGTACCCAGGCCCTTGGCCTTGGCCGCTGCCCGCGACCGTTCCTTGGCGCCCTCGGCGCTGCGGCGGGCCCGTGCCATCTCCAGGGCCAGTTTCGACCAGGTCGCGATCACGGTGCTGTTGGCGGGGCTCGCCGCCCACACCGTGACAGCACGCGCCACCTCCGGGGCCATCGCCAGGTTCAGTGACCGCGACGACACCGCGGTCTTGGCTTGCGAGTCCCACGCCACGTCTGGGGCGCGGGTGTCGACAGCCAACGCGGTGACGGCGGCGAAATCCTGCGCCTCCGGGCCGTTCTCGCCTTTGGCCAGCCCGAGGTCGCGGAGGCGTCCGGCGCGTTCGGCAAGCGCCTCCGACAGACCCTTGACCGCCGCCGTCAGGTGCGAGCCACCGCCGGGGGTGCGGACGGTGTTGCAGAACGCGGCGACGGTTGCCGGTTCGGCCGGGCCGGCGGCCAGGGACCAGCGCATCGGCGTCGGACCGCGGCCGGTGGTGTACGTCCCGGAACCCTCGACCAGCAGCTGCACCTCGGGCTGCGGCGTGCCCGCCGCGGTACACATCAGTGAGAGCAGCGCGTCGGTGCCCCACGGGCCGTCGAACGGTTGCGTCAGTGCCTCCGGGACCTCGCCGAGCGGCCAGCCCTCGTCGATCACCCGGAGCCGAACGCCCGGGCACATCCGCGCCGATGCGTGCGCACGCAGCAGCACTTCGCCGATATCGATCACCGAGTCCGGCGCCACCTCCGCGTCGAAGAGGATTCGCACCGAGGTGCCGTGGTCCTTGGGGGCGCGGTTGGCGACTCCCTGAAGTATCTGGGTGTCATCTCGGACGAAGTCGGCGTCGGGGTCGAAGTCCGCACCGGAGAAAACCCCCGGATAGCCGCGGCTGAAGCACTGCACGTAAGTCTTTCCCCCGCGACGCACCTGGACATCGGTCCGTGCGGAGATGAACACCGCCGCCGCCGCGCCGATACCGTTCAGGCCGGCCCCGGTGGCCGCGGCATCGGTGTGCGCGGAGAACTTCCCGCCGGCCCGCGCGGTGCCCAGTGTCTTGACGATCCCGTTCTTCCCGCTCTCCCGGTCGGAGTCGACCGGCAGTCCGCGTCCGTCATCGGACACCGTCACCGATGAGTCGGCGTGCAGAACGATCGTCACGGTGGATCCGCCGTGCGCGGGTACCGACACCTCTTCGATCGCGTTGTCGACGAGTTCCCGCAGGGCGGTGTTGCGGACGTCCTGGCCCAGGTTCACCGCAGGGCGCAGACGAGTGTGCTGCACGTCATCCAGTTCGGTGATGTCGGCGGCGGTGTAGCTCACGTTGGTCGTCCCTTTCTCAACGTGGTGTCTGATGGCGTCGTGTTGTCATGGTGTCGTTGGTGATGGTGTCGTGGGTGATGGTTCAGACCGGGGAGACCTGCCGGTCGGGCATAGAAGTTGAGACAACACCCTGACAGCGGCGCGCCCCGCATTTGGAAGTGTGACACGCCGAGCCATGTGAGCCCCCTCTCCAACGGCCGCGGCGCGGCAGCTTGCGGGCGAAGTATATCGAACAAGCGTTCGAGATAAAACGGGGTCGGCTTTGGCTCGCACGGGTGTCGGTTGCCCGCTGTTGTCGGTTGCGCCGAATAGGCTCTCGGCAGTCCGAGTGCATGTGAGGATGTGCGTGCGACGGGGTCGTGGGGGGTGGTTTTGTGCATGTCGAAATGAGAAGTCCGGGGGTCAGCGGCGAGGTCGCGGCGTCCGGCAAGGGGGTCGAAGTCGATGGCCTCAGCAAGTCGTTCGGCGACGTCGCGGCCTTGCAAGACGTCTCGTTCGAGGTGGGTTGGGGGGAGGTCGTGGCCCTGCTGGGTCCCAACGGCGCCGGCAAGACGACGGCGGTGGAGGTGCTGGCGACGCTGACCAAGCCCGACCGGGGCAGCGCCCGCGTTGCGGGGTTTGACGTCGTCACCGAGTCGGCGATGGTCCGCCGATCCATCATGGTGACAGGTCAGCGGGTCTCCCTCGACGACGTTCTCACCGGCTTTGAGAATCTGGTGATGTTCGGTCGTCTGCACGGGCTGGGTAGGTCCGCAGCGAGAAAGCGCGCCGGTGAACTCTTGCGGGAGTTCGACCTCGAGGATGCCGGTGACCGCAGGGTGGGTACCTATTCAGGGGGTATGCGTCGTCGCGTCGACATCGCCTGCGGGCTGGTGGTTCGTCCGGACGTGGTGTTCCTCGACGAGCCGACCACCGGGCTTGATCCGCGCAGCCGACAGGCCATCTGGGACTTGGTCACATTCTTCAAGAGCGCGGGCATTGCGACGCTGCTGACCACCCAGTACTTGGAGGAAGCCGACGCACTCAGCGACCGGGTCATCGTGATCGACGGCGGCACGGTCATCGCGCAGGGGACGGCCGACCACCTCAAAGAGCGGGTCGGCGGGACCTTCTGCGAGTTCGTGCCCAAAGACCCCGCGCATGTCAGTGCGACCGCTGACGCGTTGGGACCGCTCCTGGCGGAGGCTGGTCGGGCGGTGATCTCCCCGGGTCGGGTGGTCATCCCCGCACCGAACGGCCCGGACACGCTGGCCGCGGCGCTTGCGTTGCTGAACACGGCGGACATCGGTTTGGCCGACATTTCCCTGCGCAGACCCTCGCTGGACGACGTGTTCTTCGCCCTGACCGGTAGCGCCGGGGGCAGCAGGACCAGTGATCGGGAGGCCGGCGGCGAGGTGGTCGCGTGAGCAGCCCGGTTGTCGTCCGAACATCCCCTGTCATCCGAACATCGCCGTCAACACTCCGGCAATGGTGGGTGCTCACCGCGCGGTTGATCGCTCCGACGCTGCGCAACGGCGAGGTCGCCGTGGGAATCGCGGTCACGGTGGCGGTGACGGTGAGCCTCTACGTGCCGTTGAATCGGCTGATGGATGGCCCCGACTTGGGGGTGTCCAGTTATGCGCAGTTCCTGCTGCCACTGATCGTGTTGCAGGCCATCTCGTTCGCGTCGATCTCCACGGCGTTCAGGGCCGCGACGGACGCGGTCCAGGGGATCAACCGGCGCTTTCAGTCCTTGCCGGTCGCTGTGCTCACACCGTTGGCGGCGCGCATCACCGCGAGTGTCTACCGCTGTGTGCTGGGGTTGGTGGTGGCACTGGCGTGCGGGTATGTCATCGGTTTCCGATTCCACCGCGGAGCGTTACACGCCACGGCGTTCTGCCTGCTGGCCCTGTTCACCGGACTTGCGTTGGCAGTGCTGGCGGACACGCTGGGTACCCGATCGAAGGATCCGGCGGCGACCGCGCAATGGCTGTTACTACCGCAGCTGATCTTCGGCTTCTTCTCGGTGGGAATCCAGCCGCTGCAACGGTTTCCGGAGTGGATCCGGCCGATCGTCCAGCATCAGCCGATCTCGCGGATTGCCGATGCCCTACGAGTTCTCGCCGGTGACTCGGGCGACACGTTGGCTCCCGCCACCTGGTCGGTGATCGGGCCGGCGCTGGCCTGGGTGGTGGGCATCCTGGCGTTGACACTGCCGTGGGCGTTCGTGGTCTATCGGCGGCGGGCCTGATGGCCGCAGCCGTCGTCGCCGGGTCTGTCAGCCCGGAGAGATCTCAGCGGCCGGTGGGTGGTCTGCTGTCGGAAACGCTGGTCCTGACGCGGCGGTTGCTGTTGCGGTCGGCGCGGAACCCCATGTCGCTCGTCCACGGGGTGGTACTGCCGGCGTCGTTCCTGCTCACGTTGAAGGTTGTCTTCGGCGACTCGATCACCACGATTACCGGCCAGAACTCGCTGTACCTCAGCGTGCCGTTGGCGGTCCTGATCGCGGCGATGTCGGGCTCTTCAACCGGGATGGTCGGTATCAGCGCCGAACGCGACGGCGGGTTTCTTGCCCGACTGTGGGTGCTGCCGATTCATCGCGCAGCCGCCCTGCTTGCCCGGCTGGGGGCGGAAACGGTGCGGCTGGTGATGACGGCGGCCGTCATTCTGGGCGTTGGTATCGCCCTAGGTTTCCGCTTCGAGCGTGGGGTCGGCTTCGCCCTGGTGTGGATGGCTGTCCCGGTGATCTTCGGGATCGCGTTCGCCGCGTTGGCAACTGCCGCCGCCCTGCTGTCGCCCACCGCGATCATGGTGGAGGCGACGCAACCGGTGATCGTCGTCGGCGCGACGTTCTGCACGGGGTTCGTTCCGCTGGACATGTACCCGGAATGGATTCAGCCGGTGGTTGGGAACCAGCCGATGTCGCTCGCCGTCGACGCGATGCGCGGGTTGTCGATCGGCGGGCCGGTGTGGTCGCCGCTGACGGGGTGCCTGCTGTGGTGCGCGGCCATCATCCTGGTCTGCCTGTGGCCGATCACGGTCGGCCACCGCAGGGCTGCGCGGGGTGGCCGGTGACACTGCTCGTCGATCACCAGGCTCCCGGCGATCGGGACCGCACGCTGGCCGGTGGCAAGGGCCGCAATCTGTACGCGCTGAAAGCCTCCGGTTTCCCGGTACCCCGATTTGCCGTTCTCGGAGCGGACGCCTTCGAGGCGGCATTGGACGGTCTGGGGTTGCGTGTCACCGCGGGTCCGCAGACCCTCCAGGATCGACTTCGGGATGCGGCTGGGATGGCGGCGGCACTGTCGGAATCGCCGGTGCCAGAGTCAGTTCGGGACGAGATTTCGGCGGCCCTCGACCATCTCGGAGCGGCGCCGGCAGCGGTGCGCTCCTCGGCTCGGCAGGAGGATGGCGCCAGTCATTCATTCGCCGGACTGTTCGCCAGCTATCTGAATCTCAGCGGACTCGAGGCGGTCGAGGACGCCGTTCGTTTGTGCTGGGCGTCGGCGTTCTCCCCGCGGGTGACGCACTACCGCCATATCCGGGGACTCGGCTTCGACGACCTCGCCGTGGCCGTGATCGTTCAGCAATGCATCGAACCAGTGAGCAGCGGGGTGATGTTCACCGCGGACCCTGTCACCGGCAGGACCGATCACATCGTGATCAGCGGGGTTCCCGGCCTGGGCGAGGGATTGGTCTCCGGAACCGTCGACTCGGATTCCGTCGTCATCGACAGGACCACCCGCCGGGTCCTCGACGAGGTGATCGCCGTGAAGTCCCGGATGGTTGTCGGATCTGAGCGCGGCGGCACCAGTATCGTGCCGATACCCGCGGTCCGGCAGCGGGAATCGGCCGTTGCTCCGGCAGTGCGCGCGACATTGATTGATATGGCCATCGGGCTGGAGCGCCACTTCAATGGCCCCCAAGACGTCGAATGGGCCCATGACGGCGCAGTCACCTGGGTTGTGCAGACCCGCCCGATTACCACCCTCGATCGCGAGACTTCGCCGGCCGCAGAGCACCTCGGCGAGGAGGTGGCCGCTGATGAGCAACGGATCTGGGACAACTCGAACATCATCGAGAGCTTCGCCGGGGTCACTTCGCCGCTGACCTTCACCGTTGCCCGCCAGCTCTACGGCGATGTCTACCGCGCCTACGCCCGCAGCCTGAACGTGCCGCGCGCTCAGCTCGAACAGATGGAGTCCTGGCTGCCGGTGATGCTCGGCCAGTTCAACGGCCACGTCTACTACAACCTGCTGCACTGGTATCGGATGGTCGGTATCGCGCCCGGCTACGCATTGAATCGGCGGGTGCTCGAAGTCGCCTTGGGGGTGAGCGAACCGCTCGACTCCAAGCAGGCACGATCTCTGCGGCCCTTCACGTTTCGCTCCGTTGCCGCCAAGGTGGCGGCGCGGGCACGCATTGATGTCACGTACCTCCGGCGCTTCATGTCTGTCGATGCGATGATCCGCGAGTTCGACAGGACCTTTGCGGCGTTCATCGACCGCCACGGGCTCTCGGATGTCACCGGCCTCGACGGCGCCGCGGCGTATCGGCACTTCCGCCAGACGCACAACGAGGTTGCCGATCTGTGGGGCCCGATGCTGGTGCTCGACGCGATCCTCTTGACCTCGGTCGGCCTGCTCGCCGTCCTGATGAAGCTATTCCTGTCGCAGGCGCCCGAATGGGTCGGCTTCGCGGTGCTGAATCCGGGAGCAGATGTGGTTTCGGTCGAACCGGCCACAGCGCTGGTCGAGATCGCCGACTTCGTCGACACCGTTCCGGCATTGCGGGAATTCATCGACTCGGTGAATCCGGCCGTCGCCGATGCCCGTTTGGCCGAGATCGTGGAATCCACCGACGATCCGCACTGGCTGGTCCTGTACCGGAAGATCAAGTGCTATAGCGAGAACTACGGCTACCGGTGCCTCGACGAACTCAAACTCGAGGCGCCCGATCTGCGGGACGATCCGGCCGGGATCTTCCATCTCCTGCGGATGACGCGGGCATCGGAAAGTCAACGCGGAGTGCAGGACTCCCTTGAGGAGTATCTTGACGCCCACCTGCGCGGCCTCCGCCGACGAGTCTTCGACTCGCTGCGGGCAAGGATTCAACGGGCGGCGACCTATCGGGAGCACCTGCGGTTCTGCCGCTCCCGTGGCTTCGCGATCATCAAATCTCTGGCAGCGGTGATGGGACGAGATCTCGAACAACGCGGGATCCTGGACAGCCGGACCGACGTGTTCCAGCTTCGCCTCAATGAACTGTTCGAGGTATACGAAGGCGTGCTGTCCGGCCCCCAGGCGCAAGCCGTCGTCGCCCGACGAAAGCTCCTCGACCAGCGCTACCGCGACCTGGCCGCTCCTGCCCGTTTCATCACACGAGGATCCAGTTACACCCCGGCGGAACTGGCCGCGGCCGGATGGCGGCCGGCCGCCGAATCGACCTGCGCGCGGACCGGCACCGTCCTGACCGGCACGCCCTCCTGCCCGGGAATCGTGACCGGCCGGGCGGTCGTCGTCGAGAGGCCCGAAGACTTCTCCAGCGGGATCCTCGTGGCCTACCGCACGGAGCCTGGTTGGGCCGCCGCTCTGCCGTTCGCCTCGGCGCTTCTCGTTGAACGCGCTTCTCCACTCACCCACGTGGCGATCATCGCCCGGGAACTCGGGGTGCCGACCGTCGTGCAGATCGACGGACTGACCGAGGCGATCCGCACCGGCATGACGATCAGCGTCGACGGCGCGACCGGTCGTGTCGTGGTGCTCGAAGAGCAACCGTCATGCATGTGATGACCGGGGAGAGCGCCGCGGCCGTGCGAGGGTGGCTGATGTCTCCGCGGTCCGACGCCGGAGTTCATCTGGCCAACGACCAGGGCGGATGGGATTTCGTCTCGTATCCCACGCTTGCGGATCAGGGGCGCCGGATCGCGCGCCGGTTGGTCGATGAAGGCGCGGCGGGTGAGCCAGTCGGGGTTCTGATGCCGACGTCGCACCTGTGCTTGGCGACGATGTTCGCGGTGCTGGCCGCGGGCGGGACGTTGGTGCCGATAACCCCTCCGCAGTTCGAGGCTCCGCGCCAGTACGCCGACCGGCTTCGCGGAGTTCTGAGGGCCTCGGGCGCCCGCGTCCTGGTCAGTGCGGCCGCATTCGGCGATATCGCCGCCCAGGCTCTCGCTGCGATGAGTGCACAGCCGAATCTCGTTCTGCTGGATGATGTTCCGGACCTGAGCCCGCTGGACGAGCTGGTCGCACCAGGCCGCTTCGCGCTGTTGCAGATGACATCGGGGTCGACGGGCTTCCCGCGAGCAGTTCGGGTCAGTTGGCGCAACCTGGCCGCCAATCTCGATGCGCTGCAGACCATGTGCGCAACGACGCCGGCCGACCGGGGGACATCATGGCTGCCGCTCTACCACGATATGGGCCTGATCGGGGGTGTGTTCCAGTCCATCTGCGGTCAGCATGAGATGCGCCTGCTGCGGCCCGATCAGTTCATCCGTGATCCGCTCCGATGGTTACGCGCCGCCGCCGCCTCGGAGCACACCGGTTCGCCGTCGTTCGGATTGGATTACGTCAGCCGCAGACTCACGCCGGCCGATCTCGGCGACCTCGACCTGTCGGGGCTCCGAACAATGGTGGTGGGTGCCGACCGGATTGACCCGGCACACCTGCGGGCCTTCACTGCACTCACCGCCGGTCACGGCTTCAACCCCAGAGCATTTCTGCCGGCCTACGGACTGGCGGAGATGACGTTGATCGCCACCGGACAACGCCTCGGGGAGCCGATCCGGATGACTCGGGTGGACAGGTCGACGCTGCGTGTCGGCCACCCGGTGCGCGTCGTTGACAGCAGCGGGGATGGTCTTTCCGTCGAACCCTCTGGAGACTGGGTGGTCTCGGTCGGTCACCCGGCGCCGGGCCACGACGTTCGGATCGTCGACGGATCCGGCCAGCCCACCACCGAAGGAACCCTGGGAGAGATCGTGCTGTGCGGGCCGTCGGTGACCCACGGCTACCGGGGAGACCATGACGGGGCGACGCGATTCGACCACGGCGCGCTGTACACTGGTGACGCCGGCTTCCTCATCGACGGGCAACTGCATGTGTTCGGCCGGATGGGAACGAGCCTGAAAGTCAACGGACGCAGCGTCTTCGCCGAGGATCTTGATGTCCTGGTGGCGGAGGTAATGGCCGTGGGGCCGGGCCGACTGTACTGCGTCGCGGTCAACGATGGTGATGTGTCGCAGGTCGCGGTGTTCCTCGACGACCAGGGCGCTTCGGAGCAGGACCCGGCGATCAGCGCGTGCATCACCGCGCTGCGGGGACAGCTCGGCGACCAGACCCCGCTGTGGGTGGTTCGAGTTCCACGTGGTGGGCTGCTGCGGACAACCAGCGGCAAGCCACGGCGGGCCGATATGTGGCAGCAGTGGCGTTCGGGCCGGCTCAGGGGCGCCGAACTGCTGGCGTATCGCGATCGGCGACACGACTCCGTCGAGCTGGGGCAGGTGCGTGCGCTGCTGGAGAAGGCTCACGCGGTGGCCGTCATACCCGATGACGCGACCGTGCATTTCGAGGGATCGCTGGCCGAGGGCTTCGGCAACGAAGGCTCCGATATCGATCTTCTGCTGATCGTGCCGGGGTCCGAGCAGGCCGTGATGCCCACGGTGCTGTTCCTGGATGGCCGCCGGGTGGAAATCCGCTGCCAGTCGCACGAACAGATCCGCACCCGGCTGCTGCGGGTCAGGCAAGCGATTGACACCGGCTCCCACACCGGTGTCACGGAGGATCTGCTCAACCGGGTCCAGCGTTTCCTGCATGGAATGCCGCTGCGCGTCGGGCCGGGTTACGAGGATCTGATCGGCCTCCTCTCCAGCCAGGAGTTAAGCGATCTGATTGCCCGCTGGTGGCTCCGCCGCGCCGGGCACTGCCTGCGATACAGCGCGGCAATGGCACTACTCGACCATCCCGCCGAGGCGGTGAACTGGGCACGGGAAGGCTTGGTGCAGGCCATGAAAGGATTCCTCGCCCGGCGCGGCGAGGATTACCTCGAGGTCAAGTGGGTGCCTCTACAGGTCGCCAGGCTGCGCACGCAGGCCGGTCGCGAGGAAGTGGATCTCCTCGAGGCATACCAGCGGCTCGAGGGCGCTGGTGGCGCAGATGGCAGAGATCGCGCGGCGGCCGACGGGACGGCGCTGATCGGCCGGATGCTGGATCTGGCGACCGGACTGGGCGCTCCGACTGTCCGGCTTGATCCCGGGAATGTGATGCTCAAGCGGGTGCCGGGCGTGACGACCTGGCCCATCGGGTCAACCACGCACGTCGTCAGGGACAAAGCTGAGGTTTTCGTCCTCTCTGCCGAGTGCGCCGCCTCCTGGCGCCGGGTGGTGTTCGGCCAGACCCTCGCCACGACGAGCGCGGACCGCCGACACCTCCGTCTGTTCGCCCGGCACGGATTCATCGCCCTGGGCTGGCGGGGGGCGGGGGTGTTGCGTCCGGCCGCTGCCATGTGCGGACCTGACCGTCCGCTGACTCCGGTGCCGTCCGTCAATCGGCCGGTGATCACCATCGACGGCGCGCCTCCCGACGGGGATATCGCCCGTTCACCGTTGTCGGCCAGAGCTTTTGCCGAATGCGCCGGTGCGTTGATGCTGGCGAACATGGTCGCCGAGAACGCGCGGGAGGACTTCGACGGTGCAGTCCGAGATGGCCAGTGGGGCGTGGCGTCATTGTGCGGTCGCCGTATCGCGGTGATGGCCGTCCGTATGTTGGCCAGCGCCTGGGGTGTGAGCCCGTTGCCTGCTGACCCGACGCTTCTCGACCTGCTTGGACAGTTGGTGCCCGAGCACCGCGATCTGGCCACGACCGCCCGTGGACTGAGTGTGCTGTCGGTTCGCGACCGTGACGAGGCGCTCCGGGCGGGCGCCGAACTCGAGGCTTTCGTGGCGCGGGTTCGTGAGGCCACCGCGGGCCAGGCGTTCCCGGCGTCGTTCGCCTCCGCAGATCAGTGGCAGGCGACGATCCGCCGGGGCTACCAGTGGTTGCGGATGGGGGGCTATCTGGGCGCGTACGTCGAGCTTGACGAAGTCCGGGATCTGCTGACCAGTGGCGGTGTCCAGCCCGGTGCCCGGGCGTCGTCAGGGCGCGAGCAGGGGGAGTGCGGATGACGACGATCGAAAGAGAAGTGCTGGCACTGGTTGCGGCGATGGCGCCCGCTGCCGGTCAGGCCGGTCTGGAGGACACCTTCGTGGGACTGGGGTACACCTCGTTGCGGTTCCTCGAACTCTCGATTGCTGTCGAACATGCTTTCAGCCTGCCGCCGCTGACGCCGGAGTCGCTGGCGGGCGTGTCCACCGTGGCGGATCTGGCCGAACTGGTTCGGGCACGACAGGACGCGCGGTGACGGAGCGTCGGACCGTTCTGGTCACCGGCGCTGCCGGACATGTCGGAGCCGAGGTGGTCCATCGGTTGGCCACCCGGGGTCATGACGTCGTCGCCCTGGTTCACGACCGGATGGAGATCGTCGCCAACAACGGCCGCCGCGTTCGGAACGTGCCCGTGTTGCGCGGCGACGTCCGGAGAGCGTCGTTCGGCCTGGACACGTTGGCGGGCCTTACCGACCGGATCGGGTTGATCGTGCACTGCGCCGCGGTCACCGACTTCGGGCTTCCCGAGCATCGCTACACCGAACTGAACGTGGATGCGACGGCGAACGTCCTCGACGTGGCGCGAAGCTGGGGTGCCGGTGTCATCTACGTCAGCACGGCGTACGTATGCGGTGACGCCGATGGAATTTTCCGCGAGGACCAACTCGATATCGGGCAGCGATTCGGAAACCACTACGAGCACAGCAAGTTCCGTGCCGAAAATCTCGTCCGCGAGTCGGACCTGCGGTGGGCCGTCGTCCGCCCCGGCATCGTGGCGGGGGAGTGCCGCACCGGCCACAGTCGGGTGCATAAGCACATCTATCAGGTCGTGAAACTGATCGCCGAAGGCAAGCTACGGACACTGCCGGGAAACTATGCGGCGACCCTGGCGTTGTCCCCGATCGGTCACGTTGCGGACACCCTCGTCGGTGTTGCCGAGAGGTTTGCGGACAACGTGGGAAAAACCTTCCACGCGGTCGGGGCGAACACGGTGTCGCTGCGCTCGATGAGTGACGTCCTCGCCGAGTATCCGAGCCTCCGGATGGCGGATCTGGTGCCTCCGAGCACGTTCAGCCCGGACGATCTCGACCGTATCGAACGGGGCTACTTTCAGAAGGTCGGAAGCCTCTACACCAGCTATCTCCAGCGGCGGAACGAGTTCGACAGCGCCAACACGCGCAATCTCCTCGGGATTGCCCCACCGCCGATCGGCGCGGGCTACCTGCGGAAGATTCTCGACTCCTGCCTGCGCACCGGATACCTGGGCGTCGCTGAGCCCACTGTCGCCGACGCACTGACCGTGCTGCAGATGATGAGGGCCGCGCGATGACCCCCACCGGCGGGTATGCCTCCGACACCTACTTCCTTGAAACATGGGATGCGCTGGTGGCGGCGAAGATCGATCCGGCCCAGTTCGCCCGCCGGCACGGCCTGCTGCTTCTCAAGCCCGATGCGGCGATCACCGGGGCGATGAGACCGGCGGTGTCCTGGCTGCTCGCGCACGGCTACCGGATCGTCGGCGCGTATCCGGTGAGTCTGACCCGCCTGCACCTCCGGGCGCTGTGGTATTTCAACTGGCACCGCGCCACCCCCGAGCGGCGCCTTCTCGCGGATCGGCTTGCGGGACTGTCGATGTCGGTTGTCCTCGTGCTCACCCATCCCGACGATGACCTACCGGTGTCGTCTCGGCTCACCGCGGAAAAGGGTCCCGCCGACCCGAATCTCAGGGAGACGGGGCACCTGAGGTCTGTGCTGTCTGCCGGAACCTATCTGTTGAACCTCGTGCATTCGGCCGACCATCCCGACGATGTCCTGCGCGAACTGGGTGTCTACTTCGGGGAACCTCAACTCGCTGAGGTCATCGTCGCTTGCGCCTCCGATTCCGATGTCTCCGCCGAGGCGTTCCGGCTCGTCGACCGAATCGAAGCCGCCGTCATCCGCCGGCCGGGCGACCTGACCGCGGCCCAGGATGCCGTCTGGGCGGACCTGCTGGCGGCGGGCATGACGGAGCGTCCGCAGACCGGCCAGGAGTGGCTGAGCGCTCTCGATGACGCCTCTCGCCGTGGAGTCCTTCTCGACGTCTGGTTCCGTACCGTGATCGAGTCTGCCCATCGTCCCCTGCATCGGGCCTGAGAGCGCCAGATATGCCGAGCAACAAGGACTCCCGCACCGTTTGCCCGTCACTGGTGCACAAACAGGCCGCCTCTGAGGTTCTCATCACCGTACTGGACGTGGATCTGGACGGCTGGACCGCCCATGCCCGACTGGAGCCACGGCACCGCTTCTACCATGACGTGACCGGTCGCCAGTCCAGCTACAACGATCCCCTCTATGCTCTGGAGGCCTTCCGGCAGGGCTGTATTGCCGCCGGCCACCTCATCTACCGGGTACCACTCGGGTTTCACTACCTGGTTCGCTCCTACGAGTTCGCCGTCCTCGACTGGGGCGCACTGGAAACCTGCCGGGAGCCGGCCGATCTCGAGTTCCGGACCCACGTGCGCAGGGAGTTTCGTCCGGACCCACGGGCCCCGGTCAACGGACTTGAGGTCACCGCGACGGCCAGCCGGAATGGTGTCAGCGCGATGTCGCTGTCGGTGTCATTCGGATGGGTGGCCGAGTCCCGCTGGCAGCCGATGAGAGCAGGATCGCGGTGGGAGGCCGGGATCCAGCCGTTCACCGTCGACCCGGTCACCGTTGGCCGGCGGCTCGCGGAGAATGTCGTTGTGGGGGCACCGCTTCAACGTCGCGATGACGGCTCAGTGTGTGCCCCCGTCGTCGTCGACACTCGGAATCCGACGTTCTTCGATCACCCCCTCGATCACCTGCCGGGCAGTCTGATCCTCGAAGCGTGCCGCCAACTGGCACTGGCCGCGCTGGGGCCGCGATCGTCCACGGTCCTGGGGCCGTCACGGTTGCGCTGCGAGTTCCGTTCGTTTGCCGAGTTGCAGCCGTCCTGTGTCGCTTCGCTGGCTCCGGTGCCCGGGGCGTTGGCGTTCCGCGGGAAGGTCAGCCAGTCCGGCCAGGACAGGGTCCTCGTGGAGTTGGGCTTCGCGACGGTCGAGTCGCCGGAATGAGGCGCAGCGGCGGTGTCGGTGCCTTCCTCGTCGAACGTTGCCTTCCCGTCTACCCGATTCTGTTGACGCTGTGGGTCTTCGCGGTGGAGAGCATCACAGTCGGAGTCAGCGGTGCGACAGCATCCTGGCGTCCATCGGGGGAGACGGCCCTGAAGGTCCTTGCGCTGATGGCCGCGGGAGCCTTCCTGCGGATGGTCGACGACCAGAAGGATCTCGACTACGACAGGATCCACCATCCCACGCGCCCGCTTGTGCAAGGTCGCGTCACATCCCGGGAGTTGCGGACGGCGATGCTGCCTGCGGCCGTCGTCGCACTGATACTGGCGGCTGCGGTGTCGGCCTGGGCGGTGATCCTGTTGGCTGCGGTACTGGCCTGCAGCCTGGCGCTGTGGTGGGCAGAGTCCAGAGCAGAAGTGCTGCGTGACAACGCGATTGCGAATCTGGCGGCTGTCTGTCCGGTCCAGTTCCTGATCACCGGGTTTGCGATGACGGGACCCACCGGGGTCGGCGAGGCGCCGTGGTGGCGGATCGCCCTGGTGCCCGTGGTGTTCACCAGCGCACTGCTGCACGCCGAAATCGCCAGAAAGGCGACGGCGCCCACTGGTCTCGGCCCGCCGGACAGGCACTCCTACTCTGAATTGATCGGTGCCACTGCGAGCGCAGCGCTTGCCTGTGGCTTCGGGCTTTTCGCGGTCCTCACCGAGGTTCTGGTGACCAGGCCCTGGTCATGGGCCGACGAAGGGTGGCCTACAGCGTGGCTGCCTCTGGCCACCGCTGTGCTGCCACTGGTGTCTGGCTGGGTGTTCCTGCGCGGCGGCAGGCGGGATCACCCGCAAGCCTTGCCGGCCGTCTTCGTCGTGGCCTTCTTCCTCAGCATCATCGGACAGGGGCTGGGGCATCTTCAGTCCTGATTCCCGTAACGGAAGATCGCCAATCCGGCGGCCACGCTGAGCGCGGCCAGGGCGATCACGGGCGCCACGGTGAACCGTGACAACGTCGCGCCCACCGCCGCACCACCGCACATGGTGAACACCACCGCGAAGCGCAACTTCTCACCCTGGCCGGTGCCGCCGGCCAGGCGACTCTCCAGCCCGATGCCGACGATGGTGGCGGTCAGAACCGTCGTGGTCAATTCCTGAATGCCGAACTGGCGGGCAGCCACTGACTGCGCGCCGAAGACGATGGCGAGTCCGACGATCAGCATGAGCCGCCCGGAACCGTGGTACTCCAGAACTCCGGCGCCGGCCAGGCCGGCCAGTGCCAGCAGGGCCACTACCTCCGTGCCCAACGCCACCGTGAGCCAGGTCCGCACCGCATGGCCCAGGTGGCGCACAAACCGGCCGCCGATGATGGTGCCGGCCAGAAAGCTGACGAACGCGACCGCTGCCGCGGTGAGATCCACCCCGGAATGCGGCACGAACCAGAAGCCCAGGAAGATCACGTTGCCGGTCATGTTGGCGACGAACACGTGGCCCAGCACCAGGACGCTGATCGCGTCGACGAGGCCGGTGGCGAACGTCAGCGTCAACAGCGCAAGGACGGTGCGGCGCCGCGAGACCGGCGAGGCGACAACCATGGGGGAGTTAGTCGAGGCCCGGTAGTCCGTCGAGGCTGAGAGCGTTGTGTTTGGCCCAGTAAGCAGCGATGCCGTCCGGCCCCTTCTTCTCCGACCACAGGTCGAGCACGTCACGATCGGCGACATAGTCCATTCGCGGCACGGCGTAACCGCAGGAGTCGGCGATCCTCTCGACGTCGACGACGATGACGGCACGCGTGCCGGGATGCCGTGGAAACTGTTGCACCAATTCAGTGAACGCGGGATCCCCCGGCAGCACGGCGTGGCCGCGTCCGTGCAGGCGAACGATCTGGGGCCGGCCTTCGAACGCCATGAACATCAGCACGATTCGGCCGTTCTCCCGCAGATGGGCGATCGTCTCCACGCCGCTGCCGGTCAGATCGAGGTAGCCGACCCTCGTCGGCCCCAGCACCGCGAACGTGCCGCTGCCGCCCTTCGGCGAGGCGTTGATCAACCCGTCACCGCTCAACGGGGCCGTGGCCACGACGAACATGGGCTGCGCGGTGAGCCAGGCGGCCAGACGCTCGTCGATCTGCTCGTGGACCTTTCCCATGGGCAGAGGTTACGCCCCGGGCACGGAGTTCACCGGCCGTCTTCGCCCAGCAGGATTCGCATATCGGAGATGGTGTACTCGGCCACCGATGCCGACAGCATCGCCGTGCTCTGCTCATCGCTGGGCCCGGTGCTTCGGAATGCCTCGACGGCCGCCTGCGACTCCCACCGCTCGAAGATGTTGACGCGACCGGGGTCAACGAGGTCGGCGCTGATGGCGAAGTCGAGACAGCCTGTGCTCCGGCGTGCCTGCTCGACGACGCTCGCACAGTCAGCCAGATAGGACGCGCGCTGAACGGGGTCGATGGTGAGGTATCCGGCAACTATGACCATGGTGCGATTCTTCCCTGGACCGTGGCCGTGGAGACCGACCCCTCTGTGATCCCATCTGTGGTCAGCGACCAGCCACGATGCCGGCGACCCGTGCATCCGCTTCGGGCCCGCAAATCGGCCGCAGCTCAAAATCGGTGCTGAGTAGGTCGGAAACTCGTTGCTGCAGTTCGCCCGATGTCAGATGCTGGTCGAGATTCGCTCCCGGGCAGGTGGTCCCGGCGGCGAATTGCCGATGGCCGGCGAGGGTGTTCACGGTGACTCCGAACTGTCTTGCCGCCCAGGCGAACACAAGAGCGGTGCTCGCCAGCTGAGCTTCGCTGACGGACTCCTCATCGAAGTTGCCTTCGGCCAGGACGAGGAAGTGCCCCAGTGGGTCGTAGTCCGTGGCGGTGTCCCCGGCGATCTTGGTGTCGCGGAGCTGGAAGATGTTGCCATTCCGGTCGACGGCAACGTGATAGGCGATGTCCAACCACCCCTTCACGTCCTGGTGGTAGCGCTGATGTTGTTGCAGCCTGGCGATGATCTCGCGGTTGTCGGGAAGCGCGACCTCCGAGTGATGAAGGGTCATTCGCTGCACCGTTTGACTTCTGCCGCCGGGCAACGGTGGCCGGGCTCCCCAGGACTCCCGGCAGAGCATCACTCCGGAGACGACCGGCGCCGCCGTTGCCATGACCGTCGGTTGCGGTGCGGCGACGGTTGACGGCGCGGTGGACGGCGGCGCTGAGGTCAGAGCAGGGGCCGACTGCGATCGCGTTGCGCAACCGACGGCGAACGCCGCCAATCCGACGCCCCCGGTGAGGGCGAGAAGGTGACGTCGGCTGACACCATTTCCGGTGCCGTGTGACGGATCGGCGGATGTCCCCACGGTTGCCACCCTAGACGCGATGGAGGATCGCGAGCCGTTGCGGACGGGACCTCGATTACTCAACGCGGCCGATCGACGGCGTAGGTGCCGTCGTCATCCTGAAACACCACCAGGACGCGGCGGGGCGCACCGTCGACGATGACGTCACAGCTGAAGCTCTCCCCGCGCCGTACCGGCGGGTTGAGACCGTTGTTGCACGTCGCAGCGTCTACCGAGACCACGCCGTATCCGTTGATCGGATCGACGAGTACCGCCGTAACGCCCCGTTGCGCCGCGGCGACGTCGAGGACCTGGCCAGCGGAGTCGGTCCGGCCGCCCGTCGTCACGCTGACAGCGGCAGCGGCAGCGGCAGCGACCGCGACAGCACCCGCCGCGATGACGATGCCGCGGCGCCGGCGCTGCTGCGGCGCCGGCCGCGACGATGGCGGCCGAGGGGAGGGACCTGCCACGGGAGGCCGCAACGCTGCGGCCCGCGGTGGTCCCACGGGAGGTCTCGGCTCTACCGGAACGTGGGGAGGGCCAGGTCGACGGTCCCGGTTGATGGTCTGCCACCACGGCGGTTCACCGCGGTTGGGTGCCTGCGGCGGGGGAGTCGCGGGAATTGGCCTGTGCTGGGGCGTCGTCCTGATCGCACGGGTCGGCCCTGGTGGTGGGATCCGGATCGGCTGGGTCGGCTCGTCGGATGGGGGTACCTGAATCCTGCGCGTCCGGGCGCGGTCTGGCCACTGGGTCACGGGTTACCCGAACCGCTGATAGCAGCCCCGAACCGCTGATAGCAGCTTTGTGGGTCACCGTCGCCGAGACCGACTCGGAAGGCCAGGATCCGGGTGAAGCCCGAGGGCACCCGGCGACCGCTTGCGTCGCTGGCGACGATGCCGTTGGTGAGCAGGCCCGATACCGCCTCGTCTAGATCGCCGGTGCCCAGCACGAGTCCGCTGTCGGAGGCCGAGGAATCGTCGGAGGCCGAGGAATCGTCGGAGGCGGAGGTATCGGACATCTTGTTCTGCGCGACCCCGGTCAGGCACGCCGTGCGCATCGCTGCGACGTCGCCTTCGATGCTGACGTCCCGCTCCCGTTGCAGGGCAAGCATGTAGCGCGACGTCACTACCGAGATGGCTGAATTGTCCCCCTGGAGAAGGACTTTCTGGTTCTCGTCCGCCGGTGTGCCGAGCGCTGCGAGAGCGGGGAGGTCGACTTCGATGGTGTTGGTGCCCGGGCAGTAGACGGCTGGATCGGTGCCGCAGGTAACGCCGAACCGCACGCCGGGTGGCTGTGCCGGAGCGAAGATCCGGTTCAGGACTCCCACCAGCGAACCGAGGGCATCTTCGGTGATGGCCATGTCGCTGTGCGGGCTGGCCGGGTCGAACAGGGGTGCGGGGATGTCGCCGCGCCGTTGCCGGATCTCCGCGGCGTCGATGAGGGTGCAACTGGGCGCCCCGAGGTCGAATCCCTGCTGCAGTGCGGACACCCGGTCGAGGGCCGTCCCGTGCGAGGCTTCCACAGGGAGCAAACCGAAGGGGTTGAACGACGGCGGCCGGTCCCGCACGGCGATCGCGCCGGCGAGAACTCGATCCAAGGCGTCGGTGGTGTTCATGGAGAACCTCGACGACTTGCCTTCGGCAACCCAGCGTAGGTAGACACCGGCGAAACAGTCGGCCTGCTGTTCGCTCACCAACAGTGGGGTGTCCTCGTTCGTCAGCCCCGACTCGCGCTGGATGGCGTGTCCGTACTCATGCGCGAGCAGGCCGTTGATCGCCAGGACGCCGAAGTACATCTCGGCAGCAGGGAGCAGATCGACTCGGTCCCACACGATCAGGTCCGCCCGCAGGCAATACGCGGCATTGAAGGCGAGGTCGCCGGGGTCAACGCCGCACACTGAGGGCCCTACGGCATCGGGGTCGACCGATACCAGCCCGGACACCGCCGAGAACGCTCCCGGCAACGGTGCCCGGTAGTTCTGTCGCCAGAAGTCCTCGATGTCGTCCACCGCCAGCAACGCCGTGCGGTCGATGTGGCCGTCGTCGGTGTCGCGTACCCGGCCAGTCGCCGAAGGCGCTTCGACCCGCGGTCCGCTCGGGCCGTCCGTGGCCGGCAATCCCGCCACCCGATTGGGGTCGAATCGCATCGAGATCGCGCGGCCCTCCACGGTGACTGCGGAGTCGGTGCCGCAACCGGTCAGCGTCGCGACGCATGCGAGCGCGACAGATAGTCCTGTCCACCGGCGCCGCGGTGGCAGGTGAGGAACCGCCACGGCGTTGTGCCTCTTGCCCCGCACACGAGCAGCTTAATCCGGCTTTGTGGGGTACTGCGGGCAGCGGTGAGGCACTCCTCGGAAAGGGCGCGGAGACGGTGGGGCTCGCCACGGAGTGGAATCCAAGCGCCCATTTTTTGTCGGTGGTTCGAACTAGTGTTCGATGTATGGAGTTGTTCACCGCGGCCGGGAAGGCGGTGCTCGCCGCGTTGGACGGGGTGGACGCGGCATGGGACTCGTTGACCTCGCTGCCGGTGGACGGGTCGGGCGCCCCGGAGGCGTTGGAGGTGTTGGAGCGCTTGGAGACCCTGCGCCGGCGCCTGCCGGCTGTGGAGCACGCCGTTCTGGCGCATCTGCAAACCCAGGTGAGCGCGAAGGAGATGGGTGCCAAGTCGTGGCCGGCGGTGCTGACCGCGCGGTTGGGCATCAGCGCCGCCGATGCCCGCCGCCGGATCGTCGAGGCCGCCCAGGTGGGGCCGCGGCGGGCGGTCACCGGCGAGGTGTTGGCCCCGCTGCTGGCGGCGACCGCGGCCGCGGTGGCTGCGGGCCGCATCGGCGCCGAGCATGTCGGGGTGATCCGG